>Ga0073899_10003567_pt1 | contig 13778 bp, 13 predicted proteins | sample KloWWTmetaKNB5Ph_FD_88975 | JGI IMG/M metagenome (GOLD analysis project Ga0073899, IMG submission 88975) | Active sludge microbial communities from Klosterneuburg, Austria, studying microevolution and ecology of nitrifiers - Klosterneuburg... | ecosystem: Engineered > WWTP > Aerobic digester >... | reverse complement strand
GCTATCCCGCTGAACGCGTTACCGTGATCCCGAATGGATGCGACCTCGGCATGTACGACGATCCAGCTGCCGGCCAGGTATTGCGCGACAGCCTTCCATGGCTTGGCGACCGTCCGCTCCTGGTCTTTACCGGGACGTTTGGGCTGGTGAACGGAATGGAGTACCTGCCGCGCCTCGCCGCTAAGCTGCAAGGCATCGATCCCGGCATTTGCGTCGCGGCCGTAGGAACGGGACGGGAGTTCGACAGGACGCGGCAGCTCGCTGCCGAGCTCGGAGTGCTCGACCGCAACCTGTACTTGATTGGCAAGCGCCCGAAGCGGGAAGCGGCCGCGTGGACCCAGGCGGCGGACATAAACCTTGCGCTGTTTACGGGCCCGTCGATCGTCTGGCGCGACGCTGTACAGAACAAGTTCTTCGATTCACTGGCCGCAGGCAGGCCTGTTGCGAACAATTTCCCGGGGTGGCAATCGCGCATCGCGGAAGAGGCGGACGCTGGGCTGATTTTGCCGGCCGACGACCTGGCAGCCGCGGCGCACCAGGTGGCGGCTGCCCTGCGCGACAAGGCATGGCTTGAGGCGGCCGGCCGTGCTGCTCGCCAGTTGGCCGAATCACGGTTTGATCGCGACCTGCTCGCCGCGCAACTCGTCGGCGTACTGGAGCAGGCTCGGGCCGAATGGTGTGGATGATGCCGTGCGGTCGTCGAGCATGAAGCGGTCGTTTGATCTCGCGCTCGGCGTTCCCGCGGCGCTGTTGCTGCTCCCGGTCGCGCTGACGATTGCGCTTCTTGTGCGCATTCTGCTCGGCAGCCCCGTGCTGTTCCGGCAACAGAGACCCGGGCTTGGCGGTCGCCCATTCGACATGTTCAAGTTCCGCAGCATGAGCGACGCCCGCGATGCGGACGGCAAGCTGTTGCCGGACGACATGCGCCTCGGCCGATTCGGTCGCTGGCTGCGCGCGAGCAGCCTTGACGAACTCCCGGAGTTGTACAACGTGCTTCGAGGCGACATGAGTCTTGTCGGTCCCCGTCCGCTGCTAATGGACTACCTGCCGCTGTATTCCCAAGTGCAAATGCGCAGGCACGAGGTGCCACCCGGCGTTACGGGATGGGCTCAGATCAACGGGCGCAACGCAATCTCTTGGGAGGATAAGTTTGCTTATGACGTTTGGTATGTCGACAACCGGTCGTTGATACTGGACATCAAAATACTTCTTGTTACGGCCATGAAAGTCGTACTTGCAGCAGGTATAAGTCAGCCTGGCCGCGCAACGATGGAGCCATTTCGCGGCATGCAGAAACGCGCCGAAAAATCTCCGGGAGGTGATCCATGACAACGGACAGGACAAGACTTCTTGTTATTGGAGGCGGTGGCTTTGCGAGGGAGGTGGCCTGGCTAGCCGAGGAGATCTCCGAAAGTGGCGCTCGCATAGACGTCGTCGGGTTCGCAGATGACAATCCGGAGCTGCAAGGTACAACGCTGAATTGCTATCCAGTAATGGCATTGGAGAGCGTCCGTCAATTGTCCCGACCGCCGACACACTATGTGGTCGCAATCGGCTCCCCTTCCGCGCGCGAGTCGCTCGCTAGGCGCGCCGAGTTGCTATCGATTGAGCCAATCACGCTCGTACATCCGACCGTTCGGATGTCCCGATACGTTGAGATTGGCGCGGGCACAGTCATATGCGCCGGGTCGCTGCTTACGACTAATATTCGCATCGGCGCCCACGTGCAGATCAATCTGGACTGTACAGTCGGACATGATGCTGAACTGGAGGATTTCGCGACCTTGGCTCCGGGGGTGCATGTCTCAGGTCACGTCACATTGGGTCGCGGTTGTTACCTGGGGACCGGTTGTTCCATCGTTAACGGGATGGCTGGGAATCCAATTCGAGTAGGCGATCGATCGACGGTGGGCGCAGCTGCCTGCGTGACAAGGACGGTGGAAATGGGCACGACGGTCGTAGGTGTGCCAGCACGGGTTCTGAACAAATGAGCAGAATAGGTGGCATTGGAGCCGACCATAGGCCCGCCGATACGGACGTACGGCCGCCTTGGACACTGCCGCCTTGGCCGTGGTATGGGTCCGACGAACGTGCCGCCGCGGACGCTGTGTTGGCCAGTGGCCGTGTGAACTACTGGACGGGCGAGGAGGGCCGTGCGTTCGAGCGCGAATATGCCAGCCACCTGAATGCGAAACATGCGATCGCGCTGGCCAACGGCACGCTGGCGCTTGAACTGCCGTTGCGCTGCTGGGGTATCGGGCCGGGCGACGAGGTCGTCGTCACCCCACGTTCGTTCATGGCATCCGTGAGTTGCGCGGTATTGCAGGGTGCGACGCCTGTGTTCGCCGATGTCGAACCCGACAGCGGGAATATCAGTGCGCGCTCGATCGAACGCGTGCTCACGCCGCGCACACGCGCGGTCATTCCCGTGCACCTCGCCGGCTGGCCCTGTGACATGGCCCCGATCATGGAACTGGCACGCGAGCACGGGTTAAAGGTGATCGAAGACTGCGCACAGGCCCACGGCGCATTGTACCGCGGTTCACCCGTAGGCAGCATCGGCGACGCGGGTGCGTTTTCGTTCTGCCAAGACAAGATACTTACGACGGCGGGCGAGGGCGGTCTACTGGCAACGAACGACGATGTGATGTGGCGGGCAGCTTGGGCGTTCAAGGACCACGGTAAGGGTTGGGGCGCGGTCTACAACACGAAACATCCGCCCGGATTTCGCTGGCTTCACGAATCGTTCGGCACAAACTGGCGACTGACGGAACTGCAGTCCGCGATAGGCCGGCTACAACTTCGGAAGTTGACTGGATGGCAAGCTGCGCGCGCCCGCAACGCCGCCCGTTACATCGAGGCATTCCAGAAGCTCGACTTGGTCCGCGTGCCAGTGCCGGCGCCCGACCTTCGGCACGCGTGGTACAAGTTCTACGTATACGTCCGCCCCGAAGCGCTGAAGATCGGGTGGTCACGCGACCGGTTGATGACCGAGATCAATCAGCGCGAGGTGCCGTGCTTTGCTGGATCCTGTTCGGAGATCTATCTTGAAAAGGCATTCGAAGGCACGCACTTCCGGCCCCAGCAGCGCCTCGAAGTGGCGCGGCAACTCGGCGAGACCAGCCTGATGTTCCTCGTGCATCCGACACTTACCGAAAATGACGTCGGACGAATGGCAGAAATCGCCGCCGAAGTGGTTCGATCCGCCACTCGTTGAGTGCCCGTGCCCGACGAGACTCGGCCCGGCCTCTTGCTGATTGCTGGGTATAGCGTCAGCGGGCTACCTTTAATCCACAATGCGCATGGCTTATGCAGGTGCACGCGTATCTCCCCAAGCCGGACAGTCCGCTGCACGAGTTCGACACCTGGGGCCAGCAACCTGGGCGGGGCCGGGTCCCGGATCCTCATCGGCGACGGCGATCCAGGCATCCGGCCGTGATCCACGCCACCGATTTGCGCCAGCCGATGGTGCAGCCCGTCGACATAAGACTGAAGCCTCACCGCCATTCATGCAGCCCACACTGAACTCATGGACGATGCCCCGGTGAGCCTGCCGCCGGCAGCGGCACGGCCGCATGATAGCTGGAGACCGGACGTCGAAGGGCTGCGTGGGGTCGCGGCGATCCTCGTGGTGCTCTACCACTCCAGAATGGGCGTGTTTCACGGCGGGTTTACCGGCGTCGATATTTTCTTCGTCGTTTCCGGATTCGTAATCACGCGACAGGTTGTGCTCGCGCTCGACAGAGGACACTTCAGCCTCGAATGGTTCCTGCACCGCCGCGTCCGCCGGCTGTTGCCGGCGGCGACCCTGATGGTCGCGGTGACGCTGTTCATCGGGAACCTGGTGCTGCTTCCCACGGACCTGGTCAATCTGGCGGATTCGGCCATTGCCGTGCTGGCCTGGGTCGGTAACTTATACTTCTGGCGCCAGCACAGCTATTTTGCGGATTCCGGACCCGAACTGCCTTTGCTGCACATGTGGTCGCTCGGTGTAGAGGCGCAGTTCTATCTCCTCTTTCCCTTTCTGCTGCTCGCGGTGCTGCGCTGGTCGCCACGGCATGCAGTGAGTTTAGTGGGTGCCGTTGCGGCTACATCACTCGCGCTGTCGATCTGGGGGACGCACCAGCATCCAGGAGCCTCGTTCTATCAATTGCCGACGCGACTGTGGGAGTTTCTGGTCGGCGCCTTGATCGTGCTGCGGGGTCAAGATGCCGCCGTTTCGAGCAGAGTACGGAAGGGTCTCGCATTCCTCGGCGCAGCCGCGATGCTGGTCGGCGCAATCTGCCTGTCGCCACAGACGCCGTATCCGGGGATTGCTGCCGTGTTGCCTGTGCTCGCAACAGCGTTGGTACTGTCGTTCGCTCCTGGGACTCCTGTCGGCAGGCTATTGAGTCTACCGAAGATTGTCGCGATTGGGGCTGCCTCGTATTCGCTCTACCTTTGGCACTGGCCTGTGCTGGTGCTTATGCGCTATCGATTCGGGGCAGATCCGGGGCCGGTGCTCGTGGCTTTCGCATTCCTTGCGATCGCCCTGCTGACGTACCTGTCCTGGCGTTTCATCGAGACACCCTATCGCGACAGTGCGCCTTTAGGCCGTTCCTACCGGATGAGCGTTGTTCTCTTCGCTGCCGTGGCGTGCGCGGTCGTGTCGGTCCTGCTCATCGGCCTCGACGGCCGGCCCGGGCGAATTCCGCCGGCAGCGCTTGTCCTCGATGCGCAACGCACATTGCATGGGTCGGGGGACGACCATTGCCACGCGGGTCCGCCGCAGGTCGTCAGCATCGACGAACTCTGTCGCTCTGATTCGGCAGGCGCGGTGCGTGACCGTGTGCTGGTATGGGGCGACAGTCACGCACACGCGATCGTTCCGGTGCTGTCGGCAATGGCGGCGGAACACGGCAAGGAATTGTGGCAGGCGACCTATAGCAGCTGCCCGCCGCTGCTCGGCGTCGATGTCGCGAGAATGGCTGGATCGCATCATTGTCGTGAATTTAACGATATGGTACTGCGTGCCGTGCGCCAGTTCGACATTCGCAGTGTGGTTCTGTCGTCGTATTGGTCAGCATACTTATGGGATCCAGCGCTCAACCCGGTCGATCGCTGGCTCGATCCTTACAGCAGCCGCGATGCGCTGGGCAGTGGGCATGCCGCCGCGAACCGACGCAATTTCGAGAACGCCCTGGCGCGTACGGTAGCGGCGCTGCAAGCCGCTGGCGCCGAGGTGCTGGTCTTGCGCGAAGTGCCGACGCAGCAGGAGTTCGTGCCCGTAGCACTCGCGCGAGCCGTCATCGATGGTCAGGATGTTTCACGTGTGGCCACGACGTTGGCGAAGCATGTAGCCCGTTCCGGTCCGGCTGATTCGATTGTCAGCCGCTCCGTCACGCCCGACCGGCTCATGGACCCCGCTGCGGTCCTCTGTTCAGCAGGGCGTTGTCCGGCCAGTCTTGACGGACAATCGCTTTATATCGACGCACACCACTTGTCGGCGGCCGGAGCTGGAATGCTGCGGGCGGGTCTTGAAGCCGCATTCAAGTAGCGACGAGCCAATTCGATTGATCGCTGTTCCGGTTCTTTGGATACGGGTATAGGTGGATTTCAGGCCCGGTAAGGAATTTGGTGATGTCCGTAGAGTTCAGCAACGCCGAAATCTAACCGTTAGGTTGTTCCTAGAAACCCAAGCGCTTCATCATTGACACGTTCCGGCCATGGCCGGGGCGTCTAGAACGTAGGCTATTTCCGTCTGATCGTATCTGAGGAAAGCATGAGCAACTTGAAGCAGAACGTCGAAGAAATTGTGGGATTGCTTCGATGTGTATCGTGTGGAGGCACGCATTTGGAGATGAGGCGGTCTGACCCGTTGCCGGCCGAGTGGAGCAAGCTGAAATTTGCTCTGGCGGAGCAGCATTTGTGCTGCCCCTCATGCGGGGCGCGATTCCCAGTCAGTGAGGACGGCATTCCGATTCTATGGACCGACATGATCAAAGGCATGCTTCTTTCGGCAGGGTCCGCGCACAAACAACAGAAGGGTGACGAGTTCGCGGCGGTCTATTCAAACATCACCAGCTATGACCGAATTTCAGATGACTACGCTGCCAATTGGCGAAAGAGCGGCGACCTGATAGAGCGCTTGAGAGTGGCCGCCCGCCGACTGTTGAGTTCCGAACGCAACAAGAACAGCGTGCGCCACCTCGATGTGGGTTGTGGGCCTGGCCATGTCATTGAGTGGCTAAAGCCACTGAGCCTCACTTCTGTCGGCTTGGACGTGAGTCTGAACAACTTGCGCAATGCACGCAAAGGCACTGGTGCCCACGTTGTCCTTGGCGATGCCACGAACATGCCTTTCAAGGATAAGGCTTTCGAGCTCGTCACCGGGTCCGCGATTCTTCATCACATCTATGACTGGCAGATGGCTATCGTAGAGTCGTGCCGGGTTTGCTCACCAGAAGGAGGGGTTGTCTACGATTCAGAACCCACGGTGGAAAGCCTTGACCTCAGTCCCATTGCCCGAGCTGTTTTCGAAGCACGCTGGCCCGTGTACAAACTGTTGTCATATTTCCTTCCGAGCAAGCGGCATTTTCGGAATGCCCAACTTGCAAAACAGTACTACTACTCGGCGGAGGTCCACAATCAGCCGGGAAGGGGCATCTCAATAAAAGAGGTTGAAGCGTCTTTTGGCCGCGGTGGATTTAACCCAGAGATATTTCTGTCGCCAAGTATCCAGCTGACTTCACGAGAGCAGATTGGTGCTCGCGAAGCTGGTTGGAAACGCATCGTCCTGCAAGTATTGAGCGGCCATGACCCGCGCGCTGCGAAGTATGGGAGTTTCACAGTGCTGGCACGCCCGGTATCTATAACTGAGCCGACCGGTAAATAGTGCGTAGTTTGTCACGCGGCATAGCGAACATGCGTCTCTTGGAAGAGACTCCGTATGACCTGCGGTTGCCGCTGGCGGCGACGCAGGTGAGAGCGAACATCGGCCATCATTTCGATGCGGTTGCTGGGGCGGCTCTTCCCCAGGCCATTGGTCTTGACGTCCTGGTTGAGCAACTGATCCGGATTGAGCTCCGGGCAATATCCGGGCAGGCGGATCAGGCACAATCGCTCCTCGTTGGCGCTGAGGAACTTCTTGGCTGCGACCGAGCGATGCACCGGGTGACCATCGACGATCAGATAGAGCTTGCCCGGCGCGTGCTTGATCAGGGTAAGCGATTGAGTAACCGCACGCTGCCGGGAGTGCGGCGGATCTGATGACATACCGACCGGGTTTGCAGGAGGAGGTCGGCATGTTGAAGCGTAAGCGATTGAGTAACCGCACGCTGCCGGGAGTGCGGCGGATCTGATGACATACCGACCGGGTTTGCAGGAGGAGGTCGGCATGTTGAAGCGAGCAGAACGGGCGGCGCGTGGCAGCGATTGGCGCGAGCGTCTGGCGGGGTGGCGGGTTGCGGGCGGCTCACTGGCGGCCTACGCCCGTGCCCACGGCTGGAAGGCGGACGATGCGTATCGATGGCGGCGAATCCTGCGCCGTGAGGCGGCGCGAACCGAGCCGGTGCCGCCGCGCTTTGCGCGCATCGCGGTGCGGGCCGAGGCGGTGATCGAGGCGCGGCGAGCGACACCAGTGCGGATGCGCCTGGCGCTGGCGAACGGCCGGCATGCCGAGTTCGAGATCGCCGATGCCGGCGAGCTGGTGGCGATCGTGTGCGCGCTGGAGTGCGCGGCGTGATGCGACCGGGGCCGGAGGTCGCGGTGTACCTGTGCGCGGCACCGGTCGACATGCGTCGTCAGGCGAACGGGTTGGCGCTGCTGGTCGAACAGGGTCTGCAGCGCGACGTGTTTGCGCCGGCGCTGTATTGCTTCACGAACCGCAGGCGCGACCGGGTGAAGATCGTGTACTGGGAGCGCAACGGTCTGTGCCTGTGGAGCAAGCGGCTGGAGGGCCGGGACCGGTTCATCTGGCCGAGCGAGTCGCTCGGTGAGACGGTGTCGATGACGGGGCGGGAGTTGAACGCGCTGCTCGATGGTTTTGACGTCGTGCGCCGCGGGCATCGTGATCTCGACCTTCGCCGCGTTGGCTGAGGTGCTCGGGAAGCTATAAATACAGGCATTTGCACGCACATCGTGCGATCCGACATGCGACAATGTGTGCATGCTGGAGCGCACCCCCATGGCATCGAACGACCCGCACAGTGCGCTCGTTCGTGCCGCGCTGCTCGAGGAAGCGAACGCCGCGCTGCGCGCGGATCTGACCCGCCGTGACGAGTTGCTCGCGCAACGCGAGCACCTGCTCAGGGAGCGCGAGCAGCGGATCAAGCTGCTCGAAGAAGCGCTGCGGGTGCTGAGGGCGGACCGCTGGGGCGCGAGCCGCGAGAAGCTCGGCGAAGCGCCCGGTCAGGGCGGGCTGTTCAACGAGGTCGAGGCGCTCGTGGAGCTGGCGGAGGCGCTCGATACCGCGCCCGCGCTCACGGCCACGCCGCTGCGCGAGACGAGGCCGGTCAAGGGTAAGCCCGGCCGCAAGGCCATTGCCGGTCACCTGCCACGGATCGAGATCCGTCACGAGTTGCCCGAGTCCGAGCGCACCTGTGGCTGTGGCACTCCGCTGACGGAGATCGCACCCGAGGTCAGTGAGCAGATCGACTATGCGCCGGCGAGGGTGCAGGTGCTGCGGCACTTGCGCGCGAAGTATGTCTGTCCCGGCTGCGAGCAGTGCGTGAAGACCGCGCCCGTGGCGCCGCAGCTGCTGCCGAAGACCAACGCCGCCCCGGGACTGCTCGCGCAGCTGGTCACGGCCAAGTATGTCGACAGCCTGCCGTTGCATCGCCAGGAACGGATCTTCGCCCGCCACGGCATCCACCTGCCGCGGGCGACCCAGGCGGCGTGGATGATCGGACTGCTCACGCCGCTGACCCCGCTGCTGAACCTGATGGACGAGCGGATCCGCGAGTCGGGCTACGTGCGCATCGACGAGACGCCGCTGCAGGTGCTGAGGAGCGAGCGGGCGGCGAGTACAGAGCACTGGATGTGGGTGCGGGTGGCCGGTGCGCCGGGGCAGCGGCTGATCCTGTTTGACTACGACGCGAGTCGGGGCGGGGCGGTCGCCGAACGGCTGCTCGAGGGGTGTGAGGGTTACGTGCAGAGCGATGGCTATGGCGCCTACGACGGCGTCGCCGCCAAACTCACGCTCACGCACGTGGGCTGCATGGCCCATGCGCGACGGCGGTTCTTCGAGGCGATCAAGGCGCTGCCATGCGCCGAGCAGAAGAGTGCGACCGCGGCCCACGAGGCGGTGCGGCGCATCGATGCGCTGTACACCATCGAGCGGGAGACGAAGGCCCTCGAAGCGGACCAACGGCAGCGGGTCCGTAACGAACAGGTCCGCCCGCAGCTCGCCGCCCTGCACGCCTGGGCCGAGGCTCTGGTGCGGCAGACGCTGCCGTCCGGCAAGCTCGGCGAGGCGCTCGGCTACCTGCTGACGCACTATGCCGAACGCCAGATTATGCCGAGTCCAGCGTCGATGACCTGATTTTGTCGCTGATTTGCTCATCGTCCATTCGGCATAGTTTTCTGTCTTCTCCCAGCACTTCGCTGCGAAGGAGAAGACATGACTACGAGTGCCTATTTCTCTCCGGCTCGTCCTACGATCCTGCGTCGTCTGCACGAAGGACCGTTGGGGCCATACATTGATGAGTACGCGGCTCGACTCGTGGAACAAGGTCTCGGCCAGAGTACCGGGAAGCGCACGCTTCGTCTCATCGCTGATCTCAGTCGATGGCTTGAACGCAAAGGTCTCGCTGTTGATGACGTGAACGAAGCGACTCTGGAGCGGTATCGGCGATTTCGCGCACGCACGTGGCCGATGAGATTTGGCGACCCGATAGCGCTGCGCAGATTTCTCGACCGGATGAGGGATCTCGATATCTGTGCATCGCCACTCCTCGCCCCACTGAGCCCGCGTGCACAAGTACAGGACGATTTCAACCGCTATCTGTCGCAGGACATCGGTCTGTCGTCGCGGACACTGGAGCACTATGCGCAGCTGCTCGATCGGTTCCTGCAGGAACAGGTAGGCCCGGATGGACCGCACTGGTCGGCGTTGACCGGCGCACAGGTTCTCCGATTCTTCCGCCGCTGTGCCCGAAGGCGCAGTCCTGCGTATCTGCAGCGCCTTCGCACGGCGCTGCGCGCGTTCCTGCGCTATTTGCAGTACCGCGGAGAGATTCAGATCGATCTGGGTGGCTGCATTCCCGCCGTAGCGCGCTGGCGACTGGCGGTTCTGCCGAAGTATCTCTCCGCCACAGACGTGCGGCGTCTGCTGGGCAGCTGCGATCGTTGCACCGCAGTCGGCAGACGGGACTACGCGATCCTGCTCATGCTCGCACGCCTCGGGTTGCGCGCCATCGAGGCCGCCACCCTCGGCCTGGATGACATCGATTGGCAAGCGGGCCAGCTGACCCTTCACGCCAAAGGAGGCGAGCGGGCTTTGATGCCGCTGCCGGCAGAGGTGGGGAAGGCCATCTGCGATTATTTGCAACACGGTCGGCCTCCTTCCTCGAGCCGGCGTGTCTTTCTGCGGCACAACGCTCCGCACGTCGGTTTCGCCAAGTCCAGCTGCATCTCTTCCATCGTGAAGATCGCCATGGAGCGCGCCGGCCTCGACCCGCCTTACAAAGGCGCGCATGTGCTTCGTCATACGCTCGCCACACAGATGCTCAACCACGGCGCGTCACTGCAGGAGATCGGACAGGTACTGCGTCATCGGCGCCCCGATACCACCCTGATATATGCGAAGGTGGATCTACCTGCCTTGCGTTCGGTGGCGTTGCCCTGGCTGGAGGGTGCGCGATGAACACGCTGCAAAGTGCTTTGCGGGATTACGTGATGCTGCGCCGCGCGCTGGGATTCAAGTTCCGCGAGCAGGAGCAGAGCCTCACGCAGTTCGTCTCCTTCCTGAACGCGCGGGGCGCCCGCTGCATTACGACGCCACTGGCGCTCGAGTGGGCGGTTCAGCCTGCACAGGCCAAGCCGGCCCGGTGGGCGCAACGGCTGAGCTATATCCGCGGGTTCGCACGCCATCTGCAAGCCGAGTATCCCGATACCCAACCGCCGTCGACACAGCTGATTCCAGCTCGCTTCATGCGTGCCAAGCCCTATCTGTACACCGAGGAAGAGATCGGACGGCTCATGGCAGCTGCCAAAGAACTCTCCCCCGGTAACAGATTGCCGGGTCTTTCCTACTACTGCCTGTTCGGACTGCTCGCGGTCACTGGGCTGCGCATCGGAGAAGCGCTGGCGCTCAGGCGCGACGACGTCGATCTCGACAACGGCGTGCTGACCATTCGCGGAACCAAATTCGGCAAGTCCCGACTGGTGCCGCTACATCTTTCCACCCAGCGCATGCTCAGACGCTACGCCCGGCAGCGCGATGCCTGGATCGGCGGACCCCGCAGTCCCTATTTCCTGGTCGCGAAAGAAGGCGGACGCCTGTGGGGGCCGACCGTTCGCGTGGCTTTCTATGATCTCTCGCGTCAGATCGGGCTGCGAGGTCAGAGCGATCGCACCGGACCGCGTCTGCACGATTTTCGTCATCGATTCGCCGTCGAGACGCTGCTGCGCTGGTATCGGGGTGGGCAGAACATTGAGACGCATCTGCCGGCTCTCAGCACGTATCTCGGCCATTGCAGCGTTCAGAACACGTACTGGTATCTGTCCGCCTGTCCCCAGCTGATGGGCGCCGCCGCGCAGCGCCTCGAGAAGCGCTGGGAGGTGCGCTCATGAACTCCACGACGGTGTTCGCGACATTGCTCGAGCGCTTCTTCATCGAACGCCTGCGGCAACAACGTCATGCCAGCGCCCACACCATCGCCTCCTACCGAGACACCTTCCGCCTACTGTTCGAGTTCGCACAAAAAACACTCGGCAAACCACCTTGCAGCCTCGATCTGCCGGATCTCGATGTCAGTCTTATCGGCGCTTTCCTCAACGACCTCGAACAGCAGCGCAACAACGGCGCCCGTACCCGTAATCTGCGTCTCACCGCCATCCGTTCGTTTTGCCATTTCGCCTGCCTGTATGAGCCCGCGCGTTGCGCTCACTTTCAACGCATCCTCGCCATTCCACGCAAGCACCATCTTCGGCGCGAGGTGAGCTTTCTGACCCGTACGGAGATCGAGGCACTCGTGGCTGCCCCGGACCGCAGCACCTGGCTCGGCCGGCGCGACCACGCGCTGTTGCTTCTGGCCCTGCAGACGGGTCTGCGACTTTCGGAGCTGATCAGCCTGCGGCGCGAAGCCCTCACCCTCGACACCAGCCCGCACGTGCGCTGCATCGGCAAGGGACGGAAGGAACGCTGCACGCCCCTCACCAAGCAAACCGTTGCGGTGCTGAAAGCCTGGTTGAAAGGGCCATCGCCCAAGAGCACCGACGTACTTTTCCCCACATGGGAAGGTGAGCCGCTCAGCGCGGATGCCATTCAACATCTGCTGCGGAAGTACATCGACAAGATCCGGCGAAGCTGCGCTTCTCTCAAACACAAACGCGTCTCGCCTCATGTCCTTCGTCACAGTGCCGCGATGGAACTGCTGCACGCGGGTGTCGATTCCACGGTCATCGCGCTGTGGCTCGGACATGAGTCGGTCGAAACTACTCAGGTCTACATCCACGCCCATCTGGCTTTGAAAGAGGCGGCACTCGCGAAAACGAGTCCGCTCGACACCAAGCCGGGGCGCTTCAAGGCCGGCGATCGATTGCTGCAGTTCTTGGGCACGTTGTAATGACACTGACTATGCCGAATGGCTGCGGACCGGCTACGACGAGAAACCCTCGAGATCACGCCTCGACCACTCGTTGCCGACCACGCATTCGGCATAATCTGGCGTTCGGCATAGTGCGCGAGCAGGTAAGCGAACGCCCCGCCAAGCTTGCCGGAAGGCAACGTCAGTGCGGCCTGGTCGCGCGCCCAGCGGTGCAGGCTCTCGAGCAGCGGCCGCGCCCGCTCGATGCGCACGCGGGTGCGCTCCGCGGGCTCGAGCGCTTTGACGTCGCGCTCGATCGCGTAGAGTGCATCGATGCGGCGCACCAGTTCGTGCGCCGGGGTGTTCGCCGCGGTACCGCTCGGCAACGCCTTGATGGCGTCGAACCCCTTGCGACGGGCGTGGGCGAAGCAGCCGACGTGGGTCAGTCCCAGTCGTGCGGCCACCCCGTCATAGGCCGTATAGCCATCGGTCTGCAGATACCCGCTCGCGTCGGCCAGCAGCCGCGCGGCGGTCACACCCGAACGGGAAGCGTCGTAGTCGAAGAGGATGACCCGCTCACCGGGCGCACCGGCGACCCGCACCCACATCCAGTGCTCGGCACCGCGCGCCTTGTCGCTGTGGAGCACCTGCACCGGGGTCTCGTCCATGCGGATGTAGCCGCTCTCGCGCAGCCGCTCATCGAGCAGGTTCATGAGCGGCTGCAGTGGTGTCGTGAGCCCGATCAACCACGCGGCTTGCGTCGCACGGGGAAGCGCGACGCAGTGACGGGCGAATATCGCCTCCTGCCGATGCAGCGGCAGCGCATCGACGTACTTGGCGGTCACGAGCTGCGCGAGCAGTCCCGGGGCGGCGTTGCTCTTCGGCAGCACCTGGGCGGGCAGCGCGGCCGTCCTCACGCACGCCTCGCACCCGGGGCAGGCGTACTTGATGCGCAGATGACGCACGACCTCGACGCGCGCCGGCACGTAATCGAGCTGCTCGCTCACCTCGGCGCCGATCTCGCGCAACGCGCTGCCGCACCCGCAGATC
>Ga0073899_10003566_pt1 | contig 13778 bp, 10 predicted proteins | sample KloWWTmetaKNB5Ph_FD_88975 | JGI IMG/M metagenome (GOLD analysis project Ga0073899, IMG submission 88975) | Active sludge microbial communities from Klosterneuburg, Austria, studying microevolution and ecology of nitrifiers - Klosterneuburg... | ecosystem: Engineered > WWTP > Aerobic digester >... | reverse complement strand
CTCCCCGATCTCGGCGCTGCGCAGATCGCTCTGCACCGAGAGGCGCTCCGCTCGCGGTACCCGGTGCCCGACGTCGAGCTCCGGGTTCGCGAGCCGATCGAATTCGGGGGCACGGTCGACGCGAACGGCGAGGGCTGGGGCGAGGTGCTGCAGCACCTGCTGGCGCGACGCTCGCAAGACCGGGCGGAAGGCCTGGCGGACGCCAACGAGTATTTCTACGGAGTCATCGCGCCCGCTCCGGGCTTTGCAGAGTACTGCGGACAGAGCGGGTCGTGCCTGCTCGGCCTGTCCGCACCCGACTCGGACGCCGACAGCGAGTTCGCGCGGGGCAGCGTCGGACTGGGCTTCGCGGGTCCGGACTTCGCGGAGACCCTGGCCCACGAAATGGGGCACGCGCACGGTCGCCTCCACGCGCCGTGCGCACCCTTCGGCTTCATCCAGAACGTCGATCCGAGCTACCCGTACCCCGCCGGCGAGATCGGGACCTGGGGCTACGATCGTGCAACCCAGAGGCTGCTTCCGCCGAGCTCGAGCTACGACCTCATGGGCTATTGCCGGCCCGCGTGGGTGAGCGACTACACCTGGCGCGGCTTGTTCGAGCGCATCGCTCAGGTCAACGCGGCGGCCGCCGGTGGTGGGGGTGGCGGCGGCGCCCAGGCCATGGCGATGGTCGCGGTCGACGGCCACGGCAGCCTCCGACGCGGCCCGGCGGTCAACCTGTTCGAGCGGCCCCGCGGGCTGCCGTTCGAGGTGGAAGTGTTCGCTGCAAACGGCGGCGCGCCGCGGCGCGAGCGCGCGGCGTTCTTCGCCTACAGCCACCTGCCGGGGGGTTTTCTGCTGATTCCGCCGCCGCGCCCCGGCGACCGCGTGCTCGGCGTCGGCGGGGCAAAGATCGGTTGGGTGGCCGGGGAAAACCCCTTGCTTTCCCGCTAGCCTCATACCGATCATTGGGGCGATGACACAAGTCGCCGAGACCCGGGCTGCCGCCGCGCGCGTAGCCAAGTGGCTCGTCGACAAGGGTCGGCCCGACGAGGCCGTCTCGATCCTGGCAGCCTGGGCGGCGGCGGGCCCCAACGACAGCGAAGGGCAGCAGTTGCTCGCCGAAGCGCTGCGCGTGGATCCGTCAGCCCGCGTCGCACAGCAGGCCTTCGAACGGATGGAGGGCGTGCCCGGCAACCACGCCGATCTGGACGGGGTCATCGCCCACTATCACGCGCAAGAAGTGGCCCGGCTCGACGCCGAGGCGCGCCGGCCGAGCTTTCGCCGCGCGCAGATGGGCTTCAACAACAACATCAAGTTCCAAGATCAGGTCTTCCACGTGCAGACCGAGGACTCGGGGCTGGATGCGCCACACATCATCACGCACCTGTTCGCCGACGGCGGGCGCGTCATCAAGAGCCACAAGCGCGACTATCATGAGCACGTGAATCGGGCCGACGTCGCCGATTTCGTCAAGCAGCTGATGAAGGCGCAGCACCTGGAGATGGTGCTGATGCTGCGCGAGGGGCGTTTCGAGCCGGTGATCGCCGGGCGCGAAATCGGCGGCATGACCCTGCTCACCGAGCCGCCGAACGTCGAGAACGTCAAGAAGCTGGCCAGCAAGAAAGAGGCCCGGGCCGAGGCCGGGCAGGCCGCCGTGGTCGAGGCCCGCGCCGAGGCGATGCCCCCGCCCCCGGTCTTCGAGCCGCCGCCGCCCACGCAGCCATCGGCGCGCCCGTCCGTCCCGCGGCCCGAGCCGCCGCCCGCTTCGCGCCAGTACTTCCGGCTGCACGTGCTCAGAAGCCTGTGGGGTGGGCCCGAGCGCTTCGAGCCCTTCGGGACCGAGGCGCTGATCGGTCGCGAAGGCGAGGTCGCGCTCACGGGCGAGGTGTTCTGTCACTCGCGCGAAGCGATGCTGATCCACAAAGACGCACGCTTGTGGTTGCAAGACCTGGGGCGCGGCAACGGCGTGTTCTTGCGCATCCGCACGCCCATCGAGCTCGAGTTCGGGGACGAGTTCGTGATCGGCGATCAGCTGTTGCGGATCGAGAAGAACCCGATGCCCGATGACGGCCCGGATCCGGATCCGACGTACTTCTACTCGTCCCCCAAGTGGCCTTCGTCGTTCCGCGTGCTCCAGGTGTTCGTCGGCGGCGTGGTGGGCGCGTGCGTGGTGTCGCGCGGCAACACGCTTCAGATCGGGTCGGCCATCGGGGACCTGGTCTTCCCGGACGACCCCCTGGTGGGCCCGCAGCACTGCCTGATCGAAGAGCAGGCCGGCAGCGTGTACCTGACCGATCTCAGCTCGCGCACCGGCGTGTTCGTCCGCATCCGAGGCCAGCAAGAGCTGGAGCACGGCGACGAGCTCTTGGTGGGCCGCACCCGACTGGTCATCGATCTGACCCCGTCGGCGGGCTGACCGCGCCGAAATGCAGAAAGGACGGCGGGTGGCCGTCCTTTCCGTGGAACCCAGGCTGACGCCGGGGCTCACTTCTTCTCTTCGGCCGCGCCTTCCTTCTTCTCGTCGCCGCCGGCGGGGGCCTCGGGCGCCTCGGGGGCCTCGGGCGTCTCGGGCGCCTTGGTCTCGGGGGTCGACGGCCCTTCCGGGGCCTTCGCCTCGGGGACCTCGCCGCCGCCGCAAGCGACGCCGAAGGAAGCCAGAGCCGCGATCACGCTGAAAGCCAGTGCCTTGCCGATGTTCATTGCAGGATCTCCTTCCGGCCCGGCGAAACCAGCTCGCGATCGGACCGACCGCACACCCTTCCCCAGCTCGGGACGCGGCCCAAGGGAAATGCGCGCACTGAACGCACGCGCCGCGTCATTTTCGAAGAACCTGAGCCGAAACGGGAGCGTTTGGCGTCATGATCTTCACGGAGATCCATCCCAGGTGGCGAGCCCCCGAAACAACGCGCGCCTCCGGCTGGTCGGCGGCACCGAAGCCGTCGCGCAGAAGCCGGCGCGCGAGCCTGGCGCGGCATCGGCGCTGGACGACGCATCGCTGGTGTCGCTGGCTCGCGACGGACACGCCAGCGCGTTCGAGGCGCTCTACCGCCGCCACGCCGGGTTCGCGCTGAACGTCGCGGCGCGCATCCAGGGCAACACCTCGGACGTCGAAGACGTGGTCCACGACGCGTTCCTGCGCGCGCACCAGCGCCTCTCCGAGCTGCGCGAGCCGGCGTTGTTCCGCTCGTGGCTCGGGTCGATTGTGGTGCGCTTGGTGCGCAGCCGCATGCGCCGCCGGCGGCTGCTCGCAGCGCTGGGCATCGCGTCCGTCGAGCCGGTTGATCTCGACTCGATCGCCGCGCCCGACGCCAGCCCAGAGATCCGCGCCCAGCTCGCTCAGGTCTACGCCCTGCTCAACACGCTCCCGGCCGACGATCGCATCGCGTGGACGCTGCGCTACATCGAGCGTCACCGGCTCGAGGTCGTCGCCGACCTGGCCGGCTGCTCGCTGGCGACGGTCAAGCGTCGCATCGTCCGTGCCCAGGCCTTCCTGGCTTCTCACTTCGTCCCCCCTTTCGCGGAGGACTCGCCATGACCACCAACAAGAACCTCCCTGAAGTCCCGCCCGAGGCGCTCCGCGATCACGGCACGGACGATCGCCTCGATCGCGTGTGGCAGCGCATCGAAGGTGATCTGCACCTCACTCGCCGCCGCCAGTGGCAGAGCTGGCTGTGGGCCCCCACGGCCGCGGTCATCCTGTTCGGCTCGGGCGTGTTCGTCGGCACCCGCTGGTCGCGCCCCTCACCGGTCGAGACACCGGTGGCCGCCGAGCCGGCCCTGGCCGGCGACGATTCCCTGCGCCCGGGTCAGGCCCCGCTGGCGCACGAGCCCGAGCAGCCGGGCGAGCCGCAGCTGAACAAAGAGAAGAAGTCGGCAACGCCGCCGGGCTCGCTGCTGGCTCCGGGCGAGCCGGGCCCAGGCATTGCCGAGCCCACGCCGCCGACCGCCAGCTTGCCCCCGGTGGCCGCCCAGCCCGAGTGGCAGGCCCTGGCTGATCGCGACGAGTTCGTCGCCGCCTGGCAGTCGATCGAGCGTCAGGGTGGGTTCGACGCCGCAGTGGCCAAGGCCTCGAGCGCGGCGCAGCTGATGGAGTTGGTCGACGTGGCGCGCGCCAACAGGCAGCGTGGCGCAGCCATCACCGCGCTGCGCGCGGTGGTCGAGAAGCACGCGGGCGACCCGCGCGCGCCTCTTGCCACCTACACCTTGGCGAACCTGCTGGAGAAGGCCGGCGATCGTGCGGGGGCCGCCAAGGCCTACGCCGCGTATCGATCCTTGTCTCCGAAGGGTGACTTCGCGGAAGATGCGTTGGCTGGTCAGATCGACGGCGCCATTGCCCAAGGCAACGTCGACCAGGCCAAGCAGCTCGTTGAGCAGTATGCGAAGGACTTCCCCACCGGACGCCGTCTCGGCGAGCTCCGCACGCGCGTCGGCAAGCTGGCCGGCGTCAATGCGGGCGCCGCCGTCGCCGACGCCGGCGTCGGCGAAGACGACACGCCCTTCGACGAAGTCGACGACGACAGCACGTCGAAGCCCAAGACCAAGAGCAAGTAGCCTCGTCGCGGCGCTGGCGCTGGCGCTGCTTCCCGCCCTGGCAACGGCCCAGGTCCGACCGCGGGTGATCGTCGAGATCAGCTCCAAGGCCGAGCGCTACGTCGACTCGCGGCTCACGCGCCGGCTGGTCGAGATCGAGCTGTCGGACGCCGAGGTGCCGCCGCGCCGTGGGGACGAAGGCGAGAAGCGGCCGACGGTGTACTTTCGCGTGCTCGCGACTTCGCCCGACACCCTGCGCATCGAGCTCTGGGACAAGGGCGGCTTCTACGGGGCCCGCCGCCTCGACTCGCGGGACGTGAAGGAGCTGTTGGCGCGGCGCATCGCGCTGGCCGCCGCGGCCCTGGTGGGGGATCTGAAGCAGCGCCGGCTGCTCGAGCAGCGGGCGTTCGAGGCCGAGCAGGCACGGCGCGAGCGCGAGCGCGCGCAGCTGGAAGAGCTCAGGCGGTGGCCGGCGGTGCTGTTCGAGCCGAAGGTCTCGGCCGCGGCCATCGGCGGCGACGCGCTCTGGCTCGCGGGTCCCGGGCTGTCGATGGAGGCACGGACCAAGTCCGGCAGTCGCCTGCAGGTGGGTGCGAACTGGCTGTTCGGCGCAGCTCCGCCACTCGGCGGCTCGCCCAGCGTGCGCTGGCTCGAGCTGTCGATCGCGCCCGAGCAGGCGTTCCGTCTCGCAGGCGAGACGGATCTGGCCCTGGGCCTGGGCGTGGGCGCGGCCGCGGTGCACTTCACCGGCGTCTCGGCGGTGGACGGTGACGACGGGCAGCTCGACACCTGGTCGGCGCGTGCGGTGGCGCGGGCGCGTTTCGAGCCGCGCCTGGGCCGGCACCTGCGGCTGACCGCGGGGCCCGAGGTCGGCGCGGTGCTGCGCCGCATGCCCGTGCGCGACACCGCGAACGCGTCGCACCGCCTGGGCGGTCTGTGGCTGGGCCTGAGCGTGGGCTTCACGCTCGACGCCGGCGGGCGGCTGTGATCACGCCGGCGGCTTGAACACGCTCTCGCACCCGAACTTCACCTCGATCTTCGCCGCCGAGTCGGACTGCACCGCGGCGCAGGTCTGGGGGCAGAGCAGGATCTTCTTCGGGTTCTTGGCGTCGTCGAAGTACCAGCCGCCCTGGCTGGCCCCGGAAGAGCAGCCCGCCAGGTCGTTCACGCGGGGGATCGGGTTCGCCGGCGGCTTGCCGCCGTTCAGATAGTCCACGTTGACCTTGTTCGGATCGAGCGTCTGGCCCGGATCGGGCGCGGGCACGTCGTATTCGCAGGCAACCTTGGAGCTGACCACCACCGCTTTGTTGATGGCGTTGAACACCGCCGTCCAGTCGCCGAGGCAGATCTCGCCCTGCGCCCCAGCGGTCTGCTTGACCAGATCTTCGTAGACCTTGCCGAACGCCGCGCCCGTGCCGAAGGCCCCGATGCAACCCACGATCGGCACCGAACCAAAGGCGTAGATCGAGTGGAAGATCCACTTGGAGAACATGCCCGCGGGCTGAAGCCCGCCGAGCGCGCCGGTGAACGCCGCCGCCGAGTTCATCGGCTTGTCGGTGGCGTTGTCGTCGGTGACCACGACGAAGTGCTTGGTCGCGTTCGGGCGCAAGAAGTCCGAGTACTTCGGATACTGGCTGATGATCAGGTTGAGCGCGTCGTTGCTGTCGACGCTCTGGTTGACCAGGCGAAACCGCGGGCCGTTACCGCAGCTTCCGTTGGACAGCGGCGCCGGAACGCAGATCGCGTTGCCCGACGAGGTGGACGCGATCATCACCACGCGATAGTCGATGTTGGTGGCGCCGATGGCCTTGGCAAAATCGTTGATCTTGTTCTGAACGTAGGCCGTCTCTTGGTTCATGCTGCCCGACTGATCGACCGCCCAGATGATGTCGGCGGGGAGCACGGTGGGCTCGGCCGCCTTGGCGCTGGTGGTGGCGCAGGCGTCGCCCGCGAACCCACCGCTGCCGCCCCCGCCGCCGACGCCGCTGTCGATCACCAGCCCGCCGGCGCCCGAGTTGCCGCCGCCCGACGACGCCCCGCTGCCGCCTGAGCCGCCACCGGCTTGGCCGGCAGCGCCGCCCGACGCGGGTTGATCTTCACCACCGCTGCTTGCGCTGCACGCGCCGACGATGGCGGCGAGCCCCAGCACCCATCCAAAGCCCCTCGTCTTGCTCATTTTGCGCGCCTCCCTCGTGATCGGCCCGGCGGCCGAACAGTGACCGCCAGGGTGCTCCCTGTCAAGCCGCAGCCACGACCCGGCCGAGGCGGTCGAGGGCGTCGGCAAGCTGGTCGGGGGGCACCGCCGTGTAGCAGAGCCGCGCCCAGGTCTCGTAGTCAGCGCCCGAAGCCGCGCCGGGCGTGAGCAACACCCCGGCGTCGAGGCAGCGGCGAAGGAAACCCTGGATGTCCTCGCCGTCGCGGAAGAAGCGCTGCGCGTCGAAGAACAGGAAGGTCCCCCCGGCGGGGGGCTCGAGCCCCAGCGCCGCCGCGGCGCGGTGCGACGCCGTGACGTAGAGCTGGCGCGTGCTCTCGACCCAGGCGTCCCCTTCGGTCAGCGCGCGCGCGGCGCCGAGCTGCATCGGTCGGGGCGCGCAGTAGGTCAAGAAGGTCTGCGCGCCGCGGATCGCCGGCATGATGCTCGCCGGCCCGTGGGTGTAGCCCACGCGCGCGCCCGCCAGCGCGTGGCTCTTCGAGAGCGTGTGGCAGGCCACGGCGCGCTCGCGCAGGTCACTCCGCTTCCAGATGGCCTCGGGCCTTGCCGAGCCGTACCACAGCTCTTCATAGGCTTCGTCGCACCACAGCCACAGGTTGTGGCGCGCGACCACGCGGGCGATGGCGCTGACCACGCCGGCGTCGAGCGCGCGGCCCGTGGGGTTGTTCGGCGTGTTCACGTACACCGCCACGGTGCGTGGGGTGATGACCGCCTCGAGCGCCGCTTCGGGGTCGAAGCCGGCCTCGCCCAGGCGCGTGTAGAACGGCAGCTCGACGGCGGTGGCCGAGCGCGACGCCACGATGCCGCGGATCAGCGGCCAGAACGGCGAGAGCACCACCACCTGGTCGCCGGGCTCGAGCAGCGCCGTGGCCACGACCGAGAAGCCGCCGGTAGCCCCGGGCATCACCTGCACGCACTGGCGGTCCAGGGTCACGCCGTGCACGCGCTCGGTGCGAGCGATGATCGCGTCGAGCAAGACCGGTTCGCCCTGCACCGCGGCATAGTTGTGCAGGCGGGGGTGATCGGCGGCACGCTGCGCTTCGGCACGCGCCGCCGGCAGCGGCTCGAGGTAGGTGTCGCCGACGTTCAGCAGGTGAACGGGCGGCGGGCGGCGCTTGGCTTCGTCGAGCAGGGCGCCGTACACACGGTCCGAGAGGCTGGCGGTCGCGGCAGAGCTCTGAGGCGGGCGGGGCATCGCGAAGCGAGCCTACCTCACTCTCGGCACACCCGCGCCCGCTGCTCGCGGGTCAGGTTCTGGAAGTGGCCTTCGATGCGGAACGGCAGCTCGGCTTCGTCGCCCTGCCTTCGACACGATCGCACCTTGATGCGATACGTCACGCCCTCGAGCTCGCCCTCGAGCGGCGTGCCAGGCGCCGCGGCCAGGCTCGACTGCACGCTGACCCGCTCGCCGTCGGTCTCGATGAGCCGGCCCTGCCCGCCACGCGCCCAGGAAAATACGGTCACCGCCGCCCTCGCCGCATGGCCTGGGCGGCCTCGCGCGTGGCATCGCGCTCCCGAATGCTCTGCCGCTTGTCGTGCTTCTTCTTGCCGCGGGCCAGCGCCACCTCGAGCTTGGCGTGGTTGTTCTTGAAGTAGCACTTGGTGACGATCAGCGTCATGCCCTCGCGCTCGGTGGCACCGCGCAAGGTCTCGATCTGCTCTCGGTGCAAGAGCAGCTTGCGGTTGCGCTTCTCTTCGTGGCCGAAGGCCGCGTGCGGCAGCACCGGGATGCTCATGCCTTTGACCCAGGCCTCTTCGCGCTGGATGTCCACCCAGGCGTCGCTCAGGTCGCAGCCCTGCACCCGCAGCGCGCGCACCTCGCTGCCGATCAGCACCAGGCCGGCTTCGATGGTGTCGCTCACCTCGTAGTCGAAGAATGCACGGCGGTTCTTGCTGACCAGACGGTCGCCCCCCAGCTCTTTCTTGTCCGTGCCTTTGGCCATGGGCGCGCCAAATTGGACGCGCGCGCGCCCGAGCGCAACCCATGTTTTCGCCAACGCTGGCGCCGGCGCATCACCCGCCCTACACGGTCGTCCGCCATGCTCGTGACTCGGCTCCGCGGCGCCCGCACGCACAACCTGCAAGGCGTGGATCTCGACCTTTCGCCCGGTCAGGTGGTGACGGTGACCGGCGTCTCGGGTGCGGGCAAGAGCAGCCTGGCGATGGACACGCTCTACGCCGAAGGGCAGCGACGCTTCGTCGAGAGCTTCAGCCCATACGCGCGCCAGTTCCTCGAGTGGCTCGAGCGACCGCCGATGGTGTCGCTGGACCCGGTGCCTGCGGGCATTGCCGTCGACCGGCGGGCCCCCATCAAGAGCTCGCGCTCCACCGTGGCAACCATGGCCGACCTCGAGCCGTGGCTGGCAGCACTCTTCGTGCGCGAGTCGGTGCCCGTCTGCCCCGAGCACCGCGTGCCGGCCCGGGCGCTCGAGGCCGGCGTCGCCGCGCGCGAGCTGGTGGCCGCGCACGCGGGGCGCCGCGCGCTGATCAGCTACCCCCTGCGCGTCCACGGCGGCGTCGAAGGTTACCTCGAGGTGCGCGAGGGGCTGGCCCACGACGGCTATCGTCGCTTGCTGGTCGGGGGCAAGGTCGAGGACCTGGATCGCCTCAAGCCGTCGGAGGTGCTGGCCAGCGGGGCGACGCTCGACGTGCTGGTGGACCGCGTCGCGCTGGGCCAGCGCGACGAGAAGCGGCTCGCGGCGGCATTCGAGCAAGCCTGGGCCCGCGGTGGCGGCACTGCGCGAGCGCTGATCGACGAGACGCGGCACACCCTGCGCCGCGGGCTGTCGTGCCCCGAGTGCGCACGCGAGCTCTTGCCGCCCCGGCCCGGGCTGTTCTCGTACGAGTCGCCCCTGGGCGCGTGCCCCGAGTGCCGCGGCTTCGGCCGCACCATCGGCATCGACCTCGACAAGGTCGTCCCCGATCCGCGCCGAACCCTCAAACAGCGGGCGATTCGCCCCTGGGCCGGCAAGAGCACCACCTGGGAGCGCAGCGAGCTGGGCAAGCTGTGTCGGCGCCACGGTGTGCCGATGGATGTGCCCTGGGGCACGCTGAGCGAGGCGCAGCGTCGGCTGGTGATCGAGGGGGACGGCAGCTGGAACGACGGGCTCTTCCCCGGGGTGGTGGGCTGGTTTCGCTGGCTCGAGACGCGGACCTACAAGATGCACGTCCGCGTGTTGCTCTCGCGCTACCGCGCGTACGACGTCTGTCGACGGTGCCAGGGGCGTCGCCTGGGGGACGTCGCCCTCGGCTACCACGTCAGCGGGCGCGACATCGCGGAGCTGCACGCGATGGAGATCCGCGAAGCCCGCCGCTTTTTCACGAACCTTGCCACGGCCACGGGCCAGGGTGATCTCGCGCGGCGTGAGCTGGAAAGCCGGCTCGAGTACCTGGAGCGGGTCGGCCTGGGCTATCTGACGCTCGACCGCCAAGCGCGAACGCTCTCGGGGGGCGAGGCGCAGCGCGTGACGCTGACCGCTGCCCTCGGCACCTCGCTGCACCACGCGCTGTTCGTGCTCGACGAACCCACGGTGGGGCTGCACCCGAGCGACATCCAGGGGCTCACGCAGATCTTCGCCGAGCTGGCAGCGCGGGACAACACGGTGCTGATCGTGGAGCACGACCCGGCGGTGATCCGCGCTGCCGATCGGGTGATCGAGCTCGGGCCGGGGGCGGGCGCAGAGGGCGGGCGGATCGTGGCCGACGGCGCCCCGCTGGCCGTGGCCCAAGAGCCCGGGGCCACGCGCCGAGCCCTGTTCCCCGCCCACCGTGCGCGCCCGCGCCGCCAGCCCCAGGGGCAGCTGCGGGTGCGCGGCGCCCGCGCCAACAACCTCTGCGACGTGAGCGTGGACGTTCCGCTGGGCATCTTGGTGGCCATCACCGGGGTCAGCGGCTCGGGCAAGAGCACGCTGGCGGTGGACGTGATCCACCGCGCCCTGGCGCGGCACTTCGGCGCGCTCGACGTGGAGCCGCCGGGGGCCCACGACGGCATCGACGGGGTCGAGCAGCTGAAGAGCGTGGCGCTGGTCGACCAGGCTCCGCTCGGGCGTACGTCGCGGGGCAACGCTGCCACCTATACCAAGGCGTGGGACGTGATCCGTGGCGCCTTTGCCAGCGAGCCCGAGGCACGCGCGCGTCAGCTCACGCCCGCCCACTTCTCGTTCAACGTGCAGGGCGGGCGCTGCGACACCTGCGCGGGCGAGGGCTTCGAGACGGTCGAGATGCAGTTCTTGGCCGACGTGCGCCTGGTCTGCCCGGTGTGCCGCGGCCGGCGCTTCAAGGACGAAGTGCTCGGCGTGCTGCATCGCGGACTCTGCATCTCGGACGTGCTCGACGCGACGGTGAGCGAGACCCTGGAGCGCTTTCCCGAGGTTGCCATCGCGCGGGCGCTGGGGCCCGTGGCCCGGCTGGGCCTGGGCTACCTGCGACTGGGCCAGCCGCTGTCGACGCTGTCGGGCGGCGAGGCGCAGCGCCTCAAGCTGGCGCGGGTGCTGGCCGAGAAGCACGCTGGCGCGCTGTTCGTGCTGGACGAGCCCAGCGCCGGACTGCACGCCGACGAGGTGCAAGCCGTGCTCGGCGCGCTGGACGTGATCGTGAACGCGGGCGGCAGCGTCATCGTGGTCGAGCACGATCTGGATCTGATCGCCGCCGCCGACTTCGTGATCGATCTCGGGCCTGGGGCGGGCGCCGACGGCGGCCGGGTGGTCGCCACCGGGCCCCCGGATCGGCTGGGGGACACTCGCACCGGGCAGGCGCTGGCGGCCCGGAGCGGCCCGCCGGCGTTGGCGCCTCGGCCGACCCCGCCGGGGGGCCGCGCGTGCTGGGCGTCGAGCGCGCTCGCGAGCACAACCTGCGCGAGGTCTCGGTGCAGATCCCCCACGGTGCGCTGAGCGTGGTCACCGGGCCCAGCGGCTCGGGCAAGAGCACGCTGGCCTTCGACGTGGTGTTCGCCGAGGGTCAGCGGCGCTTCCTCGAGACGCTCACGCCGTACGCGCGGCAGTTCTTGCCCACCATGCCGCGCCCCGACGTCGATCGCGTCACGGGCGTGCCGCCGTCGATCGCGCTCGAGCAGCGCACCGCGCGCGCCGGCGGCCTTTCCACCGTGGCCACGGTCACGGAGGTTGCTCACTATCTGCGCCTTCTGTTCGCCAAGCTGGGCACGGCGCACTGCCCGGACCACGACGAGCCCATCGCCCGCACCGACCCCGACACCGTGCTGGCCCAGGTGCAGGGCGAACGGCGCGGCTTCACGCTCTTGGCGCCGGTGGTGCGCGCTCGCAAGGGGTCGTATCTGGACGTGTTCACCGCGGCGGCCCGCGACGGCATCGACCATGCCTTCTGCGACGGCGAGCGCGTCGCGACCGACGACCCGCCCCGGCTGAAGAAGACCAGCGAGCACACCATCGACCTGGTGATGGGCGAGGTCACGCGACCGCGGGGGCTGTCGCGCGAGCTTCTGACGCGCACCTTGCGCTGGGGCGGCGGCGCGCTGAAGCTGCGGCGCGCCGACGGCAGCGAGCGGCTGCTCTCGACCCAGGGCGCGTGCCCGCGCTGCGGCCTGGCGGTGCCCGAGCTCGACCCGCGCTGGTTCTCGTTCGCAACGGCGCAGGGTCGCTGCGCCCGCTGCCAGGGCACCGGCGGGGTCGAGGTGACGCGGCGGCGACGCGAGCCCGAGTGGGTGGTCTGCCCCGAGTGCGCCGGCGCGCGCCTCTCGCCCCTGCCGCGCGCAGTGCGTGTCGGCGGGCAGCAGTATCACCAGGTGGTGCAGCGCTCGGTGAGCGCGGCGCTGGGGTTGGTGAAGAGCTGGCGCTTCGACGGCCACGCCGCGCCAGTGGCCGGGCCGGTGACCACCGAGCTGGTGCGTCGCCTCGAGTTCGTGGTGAAAGTGGGACTGGACTACCTGTCGCTCGATCGCGCCGCATCGACGCTCTCGGGCGGCGAGATGCAGCGCCTGCGCCTGTCGGCGCAGCTCGGAGCCGGGCTCACCGGCGCGCTCTACGTGCTCGACGAGCCGACCATCGGGCTGCATCCCCGGGACACCCGACGCTTGCTCGACAACCTGCAAGACCTGGTGCGCCTGGGCTCCACCGTGCTGGTGGTCGAGCACGACGCCGACACCATCCGCGCGGCCGATCACCTGATCGACCTGGGCCCGGGCGGCGGCGCGCGCGGCGGAAGGGTGATGGCGGCAGGGCCGCCGCGGGCGGTGCTGACCCACCCCGATTCGCCGACCGGGCGCGTGCTGTCGGCGCCGCCGCGGATCCGAGCTTCGCTGCCGGTGGCGCGCACGGCGCCGCGACTTCTGCTTCGCGGCGCGCGCGAGCACAACCTGAAAGACGTGGACCTCTCGCTGCCGCTGGGCCGGCTGAGCGTGATCGCGGGCGTGAGCGGGTCGGGGAAGAGCACGCTGATCCGCAAGGTGCTCTTGCCGGCGGCGCGGGCCGCGCTGGGGCTCACGACCGAGCCCGCGGGCGCGCACCGTGATCTGACAGGGCTCGGTCCCGTGCAGCGAGCGATCGCGGTGGACCAGTCTCCGATCGGACGCACGCCGCGCTCGGTGCCGGCCACGTTCCTGGGGATCTGGGACGAGATCCGCCGCATCTGGGCCCTCACCCCGGAGGCTCAGGTGGCCGGCTTCGGCGCGGCGCGCTTCTCGTTCAACACGCCGAAGGGCGGGCGCTGCGAGAGCTGCGAAGGCCAGGGCGTGATCAGCCACGAGATGAGCTTCTTGCCCGATGTGATCACGCCCTGTGCCGCCTGCGCGGGGCATCGCTTCGAGCCGCGCACCTTGGACGTGAAGTACGCTGGCCTGAGCGTGGGCGACGTGCTGGACCTCACGGCAGAGGAAGCCGCACGGGTGTTCGAGAGCCACCCCCGCATCGCCGCGCCGCTCCGCACGCTCGCCGACCTGGGCGCTGGGTACGTTCACCTGGGCCAGGGCTCGCACACCCTCTCGGGCGGCGAGGCGCAGCGCCTGAAGCTGTCGGCCGAGCTGACCGCCAGCGTGCGTCACCAGCCCACGCTCTACGTGCTCGACGAGCCGACCACCGGGCTG
>Ga0073899_10003565_pt1 | contig 13779 bp, 14 predicted proteins | sample KloWWTmetaKNB5Ph_FD_88975 | JGI IMG/M metagenome (GOLD analysis project Ga0073899, IMG submission 88975) | Active sludge microbial communities from Klosterneuburg, Austria, studying microevolution and ecology of nitrifiers - Klosterneuburg... | ecosystem: Engineered > WWTP > Aerobic digester >... | reverse complement strand
TCGATACACAACCCGCCCTTGGAGCCACCGAACGGCGTTTCCACCAGCGCGCATTTGTAGGTCATCAGCGCCGCCAGCGCTTCCACCTCGTCCTGGTTCACGCCCAGCGAATAGCGGATACCGCCCTTCACCGGCTCCATATGTTCGGAATGGACCGACCGATACCCGGTGAAGGTCTCGATCTTTCCGCGCAGCCGCACACCAAAGCGAACCGTATAGGTCGAGTTGCAGACCCGGATCTTCTCCTCAAGCCCAGGGCTGAGATCCATCAACCCCACCGCACGCTTGAACATGAGATCGACCGATTGCCGGAAACTCGGCTCGCCCTGGCCATTGACTGACATGAAACCCTCCCGATTCGCTTTGCGCCTGCCCGTTTTTCAAACTGCGCGAAATTTGGGCAAGACGCGTATGATGCGCGCAGCTTATGGTCGCTTGGTTAGCAAACTACGCCGTTTTCACAACCCCACAATGACAATTCGATCTGGGTTTTGCAGGCGAATCATCCGGTCGAGGTGCAGCCGGAAACCAGCCTTCGCGATTCGCAAACAAGCGCCTCTCGTCGATCCGACCAATAGAATCGTCATTCCTGCACCAGTTTGGCCCAGCCACCAGCATTATTGCTGCGAGATGCACCAATCCGGCGGCACACCACACACGCCACACTTTTGCCCCAGATCGCGGCCTACTTTGGTCAAATGTTTATTTCAGGACTCGCGCTGAGGCCTTGGAGCCATGTGCAGTGACGAGAAAGAGGTGCAATATGTTTGGTAGCGGGATGTCGGGTTTGACCGAGGCCACGGCGCTGCGTGCGAACGCACGACAGCGTCTGAGTCGGTTCTGGCGCGCTGAAGACGGCACCTTGATCATCTACAGCCTCTTCATGTTCGTCTGCATGCTCTACCTGGCCGGTGTCGCGCTGGATCTGATGCGGTTTGAAGAGCGCCGCACCGTCTTGCAGGCCACCATCGACCGGGCCGTGCTGGCCGCCGCCGATATGGATCAGACGCTCGATTGCAAGGCCGTGATCCGCGACTGGTTCGTCAAAGCTGGCGAGGCGGCACCTGCCGACAGTGACATCAGCTGCACGAAGGACGAGTTCGGGTCCGAAGTCAGCGTCAATGCCAATGCAAACATGCAGACGTGGTTCATGAACCTCTATGGCATCGACATCCCGACGCTGGCGACCGCATCCGCTGGCAGCGCTGAAGAAAAGATCGGTTCCGTGGAAATTTCGCTGGTGCTCGATGTGTCGGGCTCGATGAACTCCAACAGCCGCCTGACCTATCTGAAACCCGCGGCAAAATCCTTCATCGACAAGATGTTCGACAATGTCGAAACCGGCAAGCTTTCCATGTCCGTCGTGACCTATTCCACGCAGGTTGCACTTGGGCCTGACCTGATCAAATATTTCGACCACACCGCTGAACATACAAGCTCGGCCTGCCTTGAGTTCGACTCGGGCGACTTTGCCAACACCACGATGGAGCCGAAGTCGACGCCCGTCGGCAGCCCTCCGGCCGTATCCGATCGCAAGTATCAGTTGAACGGTCACTTCGACCCGTTCAACACCACGCTGGTCAACACCAGTTCCAACAACACGCTGCTGAATTGTCCGCCCAACAGCGCGACAAACCGCAACATCATGGCGTTTTCAGGCAACCGGTCCGACCTGAAGTCGAAGATCGACTCGCTGGTGGCGTCCGGGAACACCTCTATTGATCTCGGCACGAAATGGGGTGCGGCCCTTCTGGACCCGTCCATGCGGCCCGTCGCCGATGCCATGATCACCGAGGGGCTCGTGTCGTCGAACTTCTCCGGGCGCCCCTACAGCTATACGAACCCCGATGGCAGCAAGAACACAGAAGTGCTGAAGGTTCTGGTGATCATGACCGACGGCGAAAACACCACCGAATACAAGCTCAAGCCTGCCTTCGACCAAGATCCGAGCAGGCTTCACTACAACAACACCAGTAACTCCGCCTATAATGGCAGCAGCTATTACAAGCGGTACTCACTCTATGACTCGACCCGCAGCAGCAACAAATATTTCAGCTTCTACACCAACACCTGGCGGTCCGAGCCTTGGGGAACGCAAGCGACGGATATCAGCGGCACGGACACGACCGTTCAGCTGACCTGGCCGGAAGTCTGGGCGACAATGTCGGTCAACTGGTTCGCGGATAACCTGATCTTCCGGGCCTATGGCTCCACCACACGCAACAGCTGGCGGACGAGTGCCTCCAACGCGGTCGCTACCAGCAAGATCTACAGCTCCAAGGACTCACTGACGCTCAACGTCTGCTCGGCGGCGAAGGCCAAGGGGGTTCTGGTCTTCACGATCGGCTACGAAGCGCCGACCGCGGGGCAAGCGCTGCTGAGCAACTGCGCGTCTTCGACCGCGCACTACTATCCGGCATCGGGTCCCTCAATCGGAAATACATTCGACAAGATCGCAAACTCCATCAACAAGCTGAGGCTGACGCACTGATATGGGCAGGATTTTCGCAAGGCTAATGCCGCGCCTGCGCCAGTTGGCCAGGTCAGAAGACGGAACCGCGACCATCCCGGTCCTGATCTTCGTGCCGTTCTACATCCTCTTCCTGCTCTCCTCCGTCGAGATGGGCATGTTGATGATCCGTCATGTGATGCTGGAACGCGCACTGGATCTGGTGGTGCGCGACCTGCGTCTGGGTCTGTGGACACCGTCCGACCCGGCCAATGCCGGTGACGAATTGCGCGGCCGGATCTGCGCGCAGGTCGGCCTGATTTCCGACTGCAAGAAGACGCTTCTGGTCGAACTGCGGCCGGTTTCGAAAACGACCTGGTCGCCGCTCTCCGCGGGTCCGACCTGCGTCGACCGTTCGCAGCCGGTTTATGCGAACCCGCTTCCGACCTTCGGAACCAGCAACGATATCATGTTGATCCGGGCCTGCGCGAAGTTCGACCCGGTCTTTCCGACCACCGCCATGGGCGCGCAACTGCCCAAAGACAGCACCGGCGCCTATGCGTTGGTTTCTTCCACCGCGTTCGTTAACGAACCGCGTCCGGGGACGTAATCATGACCATGTTGAGATCATTTCGCCTGCGCCTGTCCGGTTTCCGGGGTGAAGAACGTGCGGCGGTTCCTGTCGAAGGCGTCATCGGCGCGACGTTCCTCATCTGGTGGTTCGCTGCGTCGTTTCAGTTTTTCGATGCCTACCGTCAGAAGAACATCAACCTGAAAGCCTCCTACACGCTGGCCGACATGCTGTCGCGCGAAACCGGCCCGATTTCCGGCGACGCCAATGCGGCTACTGTGAACCAGGCCTACATCAACGGCCTGAACACGATGTTCGACTACATGACCTTTTCGCAGGAGCCGACCTGGATCAGGGTCAGTTCGGTCTATTGGGACGAAGACGCCAGCAAATATCGTGTGGACTGGTCCAGAACGTCGGGCACGGGTCACGATGCGATGACCACTCCGAAGCTGCAAAGCTACAAGGAGCATATCCCGGTTCTGCCGACCGGCGACACTGTGATCATCGTCGAGACGTTCATGGATTACAAACCCTTCCTGGGCTACTGGCTGGATGAAAACCAGTTCACGACCTTCATCCCGACCCGTCCGCGTTTTGCCTCCTGTCTGCCGTGGGAATCGAATGGCTGCGGGATCCAAGCGGATGGGAGCTGGAGCAATCCGGACATCACAGACGTACCCCCGGAAGAGGGCACACCTGTCGACGGCACCTGATCGCATCCTAAGCGGGCGGGCGGTTGTGCAGGGCTGAACAGATCCTGTCACGCCATCCGCCCATTCGCGCAGTTGAGTGCAGCGGGGCACAGGCCCATATCTCCGTCAACGGCACGCGCTCTTGCGTGCCTCCAGCCGGAGTTCATCATGTCGATCAGACCCGTTCTTGAACAGCGCCGCGCCCAGCCCGCCATCGAGGGGGCCGGCGTCAAACTTCACCGTGCATTTGGTTTTCACGATCCGAAGGAGCTGGACCCGTTCCTTCTGTTCGACGATTTCCGCAATGAGCGGCCCGAAGATTATCTGCGCGGCTTTCCCTGGCACCCCCATCGCGGGATCGAGACGATCACCTATGTGCTGGCCGGCACGGTCGAACATGGCGACAGCCTGGGCAACCGCGGCACGCTTGGTGCGGGTGATCTGCAATTGATGACCGCCGGATCGGGCATTTTGCATCAGGAAATGCCGCAGGGGAATGCCAAGGGCCAGATGCATGGCTTCCAGCTTTGGGCCAACCTGCCCGGCCATCTGAAGATGACCGCGCCGCGCTATCAGGATATCAAGAGCGCGGACCTGCCAGAGATCATCGACGATGATGGAACGGTGGTGCGGGTGGTGATCGGCAGCTTCTGGGGCAAGAAAAGCCCGGTCGACGGCATTGCCGCCGATCCTCAATATCTGGACATCTCGGTTCCCGCCGGGCGCACGAAAACCTTCAAGGTCGATACCTACCGCCGGGCTTTCGCCTATGTTTTTGCGGGGGCGGGCCAGTTCGTCGATGCAAGCCGCCCTGCCGGTGTGCGCTTGGAAAAGGAAGTGATGGGCGAGGAAGTGAACATCCGTGACCTGTCCGGCAACCGCACCCTGATCCGCTTCGGCTCGGGCGACGAGGTGACGGTGACGGCCGGTGCCCTGGGCGTACGGTTCCTTCTCATTTCCGGCGCGCCCATCGAAGAGCCGGTCGCCTGGCACGGGCCGATCGTGATGAACACGCAAGACGAACTCCGTCAGGCGATGTCCGACCTCAGGAACGGTACGTTCATCCGCCCGGCGCACTGAGAAGAGACGCAAGGCCGCCGCCTATGACGCGACGGCCTTGCGCACCATGTCGACGTAAATGTCCCCCACCGCCGTTCGCGACAGGCGCCCGCCCTCGCGAAACCAGGTGTTGACACCGTTGATCATCGCGATGATCGCCATTGTGGCCAGCCGCACGTCGGCCAGCCGGAAATGCCCTGCCGCCTGCCCCGCCGCCAGAATATGCGCGAGCCGGTCCTCATAGCCCCTCCGCAGCGCCTCGATACGGGCGAAATTCTCCGCGTCCAGATTGCGCAGCTCCATGTAGGACAGGAAGACCCCCTCGGCATGGTCCAGATTGCGCCCCATGTGGAAGCGCACGAAATGGTCAAGCGCGGCCTGCGGTTCCTCAGGCGTGGATGCTGCGGTATAGGCCGCGATCAACTCCTCCATATGCGTGCGCAGAAGATCGAAAAGCAGCGTCTGCTTGTCAGGCGTGTAGAGATAAAGCGCACCCGCCTGAAGCCCGACCTCGGCGGCGATCTGGCGCATGGAGACGGCAGCAAACCCGTGTCGCGCAAACAGTTTCAGCGCTGCCGCGCGGATGCGCGGCCCGGTAATGTCGGAATGCGATCCGGTGCGCCGTGCCATGGGATGAAATTATATGAACGCTCGTTCATTACAAGCCAGTCCCGCGCCCTTGCGGCCAGAGGCATCGGGCGCTTATCCTGTGCCCCGAACGAAAGGCCAGCCGATGATCCGCCTCAGACCCGCCCCACATCTCGTTGGCCTGATCGCGGCCTTCGCACTTGCAGGCTGCACCGATTTTCCTGAGCTCGACCGCAAGGTCGACCCCGCTGTGCTGGCCGCTCCCTATCCGCCGCTTCTGCCATTCGACGCCGTAACCCCGCCGCCCCCGCCCCCCGCGACCATCGTGCAGGATCTGACCGCACAGGGCGCGGCGCTGACTGCGCGTGCAAACGCCCAGAACAGCCAGCCCTGAGCCACCCCAACACCGCCCCGTGAGCCTCGTTGCATGACCGCGCGCCTTCGGCTAACACCCATGGCGTAAATCCCCGACCTGTCAGGAGCCTTCCATGTCCCAACCGTTGAAACTCGGCATCGCGGGGCTGGGCACTGTGGGCACCGGCGTGGTCAAGATCGTGCAAAAACATGCCGATCTTCTGGAACAGCGCAGCGGGCGCAAGGTGGTGATCAGCGCCGTTTCTGCCCGCTCGCGCACCAAGAACCGCGATGTGGACCTGTCGGCCTATGCCTGGGAAGACGATCCCGTGGCCCTGGCGCGGCGCAAGGATGTGGATGTGTTTATCGAGGTGATGGGCGGTCATGACGGGCCGGCCAAAGCCGCGACCGAAGCCGCGATTGCCAGCGGCAAGGATGTGGTCAGCGCCAACAAGGCGCTTCTTGCCCATCACGGGCAGGCACTGGCCGAAGCCGCCGAGGCGAAGGGTCACGTGATCCGGTTCGAGGCGGCAGTGGCCGGTGGCATTCCGGTGATCAAGGCGCTGACTGAAGGCCTCGCCGGCAACCAGATCCGCCGGGTGATGGGGGTGATGAACGGCACCTGCAACTATATCCTGACGCGCATGGAAAGCGCGGGCCTGCCCTACGAGACGGTGTTCGAGGAAGCCCGTCAGCTTGGCTATCTGGAGGCCGACCCCAACCTTGACGTGGGCGGCATCGACGCGGGCCACAAACTGTCGCTTCTGGCCGCCATCGCTTTCGGCACAAAGGTGTCGTTTGACGCAGTGGATCTGGAAGGGATCGGGCGGATTTCCATCGACGATATCCGCCGCGCCGCTGACATGGGCTACAAGATCAAGCTGCTCGGTGTGGCGCAGATGACGGGCCGGGGCCTGGAACAGCGCATGTCGCCTTGCCTGGTCCCCGCCGACAGCCCGCTTGGCCAGTTGCCCGGCGGCACCAACATGGTGGTGCTGGAAGGCGACAGCGTGGGCCAGATCGTCCTGCGCGGGGCGGGCGCGGGCGAAGGACCGACGGCCAGTGCCGTCATGGCCGATGTGATCGACATCGCGCGCGGCACACGGCTTTCAACCTTCGGCCAACCCGCCAGAACGCTTGTCGACCCGATTGCCGCACAGGCGACCGCGCCCGCCCCCTTCTATCTGCGCATGGCGCTCAGCGACAAGCCGGGCGCACTGGCCAAGGTGGCGACGGTTCTGGGCGATGAAGGCATCTCCATCGACCGGATGCGCCAGTATGGCCATGCCGACGCAAATGCCCCGGTGCTGATCGTAACCCACAAGACCACCCGCGACGCCATCGACCACGCGCTCTCGCGCCTGCCCGCGACCGGCGTCGTTCTGGGCGAGCCGGTGGCGATCAGGATCGAAAGCGTCTGATCGGCCCGCCCGGCCGCCACGCCCCGCCTGGCATATTGGCAGCGTTAACAACCCGCCGCCCCCTTGCCCGCAAGCCCTGCCACAGGCTAGATGCCCCAAAGCACCACTACCGGGATAGGATCACATGGCCGACGTTACCCAGTTTCAGGATCGCATGCTTTCGCTGGGCCTGGCCCGGGTGAGCGAGGCCGCAGCCCATGCCTCTGCCCGGCTCATCGGGCGCGGTGACGAAAAGGCCGCCGATCAGGCCGCCGTCAATGCGATGCGCGACCAGTTGAACATGCTCGACATCAAGGGCGTGGTGGTGATTGGCGAAGGCGAACGGGACGAAGCGCCGATGCTTTACATCGGCGAGGAAGTGGGCACCGGCAAAGGGCCAGAGGTCGATATCGCCCTTGACCCCTTGGAAGGCACCACCCTGACCGCCAAGGACATGCCAAACGCCCTGACCGTGATCGCCATGGCGCCGCGCGGTACGCTTTTGCACGCGCCTGATGTCTATATGGAAAAACTCGCGGTCGGCCCCGGCTATGCCAAGGACGTGGTCAGCCTGGACATGGCACCCGCCGAACGGGTCAAGGCGCTGGCCAAGGCCAAGGGCTGCGCGCCCTCCGACATCACCTGCTGCATCCTCGAACGGCCCCGGCATGAGGCGATGATCGGCGAAGTCCGTTCCACCGGTGCGTCGATCCGGCTGATCACCGATGGCGATGTGGCCGGCGTCATCCATTGCGCCGAAGCCGATATCACCGGGATCGACATGTATATGGGTTCGGGCGGCGCCCCCGAAGGGGTGCTGGCCGCATCGGCGCTGAAATGCATGGGCGGACAGATCTGGGGCAAGCTTCTCTTCCGCAATGATGACGAACGCGGCCGCGCCGCCAAGGCGGGCATCAGGGATCTGAACCGCATCTATGCGCGCGACGAGATGGTGCGCGGCGACGTGATCTTTGCCGCGACCGGCGTCACCAACGGCTCCATCGTGCAAGGGGTGAAGCGCGAACCCGGCTTCATCACCACCGAGACGATCCTGATGCGGTCTAAGACCGGCTCGGTGCGGCGGATGATCTACAGAAACCCGGTGAAGTGACCTCACCCGTCACCCACGCCTTCCTCAACGTCGAGCAATCCGCCACCGGCCGCCGCTGGATCGGGCCGGGGCCGGAGGCGGACCGGCTGGCCGAGGCGATGGTGCAAGACACCCGCCTGCCCCTGCCGCTGGCCCGGATCTTGGTGGCGCGCGGGGTCGCACCCACCGATGCAGCACGGTTTCTGGAACCGAAGCTGGCCGATCTTCTGCCCGATCCGCGCAGTCTCAGGGACATGGCCAGCGCGGCGGCGCGGTTTCTCAAGGCCCTTAAGGGCCGCGAGCGCATTGCGATCTTTGCGGATTATGACGTCGATGGCGGCTCGTCGGCAGCGCTGCTGCTGGTCTGGCTGCGCGCGATGGGTCACGGCGCGACGCTTTATATCCCCGACCGGATCGCCGAAGGCTATGGCCCGAACGTGCCCGCCATGCAGGCGCTCGCCGCCGCGCATGACCTGATCGTCTGCGTCGACTGCGGCACGCTCAGCCATGATCCGGTGGCGGCGGCAAAGGGCGCCGATGTTGTGATCCTCGATCACCATCTGGGCGGCGAAACCCTGCCCGAGGCGCTCGCGGTGGTGAACCCGAACCGTCAGGATGAAACCGGCGATCTGGCGCATCTTTGCGCAGCCTCCGTCGTCTTTTTGATGCTGGTGGAGGCCAACCGGCTGCTGCGCGAGGACGGTGTCAAAGGCCCTGACCTGATGGCGATGCTCGACCTCGTGGCGCTCGCGACCGTCGCCGATGTGGCGCCGCTGATCGGGGTTAACCGGGCGCTGGTGCGGCAGGGGCTGAAGGTTCTGGCCCGGCGCGAACGACCAGGGCTCAGGGCGCTGGCCGATGTGGCGCGCATGGATCAGACGCCCAACACCTATCATCTGGGCTTTCTGCTCGGGCCGCGGGTGAATGCGGGCGGGCGGATCGGCGCGGCCGACCTTGGCGCCCGCCTGCTGGCCACCGAGGATGTGCGCGAGGCCGAGGCGCTGGCCCAGCGCCTCGATCTTCTCAACACCGAGCGGCGCGAGATCGAGATGGCGGTCAGGAACTCCGCCCTTGCCCAGGCCGAAGGGCGCGGGCTGGACGGCCCGCTCGTCTGGGCGGCGGGTCAGGGCTGGCACCCCGGCGTCGTCGGCATCGTCGCCGCCCGCCTGAAGGAAGCGACGAACCGCCCCGCCGTGGTGATCGGGATCGAGGGTGGCATCGGCAAAGGGTCGGCCCGTTCTGTCACCGGCGTCGATCTGGGTGCCGCCGTCCAGCGCGTCGCGGCCGAGGGGCTATTGCTGAAGGGCGGCGGGCACAAGATGGCCGCCGGCCTGACGGTCGAGGAAGCGATGATCGAACCGGCGATGGCGCGTCTGGCCGACCTTCTTGCCCGTCAGGGGGCGGGCGCCGAGGGGCCGCGCGATCTGCATCTGGACGGGCTCCTGATGCCGTCCGCCGCCACTGCGACCCTGATCGAGGAGATGGAGAAAGCCGGCCCCTTCGGCCAGTCCGCCCCCGCGCCCCGCTTCGCCTTTGCCAGCGTGGCGATCACTTCGCTGCGCAGGATGGGCGAAACCCATCTGCGCTTTACCTTCACCGACGGGACGAGCGCGCCCCTCGACGCCATCGCCTTTGGGGCATTCGACGGCCCGCTTGGCCCGCTGATCGAAGGGCACAAGGGCCTGCGCCTGCATCTGGCCGGACGGCTGGAACTGAACCATTGGGGCGGACGCACCAAGGTACAACTGCGCCTGGAAGACGCCGCCCCCGCCTGACGCCGATCAGGACCGGGGGGTGCGAAATTTCTGCGACGACAGCGCAAAATCCCCCTTGCACAGCCCCCCGCCCTGGCCTAAACACCCGCCACAGCCGACGGGGCAGTGACTGCCCCGCCTGAACGTGGCCCGTTCGTCTATCGGTTAGGACACCAGGTTTTCAACCTGGGAAGAGGGGTTCGACTCCCCTACGGGCTGCCAGTTTCTACCAGAAAATACCACTTCGCCGGTGCCTCTGGTCGCGCTGATTGGACAGTGCCACATACAAACAAAACCCGACTTGACGCGATGTGCTTCCCCTTTGCCTCGCCCCCTTTCCTGCCTATAAGGCCCACGGATACCCCTGCGGAGCGAACCCATGCGCACGGCCACGATCACTCGCAAGACCGCCGAGACCGAGATTTCGGTGACGCTGAACCTTGACGGAACCGGGACTTACACGAACCGGACCGGAGTCGGCTTCTTCGATCACATGCTCGACCAGCTCTCGCGCCATTCGCTCATTGACCTTGCGGTGACGGCCAAGGGCGATCTGCATATCGACGATCACCACACGGTCGAGGATACGGGCATCGCCATCGGCCAGGCCCTGACCCAGGCGCTTGGTGACAAGCGCGGCATCCGCCGCTATGGCCACTTCAACCTCGCGATGGACGATGCGCAGGTCGCGACCGCGCTCGACCTGTCGGCGCGGCCCTATCTGGTGTGGAACCTGCCCTTCCCCACCGCAAAGATTGGCACGTTCGACACCGAACTCGTGCGCGAATTCTTTCAGGCGCTGGCCACGCATGGTGGCATCACGCTCCATGTCGATCTGATCCATGGGCTGAACAGCCACCATATCGCCGAGGCCGCCTTCAAGTCGGTCGCCCGCGCTTTGCGTCTGGCGGTGGAGCCTGATCCGCGCATGGCCGGTGTGCTCCCCTCGACCAAGGGCGCGCTGTGAGCCTGACAGTCCTTGTCGACTACGACAGCGGCAACCTTCATTCCGCCGCCAAGGCGTTTGAGCGCATGGCGGCGGAAACCGGCGCGGGGCAAGTCATCGTCAGCTCCCGCCCCGAAGATGTGGCCCGCGCCGACCGGATCGTCCTGCCCGGCGATGGGGCTTTCCCCGCCTGCCGCGCCGCGCTTGACCGGTTCACCGGCCTTTTCGCGGCGATTGACGAAGCCGTCACCCGCCGCGCCCGGCCGTTCCTTGGCATCTGCGTCGGCATGCAAATGCTGGCCACGCGGGGGCTGGAATACCAGCCCACCGCGGGCTTTGGCTGGATCAGCGGCGAGGTCATGCGCATCACCCCTGCCGACAAGACCATGAAAGTCCCGCATATGGGCTGGAACGATCTGGTGATCGACCGGCCGCATCCGGTTCTGGCCGGGATCGAAACCGGCCAGCACGCCTATTTCGTTCATTCCTACCATTTCCGCGTGGCAAACCCGGCCGAGCGTCTGGCCCATTGCGACTACGGCGGTGACATCACCGCCATCGTCGGGCGCGACAATATCATCGGCACCCAGTTCCACCCCGAGAAAAGCCAGGCGACCGGTCTCAGGCTCATCGCCAATTTCCTCACCTGGGCGCCATGACCGCCGATCTGCAAACGGTGCTGGAGGAGATCGGCGCCGAGATGGCGGTGCGGACCGACCGGGGCCAGGTGGCGGACTATATCCCCGAACTGGCAGGCGTCGATCCGGGCCAGTTCGCCCTGTCGGTCGTGACCGCCGACGGGCGGCTCCTGTCCGTCGGCGACGCCGCGACGCCCTTCTCCATCCAGTCCGTCTCCAAACCCTTCGCGCTCGCTCTGGCGCTCGGGCGCCTTGGGGACCGGCTCTGGGCACGGGTCGGACGGGAGCCTTCGGGCCTCGCCTTCAACTCAATCCTGCAACTGGAACAGGAAGGCGGCATCCCTCGGAACCCGTTCATCAATGCCGGCGCCATCGTCGTGACCGATGCCGCGCTGGCCGGGTATGCGCCGCGCGAATATCTGGGCGAACTTCTGGGGTTCATCCGCAACGCAGCGGGCGACGAGGATATCCATATCAACAAGGCCGTGGCGCGGTCGGAAACCGAAACCGGCCACCGCAATTTCGCCATCGCGCATTTCATGCGCGCGCAGGGCAATCTGGCCAACCCGCCCGAACTGACCTTGGGCGCCTATTTTCACCAATGCGCGGTGGAGATGACCACCGCGCAACTGGCCATGGCCGGGCGTTTCCTGATGGGCGGCCCGACCGCCCCCAGGCTCATCTCTCCCGAACGGGTGCGGCGGATCAATGCGCTGATGCTGACCTGTGGCCATTATGACGGCTCGGGCGATTTCGCCTTCCGCGTCGGCCTGCCGGGAAAGTCCGGCGTCGGCGGCGGGATCATGGTGATCGCACCGGGCCGCGCCTCCATCGCCGTCTGGTCGCCGGGGCTGAATGCCCAGGGCAATTCCAAACTCGGAACCGAGGCGGTGGAGCTCCTCGCCCGCCGCCTCGGATGGTCGATCTTCGGCTAGATCACTTCACCCGCGACCAGGTCTGCTTCTTGCAGATCAGACCACCGGCCACACAGCCCGCCAGCTTCATCGAATCGCCATTCAGCTCGATGCCGCCGACATAGATCTTGTCGTTCGAAGGACGCCAGACCTGCCCGTCATAGGTGCCGTCGCCCTGCGGCACCATGTCGATCACGATCTGCTTGCCGAGGTTTTCCGACTGATATTCGGCGCCGTCCTTGAAGGTCCGCGAAATCACCCCGCAAAAGGCCGCCCCGCAAGGCGCAATGGTGACATGCGCGTAAGCGCCGTCATCCTCCTGCGTCTGCCAGATCCCCTCAACCGGATCGGCACTGGCTGCACCCGCAGCAAACACCATCGCCGCAGCGATCAGAAATTTCTTCATGATGGTCCTCCCTCATCTTGCCAGATCATCCCGCGCCTGTGCCGATCTGACAAGACTGACGTTGCGTTTCCTCCCGCTTGGCAAGCTCTGGCACCTGTGGCAAGAGGCCCGCGACGCCCGCGCCCGATACGGAGGCCAAGATGATCCTTTATCCCGCCATCGACCTGAAGGACGGCCAGTGCGTGCGGCTCCTCCACGGCGAGATGGACAAGGCCACGGTCTTCGGCGACGACCCCGCCGCGCAAGCGGCGGCGTTTGAAGCAGCGGGCGCCGAATGGCTGCATCTCGTCGATCTGAATGGCGCTTTCGCCGGACAGCCGGTCAACGGTGCAGCGGTCGAGGCGATCTTGAAACGCCTGACGATTCCCGCGCAGCTTGGCGGCGGCATCCGTGACATGAACACCATCGAAATGTGGCTCGGCAAGGGTCTGGCGCGCGTCATCCTCGGCACCGTCGCGGTCGAGGATCCGGCGCTGGTGCGGCAAGCGGCGCGCGCCTTCCCCGGCCAGGTCGCGGTCGGCATCGACGCGCGCGGCGGCCGCGTTGCGACCAAGGGCTGGGCCACCGAAACCGACGTGACCGTGACCGATCTTGCCCGCTCCTTCGAAGACGCGGGCGTCGCCGCGCTCATCTACACCGACATCAACCGCGACGGCGCCATGGGCGGGCCGAACCTCACGGCCACCGAAGCGCTCGCCCGCGCCGTTTCGATCCCGGTGATCGCAAGCGGGGGCGTCTCGTCGCTCGCCGATCTCATCGCACTGCGCGACACCGGCGTGATCGCCGGCGCCATCTCGGGCCGCGCCCTTTATGACGGGGCGATCGATCTGACCGACGCCCTCGCTGCCCTCAAGGCCTGACCTCCTTCATTCTGGCCCAAGTATCCTGGGGGAGCGCGAGGGGGCGAAGCCCCCT
>Ga0073899_10003562_pt1 | contig 13786 bp, 13 predicted proteins | sample KloWWTmetaKNB5Ph_FD_88975 | JGI IMG/M metagenome (GOLD analysis project Ga0073899, IMG submission 88975) | Active sludge microbial communities from Klosterneuburg, Austria, studying microevolution and ecology of nitrifiers - Klosterneuburg... | ecosystem: Engineered > WWTP > Aerobic digester >... | reverse complement strand
GACGCCACTCGTCGGTACCGAGAGCTGTCAGGACCTGTTCGGACAGTTCTGCTCCGCCTCCGTCCCCAACCAGCAGTGCGATGCGGGCTCCGTGTGCGAGTGGTACCCCGGCGCCTCGTGCTTTGATGTTATCTCGTACAACAAGGTCAAGGTCCTGCGCTGCAAGCGGTGAAAGCACCGCTCCGGCCAATATCAGAGCCTGCCCGTAGGCGCCGACGAGCGCCCCGGGCCGTTTACGGCGGGGAGGTTGCTCGCCGCGCGAGGCCGGCGGCGGTGTTGCTCGGCGGCGCGCGGGCTGCGGGCGAGTGTGGGGCGTCAGGCCGGCGACGGTGTTGCTCGCGGGGCGGCGAACATGTCCGCCGCCATCCGCGCGCGCACAGCTCAGCCAGCTAAGGCGTCAGCGTGACGGCTCGCCGCGGCGGGTGGTGCTGCAACACCTCCGCGACGCACCGCCCTATCTCTCCCTGCGGAGGGTCGTCGTTGATCTTCAGCGGGCCGGCTGGGTCGTATTTGATCTCGAGGCGCATGGTCGAGTGCGGCTTGCACTTGGCCAGCGCTGCGCCGATATCAAAGCGGGGGCGGGGTGCCGGCGGGCGCTTGTTGTTCTGCGCTGCGACGGGGCCCCTCTCGGCGCCCTTGACGGCAGGCTCTGGTTCGACCTGGACGTCGCCCACCACGTCCGGGGCTGTCGACGGCGTGCGGGTCGGTGCGAGCGGAGCCGGCGTGACCATCACGGGGGCACATACGACCGGGTCTGATGGAGGACACTCGTCGGCGAACACTGGCGGGCACACGCGCGCAGCCTCGTCGACGTGCGTGGCGTACCAGGCCGGCAACATGAGCAGGCCGAGCGCCGGGGCGAGCCAGACAACGCGCCGGCCGGGGCGCTGGCGAGGACCCTTCGGGGCGACTTCCGCGGCGGTGACCTCCGCGGCGGCGATCTCTGCGGTGACGACTTCCGCGACCGCGGTGACCTCCGCGGCGGTGACGACTTCCGCGACCGCAGCGCGGAGCGCCTCGGCCATCGCCGCCGCGTTTTCGTGGCGGTGAGCGCGGACGTCGAGCGCGCCGACAAGCACGTCGCGTATCGGGGCGGGTAGTGGGATCCTCTCCGCCACGCTCACGGGATCGGCGTGGTGGGGATCAAGCAGCCGTTGGCCGTTCAGCATCGCGGCCCACAGCGCCCCCATCGAGAAGATGTCGGCCTTGTAGTCGCCGGCATGGCCGCGGAGACGCTCGGGGGCAACGAAGCCCTCGGACCCCCAGATGATCATCGACTCCGACGTGTCGGGGGGCGTCAACACGAGGCCACCCTTGTCCTCGAACACGCGCGCGTACCCAAGGTCGAGCAGGCGGCCGCGCTCGGTGTCGCCGTGGACCTCGATCATGCAGTTGTTCGGCGAGATGTCGCGGTGTGTCACCCCGCGGTCGTGCAGGGCACCGAGCGCCGCGAGCAGGTCGAGCATGAGCGGCACGGTGCGCTCCCACGGCAGCGCCCCCTCCGCGATCTGTGCGGCGAGGCTTCGCCCCTCGACGAGTTCAAACACGGTGTAACGACGGCCGCCGATCCAGCCGAGATCATGGGCGGGTACGAGACACGGGTGGCGGATCTGGGCGGCGAGCTGCCCCTCTTGCAAGAACCTGCGGACCTGCTCCGGATGTTGGTTGTGTTCAGGGTGCAACACCTTGACCGCGGCTGCGGCCATTGTCGTGGTGACTGTTGCGGCGTAGATCGACGCCGTACCCCCGACGCCGATCCGGCGGTTCAGCTTGTAGTGCTGCCCCACGGTCTCGCCGGAGAAGTCGTGATTGATCGAAAGGCGTAGGCCGAGGTCGACTTCTTCGCTCATGGCTCAAAACTCCAATCTGAGGCGGATCCCTGCGGTGGGCAGGATCGACGGTTGCAGGGAGAGTCGACCATCCGCGCGCTTGCGCCGGACGTCCACGATGATCAGCGCTGTGCCAGCGACCGTCAGCGCCCCCGCGGCGACGCCGAACCCGATCGCCATGTGATCGGCCCGCTCGCCCTGCTTGCGGATTGATGCGAGGTCGTTGCCGTTGTCGATCGTCTGGCCCGGCTCGCCGTTCGCGGCGTCGGCCTGCGTGCGGAGTGAGTCGCCGCGAACGAGCGCGCCGAGCATGGCCGCGCCGAGCCGGTGAGTTTCAGGGTAGTTGTCGCCTCGCAATTCAGGCGTGCTTCGCCTTGGATTTCGAGGCTCCGTTGTCGTACTCCGGGTTTAGGCAGACGACGCGGATGGGGTCCCAGTTGCGGGTCTTGCCGGACCAGCGCTCCGGGTGGCGCCGGCGGGCGGCTTCGTAGACGCGCCTGCGGCCTGAGAGGATTTTGAGGTGACGGCCGTCGTGTCGGTCGTCGGGGGTCACGAAGTTGATCGCGCTGTGGAGGTGTTCGGTGTTGTACCACTCGACGAAGCGAGTGACCCAGGTGAGGGCGGCGTCGATGGCGACGAAGGGGCGCGACGGAAAGCTGGGACGGTACTTGAGGGTCCGGAAGAGGGCTTCCGAGTAGGGATTGTCGTTGCTGACGCGGGGGCGGCTGAAGGAGGGTGAGATGCCGCGCTTCTTCAGTTCGGCCAGGAGCGGGGCGCTCTTCATGGCGGCGCCGTTGTCTGAGTGCAGCCAGAGGAGATTATCACACCTTGGATTGTCAGCACAAATTCTTTCGATGAGCGCCGCCGCGAGTTCACCAGATTCAACGTCGTACAGCGCCCAGCCGACGATGCGGCGGCTCCAGATATCGACGACCACGTACAGGTAGAAGTAGACCCCGCGGACGCGGGTACGCAGGTACGTGATGTCCCACGAGTAGACCTGGTTTCGACCGGTGGCCGTGAGGGCCTTCGGACGGCTCGTGGGCGGCCGGGAGCGGGCCCGGTGGTGCTGGAGGCCGTACTTTCGCATGACGCGGTAGAAGGCCGATTCGGAGGCGATGTACATGTTGCGGTCGGTGAGGGTCGGGACGATCTGTCGAGGCGACTTGTCGTGGAATTCTGGCGAGTTGGCGACCTCAAGCACGCGCTGCTCCTCGGCTGCGGACAGTTTGTTGCGCGGCGTGGTCTTGGGGCCGCGGCGAAGGTCGTCGCCGCCGCCCTGGGTGGCCCAGCGCTGCACCGTTCGCTCGGTCAGCCCGACCACCTTGCAGGCCCGCGAGAGCCTCGCTCCCGCGGCCGTGGCCTCGTTCAGGAGGCCCAGGATCAGCGTCCGTTCTTCGGCTCCGTGTCGTCTTCCTCGGCCCCCATAAGGGCTCGGAATTTTTTTTGGAGTACCAGCAATGCGGCCGCCTCCGCCAGCGCCTTGTCCTTCCGGGCCAGCTCGCGCTCGAGCTCACGGATCCGCTTGGCCTCGAGGCCAGGCTGCTTGTCGCTGCGTCCGCCGAGCTCGGCCTTGGCCCCGCGCAGCACCGTCTCGCGCCAGTCGCTCAGCGTCGCGCTGTGCAGCCCTCGCTGACGCAGGAAGCCGCCCAACTCCTCCTCAGCCAGCCCCTGGGCGTCGAGCACCACCGTCAGCTTTTGCTCGGTCGTCCAGTCCTGGGGCCTGCGGGCGGGCTCGTTCATGGGTGGGGGCTTCTTCTTCGGCATGGGACCTTCCTTGGTGCTGGCTGCGCGCCGCCAACGGTATAACAGGGACCGCGTCACCTTGAGCTCGTCGGCGAGTTCCTGCACCGATTGGCCTGGACTGTTCAGCCTTCGCACCGCGTTCGCCTGGAACTCGGCAGTATGGCGTCTGCGGGGTTTCGCCGTCACGCCGACGCTCCTACCGGGATCCTCACGCAGGTCGCGCCAGGGTAGCTGTCGACGTCGACCTTGAACTTGATCCCCCTCGGGATGATCACGAGGACCGCCGTCGCCGGCTTCGCCGGGCTCGCCGACGCTGGCTCAGTCGCCTCGTCGAGGATCACCTCGAACTCGAGGTTGTTGGCGTCGGATTGGTTCGCACTGGGGAAATTCATCTCTGCTGGTTCTTGTCTCGCCCCTCCTGTGGTTTATCGGTCAAGGCGACAACTTTGCTGAGACTGGGGGGGCCGACGACCGCCCGCTCGCACACGAAGGCTCGCACCTCGACCCCGAAGCGCACCGGCTCCGCGATGAGCACCGGCAGGTCATCGGCCACGAGCGCGTCGACCTCGACCGGCGCGTAGACCCGCGCCGGGAAGAACTTGTCGTCGACCGGCTTGACGAACACCGGGCCAGCCAGGCCGCGCGCCACCCCGAGGGTCGTAAGCTCGATCTCCCGCAGCCGCAGCGCCTTCGGTAGCTCGGGTAGCCACGCATAGGTCGGCTCAAGCAGCGCGAGGTCCAGCGCGTCGGCGACCGCGTCGGCGAGCATCGTCTCGCCGTAGATCAGCACCTCGGATGGATCGACCTCCCCCGCCAGCTCGGCCGCGTCGCCGATCTTCCGCACACGCGTGATGCTCCACCCCGACGCCAACGCCGCCCGCCACAGGGCGATCGAGTCCGCGGTGTAGCGAGGTGACAGCACGAGCGTCGGCATACCCGACGATACGCACAGCGTGTGGCGATCGACGAGCCTCACTCAGGTCGGCAGCTCCCATTCGCAGCTAACCCGGTGCCGGCTCGTTACGTGTGGCGACGCGCGTCGCCTCGCGCGTCTGCGCGCACGGCCTTGGCGCTCGAGAGTGACGGCTCACGGCCGGTCGCCGGGGCTTCGCTGGCGCAGAACTCGGTGTCCACTGGTGGCCCATGTCGTCATCGCAGCCGACGCGACCCGATCCCGAGGCGCCGCAGCCGAGACCAGCGTCGTGGACATCGGACGCCCGCGAGGTCCGTGATAGTGTGCGGCCCCATGCGCGCCGTCCGCTGTCACGAACTCATCGGACCCTTGGGCCTTCGCGTCGACGAATTGTCGGAGCCCGAGGCCGGGCCGGGCGAGGTGTCGATCGACGTGCGGGCCGCGGGCGTGAACTTCCCGGACGTGCTGCTCTCGTCCGGGAAGTATCAATTCAAGCCGACGCCGCCCTTCGTGCCCGGGGGCGAGGCCGCGGGGGTGGTGGTAGCGATCGGGGCGGGCGTGACCCGCGTCGCGGTCGGTGACCGGGTCGCGGCGACCGTGATCCACGGGGCGTTCGCGGAGCGGATCGTGGTCCCCGAGGCGGCGGCGATCAAGGTGCCGGACGCCATCGGCTTCGAGGTCGCGGCGGCGACGCTGCTGACCTACGCGACCACCTGGCACGCGCTGGTCGACCGCGCGGACCTGCAGGCGGGCGAGACCCTGCTGGTGCTCGGCGCGGCGGGCGGCGTGGGGATCGCGGCGGTGGAGATCGGGAAGCTGCTCGGCGCGCGCGTGATCGCGGCCGCCTCGAGCGACGAGAAGCTGGCGTTTTGTCGCGCGCACGGGGCCGACGATACAATCCAGTATGTGCGCGAAGATCTAAAGGAGAGCGCGAAGCGCCTGACCCGCGGCGAGGGCGTGAACGTGGTCTACGACCCCGTCGGCGGGCCCTTCACCGAACCGGCGCTGCGATCGATCGCGTGGGCGGGCCGGCATCTGGTGGTCGGGTTCGCCAACGGGGAGATCCCGAAGATCCCGCTCAACCTGGTGCTGCTCAAGGGTTGCCAGATCGTCGGCGTCTTCTGGGGCGCCTTCGTGGCGCGCGAGCCGGAGAAGCAACGGGCCAACGCGGACGCCATCTTCGCCGCGGTCGCCGCGGGGCAGCTGCGACCACACATCGATGCGACCCTGCCCTTCGCCCGCGCGGGCGAGGCGCTCGCGCGGATGGAGCGGCGCGAGGTGATGGGGAAGCTCGTGCTCGTGCCCTGACGGTGAGAAGCGTCGGGGGTCCGCTCCGGCCTTCATTCGCGCAGCAGGATCTCCACGCGTCGGTTCCGGCGGCGCCCTGCGAGCGTCCGGTTGTCGTCGATCGGCATGCTCGACTCGTAGCCCTCCGCCTCGAGGCGCGCTGGCTCCACACCACGCGAGATGAGGTAGGAGCGGATCGCGCCGGCCCGCCTGCAGCTCAGGCACCGCCCGTAGTTCTCCATACCTGGTTCGTGCGCCGTATGTACGCGGATCTCGACCCGGACCTCCGGTACACGCTGCAGCACCTCGGCGATCCGATCGAGGGTCTCGCGCGACGTCCCGGTGCGGATGATGTCCTTCTCCAGCTCGAACACCACGCCCTCGAGCACCCCGGTGATCGCCGCGAGCTCGGGCGGCAGCTCGTCGGGACAGCCGTCGGCGTCGCGATAGCCGTTGCGCGTCTCGGGCGCGTCGGGGCACTCGTCGCTGGACGCGATCGCCGCCTCCGCGGCCGCGATCGCCGGCACGCTCGTCGACCCAGTCGCCGACGCGCTCGCCGACCCGGGCGCGCTGCGAGCTGGCAGTTCAGGGCCCGTCGGCGACCGCACCGGGGCCGGCGCACGGGCCTCACCGGACCCACAAACGGCCGCGACCGACCACCCGAGAAGGAGCCCACGGAGCACGCGAGCATTGTCGCCGCTGCCGCGCTCCAACGCCAGCGCCTCGCCAGCGCTTCCCGACGGCCGCGCGCAGGAGATTCGCCGCCGGGTCGCCGGCGCACGTGGTATGCGTCGATGGCACGCAGCTCGCTCTGCGACCTTCATGGCCACTGCACCGTCCTCAAGGAGCCTGACTCTCGTCGACATGCTGATGCTGTGGTCCGGCATCGCCGTCTGGCTGGTCACCTTCCTGTTCGGTACGCTGGTGGATTCGCGGCCCTATCGCGAGCAGTTCGCGGTCCTCGCGGGCGGCTTCACTGGGACCCTCGTCAACGGCCTGGTGGTGATCGGGACCTACACGCTCACCAACGTGGCGATCCTCTGCCTGGTCGCCGGGCTGCTCGGGGCGCTCGGCGCCCGCGCCAGCCTCGGCACCGACGCCGAGCTCGCGGAGAGCATCCAGGACACGACCTCGCCGCGAAACTCCGCGCTGCTGCGCGCATTCCTGGTCTATCTGTCGCTCATCGCCGGGGTCCTCATCTTCGGCGACGACCCCGCGGCCCCGACGCAGCGGCAGTATGTGCGTCTCGCCGGCTTCACCTCGCTGCTCTCCTTCGTGGTCAACTATCGTCCCGCCCTGTTCGGCAAGCTGCTGCAGCGGGTCGGCAGCGCGATCGAGGGCAAGAAGGAGCAGTAGCCAGTCTGGTCATGGGGCGGCGTGGAGGCGCTCGAGCCACGGCAACCACCCGCTCGCCGGGCTGCTCGCGAATCCGACTCGACGAGCCGCCAGCACCTCGGCGCGGGGCGGCAGCCACACCGACATGCCGAGCGGCCCCGGGGTCCAGGCATAGGCGTCATCCTCGGCGTAGGCCGGTCCGACCGCGACGGCCAGCACGGCGGCGTCGAGCGCTCGCTCGCTGTCGTCGAGCGCGGCGAGCAGGCCGACGACCCCCGGACACGGCGACGCGCAGCGGAGCGCCTCCTCCTGCGCCTCCTGACGCAGCCGCACGAGCAGCACCCCGAGGTCGACGGTATTGCCGGCGAACCCTGGGATCGCCTCGCCGGGGGTCCGGGAGGACAGGCGCGCCAGCACGTCGATGCTGCGCATGCTGTCCTCGTCGAGGAACGCGACCAGCGCGGTCGAGAGGCGGGCGAGCGCCGGCAAGAGCTCCCCGCTCAACGCGTCGGCGGTCGCGGCCGAGGCGACGAATGTATCCTCGCTCGCGCCGCCCGGCGCGAGCAGCAGCGACGGCAGCGACACGGCGACGCGGCAGGCCTCATCGTCCTCGCGGCACGCCGGATGCGGCGGCGGCGGGCGCTGACCGTTGACCAGCGGGATCACGCGGTCGTAGGGCAGCCCCGCGTAGGGGTCGATCTGCTCGTGCCCGACCAGGTTGCGCGCCGCGGTCGCGAGGGTGCCGGCGACGTCGACGCTCTGCATGAGGCACGCGTCGGTGACCAGCACGTCGATCGGCGTGTCGCCGGACCCGCGCAGCGCGCCCGCGAGGGCCGGCACGTCCATCACCGTGCCCTGGCTGTGATCGAAGCCGAAGCCACCGACGAAGCCACCCTCGACGTAGCGCACCGGCTCGCCCGCGTCCGTGCGCGGCCGCCAGCCCTGTCCGTGGCCCCACAGCACCACCATCACGCGCTCGCTCGGATACTGCGTACGACCCCAGGCGACGAACTCCGCCAGCGCCTGCTCCGGCGGCCCGCCCTCCGCCTCCGGCACGGAGGCGACCTCTGGCGAGCTCGGCACGACCGGGACCGGCTCGCCCGTACCTGTCCGTGAGAACAGGTGGTAACGGCGCAGGCCAGCCGGCGCCGGCAGGTCGAGCTGCACGATCACGTCGGCGCGCTCGCTCGAGGCCGCCGCCGCGCCGCCGCGGGCCAGCGCGTCCTCCATCTCGCGCAGGTCGGCGAAGGCCTGCGCCGGGAGGTCCTCGACATCGGCCGCCATGTAGATCAGCACGGTCCACGGCTTGGGACAGCGCGTGCGGGTGACGCTCGCGGCGTAGGCGGCGTAGTCCGCGTCGCGCGTCGGGTCGAAGGGCCGAGACAGCGCGGCGCAGGTCGGCTGTTCGCGGCTGCTGGCCGGGTCGCAGCCCGCCGACGCGGCCAGCAGCGCCGTCACCCAGGCGATCTGGCGCACTCGCATGCAATTCACCCGCGCGAGCGCTCGATCAGCGCCTCGACGATCGCCGCCAGCGGCGAGGGGCTCGCGCTGTCCGAGGCGCGCCAGGCCGGGCGTCGCCAGCCCTCCGGGACCGGCGTGCCGGCGGCCCAGCTCCCGCCGAGGAGCGCGTCCGCGGGCGTGCGGGCCCGCGTGTTCGGCGGCGGCGTCCACAGGAAGTCCGGGTGCTTGTTCGTGTACCACTCGCCGCCGATGATCTGGCCGTTGGCGTCGAGCTCGAGGTCGTAGAGATACCGGGCCGTGCGCAGCTTGTCCTGCGCCGGGCTGTCGGTGAGCGCGTGGCTCGGGTTGGTCTCGACCACATAGGAGAGCTGCATCATCACGCCGGCGACCGCGACCGCCGCCGATCCGCGGTGAGCGGCGAAGTGGTCGCGCGTGTACGCCGCGCGGCTCACGGTCGCCGCCGCCAGGTCCGGGACGTAGCGCCGGGTCTGCGGGTTGAACAGCGCATAGCGATAGCCAGAGATCGGCTGGTTCCAAACCTCATAGTCGAAGGTGGCGTCGATGACCGCGCTGCGCCGGCAGACGCCGATCTGGTTGACCACGCTGCGGTGAAAGGTCCCCGGGTTGGTGTCGAAGCAGCGCTCGGAGAGCAGCCGACCGGAGGCGTCGACCGCCGGCTTCTTGTCGTTGCAGCGGCCGCCGACGAAGCGCGAGACGGTGTCCGCGTTGGCCCACAGCAGGGTCCCGAGCGCCTTGATATCGGACGGATAGAAGCGCAGCTGGGTGCGACCGTCGGCGGCCAGCACGTCGACCGCCCGCTGCGGCCGCGGCAGGCAATATGAGGCCGGCGCCCAGCCGTGGCAGATGCCCATCCACGGCTCGACCTCGCCGTTATGATCGTGATAGTATTTGCCCTCGGCCCACATCCGCTGGGTCAGGCCCATCGCCGTATCGCCGACCAGGATGTCGTACTTCTCGGAGGGCGAGAGCCGGTCGATCGCCCCGGCGTCCGCGCGGGCGACGATCTCGCGCGCCGGGTGGCGCTGGATATAGTCGTAGTTCTCCTGCCAATCCTCCGCGCCGGGGAAGCTGCTGTCGGCATAACGCTTGCCGAGGACCCCGAGGTAGAGCGCCCAGTAGTCGTCGGACCACGGCGACTCGGCGAGGCGGGCGGCGCTGAGGTCGGCCGCCTGCATCGCCGCGAGCGTGCGGTGCTCGAGGCGATCGACCAGCAGCTCGGCGCGGTCGGCCTGGGCGCAGGGCGCCCGCCCGGGCAGGATGTCCCCGAGCCGGATGAGCACGCCATGGTCGAGCATCGACAGCGCCTTGCGGGACTGGTCGCGGCCCGAGATATCGCGGCCCGCGCGGAGGTCCCACGGCGAGAACACGGTCTCGGTGCCGACGGGCTGACCGTCGGCGTCGAACTTGGTCGGACGGCGATTGAGCGCCTCGACCGGGTCGCGGTCGAAGTCCTCGAGCATGGCATCGACGATCTCTTGCATGGGTGTACGGCGTGCCATAGCAAGCGGCGTACCAGGCCCAACGGGAAGCACGGCGCGCTCCCTCGCCACGACCCGCACAAGATCTTGCGCCGCGACGCAGGGCTTGCGCGACCGCCCAGCTACATGAGCGACGACCGCCAGGCACGCACCAGCGCCCGGGCAGCCGCGTCGATCTCGCTATCCGTGGTACCTGGCCCGAGGGACAGGCGCAGCGCGCCGCGGGCCTCGGGCTCCGCCACGCCCATCGCCAGCAGCACCGCCGGCGCCTGGCCGTGGCCGTCGTGGCAGGCCGAGCCGGTCGACGCCGCGAGCTCCGGCGCGCGCGCCAACAATTGCTCCCCGCTGACCCCGGGGAAGCGCAGGTGCAGCGTGTTGGCCAGGCAGCTCGCCGGCTCACCGTGGCGGCGCAGGCCGGGGACCGCCTCCGCCAGGGCTCGCCACAGGCGCTCGCGCTGGGCCAGGAAGCGAGCGATGCGCTCGTCCAGCCCGCGTCGCGCCACCTCACAGGCCACGCCGAGCCCGACGATGCTCGCCACATTCTCGGTGCCCGGCCGCAGGCCCCGCTCGTGGTTCGCCCCGAGCAGCAGCGGCGCGAGCGTGACCTGCGGGCCGACGTAGAGCGCGCCGACCCCCTTGGGCGCGCCGAGCTTGTGCCCGGCGATCGAGAGCAGGTCCACGCCGAGCACCGCGACCTCGACGGGGTGCTTGCCGACCGACTGGGCCGCGTCGAGGTGGATCCACGCGCCGCGGGCGTGGGCCAGGCCGGCCGCCGCCGCCGCCGCCACGATCACCCCGGTCTCGTTGTGCGCGTGGATCAGCGTGACGAGGGCCGTGTCGCCGCGGATCGCCGCCGCGAGCTCGTCCAGGCGGACCTGCCCGTCGGCGCCCAGGCCCACCCGCGTGATCGCTACGCCCTGTCCTTCGAGCCAGGTGCACGGGACCGCGGTCGCCGGGTGCTCGGCGACGCTGGTGACGAGGTGCCGGCGATCGCCGCGGACCGCGATCACGCCGCGGATCGCCAGGTTGTTCGCCTCGGTCCCGCCCGAGCAGAAGACCAGCGAATCCGGGGCCGCGCCGATCAGCGCCGCGACCTGGGCTCGCGCCAGCTCCACCGCCGCCCGGGCCCGGCGCCCGAAGGCGTGCCCGCTCGAGGGGTTGCCGAAGTGCTCGCGCAGGTACGGCAGCATCGCCGCGAGCACCTCCGGCAGCAGCGGCGTGCTCGCGTTGTGATCGAGGTAGATGCTCGCGTCGGTCATCGCCGGCCGCGAGCCTACACCGCCGCCGTCACCGGGTCATCACCACGTGGCGACCTGTGGTACCAAGGAGGCGATGCGCGACCCCGGAGCCGCCACGAATCGGGCCACCTACCTCGCCGTGCTGGTGGCCGCGCTCGGCTACTTCGTCGACATCTACGACCTGATCCTGTTCAGCGTCATCCGCATGAAGAGCCTCGGCGAGCTCGGCCTGTCCGGCGAGGCGCTCACCACCCAGGGCCTGCGTCTGCTCGACATGCAGATGTACGGCATGCTGCTCGGCGGCATCTTGTGGGGCGTGCTCGGCGACAAGCGCGGCCGCCTGTCGGTGCTGTTCGGGTCGATCTTGCTGTACTCGCTGGCCAACATCCTCAACGGCATGGTCACCGACGTCGACACCTACGCGTGGCTGCGCCTGGTCGCTGGTATCGGCCTCGCCGGTGAGCTCGGCGCCGGCATCACCCTGGTCGCCGAGCTGATGTCGATCCAGGGCCGCGGCTACGGCACCATGGTGGTCGCCGGCGTCGGCCTCATGGGGGGCATCGCCGCCGGCCTGCTCGGCGACGCCCTGCACTGGCGCACCGCCTATTATGTCGGCGGCGGCATGGGCCTCCTGCTGCTCGCCCTGCGCATCGGCGTGCACGAGTCAGGCATGTTCGCCGGCCTCCAGCAGCGCGGCGGTGTCCGCCGCGGCGACCTCTTCCAGCTGTTCACCGACCTCCGTCGCCTGCGCCGCTACCTCGCCGTGATCCTGAGCGGCCTCCCGATCTGGTTCGTGTTCGCGATCCTCGTCTCCCTCGCCCCCGAGATGGGCGCCGCGCTCGGCCTCGACCCGGCCCCGAAGGCCGCCTACGCGGTGCTCTGGGCCTACGTCGGCATCGCCCTCGGCGACCTCGCCAGCGGCACCCTGAGCCAGCTGCTGCGGTCGCGTCGCAAGGTCATGGCCCTGTTCATCGGCCTCACCGCCGTCACGCTCGGCCTCTACCTCGGCCTCGGCGGCCGCTCGCTCGCCACCTTCTACGCCACCTGCGCCGGCGTCGGCCTCGCCAGCGGCTACTGGGCGGTGTTCGTCACCACCGCCTCGGAACAATTCGGCACCAACCTGCGCGCCACCGTCACCACCACCGCGCCGAACTTCGTGCGCGGCGCGGTGCCCCTGCTCACCGCCGGATTCCAGGCGCTGAAGCCGGAGCTCGGCGTGCCCGGTGCGGCCCTCGGCGTCGGCGTCGTGTGCCTCAGCGTCGCCCTGCTGAGCGTGTGGCAGCTCGAGGAGACATTCGGCCGCGACCTCGATTTCGTCGAGGAGTAGAGATTATGGCGATTAATCGTGTAGTTTCAGCATGTTAACGGAGTGCGGCTGCGCGCCTCCATCAGCTCTCCAGCGCAGAGAGCGCGCGGCTGCTCGCGCCACGACGATCGATGTACCGGCTGGCGGTCTGCAGGTCCTTGTGCCGGAGGTGCGCAGCCACGGCCGCGACCCCGCCACCGCCATCGGCGATGCGCGTCCCACAGGTCTTGCGAAGGACGTGGGTGCCATGCCACGGCACCTTCGCCAGCGTCACCAGTTCCCGCATCCAGTCGACGAGCTCCGTCTCATGGAAGTGGTTGCCGCGGCCGTTGGCGAGGACGAAGCGCCCCCGATCGTGACGCCCCGCCTGCAGCGCCGCGGATAGCCGTGCAGTCATCGAGATCTCGTCCTCGCTGCGGCCCTTGGTCAAGTCGAGCATGCCCCGGACGATGTTGTGCCGCACGATCATGGTGCCGCGCTTGAAGTCGAGGTCCGTCCAGTGCAGCCCGAGCATCTCACCGCGCCGCAACCCGGCATCCAGGCCGAGCAGCAGCATCACCGTGTAGCGGGAGCCGAGCGAGCTGGCGGCGTTCAGCAGCGCCGCCTGTTCGTCAGCGTCGTAGGCGATGACCGCCTTGCGGATCCGGCGGGGCATTTCTACCTTGACCGGTGCCTGGGTGATGATCCCCTGCCCCACCGCCACGTTGAGGACCCGTCGCAGCGTCTTGAGCACCTCGCACATCGTGTTGTGCGCCTTGTGGACCAGCGACGACTTGATCGCGGTGAGGTCCGCGGGCGTCACCGCATTCATGCGACGCCGGCCGATCAACGGATTCAGGTGTAGCCGCAGATTGACCTCGTAGCCCAGCCGCGTGTTGATCCCCAGGCGGTTGGCCTTGCACAGATCGAGGAATGTCACCGCGAACTCCTCGAAGGTCGGCACGCGGGGCTTCTCGGGCTCCCTCGTAGGTTCTGGCGCGGGGGCGGGCTCCGGGACCAGGAGCTGCATGAGCATCTCCTGCTCGAGGACGCGGGCCCACCGCTCGGCGTTGGACTTGCCCGCGACCGGGGCCTTGACCCGCTTGCGCAGGACCCGGCCGCTGGGACCTGTGACGATGATGTCGGCTTCAAACTCATTCTTCGTTCCCTTCCACGGGCGCAGCTTGATCATG
>Ga0073899_10003561_pt1 | contig 13788 bp, 14 predicted proteins | sample KloWWTmetaKNB5Ph_FD_88975 | JGI IMG/M metagenome (GOLD analysis project Ga0073899, IMG submission 88975) | Active sludge microbial communities from Klosterneuburg, Austria, studying microevolution and ecology of nitrifiers - Klosterneuburg... | ecosystem: Engineered > WWTP > Aerobic digester >... | reverse complement strand
GTGAGACCATCGATGATGGTCATCCGGTAGATCTCCTCGTAGTACGACGACTCGACGCCGGCGCCCGAGAGGAACTTGAAGATCGCGGCGCCGATCTTGAGGAAGTCGTTGTCCTTGAGGATCGACCGCTGCACCGGCACGTCGTTGACGTAGCTGCCGTTGGTCGACTGCAGATCCTCGACCATCCACTGATCGGCCTGGCGGAACACGCGCGCGTGGCGGCGCGAGACCGAGTCGCGATCGACCTGGATGTCGCAATCGCTGCCGCGGCCGAGCACGATCTCCGAGCGCGACAGCGGGAACTTCTTACCCATGTCGGCGCCCGGTGGATAGACGAGGACCAGGCATGCCTCACCCGCCTCAGCCTTGGGCTTGACGACCTGGACCTTCGTGATGCGTGTCTTCCACTCGCTCATCGGAAGCGCGCGATTCCTAAGCTGAATTGAATCAACGCCGATCGCCCGTGTCAATGTGCGCACGCCAGCTGGTGCGGGATTCTCGCGCGCGCCCCAGCGTGCCCCGCCAAAAATGCGGTCGATTCTGGCGGGTTAGGCCCCCGGGAAGTGTCCCTTTTCGCGACGCAGTGAGGCTGGAAATCGGTTTGATTCTGGGTGGTTGAGGGGGTAGATCCTGTCCCCTGTGCTGGCTGAGCCATTCGAGATGTGCGGCGATGGCCGCGGAGTGCTGTGTATCCACGGGTTTACGGGGTCGCCGTACGAGATGCGGGGGCTTGGGGAGGCGCTGGCGAGGCGGGGGATGACGGTGCGGGGGATGGCGGTGCCGGGGCACGCGACGCGGATCGAGGATCTATACGAGAAGACGTGGCGGGACTGGGTGGAGGGGGTGACGGCGGAGTACGACGCGCTGGCGGGGCGGTGCGACCGGGTGGCGGTGGTGGGGCAGTCGCTGGGCGGGCTGCTGGCGCTGTATCTGGCGACGCGGCGGGCGCCGGCGGCGGTGGTGTCGCTGGCGGCGCCGCTGTGGCTGGAGGGTTTCGGCGGCGTGGTGGCGCGCGCGCTGACCAAGGGGCCGCTGGCCGGGCGGGTGCGCACGCTGCCCAAGCTGGGCGGCTCCGACGTGCGCGATCCGGCGGTGCGCGCCGAGAACCCGTGCTACCGCGGCTTCCCGGTGGCGGCGCTGGGCGAGCTGCTGGCGTTCATGGACGTCGTCGACGTCGCGCTGCCGCAGGTGCGGGCGCCGCTGTTGGTGATGCACGCGACCCAGGATCACACCGCGCCGGTGGCGTCGGCGCGGCGGATCGTCGCGCGCGCGGGGTCGAGCGAGCGGCCGGCGCTGACGATCCTCCCCGAGAGCTACCACCTGATCAGCTGCGACGTGGAGCGCGACCAGGTGGCGGCCGAGGTCGGCGCGTGGTGCGCGCGCCACCTCGCCGCGACGTGATACACGACCGCCATGCGCCACGTCATCGCCATCGATCAGGGCACCACCGGCAGCACCGTGCTGATCCTCGACGAGACGCTGCGGCTGGTCGGCCGCGGCTACCGCGAGTTCGCGCAGCACTACCCCGAGCCGGGCTGGGTCGAGCACGACCCCGACGAGATCTGGGCCTCGGTGCTCGACGCGCTCGGCCAGGCGCTGGCCCAGGCGGCGGTGCCGGCCGGCTCGATCGCGGCGGTCGGCATCACCAACCAGCGCGAGACCACGGTGCTGTGGGATCGCAAGACCGGCCAGGCGGTGCACCGCGCGATCGTGTGGCAGGACCGCCGCACCGCCGACGCCTGCGCCAAGCTCAAGGCCGCGGGCCACGAGGCCAACGTCCGCGCCCGCACCGGGCTGACCCTCGACCCGTACTTCTCGGGCACCAAGATCGCGTGGCTGCTGCGCAACGACGCGGCGGTGGCGGCGGCCGCGCACCGCGGCGAGCTGGCGTTCGGCACGATCGACAGCTACCTCCTGTGGCGGCTGACCGGCGGCGCGGTCCACGCCACCGACGTGACCAACGCGTCGCGGACGCTGCTGTTCGACCTGCACACCCGCGCCTGGTCCGACGAGCTGTGCGCGCTGATCGGCGTCGAGCCCAAGCTCCTGCCGACGGTGGTGCCGTCGGCGGGCACCTGCGGCACGACCCGCGGCGTGCCCGGCCTGCTCGACGGCGTCGCGATCGCCGGCCTGGCGGGTGATCAGCAGTCGGCGCTGTTCGGGCAGGCGTGCTTCGAGGCGGGCCAGGCGAAGTGCACCTACGGCACCGGCGCGTTCATCCTGATGAACACCGGCGAGCGCCCGGTGACGTCGCACCGCGGCCTGTTGACGACGGTCGCGTGGCAGATCCCCGGCGAGTTCACCTACGCGCTCGAGGGTTCGGCGTTCATCGCCGGCGCCGCGGTGCAGTGGCTGCGCGACGGCCTGGGCTTCTTCAGCTCGGCCAAGGAGGTCGAGGCCCTGGCGGCGTCGGTGCCCGACTCCGGCGGCGTCGTCGTCGTGCCGGCGTTCACCGGGCTCGGCGCGCCGCACTGGCGGCCCGACGCGCGCGGGCTGATCACCGGGCTGACCCGCGGCACCACCCGCGCCCACCTCGCCCGGGCCACGCTCGAGGGCATCGCGCTGCAGAACGTCGACATCCTGCGCGCGATGGAGGCCGACTCGATGCGGCACCTGACGACGCTGCGGGTCGACGGCGGCGCCGCCGCCAACGATCTGCTGATGCAGTTCCAGAGCGACGTGCTCGGCGTCGAGATCAGCCGCCCCGCGCTGGTCGAGACCACGGCGCTGGGCGCCGCGTTCCTGGCTGGCCTCGGCGCCGGCGTCTGGCAGGACAAGGGCGAGATCGCCCGCACCTGGCGTGAGGAGCGCCGCTTCAAGCCGTCGGCTGACCGCGCCGCCGTCGACGCGCACCTGGCGCGCTGGGCCGCCGCGGTGGCCAAGGCGTGACCGACGCGCCGGTCGGCAAGCCGCGGCTGACGATCACGATGATCGCGTTCGCGGTGCTCGGCCTGGGCGTCCCGGCGGTCGCGATCGCCGTGGCCTACAAGTCGTGCATGGGCACGACCGTGCGCGGCGCGGTCGCGCTCACCGGCGCCGGCGACCCGTGGAAGGCGCGGCTGCTCGGCTGCGCCGCCGAGGCCGACGGCCGCACCGCCGCGCTCGACGCCGGCGGCGCGCCGGTCTTGCGGGCGACGCTCGATCCGATCGACGGCCCGCGGCTGGAGCTGGCGGCGCCGGGGCGCCCGCTGATCGTGCTCACCGCCGCGACCTGCCCGGGCCTGGTGGTCACGCAGCGCACCGCCGGCAAGCGCGACGACGGCAGCGCCATCCTCGACGGCAGCTTCGCCGTGGCCTGCGCCGTGCCGGCCGGGCACCCGCTGGCCGGCGCCCGGGTCGAGGGCGACGGCTGGTGGAACGCCTGCAAGCTGTCGACCGAGCGGTGAGGGCGTCGGCGCGCGGCGCCGATCAGCAGGCCGAGGCGTGGGTGAGCGTGACCGCGCCGTGCCGCGCCGCCACCAGCGCCGCGCCGGTCGCGACCGCGACGTGCGCGTCCTCCGACAGGTTGAGGCGGCTGCCCGCGAACCGGGCGCGCAGCCGCTGCTGGAACCGCGGCACCAGCGAAGTGCCACCGATCAGCCCGACCTCGTCGATCGGCTGATCGCGCCAGCCGCTCCGGGCCACGGTCTGGTCGACCACGGCCAGCGCGCGATCGAACAGCGGCTCCCACAGCGCCTCGCACCAGCTGCGCTCGAGCACGACGTCGAGGTCGCGGCGCTCGCCGCGCTCGACGAACGCGTCACGCATCGTCAGCCGCGCCTCGAGCTGCGTCGACAGCACCCGCTTGGCGCCCTCGCACCGGCGCGCGAGCAAGGTCCGCCGCACCAGGTCGTGGGTGACGTCGAAGCCGCTGCGCCGGAACACCAGCCCGCTGAGCGCCTGCGCCATCGCCTGATCGAGATCGTCGCCGCCCAGGAAGGGATCGCCGCCGGTGGCGACGACGTGGAAGCGGGTCCCGGTCTGCTCGACCAGCGTGACGTCGAACGTGCCGCCGCCGAAGTCGCACACCACGACCCGCCGCCGCTCCGGGCGCGCGTGCAGCCCGAGCGCCAGCGCGCCGGCGACCGGCTCGGGCACCAGGTCGATCACCTCGAGGCGGGCCAACCGCGCCGCGGTCAAGAGCGCCTGCCGCTGCTCGAGGGTGGCCTCGGCGGCCACCGCCAGCACGACCTTGCGCACCGGCCCGAACCGCCGCTCGGCGAGCTCGCGCACGTGGCCCAGCACCGCCGCGGCGATCTGCTCGGCCGCCCAGTCGGTCTGGTGCAGGCGCAGGTGGACGCGCCCGCCGATGCCGGCGACCAGCGGATACGGCACCAGCGGCGCCAGCCGGCGCAGCCCGGCGGCGTCGTGGCGCTCGCCGAGCAGCCGCTTGACCGAGCAGACGGTGTGCTGGGGGTCGTGCAACGCGTGGGCGAGCGCGCGCGCCCCCACGACCGGCTCGCCGCGCGCCGGCACGTACACCACCGACGGGATCACCGCGTCGCCGTTGTCGCGGACCAGGTCGACCCGGCCGTCGATCATCGCGCCGGCCGAGGTGTAGCTGGTGCCGAAGTCGACGCCCAGCACGACCTCGGCCCGGGTCGAGCCGCGGCGCGAGGCGGCGATGCCGGGCGTGTCCACACCGGCTGGGTCGACCATCGGCGCGGTTCGTACAGCGAGGGCGGTGCCTACACGTTCGGCCGCCGCTGCCGATTCGATGGACGTCATGGGCAAAGTCGGCATCGTGATCGTGTTCGGCTGCGTGATCGGCGGCTTCATCATGGCCGGCGGCGCGGTGCCGATCCTCGTCCAGCCCGCGGAGCTGGTGGTGATCGTCGGCGCGGCCATCGGCACGCTGGTGATCTCGTCGCCGGGCCTGATGAAGAAGCGGGTCAAGCACGTGCTGTCGATGGCGCTCAAGGACACCACCCCCAAGAAGAAGGACTACCTCGACCTGCTGAAGCTGCTCTACGAGCTCTTCACCGTGGCGCGCCGCCAGGGCGTGCTCGCGCTCGAGCCACACGCCGGCGAGCCGACCAAGAGCGACATCTTCAAGAAGTACCCGATGGTGGTGAAGGACGAGATGTACCGGACGTTCCTGGCCGAGGCGCTGCAAGCCATGGCCAACGGCGTCTCGGCCGACGATCTCGAGCAGCTCCTCGACGCCGAGCTCGACACCTGGACGGCTTGCAACCACCTGGCCGGCGGCCTGTTGCGGACGGTCTCCGACGCGCTGCCCGGCATCGGCATCGTCGCCGCGGTGCTCGGCGTGATCGTGACGATGGGCCACATAAACGCGCCGCCGGCGGTGATCGGCCACCACGTCGCGGCGGCGCTGGTCGGCACCTTCCTCGGCATCTTGCTGAGCTACGGCCTGGTCGCGCCGCTCATCACCTCGACCGAGATCCAGGAGGTCCACCAGCGGCGGTACATGGAGTGCATGAAGGGCGCCGTGATCGCGTCGCTGCGCGGCGCGGCGCCGGCGACCGCGGTGGAGTTCGGCCGCAAGGTGATCTTCCACGACGAGCGGCCGTCGTTCAACGACACCGACAAGGCGCTGCAGAGCCTGAAGGGGGGCTGACGTGTCCGCCCCCCAGCCCGGCCGCAAGCGCGTCATCAAGAAGGTCGCCGGGCACGGCCACCACGGCGGCGCGTGGAAGATCGCCTACGCCGACTTCGTCACCGCGATGATGGCGCTGTTCATGGTGCTGTGGCTGCTGGCGTCGACCGACCAGAAGAGCCGCGAGGAGATCTCGAACTACTTCCGCACCGGCATCCTGCCCGACAGCGAGCTGGCCATGAACGGCGGCGCGACCTACGTCCCGTCGATCATCGAGAAGGCGCCGGTGCCGCCGCCGCCCAACAAGCAGACCCTCGACGACACCGTCAAGTCGCTGCAGGACGCGATCGCCCACCTGGCCGAGAACCACGTCGACCTGGCCGAGATGGCCGGCAAGATCCGGGTGGTGGCGACCCCCGAGGGCGTGCAGATCGAGGCCAACGACGACGACGCCGGGATGCTGTTCGACAGCGCGTCGTCGCACCTCAAGCCGGCGCTCGAGGGGTTCCTGCGCGAGCTCACGCCGATGCTGACCGCGCGCACCGAGCCGATCGAGATCCAGGGCCACACCGACGCCACCCAGTTCTCCCGCGGCGCCAACAAGACCAACTGGGAGCTGTCGTTCGAGCGCGCCACCGAGGCCCGCAAGATCCTGGAACGCAACGGCCTGGACGCGGCGCGCATCAACGCGGTCATCGGCCGCGGCTCGACGCAGCTCGCGGCGCCCGACCAACCGTACTCGCCGAAGAACCGCCGGCTGACGATCTTGCTGCGGATGACCCCGTCGGCCCCGTCGCCCCCGCTGCGGCAACCTTGACGCGCGGCCGCCCCTGACGCCGCGTAACCATCGGGGATCTGTCGAGGGACGCGTGGCACGTGGGTTGCTGATCGAAGCCAGCCATGCGCTGGTGCGCCAGCATCCCGACGATCGCGGCCCTGCTGGCGGCGCGCCCTGCCGCGGCGGAGCCGCTGGCCGAGGTCTCGGCGCGGATCGGCGCCGGGCTCGCCGCCGGCGGTGGCGCCGGCCGGTCGACGCTGCGGGGCTCGCCCGTGGTCGCCACGTTCGATGGCGCGTACGCGATCAACGCCGAGCCGTACGTCTGGGGCTTCGCCGGCCTCGTGCTCGAGACCTACGACCGCACCGGCGTCGGGCTCGAGGGCGGCCTCGCGGTCCCGGTCGGGCATCGCGGCCGGGCCCGCCTGGGCGCGCGCAGCCTGGTCCGCCCGTACACGCTGCACGGCGCGCTGGTGGGGGCGAGCTGGTGCTGGCCCGCGGCCTCGCTGCGCGGCTGCGTCGACGTCGAGGCCGACCTGTACGTCGCCGGCACCGACCTGCCGAAGAAGACCGCCATCGCCCAGCTGGTCGTGGCCATCGGAGTGAGCTTCGATGTGTGGTGAGCGCCCACGGTGGCTGATCGCCCTGCTGCTCGCGCTCGCGGGCTGCGACGCCGCGCTGTGCAACCGCACCAGCGACTGCGCCGGCGGCCAGGTCTGCTCGCCGGCCGGCGTCTGCCTCGGCGGCGCCACGGTCGACGCCCCCGACGCCGACGCCGACGCGCCCACCGACGCCCCCGACGCCGACGCCCTCGACGCCGACGCGCCCGACGCCGACACCGACGCGCCCACCGACGCCCCCGACGCCGACGCCCCCGACGCCACGCCCGTCGACGCCCCGATCGATGCGCCCATCGACGCCCCCATCGACGCCTCGATCGACGCCCCGATCGACGCCCCGATCGACGCGGCGCCCGTCATCCCGATCGAACCCGCACCGGGAGAGCTGTCCCCATGAACGCCGTCCCGACCGCCGCGCGTCCCGATCCCTCCCTCGAGCAGATCGGCAAGCTCCTCGACGCGCTGCCGACGCTCCCGCTGGTCGCCCTGAAGCTGCAGGAGCTCATGAACGCGCGCCGGTCGTCGGTGCAGCAAGTCGCCGAGCTGCTGAGCGTCGACCCCAGCCTGTCGGCCAAGCTGCTGCGCCTGGTCAACTCCGCCTACTTCGGCATCCCGGGCGGGGTCACCGACATCGCCCGCGCGGTCCCGTTCGTCGGGTTCAACACCATCTACCAGCTGGTGCTCACCGTCTCCGTGCTCGAGACCCTCAACGTCCCCGGGGTCGGGACGTTCGATCCGCGCCACCTCTGGCTGCACTCGCTGGCGGTGGGCGCGACCGCCCGCGTGATCGGCGAGGAGATCGGCTACGCCGACCCCGGCAGCCTGTTCACGGCGGGGCTGCTCCACGACATGGGCAAGATCGCGCAGGCCAAGCTGATGCCCGAGCGCCTGATCGCCGTGCAGGCGGCGATGGTGCGCGACGGCCTGACCGCCACCGCCGCCGAGGCGCAGGTCGGCCTGCTCGGCCACGATCGCATCGGCACCGAGCTCGCCCGGCGATGGCGGCTCCCGGCGGCACTGGTCGTACCGATCGAATGTCACCACACGGTCCTGCGCCCCGAGGTCCGCGAGCGGCTGCCCTCGCACCACCGCACCGCCACCGAGGCGATCGCCGTGGCCGATCTCATCGCCCGCGACATCGTGGCCGGCGTCGACCGCACGATCGGCCCCGCCCAAGAGGACGTCGCGGCGCAGGCGCTGCTCGACACGCTGGGCGTGAGCGCGGCGGCCCGCGTCCACCTCTACAGCAAGGCCTGCGCGCAGCTCGAGCGCTCGCGCCCGTTCCTGCAAGTCCTCGACGCCAAGTAGGGTCGCGGCTGTACGGATGCGGCGGGCGGTCGATGCGGTTTGCAACGACCCCCCCGAGGCACCGATGGACTTCCGCATCCTGGTCTGCGACGACGATCCCGACATCCGCGCGGCGATGCGACGCACCCTGCACCGACATCAGGTGACGGCGGTGGGGTCGGTGGCCGAGGCGATGGCGGAGCTCAAGCTGCGCCCCTACCAGGCCGTGGTCAGCGACTACGACCTCCAGGCCGCGAGCGATGGCCTCGAGCTGCTCCAGCGAGTCCGGATGATGTACCCCGAGGTGGTCAGGTTCCTGGTCACCGGGAACACCGACCTCCAGGTCGCGATCCGGGCCGTCAACGAGGGGGCCGTCCATCGCTACTTCCTGAAGCCCTGGGACGATGGCGCGCTCACCGGGGCGCTGGAGATCCAGCTCCATGTGTCCGCGCCCCGCGAGGCGATCGGGGCCCGATGATCGCGCTGTCGCGCAGCGTCGAGTGGCACGCGCGGGGCGCGCGCTGCGGCGCCGTGCCGCAGCCATGGCGGGCCGCGGCGTCCGGATTCGCAGAATCCTTCCGGGCCGTTGTAGTGCGCGAATACCCTCTGGGTACCGCGCGACCCGCCTCGGTGGGGTAGCGAACCGAGCGATCCACCTGGATCCACGAGTGCAAGGTCCCTCACCGTTCCCCCGAAGGTTGGAACGGGATTCGCTAGAGGGGAAGGCATGCTCGACTTCGCTCAGTGGCGGGAGACCTACGCTCACGACGTGCTCGGCTCGTCGCCCAAGGTGACCAAGGCGCTCGAGTTCGTCCGGCGGATCGCCGGCTGCGACTCCAGCGTGCTGCTCACCGGTGAGACCGGCACGGGCAAGGAGGTCTTCGCGCGGACGATCCACCGGTCGTCGACCCGCCAGGGCAAGGCGTTCATCGCGGTGAACTGCGCGGCCATCCCGGACACGCTGATCGAGGCGGAGCTGTTCGGCTACGTCAAGGGCGCGTTCACCGGCGCCGTCAACGCCCGCGCCGGCAAGTTCGCCGCGGCCCACGGCGGCACGCTGTTCCTCGACGAGATCGGCGACCTGCCGCTGCCGGCCCAGGCCAAGCTGCTGCGCGTGCTCGAGGAGCGCGCCATCTGCCCGGTCGGCGCCGACCACGAGATCCCGGTCGACGTCCGCATCGTCGCGGCGACCCACCACGACCTCGAGGACATGGTCGAACGAGGCACGTTCCGCGCCGATCTGTACTTCCGCATCTCGGTGCTGCCGCTCGAGCTCCCGGCCCTGCGCGACCGCGGCGAGGACATCCTCGAGCTGGCCGAGGCGATCCTGGCGCGCGCCGCCGGTCGGTCGGTGCCGGCCGGCCTCCACGACAGCGCCAAGGCGGCGCTGCGCGCCCACGCGTGGCCGGGCAACGTGCGCGAGCTCCACCACGTCATCGAGCGCGCGCTGCTGCTGGCGCCGAGCCCGCTGCTGACCGCCGCCGACCTGCACCTCGGCGGCCGCCGCAAGTCGCAGCCGCACCTCGCGGTGGTGCCGCCGCTCGAGGCCCAGGCCCCGGCGCCGGCGGCCGCGGCCGCGGTGGCCACCGACCTCGACGCCGCGGTCGACCTGCGCACCGCCCTCGAGAGCCTGGAGCGCCAGCTGATCACCCGGGCGCTGACCCGGGCGCAGGGCAACCGCACCGAGGCCGCCGCGCTGCTCGGGCTGAACCGCACGACGCTGGTCGAGAAGCTGCGCAAGTACGCCTGAGGCGCGCGGGGGCGGGCGACTTGATGATCGGCGGGGCGGGTCGGGGCGCGGCGCTTCGCCGCAGCGACGCGGCGCCTCACCGCCGGAAGCTCACTGGCGGAAGCGCGACGAGTCGATGCCGTGGCGGTGCAGCAGGCGGCGGAAGTTGGTGCGGTCGACCCCGGCCATGCGCGCCGCCGCCGAGACGCTGCCCTGGGCCCGGTCCATGAGCTGCAGGAGGTAGTTGCGCTCGAACTCGAGGGCCGCGCTGCGCTTGGCCTCGGTGAGCGGCACGCCCTCGCCGACCCGCGCCAGCACGCCCGAGCCGGCGCCGAGGCGGGTCCGGCCGCCGATCGCCGGCGGCAGATCGGCCGGCTCGATCACGTCGCCGGTCTTCATCGCCAGCGCGTGGAGCAGCGCGTTCTCGAGCTCGCGGACGTTGCCGGGCCACGGGTACCCGAACATCGCCTCGAGGGCGGCCGGCGTGACCTGCGGCGGCGCCTCGGTGGCGTGCTTGCGGAGCAGCACCGCGATCAGCTCGGGCAGGTCGGCGCGCCGCTCGCGCAGCGGCAGGACGACGACGTTGACCACGTTGAGCCGGAACAGCAGATCGGCGCGGAACTGCCCCGCGGCGACCGCCTTGGCCAGGTCGACGTGGGTGGCGGCGATGATCCGGACGTCGATCGTGCGGGCCACGTCGCCGCCGACCGCGCGGACCTCGCCGTGCTGGATCGCGCGCAACAGGCGGGCCTGCACCGCCAGCGGCATGTCGCCGATCTCGTCGAGGAACAGCGTGCCACCGTCGGCCTCGACGAAGACGCCGGCGCGGTTGGCGGTGGCGCCGGTGAACGAGCCGCGGACGTGGCCGAACAGCTCGGAGTCGATCAGGCCCTCGGGGATGCTGCCGCAGTTGAGCGGCACGAACGGCCGGTCGGCGCGCGGCGACAGCCGGTGGATCGCGCGCGCGGCGATCTCCTTGCCGGTGCCGCTCTCGCCGGTCACCAGCACGTTCACGCTCGAGCCGGCGATCTGCCGGATCTGGTGGCGGAGATCGGAGGCGGCCGCGCTGCGCCCGACGATCTCGGTCTCGAGCGCGGTCGCGTCGCCGCGCTTCGGGACGCTGAGCTGCCGCGTCAACGCGGTGTGGGCGCTGGCGGCGCGGACGACGTCGATGAAGTGGTCGTCGAGATCGGCCTTGACCATGTAGTGGTAGGCGCCGGCGCGGAGCGCCGCCGTCGCGGTGGCCGCGGTGGCGTCGCCGGTCAGCATGATGACCGAGGTGTCCGAGCCGCGGCCGCGCAGGCACTGCAGGATCTCCAGCCCGTTGTGGTCGGGCAGGTTCACGTCGAGCAGGATGACGTCGTAGGCCTCGTCGCGGCCCGCGCTGGCCAGCAGCGCCTCGATCTGCTCGCCGGTCGACAGGTGGGTCAGCTCGACGCCGTGCGCCGCGAGGAGGCGGGCGATCGAACGCGCGACGGCGTCTTCATCCTCCACCAGCACGGCTCGAACGAGGGCACGGGACATCGACGGGCTCGATTCTACCGAGGGTACAGCGCGCTGTCGGGCATCGGTGGGGCACCGCTGGGCCAGCGCCACGTCGCTACCCCGGCGAGGATATCACCCCGCCGGGGTGACGACCTCGGCGGGCGCGGGCAACCGGAGGACGAAGGTCGGCCCTTCGGGGTCGGCGCGGTGCAGCGCCGACCCGCCCTGGGCCTCGCACGCCAGCCGGCAGAAATACAGGCCCAGGCCGCGCTGGCCGCCGCGGCCGAGCGCGTACTTGCTGAACAGCTTGGCGGCGAGCTCCGGGGGGATCGCCGGCCCGCTGTTCGAGACGGTGATCTCGACGGCGTCGCCGGCGGCCTGCGCGCCGAGGCGGATGAAGCCGCCGGTGTTGCAGTACCGGGTGGCGTTGCCCACGAGGTTGTGGAGCACCCGCATGATGAGCGCCTCGTCGAAGTACCCCTCGAGGCTGGGCTCGCAGGTGACCGCGTGGCGGATCTCCCGGCCCAGGGTCGGGGCGTGAACGGCCATCACCTCGAGCAACAGCTCGCGGACGGCGACCCGGCTGGGGCGCGGCTGCAGCGCGTCGTCCTCGAAGCGGGCGATGTCGACGAAGTTGGCGACCAGGCCCGACATCCGGCGCAGCGCGCGCTGGGTCGACAGCAGCGCCTGGCGGTCGTCGTCCGCGAGCTCGAGCACCGACGCCAGGTACGAGATGTTGGACAGCGCCACGGCCAGGCCGTTGTTGAGGTCGTGGGCCAGCAAGGCCGACGCCTCCGTGCCCCAGGCCAGCAGGCGGTCGGCGTGCTCGCGCGCCAGGCGGGCCTCGATGTAGGCGTGCTGCTTGCGGGCCGACGCGACCATCCGCCGCCGCAGCTCGCTCATCGAGATCGGCTTGACCAGGAAGTCGTCGGCGCCGGCGTCGAACGCGGCCAGCCGGACGTCCTCGGCGTCGTTGCCCGACAGGATGCAGACGTGGGTCGACGCGCCGTAGCGGGCCTTGATCGCCCGGGTCACGTCGAGCCCGGACATGGGCATGCTGTAGTCGATCAGCGCGACGTCGGGGTGCTGGTGCTCCGCGAGCGCGATCGCCGGCCCGCCGTCCTCGGCGACCTTCACGTCGAAGCCCAGCCGGCCCAGCGAGCTGGCGATCGCGCGCCGGATCCGGTGGTCGTCATCGGCGACCAGGACGCGGACGCCGGTCGGCATGGCGGGCCCCGCGGCGGGCACCACGTGTTCGCCGCTGCCGCCGATCGCCGTGTACTCGCCGGTGATCGACAGATCGATCGCCGAGGGCTCGAGCGCTTTCACACCGCCCGCTCATTGCCAGCCGCGTGCCACGCCAACTGCGCGGACTCTCGCCGCCGCGGTCCGCGCGCGCTGTCAACTCTGGCGGCCCTGGGTAGCGGCGCACCCAGGCTCGACGGGCTGCGCGATCGGCCGAAGGTGGGAGGACAGGAGGTTCCCGCATGGATCCCGCTCCGACTCTGCCCGCCCCGATGCCGTTCACCGCGACGCCGGCCGCGGTGTGCGACTTCGTGCTCGGCGCGGCGATCGCGGCCGACGCCGACGTCGTCTGGATCGAGCCGGCGCGCGGCGCCGGCGACACCTACGGCGTCGACATCGAGCGCCACGGCCGGCTGATCGCCAGCGGCACGCTCGACGCGCGGCTGGCGGCCGCGGTGATCGCGCGGCTGGCCTTCATCACCAATATCGACCTCCTGGCGGGCACGCCGTCGACCGGCGCCGCCCGGGTCCGCGGGCCCGACGCCATCGCGACGCTGTCGTCGACGATCCGCCCGGGCCGGACGCTGCGCGCGGAGGTCCACGTGCGCAAGCACACCCCGCGCGCGGTCCCGGGCGCCGGCCCGGTCGCGATCGGCCCGGGGACCCAGATCGCGCAGTACCTCGTGCGCGACACGCTGGGCTCGGGTGGCATGGGTCGGGTCTTCGAGGTCGAGCACACCGCGCTGGGTCGGACCTTCGCGCTCAAGGTGCTCCACGGCCGCATGCTGCAAGGCGACGGCGCCGCGCAGTTCCTGAGGGAGGCCCGCGCCGCGGCGCGCATCAAGCACCCGAACATCGTCGACGTGGTCGACTTCGGCTACCTCGACGATGGCCGCCCCTACCTGGTCATGGAGCTGCTCGCCGGGCACTGCCTGGCGCAGCACCTCGACGCCGCGCTGCCGGCCCGGCAGGCGGTCTCGATCGGCCGGCAGATCGCCACCGGGCTAGCCGCGGCTCACTCCGTAGGGGTGATCCACGCCGACGTCACCGCCTCGAACATTTTCGTGAGCGAGGACGGCCAGGCGAAGCTGGTCGACTTCGGCCTGGC
>Ga0073899_10003560_pt1 | contig 13788 bp, 8 predicted proteins | sample KloWWTmetaKNB5Ph_FD_88975 | JGI IMG/M metagenome (GOLD analysis project Ga0073899, IMG submission 88975) | Active sludge microbial communities from Klosterneuburg, Austria, studying microevolution and ecology of nitrifiers - Klosterneuburg... | ecosystem: Engineered > WWTP > Aerobic digester >... | reverse complement strand
AGGGTGCGACGTACTCGTGTTCGTACCCGAAGTACTTCGGACCGACGATCGCGAGGCCCTCAGGGGTGCGCCACTTCTCATAACTCGGCAACATCACGACCGACACCCTGAAGCCGTATCTCATCTGCTCAGTGGTGATCGGCTCACCCGTTTCGAGGTCGAGCACACAGATCAAGTCGGGCACCGAAGCGACCACCTGGCCGTCTCGAGTTGCCACGAGGTGCTCGTTTTGGAACTCCAGCGTCATCGACGCACCCTCGCAGTCTTCGAGTCCGACGAGGGTGGCGGTGCCGCGCGCAAAGCCCGCGACAGTACGGCGCGAGACGTCATCGACTCGGCCTTTGAAGAGCACCGCACCGTTTTGGGATTCAGCAAGCGCGGCCGCCACATCGGACTTGGTCGAGGTGCGAACGAGCGCACCCAGATCGCCTGCCAACGACATAGTCGCCGGAACCAAACACGAGCGAGCCTGGGCTCCGGTGTGGGGGTAGAGGGCGATCGCCGCAGCACAGCCCATCTCGACTGTCGCTGGCCGAGCCAGACGCTCTGACCAGGCGTTGTCGACCGTGTTGAGCACGACTGTGTTGCCTTTGTCATCAGCCATCGCCATCGGGGTCGAGGAGATTCCGTCGAGGGTGAACAGCACCATCTGCAACTCAGGGAATGCCCGACCCATGCCATCGCCATCAACCAGCGGCAATCCACATTCGGCGGCCGTTGCGATGGGGATCATCGAGTTGAGTCCGCCTGCCTCCAGACACGCAATGTGAGTGGCCGGGGAGGGCAAAGATCCGGCTAGCGCGCGAACGGCAGCGCCAAACTCGGTGCCCGCGGGCGGCTTCTCCACGATCACCGTGGGTGCACCCATGATCGCCACGGGCAAGACCATCGCATCGTCTGCGAGTTCGTCGAGTGACACCAACGTCACCGGGCCATATTTGCGGATCGCATCTTCGGCCAAGAGGCGGCCAAGATAGGGGTCGCCACCGCCGCCGGCACCCAAAATGGCGGCACCACGCGCAATGTCTTCGAGGTCTTCGAGACCGATCAGCCGGCTCATTTCACGCTCTCCAACTCCAGGTCTCCCACTGCTTTGACTCGCACCCGCACTGCGTTTCCGGGCAGGTAGGCGATTGGCAGTTCGTCGATCTCCACGACCGCCACGGTGTCCGGGTCTGCCCCGGCCGCAACCGCCTGAGCGATTGCTTCTTCGCGAGCCTCGGCCAGCATCGTGTCGCGGGCCACTTGGTCACCTGAATAGATCCGGTCGATCTCGCCACTCACCTGGGCAATGGCAGCACCGATCGCGTTGGCGACGGCGTACTCCGCCGGGCGAAGCACGGTCTCAAAACCATCGAGGGAGTCAGGGAGCAAGATCGAGCCACCGCCAACGAGCACGATGGGTACGTCGGCGCTTGAGGTGCGCATCGAGTCGGCCAACACTGCGACGCGGCGGTGAATGTCATCCAATGCAGCGCGCACTTGGCGACGATCAAGGTGCGCCACCAGCGAGGCATCGCCGATGTCGGCCATGCCCGCCGCAACCGCGAGGTCGGTGGCGGTCAGCACCGAGCCGCCAAAGACCAATCCGTCGGTGTGGAGTCGATATCCGGTTGAAGTTGGGCCCACCTGTGGTGGCTCCCCCAGCGTTACGTGGGAGCCTCCGCCGATGCCGATCGAGACCACATCAGGCATCCGGAAGTTGGTGCGCACCCCACCGATGTCGACCTCGGTGGTGGCGGGTCGGGGGAAGCCGCCAACGACGGCACCGACATCGGTCGTCGTACCGCCCACGTCGACGACGATGCAGTCGCTCAGACCTGAGAGGAGAGCGGCTCCGCGCATCGAGTTGGTCGGGCCAGCGGCGAACGTGGCGACGGGATAGCGCGAAACGAACTCCGCATCCATCAGGGTGCCGTCGTTTTGGCTCAGATAGAGGGGAGCGCTCAGACCAGTGGCGCTCAGGGCCTCGGTGAACGCGGCGGTGATGTGGGAGGCCACCGGCAGAAGTGAGGCGTTGATGATCGTGGCGTTTTCGCGCTCAAGGAGCCCAATGCGGCCGATCTCGTGGGACAGAGAGATCCGCAAGTCGGGGAGTTGCTCGCGAAGTACCTCCGCCGCACGCTGCTCCATCTCGGCCGTGAGCGGAGAAAAGATCGAGGTGATAGCGGCCGACTCCAGGCCTAGTTCGCCGATCTGTTCAGCGACCCGGCGAAGCTCTGCAACGTCTAGATCACTGATCTTGCGACCGTCGAACTCATGACCGCCGTGACACATCCACGCGTGCCCGCCCAGCGCCGAGACCAAATGATCGGGCCAAGCCGTAAATGGAGGCACCCCCGCCGCTGCCGGAAGCCCCAGCCTGATGGCAGCGGTGGGGGCCAACCCTCGCGCCTGCACCACGGCATTGGTGAAATGCGTGGTACCGATCGCGACGGCTGTGATGACACCGGGGTCCACGGCGGCTTGTCGCAACAGCGTGCCCAGCGCCGAAACGATGCCTTCAGTGACGTCTTGGCTAGTTGGCGCCTTGATGGACGCCAACACCTGCTGACCTTCGATCAACACGGCGTCAGTGTTTGTGCCCCCGACGTCGATCCCGATGTGCATGGTGTGCATGCCTCCCTAGTGACGCCGGGTGGTCACCATGCGGCAACCACCCGGCAATTGTGATGTGTGAGGTGTCGAACTTGTCAGGCTGCTGGCGTCTCGTGGATACCAACGCCACGACCGAGGCCGAGCTTGCCGAGTACGACGTACACAACGAACGCCGCCACCAACGAGACCAGCGCCGGCACGTTCACCGCCGGAATCCATTCGGGGAACATCGATAGCCCCTTGGCAGTTGCGTAACCCAGGACCCAGCTAATCAAGCCAGCAGGGACCACGGCGGGAAGGTGCGAAGGCAGCGCACCAGCCATGCGGGACTCGTCGAGTTCCTTGCGCCAACTCTTCACGATGAAGTAGTCGGCAATCATGATCGCGGCAATTGGCGGGAACACCATGCCGAGTTCGACCAAGAAGGTCTGGAACTTGGAGGCGAAACCCATGGCCGAGAGGATCGAGCCCAAGACACCCAGCCCGATAGCGACCATGGCGCGGTTGATGCGCACACCGGTGAAGGTGTGTACGGCGTTCACGATGCCCAGCGAGCTTGGGTAAAGGTTCCAGTCGTTGATCTTGAGGATCGAGGCAACCAGGATCAAGACGCCGATGGTGCCGACGCTGCCCTGCACCAAGCCGACAACCAGACCGGCGCTTTGGCCCATCTGCTCGGCGGTGACGGTCTTGAAGGTGTGGGCCAACAGAACGCCGATGACACCAACGAAGTACTCACCCAAGGTGACGCCAACGACGGTCTGCTTCACGACGTCCATGGCTGAGCGGTTGTAGCGGCTCATGTCGGGGGTCATCACTGCGCCCACGATGAAGCCACCGGCCACCATGGTGATGCCAAATGCCAGCGGCATGGCGGGGCCAGGGTGGTTGTCCGACATCAGGTCAGACAGGTTGTGCGACTTCAAGGCTGCGCTGAGGCTGAAGACACACAGCAGCAAGAACGCTGGCACCGTGACGTAGGCAACCCAGTTCATCGAAACGAACCCGTAGACCACGATCAAAGTCACCGCGATGCCGCCGACGATGCACCACACCCATAGAGGTCCACCGAAGATCGATGCCAAGCCGTTGGCGAAGACTTCGTTTTGCACTCCGAACCAGCCAGTGAGGCTGATTGCCATGGCGACGCCAACCAGTGCGGAGCCGTAGCGTCCAAAGCCGGTCCAACGGGCGAGCAACGAGGTCGACAACCCCTCACGCTGGCCAGCGATGCCGACAAAGATCGTCACGATCTCAAGCAGAACTGCACCGATGGTGATGGCCAGCATTGCCTGCCAGAAACCCATGGTGAGACCGATCATGGCTGCCAAGAAGAACTGAGCCAGCGCCGAGAGCTGGCCAAAGCGCTGAAGCGCTACGGAGAACCAGGAGTAACGCTCTGATTCTGGGACTCGGACGAGCGCGTAGTCGTCGTGTCCAATAAATGCTGAGTCGAGGTCAGCCTCGCTCGCCTGTGCATTGACCTGATTGGTCACAGCTTCGACCCTCCTGCTCTTAAACGCGCCGACGAGGTGTCGACGTGGTGGTCGCTGTTTGGCAGTCGGCCCCCATTTCTAGACAGGGATCGACGTCCGCAGCGTAGGGAGAAGTGGCTGTGGCAACAATGAGCAGAATGCCTTGTTAGGGGTTGCTCCTTGTGCATCATGCACTAGGGTGCCGATCCATGACCGGGAAAAGTCATAGGTTTACTCGTGACTTTGACACATTTTCGGGGCCGATCACCGCCGATCAGGTGCCCGCGCTAGCCCTAGGTTGCGCGATCCTCGGCTCAGGTGGAGGTGGCGATGTCAGCGCAGCATCCGCGCTACTGGCAGAAACTCTCAAACACACAAGCGTCCATCTGACGCGAGTGAGCGAGATCCCCGCCGACGCGCCTTGCTCCTTAGTGGGCGCGGTGGGTTCGCCCACGGTGATGCTCGAACGCATCCCCGGTCACGGCGAGTTCACCCAGGCCGTGCGATCAGTGGAGAAGTACTCAGGCATTGAGTTCCAAGCCGTCGCTCCCCTTGAGATCGGTGGCGTCAATGGCCTGCTCGGCATCAACGCGGCAGCCCGGCTAGGCCTCTCGGTCCTCGATGTGGATGCCATGGGGCGTGCCTTGCCCCGACTAGACCAACTGGTCACCTTGGGGGCTGCGCCGTTGACGCCTCTAGCGCTGGCACAACCGGCCGGAGGTGTGCTGCTGCTTGATCAACTCGGAGACGAAACCGTCGAGCACGCCGTGAGATCGGTCTTGCCTGCCTTGGGAACCTGGGCTGCCGTCTGCCTGCAACCCATGACTGCGCAGGTACTGCGGCGCAATGGCGTGATCGGTTCCATCAGCCGGGCGTGGGGAATCGGGCACTCCCTTCTCCAGCACTCGGCGGGGGAAATCACCGCGGACGAACTGGCTCAACTCGTTGGCCTTCGCACGTTGTGGCACGGCACGGTCGCCGAGGTCCTGCGCAGCCGACACCACACTGAAGGAACTGTGACGCTGACGTCGGGCTCCTCGACTGCCCGAGTGGACTTCGCTCATGAGTACCTAGCCGCCCTAGTTGATGGGGAACTGCAGGCTGGTTCGCCCGACATCATCACCCTGCTCGATGAGCGCACCAAACTTCCTATCGCTGTGGACCGCGTGCGTGTGGGTCAGCGACTAAGACTCGCCTCGTTGCCAGCGCCCATCGAGTTGGAACGTGCCGCACCTCGCCTAGGCGTTTTGACTGTGAACGGAGCAGACACGTGACCTACACCGTCGCTGACTTGTTAGACCACGCTGCCTTGAGCACGGCCGCGCTGATCGGCGGTGCTGCCGGGTTATCTCGCACTGTCACCGACGTCGTGCTGCTGCCGGTGGCCGACGTCGCCACCAGCGTGATCCCGGCAGGGTCGTTCATCGTGGTCAGCACTGACGATGCCCCCGAAGACCGCTGGTTGCACCGCATCGACTTGTTGCTTCGCAAGGCCGAACGGGCCGACGCTTCAGGCGTCGTCGTACACATTGCTCAGGAGCAACCGCTCCCGTTGGCCAGCTCACGCCTGGCTGACCGTCTTGGGCTCCCTCTCGCGATCGTGCGCGGCCCTGGCTCAGCACTCCCCACGACGTTGGGACTCCAGCGGTTCGTGTTGGCGCCCGAGATCGAGCGGGCCAGCACCTTGCTGTTGGCGGCGGGAGTTGAAGAGGGATACGCCGGACCTGAGGGTGTCGTTGATCGACTCGAACGCGCTGTGGGCGGCGAGGTGGCAATCGTGGCCCGCGACCACATCGTTGCCGGCGACGCCGATGCGGCCGCGATCCGCTGGGCACGCAGTCGCAAGCAGCGGGCCACCGCCGTTCGGGCGGGTCACGCACTGGCCGTAGTGCCCTTTGGCAGCGACACCGAATCCCCCGACGTCTGGGTGTTGCTCACCCGACACGAGGCCGGTCCAGCCTGGTCAGAGCGCGCAATCGAAGCCGCCGCCATGACCCGCGGAGATGTGCTGATGTGGCTGAGCCAGCAACGCCTCGCTGCTGATCACGATGCCCGGTCGCGAAGCACCTTGCTTTCAGAAATCTTGGAGCATGGGGACTCGTTGGCTGCCGACGTACGCACTCGAGCCGAGGCCGCCGGTTGGCCCCTGGCGGGATGGCACACCGGTGTTCATATCAGGGTCGATGGTGGCCAAGTTGGCGGTTGGAGCATGCAATCGGCCATCGACGCGATCGAGCCCGTCGGTCTCACTCTGGGCGCGATGGTGGAGCGAAGCGATGGCTGGGCCGGGTGGACCACGAGCGAGCATGCACCCTCCCCAGGCGCCCTGCGCCGGTTGGGCCGAGCACTTCAAGCAGTCGCCGAGAGTCTGGGCGGTTCGCATACCGACCTCGCGTTTGCAGTCGGGATTGGCTCGCCAGCGCGAGATGCCGTGGGCATCAGTACGACGCTGACCCAAGCCCGCCAAGCCGCCCTGGTCGCAGCATCGAGCGGTGAGCCCGGCGCCGTGCGGGCCGTGCACGACCTGGGAGCCTCTCGATTGTTGTTGGGGTGGTACGGCTCAGCAGCCTTCCGCGACCTCGCCGAGCAGATCTTGCGACCACTCCTGGAGACCGGAGAGGACGAACTGGTCACCACACTGCGGGCCTATCTGGACCGGGCCTGCTCTGCTGCCCACACCGCACGAGTGTTGGGAGTGCACCGCAACACCATCGGGCAGCGCATTGCACGCATCGAACGCATCTTGGGTGCCTCACTTTCGAGTCCTGAGACTCGGTTGGCGTTGCAGTTGGCTTTGCGCGCGCGCACCCCGTAAAAGTCACAGGTTTACTTGTGACTTTTACGGGGGCGGGCCAGCCACCCCAGTGCACACCGCACAAGAAACCAGTAACCGGGCAACTATTTGCATACCGCCGAGAGTTTGTCGCCACCATCGCTTAGCGCGATCCTTGGCCCATGAGCGCACTTGCTGAGCACGACGCCTGGCGTCACTCCCGCATCGAGTACCTGACCTCCCCCACGGGCAACCTCGCGCTGGTCGCGTTCCAACCGGTTGACGACGAGGCAACCGAGATCGAACAACTTCCTGGGGTGACCACGTGGCGCAGCGCTGAGGACGCCGGCGTGTGGATCAACGTGCCAGCCGAGGGCCCCTCGGTCAGCGTTGAGGGCGAGCCCGTCACCGGCGATGCGTTTGTGGCTCGACTGCGCGCCGACGGCACCCCGCTGATCACTTCTGGGCCTTACGCAATCGACGCGTTTTCCCTCGATGGCTCCGACTACGAACTGCGCGTTTACGACGCCAACTCCGCAGCGCTCGAAGACTTCTCTCACCTTGAGGTCTACGACTACGACCCGTCGTGGGTGTTGACCGGCCACCTTTCGACGTACGACGACAACCGCCTGATCCCCTGGGAGTTCACTCGCGAGGCAGACACCGGTCACGTGAAGAACGTCCCGGGTGTGCTCAGCGTCAGCATCGACGGGGTGGAGCACAACCTCACCGCCTTCGTTGACTCGGGCCAACTGGTGCTCGTCTTTGCCGACGGCACCACGAGGGATGAGTCCTACAAACCCGGGCGCTTCTTGCGCATGACGCTGCCCGGAGCTGATGGCGTGGTGGAGATGGACTTCAACACGGCCTTCATCCCTCCGTGCGGCTTCTCCTACTTCTACTCCTGCCCGATCCCCCCGAAGGAGAACGTGATCTCAGCGCCGATCCGGGCGGGCGAAAAGGTCGTCGTCTGGCGGGGTCAGGGCCACTAAGCCCCGACGCACTGCGCTGGCAACTCAAACCAACGCAGTTCATCGAATCGCTCATCGACCGCAGCGGCGTGCTCCCCTAGCGGCTCGGCTTCGGCAAATAGTGCGCGCGCTTCGTCCAGGTAGCCAGCCAGCGCCGACACCGGAGCGGTGACGTGCTGCTTGGGGTAGGACATCCGACCGTCGGCGTCGTACCCAACATCCCTCAACCTCATCGGCGGGTCAGCCAAACCTCGGCGGTGCTTCCACAGCCCCGTGAGCGGGTCAAAGCGGTAGTCGCCGAGCAGTTTCCAGCCTTCGCGGGCAACGAGGTTGACGGCTTCAACGACGTACGCCGCAACCGCATCGTCTACGAAGTAGTTGAAGTTGACGCGCACCCAGCCCGGCTTGATGCCTTCGCATCCGGTGGCGATTTGCTGCTCGAAGGCGTGCGAGCGTTCCAAGTCGATGCCGAGCAAACGGTGCCCGTAAGGCCCCGCACACGAGCATCCCCCGCGGGTTTGGATGCCAAACAAGTCGTTGAGCAAAGCGACGACGTAGTTGTGGTGGAGATAGGCACCCGACGGCGCCTTCACCACAAACGACACGATCGAGAGTCGCTGGGCATCAAGGTTGCCCAAGATGTCGATGTTGGGCTCATCGCGCCACGCAGTCAGCGCCTTCTCGAGGAGGCGCTCCTCCTCGGCCCTGATCGTGGGCACACCCACGGCACGCTTGAGGTCGAAGACCAGCCCCGCCCTAATCGACTCCACGATCGCCGGGGTGCCGCCTTCTTCACGGTGCTCCACATCGGTGAGGTACCTGTGCTCCTCAGGGTTCACGTACATCACCGTGCCGCCCCCAGGCACCACCGGCACCCGGTTGGTGAGCAGGTCGCGCCGCACCACCAGCAGACCCGGCGTGCCAGGACCACCAATGAACTTGTGCGGACTAATGAAGATCGCGTCCTTATTGGACTCACCGGGGCCGTTCATCTCAATTTCGATGTACGGCGCGCAGGCCGCGAAATCCCAAAAGCTCAACGCCCCATGGGCGTGCAACAAGTTGGCGATGCCTTCGGTGTCAGTGACGATGCCGGTGACGTTGGAGGCTGCCGAGAACGAGCCGATCTTGAGGGGGCGGTCGGCGTACTTCTCCAACTCTTGCGCCAACTGCGCCTGGTCAATATGCCCGTCGGCGTCTTCGCGGATGGTGACCACGTCGGCGATCGACTCGCGCCACGAGATCTCATTGGAGTGGTGCTCAAAAGGGCCGATGAAGACCACGGGTCGCTGCTGAGCCGGAATCCTCTCCGACAGCGCGTACCTATCGTCGAGTCCCGCAGGGATGCGCAGCCCCAAGATGCCGATCATCTTGTCGATGGCACCCGTCGACCCCGAACCGGTGAAGATCACCGCCGTCGACTCATCCCCACCGACCGAACTCCGAATCACCTCGCGCGCGTCCTCGCGCAGCCGAGTCGTCTGCAGCCCCGTGCCGCTGGCCTCGGTGTGCGTGTTGGCGTAGCGAGGCAACACCTCGTCGCGGATGAAGTCCTCAATGAAACTCAATGCCCGACCTGAGGCGGTGTAGTCGGCGTACGTCACTCGCCGAGGACCATACGGACCCGGCATGACCTGGTCATCGCCAATCACGGCAGCACGGATCGTGGCCAACAAGGCAGCGGAATTACCCATGAGGGGATGCTAAGGGGCGACACCGAAAACCTGGGCGTCCGTTGCGATGCCCAGGAAACCCCCTCCTCAAGGGGATGTCGAAATTCCTGCAGCGGGGGGAGCCGCCCCCAAACCCCGCCCAAGAAGGAGTACGCCGAGGGCCAACACCCCTGCGGCAGCACCGGCGATCACCAAGGGCAGATGCCCGTCACCGCCCCAGGCAAACCCAGCCCAGAGGCCGGCAGCCAAAACGCCCAGGCCCATCACGCCTTGGAAGACGCCTTGCCCGGTGCCTTGGCGCTGGTTTGGCAACAGCGAGGACACCCAAGCCTTGCCGACGCCATCGGTGAAGGCGGTGAATACGCCATAGACCCCGATGAGCACCGCGGCAAGCACGTGCGAACGGGTGAGCCCGAGCCCGGCGTATGCGACGCCGAAGACCAGCATCCCGACACCGATCACGCGATGCGGGCCCAGTTTGTCGGCGACTGCGCCAGCTGGATAGGAGAGCAGGGAGTAGACCAGGTTGTAGCCGACGTACGCCAAGATCACCCCGGTCACCGAAAATCCGATGTCGTGCAGGCGCAGCAGCACCAAGGCGTCGGGGAAATTGATCAGGCTGAAAACACCTAGCACCGTGACGACTCTCCAGAAAGCACTCGGCAGCGGTCCCTCCCCGGCAACCTTCGCCGCCTTGGGAGCAGTCGGCACGGGCTCCTTCAGCGCGAGCACTAGCAGCACGCTGAGCACTGCCGGGACGATCGCCACCCACAACACCGGCTTGATGTCGCCGTCGAACCATTGCAACGCAGCCAGCGCCAGCAACGGCCCAATCACTGCGCCCATCGTGTCGGCAGCTCGGTGGAAGCCAAATGCTTTGCCGCGATGCTCGACCGCGATCCCATCGACCATTAACGCATCACGCGGCGCACCTCTGATGCCCTTGCCCAGTCGATCAACGCAACGACCCAGGAGTACGACGGGCCAAGCACCCGCCGCCGCGACCAACACCTTGCCTACTGCCGCCAGCCCATAACCGACACCGACCAAGGGCACTTTCGCGAACTTGTCGGAGAGCCGACCGGCGACGTACTTCGTCAGCGCTGCGACCCCCTCAGCGATCCCTTCGACGGCTCCAACGACGGCGGCGGGCGCGCCGAGGACGGTGGTGAGCAGGATCGGCATGATCGGGTATAGCAACTCAGAGGCTGCATCTTGGAGCAACGAGATGCCCGAAGTGAGCTTGAGGTTTCGTGTCAGCCAGGGGCGTTGGGTCACGAGGCGAATCATGCCTGGTGGACCGTTCACCCCGCGTGACCAATCCCACGGGGACCCCACCTCCACACGCGCGGGCATTAAGGGCCAGACTGAGCCCTAGGTGATCCATGGGATCCCCCAGGAGGAGGCACACGTGCGCATTGGCATTCCCCGCGAGTCCAGGGCCGGCGAAACGCTGGTCGCCGCGACAGCGAAGACCGCGAGTCAGCTAAAGGATCTTGGGTACGACGTCGTCATCGAGAAGGGCGCCGGAGCCAAAGCAGACCAGCCTGATAGCGCCTTCGAGGCTGCCGGGATCGAGATCGGCACCAAGGCCAAAGTGTGGGCCAGCGACGTCATCATCAAGGTCAACGCACCCTCCGAGGCTGAGATCAAGCGCCTCAAACCGACCGCGACGATCATTTCGATGATGGCTCCCATGCGCAGCCCCGAGTTGATTGCCCACTTGCAAGGCCAAGGCGTCACTGCGCTGGCGATGGACGCGGTGCCCCGCATCTCGCGAGCCCAGGCGATGGATGTCCTCTCAAGCATGGCCAACGTCGCCGGCTACCGGGCAGTGGTCGAAGCAGCTTGGGAGTTCGGACGCCAGTTCACCGGTCAGGTCACAGCAGCTGGCAAGGTCCCCCCGGCCAAGGTGTTCGTGGTCGGCGCGGGCGTCGCGGGCCTAGCTGCCATTGGTGCGGCGGGCGCGATGGGCGCCGTCGTACGCGCGTTCGACGTGCGTCCCGAGGTTGCTGAGCAGGTTGAGTCGATGGGCGCGAGCTTCGTGAAGGTCGACATGGAGAGCGAGGTCAGCTCTGATGGCTATGCCAAAGAGATGACCGCCGAGCAGGAGGCCGCCACCGCGGCGATGTACGACGAAGAGGCCCGCAACGCCGACATCGTCATCACCACAGCCCTGATCCCGGGCCGTCCAGCACCGAAGCTGATCAGCGCCGAGAGCGTCGCCGGCATGGCCAACGGTTCGGTGATCGTCGACATGGCTGCCGCTAACGGCGGCAACTGTGAACTAACCAAGACCGACCAGAAGGTCGTGACCGACAACCTGGTCACCGTCCTGGGCTACACCGACCTAGCCGGGCGACTGGCCGCACAAACTAGCCAGCTTTACGGCACCAACATCGTGAACCTCCTCAAACTGATGACACCGGAGAAGGACGGCGCCCTCACCCTCGACCTCGAGGACGTCATCGTTCGTGGCATCACCGTGACCAAGGGTGGTGAGTCGATGTGGCCGCCACCGCCAGTGCAGGTGTCGGCGGCACCGGTTCAGGCCAGCGCAGCGCCAATCACCCCGGCCGCACCAAAGCCACCACCCGACCCGCGCAAGAAACTCTTTGCCGCAGGACTTGGAGCTGCACTCTTCGCGCTGCTCGCTGCCTATTCACCGCCTGAGTTCTTGGGTCACTTCACGGTGTTCATGTTGGCGGTGTTTGTCGGCTACTACGTGATCTCGAACGTCAGCCACGCCTTGCACACGCCGTTGATGAGTGAGACCAACGCGGTCTCCGGCATCATCTTGGTCGGGGCCATCTTGCAAGTCGGCAACGCCAACCCACTCATTGTCGGGCTGTCACTGGTGGCCATCTTGGTCGCCTCCATCAACATCTTTGGTGGCTTCTTGGTGACGCTGCGCATGCTCAAGATGTTCCAGAAGGGCTGATCTCGATGGTTGTCGAAGGACTCGTTCAAGCGGCGTACATCATCGCCGCCGTACTCTTCATCGCTGCCCTCGCCGGGCTCTCCAAGCACGAGACCGCGAAGGCCGGAAACATCGCCGGCATGACCGGCATGGCGATCGCGCTCGCCGCGACGATCACGCTGGCTTTGCGTACGACGGAGCGCGGCGTGCCGGTGACCGCCCTCCTGATCGCGGTGCCCATGGCAATCGGTGCGGTGATTGGTTTTTGGCGAGCCAAGACCGTCGAGATGACCGGGATGCCCGAACTCGTGGCGATCTTGCACTCGTTCGTCGGTATCGCTGCGGTGCTCGTGGGCTACAACTCCTACTTCGAGGCCAACCACCTCAGCGGAGCCCTGGAGAACATCCACCTCGTGGAGGTTTTCCTCGGTGTCTTCATCGGTGCAGTGACCTTCACCGGATCGATCGTGGCCTACCTCAAACTCAGCGCCAAGATGAAGTCATCTCCCCTGGTGCTCCCTGCTCGCCACCTGCTCAACCTGGTGATCGTGTTGGCGTCGCTGGCTCTGATGATCTGGTTCATGACCAGCCACTGGGTGGTGCCGCTGGCGATCATGACGGTGCTGGCCCTCTTCTTGGGCTTCCACCTCGTCGCCGCGATCGGCGGTGGCGACATGCCCGTCGTGGTGTCGATGCTCAACAGCTACTCAGGTTGGGCCGCAGCCGCTGCCGGCTTCATGCTCAACAACGACTTGCTGATCATCACCGGATCGCTCGTGGGCTCCTCCGGTGCGATCTTGTCCTACATCATGTGCAAGGCGATGAACCGGTCGTTCTTCTCCGTGATCGCAGGCGGTTTCGGCTCCGACGGCGCCGTGACTGGTGAGGCCCGCGACTACGGCGAGCACCGCGAGATCACCGCTGCTGACGCCGCCTCGCTGCTGGCCGATTCCTCCTCAGTGATCATCACCCCGGGTTACGGGATGGCGACCGCGCAAGCGCAGTACGCCGTTGCCGACCTCACCTCCAAACTACGAGCCAAGGGCATCAACGTGCGCTTTGGCATCCACCCGGTTGCGGGTCGGTTGCCCGGTCACATGAACGTTCTGCTCGCCGAGGCGAAGGTGCCTTACGACATCGTGCTTGAGATGGATGAGATCAACGACGACATGAGCGCCACCGACGTCGTACTCGTCATCGGCGCCAACGACACCGTCAACCCAGCCGCCCTAGAGGAACCCAACTCCCCGATCGCTGGGATGCCGGTGCTCGAGGTCTGGCACGCCAAGCACGTGATCGTGTTCAAGCGGTCGATGGCCACCGGATATGCCGGCGTTCAGAACCCGCTGTTCTTCAAGGACAACTCCCAGATGCTCTT
>Ga0073899_10003559_pt1 | contig 13789 bp, 9 predicted proteins | sample KloWWTmetaKNB5Ph_FD_88975 | JGI IMG/M metagenome (GOLD analysis project Ga0073899, IMG submission 88975) | Active sludge microbial communities from Klosterneuburg, Austria, studying microevolution and ecology of nitrifiers - Klosterneuburg... | ecosystem: Engineered > WWTP > Aerobic digester >... | reverse complement strand
TAATCCGCAGACACGCAACCTAGGGTCGAGGAGCGGTCAGCGAAGGCTGGCCGAAAGGCTATGCTTTCGTTTGGTTTTCGCAAGAGTCTGTACGTTCTGGCCGGGGTCGTGTGCGCATGCTTCCTGCTGACCACCCTCGGCAGCGTCTGGCAGACCCGCACGTCTGCCCGCGCTGCCGAGCGCATCTATGTCGAGCGCACCGCGCCGTCAATGCACCTGATGCAGGCGGTTGATGCCCTGCATCGGGCCCGCGAAACCATCCTCATTGCCTTGTCGGAAGAGACCGACGTGGCGGCAGAGAAGCACCTTGGCCAGCTCAAGGGGCTGGACGAAAAAATGAACGCCGCGCTCGTGCGGGTGGCCGAATCCGCACCCGACCAGCAGGAGGCCATCGCGCAGCTGAACCTGGTGATCGCTGACTACATCAAGGCGCGCGATCAGTCAGTGCAGATGATCCAGGTCGGGGATCTGCCCAGCGCGCTGGGCAACATCAAGCTCAACGCAGGGCCCAAGTTTGACAAGGTGCTGGCCGGTTTGTCGGCGGTCATCGACAGCCAGGCCCGCCTTGCCCAGGAGGACCATCAGGCCACTTCCGCGAGCCTGCAAGTGCAGATGTGGTCGCAGATGGCGGTTAACATGGCCGCGCTGGTGCTGGTGGTGATCCTGACGGCCTGGGTGATGCGCCGGGTGCTGAGCCAGTTGAACGAGGTCAGCACCCACATGGCGCTGGTTGTCCGGGACAAGGATTTCACCATTCAGGTGCCGGTGCGGGGGCGTGACGAAATCGCCTCGGTGGCGCGGAGTTTCAATGAACTGCTGGATGCCTTCCGGTTGATTCTGAAGGCGCTGGAGCAGGATGTGTCGGGTATGGACGCCACCGCCCGGCAACTGACCGAGGTCGCCCGGGGGGCGTCGGATAGCGTTTCCGCCACCAGTTCGTCGGCTGCCAGCATGGCCGCCGCGGTGGAGGAGATGTCGGTCGGCCTGGACCAGATGAGGGATCAGGCCCACGAGGCCATGGTGGTGGTGAACCGGGCAGGGAGTCACTCTCAGGACGGCGGTGAGGTGATTCACGCGGCCGTACAGGATCTGGAGCACATCTCCAGTGAAGTCCGGCAGGTGGCCGAGCGCATCGTCGAACTGGGGAGCCAGACCAAGCAGATCTCCAACGTGGTCGAGCTCATCCGACAGATTGCCGAACAGACCAATCTGCTGGCACTCAATGCCGCGATTGAAGCGGCGCGCGCGGGTGAGCAGGGGCGTGGGTTTGCCGTGGTGGCCGATGAAGTGCGCAAGCTGGCGGAGAGCACGGCGCTGGCAACCCGGGATATCTCCGTCACGATCAAGGACATTCAGCAGAGTGCGCGTGCCGCCTCGGAAACCATGCAGGGTGCGCTGAAGGACGCGGATGCCGGCACCTCCCTGGGTGTGCAGGCCGAGATTGCCGTCAACGAGATCCGCCAGGCAACGGCGGCGGTTCATTCCGTGTTCCAGGACATCGCCGCGGGGATTGCCGAGCAGTCCTCCGCCGGGCAGTCCCTGGCATCCAATGTGGAAGTGGTCGCCCAGGCGGCCGACGCGAGCAGTGCCGTCGTCACCCGCGCAGCCAGCGCCGCACAGACCCTGGAGTCACTGGCCGGCTCGATCCGCAGTCGGGTCAGCCAGTTCCGGGTGTAGGCCGGCCTCTGGCGGGCTGTCCGTGCCCGCCTTGTTCCCGGCCATCCCGGAAAACGCGAGGGCGCACTGCCGCCGCCCCCCGTTTCCCTCGCCAGGCCGTGCGCTTCAGGCCTGCTCCAGTGCCCGTGCGATCACCATCCGCTGGATGTCCGATGTCCCCTCGTAGATCTGGCTGACCCGCACGTCCCGGTAGAGGCGTTCCACCGGGTAGTCGGCGATGTAACCGGCGCCGCCGTGGATCTGGATGGCGTCGGAGCACACCTTCTCGGCCATCTCGGTGGCAAACAGCTTGGCCATGGAGGCCTCCTTCAGGCAGGGGCGTCCGGCGTCCTTCAGGCTTGCGGCATGCAGCGTGAGCTGGCGGGCGGCCTCGACGCGGGTGGCCATGTCGGCCAGGCGGAAGGCCACCGCCTGGTGTTCGATCAGGGCCTGGCCGAAGGACTGGCGCTCCTTGGCGTAGGCCGTCGCCGCCTCCAGCGCCGCCCGGGCGATGCCGATGGCCTGGGCTGCAACCCCGATGCGTCCGGGCTCCAGGCTGGAGAGGGCGATGCGGTAGCCTTCGCCTTCCTTGCCAGAAGGTGGTCGACGGGGATGCGGCAGTCCTCGAGGATGATCTGCGCCGTGTCCGACGCGTGCTGACCCATCTTGTTCTCCACCCGGCCGACGATGTAGCCCGGCGTGTCGGTGGGGACCAGGAAGGCCGAGATGCCCCGCTTGCCGGCCGACTTGTCGGTGACGGCGATGACGATGGCAATCTGCGCATTCTTGCCCGTGGTGATGAACTGCTTCACGCCGTTGAGTACCCACTGGTCGCCGTCGCGGGTGGCCGTGGTGCGGATGGCCGCGGCGTCCGAGCCCACGTGGGGCTCGGTCAGGCAGAAGCAGCCCAGCCATTCGCCGCTGGCCAGGCGCCCCAGGTAGCGCTCCTTCTGCGCCTGGGTGCCGTAGTTCAGGGTGATGCCGCAGGGCAGGGAGTTCTGCACGCAGGCCACGGTGGAGGTGGCCGCGTCGCCGGCGGCGATCTCCTCGATGATGAGCACCAGCGAGACATAGTCCAGCCCGGCGCCCTGCCATTCCTCGGGTATGACGATACCCAGGCCGCCGAGGGCGGCGAGCTCCTTGAGCGCTTCCGCCGGGAAGCGCCGGGTCCGGTCCCATTCGCCGGCGAAGGGGGCCAGACGCGCCTGCGCGAAGTCGCGCAGGGTGCTCCGGATCATTTCCTGTTCCTGGGTGAGGATCATGGCTGTGCTCCCGTCACAGCACTTCGATGGCCATGGCCGTGGCTTCGCCACCGCCGATACACAGGCTGGCCAGCCCGCGCCGCAGACCCCGGGCGCGCAGGGCGTGGATCAGGGTGACGAGGATGCGTGCGCCGGTGGCGCCCACCGGGTGGCCCATGGCACAGGCGCCGCCATTCACATTGACCACCTCGGCCGGCAGCCCCAGCTCGTCCATGGCCAGCAGGGTGACCACCGCAAAGGCTTCGTTGATCTCGAACAGGTCCACGTCACCGACGCCCCAGCCGGCCCGCTCAAGGGCGCGGCGGATGGCCGGTGCCGGTGCAGTGGGGAAGCGGCCGGGCTGCTGGGCATGGGTGGCGTGGGAGAGGATGCGGGCCAGGGGGGTGATGCCACGCCGCAGGGCTTCCGATTCACGCATCATCACCAGGGCCGCGGCGCCATCGGAGATGGACGAGGCGTTGGCGGGGGTAATCGAGCCGTCCTGGGTGAAGGCCGGCTTGAGCTTGGGGATCTTGGCGATGTCGCAGGTGCCGGGCGTCTCGTCGTCGCTGATGACCTTCTCGCCCTGGCGGCCGGGGATGGCAACCGGCACGATCTCTTCGCGGAAGGCACCTCTGGCCACCGCATGCTGGGCCCGGCGCACCGATTCGGCGGCGTAGGCGTCCTGGCGCTCCCGGGCGATGCCGAACTCGGCCGCCGCCAGGTCGGCAAAGTAGCCCATCAGCTTGCCTTCGTAGGCATCCTCCAGGCCATCCAGGAACATGTGGTCGAAGGCCTGGCCGTGGCCCAGGCGGTAGCCGCCGCGGGCGCGGGTCAGCACGTAGGGGGCGTTGGACATGGACTCCATGCCGCCGGCCAGACCCACGTTGCAGCTGCCGGCCAGCAGCATGTCATGGACGAGCATGGTGGCCTTCATGCCCGATCCGCACATCTTGGTCAGGGTGGTGGCCGGCACCGAGTCCGGCAGGCCGGCGCCGATGACGGCCTGGCGGGCCGGCGCCTGCTTGACACCGGCCATCAGGCAGCAGCCGAACACGGCTTCGTCCACGTCCCGGCCCAGCTCGCCGAGGCCGCTGAAGGCGCCACGGATGGCGGCGCTGGCCAGCTGTGGGGCGTTGAGGGGGGTAAGGCAGCCCTGGAAGGCGCCGATGGGGGTGCGACGGGCTGCTACGATCACGACGGGATCAGACATGGTGTTCTCCGGGTGTATTTGTTGTGAGGGGCCTGGCGCGGCGTAGTCTAGGAAGCTGGCGCCAGTCTTCCCACGCCAAAAACGCTCAAAATAAGTGAGCGGAATTACCACCCCGGCCGACAAGGAGGCGGCATGTGACGATGGAGAAGGGCACGATATCGATCGACTTCGTGGCAGAGGCCCTGATGGTGGCCCGGCAGCGCGGGCTGGACATCGACGCCCTGGTGGCGGGCACCGGCCTGTCGCCGGAGCTGCTGGGTATTCCCCAGGCCCGGGTGACCCCCGAGCAGTACGGCGCGCTCTGGCATGCCGTGGCGGACGCCATGAACGACGAGTTCTTCGGCATGGACGCCCACCCGATGCGGCGGGGGAGCTTCGCCATCCTGTGCCATGCGCTGATTGACTGCCCGACCGTCGGGCGGGCCATCGAGCGGGCCCTTGGCTTCTTCGCCCTGGTGCTCGACGATCTCTCCGGCCAGCTCCGGGTGAGCGGGAGCCGCGCCGAGGTGGTCCTGGCCGACCGATCGCCGCCCGGCCGCCTGTTTGCCCATGGCACCCTGTTCGTGATTCTGTATGGGGTCGCCTGCTGGCTGGGCGGGCGGCGCCTGCCGCTCGCCGAGGTGAGCTTCTGTCAGGCCTGCCCGCCCAACCTCGCCGAATATCGGCTGGTCTTCGGCAACAACCTGCGCTTTGGCGAGGCGGCCAGCGCGCTGGCCTTCGATGCAAAGCTGCTGGGCCTCCCGGTCATCCGCGATGCGGCAGCGGTGCGCGCCTTCCTGCGCCAGGCGCCGGCCAACTTCCTCGTCAAGTACCGCACCCAGGCCGGCGGCGTGGCACGGATCCGGGGCCTGCTGTCGGAGCGGCCGCTGGCCGAATGGCCGAGCTTCGACGACCTGGCCAGCGCCCTGCAGACCACCCCGTCCACCCTGCGCCGACGCCTCGAACGCGAGGGCTCATCCTTTCAGGTCATCAAGGACGACCTGCGCCGTGACATGGCCATCGACCTGCTGTGCAACTCGTCGCGCTCGGTGGATGACATCGGCTTCACCCTCGGCTTTGCCGAGCACAGCGCCTTCTATCGGGCCTTCCGCCGCTGGACGGGGGCCAGCCCCGGGGAGTACCGGGGCAAGGTCGCGCGGGTTCCAGGCTAGGCCGGGCGCCTGACCGGGTCGCTCCTTGTCGACGGCCGCACTTACTCGGTCGTCACAATCGCTTCAATCCCTGCGCTTCGTGCTCGCACCCACCCGTTAGAGAGTGTTATAAGTTGTTACGCGTTACGTGCGGCGTTGATTGATGTGCAGGGGCGCTAAATGGCGCCTGATTGCAGGTCGTAATGTGGGTACTGCCCCACTAGGTGATTCAAGGGCTTGAAGAAGACGGTGCCCGATGGCGGTGCGGGACGGGTACCGGACATTGCGGACACGTGATTCATGATTGAGCAGGCGGACGGCCGGCGGGATGAGCGCAAGACGATCCTGGTTGTCGACGACACGAAGGAAAACCTCACCGTGCTCGCGGCGCTGCTGGGAGCCGAGTTTCGGGTGCGGGTGGCCAATTCCGGTGAGCGGGCGTTGAAGTCCGTGCACATGGCGCCGGTGCCCGATCTGATCCTCCTTGATGTGATGATGCCGGATATGGACGGTTACGCCGTGCTCAAGGCCCTGTGTGACGACCCGGTCACACGGGACATCCCGGTGATCTTCGTGACCGCCATGAGTGCCGACGAGGACGAGGAGTTCGGACTTGGCCTGGGCGCCGTCGATTACGTCACCAAGCCCATCCGGGCGGCGATCCTGCTGGCGCGGGTGCGCACCCACCTTGAATTGAAGCGCGCGCGTGACGTGCTGGCCAACCAGAACGTTTACCTCGAACACGAAGTACGACGGCGAATGCGCGAGAACGAGCTGATCAAGGCCATCAGCCTTAACGCCCTCGCTGCCCTGGCCGAGAAGCGCGACAACGAGACCGGGAACCATCTGCACCGCACTCAGGCTTACATCGAGGCCCTGATGCACCATCTGGAAGGGCACCCCGATTTCGGCAGCCAGCTCGACCCCTTGACCCAGGAGCTGATCGCCAAGGCCGCGCCGCTTCACGACATCGGCAAGGTCGGCATCCCGGATGCCATCCTCCTCAAGCCCGGCAGGCTCACGCCGGATGAGTTCGAGATCATGAAGACCCACTGCCAGATCGGCGCCGACGCCCTGGGCGACGCCATTGAGCGCGTGCTGGCCCGCGAGGGCGCCCGCCCCGACGCCCTGGATGCATCGAGCCGGTCGCTGGCCTTTCTGGAGACGGCACGGCAGATAGCCCGCTGCCATCACGAAAGGTGGGACGGCACGGGTTACCCGGCGGGCCTGGCGGGTGAGGCCATCCCCCTGCCGGGCCGCCTGATGGCGATTGCCGACGTCTATGATGCCCTTTCCTGCAAGCGCCATTACAAAGAGGCCTTCGCCCCGGAGCGGGTGCGGGCGATCATGATGAATGGGCGGGGCAGTCATTTCGACCCCCGTCTCCTGGATGCCTTTCTGCAACTGGAGGATGTATTTCTGAGCATTGCAGAGCAATATCGGGATTAGACCAAGAGAGTGATGATGAAGACATTTTTCTGTCTGCTGGCCGCCTTCCTTGTGTGGCTGCCTGGCGCTCATGCACAGACATCCGGCGCCTTCGCCGAGCGTCCGCTCACCCGGGAGCAGTTCAAAAAGCTCGATGACGGCGGCTTCGTGATCTACATGCGTCACGGCAAGACGGACGCAACGCGCCCGGACCTGCCCGAGCTCAGGTTCGATGACTGCAACACCCAGCGCCCCCTCAGCGACGAAGGCCGCAAGATGGCCGCAGACATCGGCAAGTTCATCCGTCAGGCGCGAATTCCCATCGCCGACATCCATGTCAGCCCCATGTGCCGCACCCGGGAGTCGGCACAGCTCGTGTTCGGGCGCGAGGCCCGCGTCACTGTGGTGGATGAGCTCTTTTCCTCCACCAACCAGACCAGCGAGCAGAAGAAGCCCATCATCGAGGCCACCCGCCGCCTGCTGTCCGCGCCTGTCCCGCCGGGCAAGAACCGCTTCATCCTGGCCCATGCTCCCAATCTGGCGGACACCATGGGCTATTTCCCCAAGCTGGAGGGCACCGTGGTGATCTTCGTGCCCCAGGGCAACGGCTTTGAATACGTGGGCAGCATCCGCCCCGACATGTGGCCAGACGTGCTGAGATAAACCATGTCGGCGCGCGGACGCATCTTCTTTCTGGTTCTTTTTGTACCGGTGGTGCTGGCCACCCTGGTGGCCGGCCTGAGCAATCTGGCCATCCAGGTCTCCCTGCACGATACCCAGCACAAGGCCAGCCAGGTCCAGAAGGCCGATGTGGACGCCATGCTCCAGGCCAGCCGCGTCAGCAACGACATGCTCAAGCTTCAGCGCCTGGTATCGCAGACCCTCGAAGATGCCCGCGCCGGGCGGATCGACGAGGCCCAGGCCTATTTCATCCACACCCGGGTGATCGACAGCCTGGCAGCCCAGCAGCGCGTGCTGGATGCGCTCCGTGTCCAGCTGGCGGCCTATCCCGCCGCCACCAGCAACCTGGAGGGCGCACTGGAGGACTTCCTGAGTTACCGCACCTCCATCATCACGGCCACCGACAGCATTGCGGTGGATGTGAAGGTGGCGAGTTCGTACATCAATCAGGCTGCCGAGCGCTACATCGCCTTCGCCGAACACATCCAGGCAATCTCCGGTGCCCTTGCCAGCCAGACCGCCACCCGCGTGGACGAGCAGCAGGCCGAACTGGATGCGCATAGCCGGCACTCGCTGCTGATCCAGCTCGCCGGCTTCATCGGGGTGGCGCTGATCTGGTTCTTCCTGTCACGCCAGATGACGCGGCAGATCTCCGTGGTCAGCGATGCGCTGACCCGCCTGGGTGACGAGGCCACGCCCGACCCCGACCTCCTCAAGGTTCAGCGTCTTTCCGCATCGGGCAGCAGCGTGCTCCGCGATCTGGCCCAATCGGTGCTGCGCTTCCACGCCGCCCTGGTCGAGCGGCAGGAAACCCAGCAGGCGCTCGGGGCCCAGCGGGAACGCCTGAAGAACATCATCCGCGGCATGCCCGATCTGGTCTGGCTGAAGGACGTCGAAGGCCGCTACCTGCAGTGCAATGCGCGCTTCGAGCGCCTTACCGGCATGAGCGAGGCGGAACTGGTGGGACGCCTGGACCGCGACCTCATCTCTCCCGACACGGCCGAGGTGCGTCGCGCCCATGACCTGCGCGCCCTGGAAACCGGGGAGATCCAGGTGGTCGAGGAGTGGGTCACCTTTGCCGGTGACGGCCATCGGGAGCTGGTCGAAACCATCAAGACACCGATTCGCGATGACTCGGGCGCGCTGATCGGCGTGCTGGGGGTCGGGCGTGACATCACGCCCCTGCATTTTTCCCAGGAGACCCTGCGCGAGAGTGAGGCTGCCCTGCGCCGGACCCAGCTGCTGGCGCGCATCGGCAGCTGGAGCTACAGCTTCGGCTTTGACATCGTCATGTGGTCCGAGGAGGCCTGCCGCCTCCTGCAACTGCCCTCGGGTCAGGCGCTGGGCCTGGAGGGGCTGCTGGCGCTGGTGCATCCGGATGACCGCAGTTACTTCCAGGAGATGTGGCGGGCCGCCGGGCCGGAGCGCCCCTTCGACATTGAGCACCGCATCTTCATCGATGGCGCCGAGCGCTGGATCCGCCAGCGTGCCGAGATCGAGGTGGACGCCAGCGGGGCGCCGGTAAAGGCCTTCGGCATCGTGCAGGATGTGCACGCCCTGCATGAAACCTCCGAGGCCCTGCGCGAGCGCGAGAAAATCTACTCATCCATCGTCGAGATGGCCGCCAGCGGGGTGGTGCTGATCGACCTGGAAACCAAGCGCTACGTGGAGTTCAATGACGCCGCCTGTTCGGCACTGGGCTACACCCGCGAAGAGTTCGCCGCGCTCAGCCTCTACGACGTCCAGTCGGCCTACTCCCGCGACGATGTGGATGCCCGTATCCGCGAGATCATGCAGGCCGGGCGGATCGCCTTCGAACACCAGCACCGCCGCAAGGATGGGTCGGTGATGGACCTGTGGCTGACCGTGGCCCACATCAACCTGAAAGGGCGCGACTATCTGGCCGAGGTGATCAACGACATCTCGGTGCAGAAGGAGAACGAGCGCAACCTGCTGCGCTACCAGGACCACCTGGAAGACATCGTGGCCGAACGCACCGCCGAGCTGGCCGCCGCGCGAGATGCCGCTGAAGCCGCCAACCGTTCCAAGAGCGCCTTCCTGGCCAACATGAGCCACGAAATCCGCACCCCGATGAACGCCATCATCGGCCTCAGCTACATCATCCGGCGCGGCCTGACCACCCCCGGCCAGATCCAGCAGATCGACAAGGTGGCCAGCGCCGCCCATCACCTGCTCGGGGTCATCAACGACATCCTCGACTTCTCCAAGATCGAGGCCGGCAAGATCTCCATGGAGCCGGTCAACTTTGAGGTAGACAGGGTCATCCGCAACGTCTGCAACCTGTGTGGCGACAAGGCCGACGCCAAGGGGCTGGAGTTCATCGTCGACATCCGCGACCTGCCCGCGGCGCTCCATGGTGACGGGCTCCGGCTCGGCCAGATCCTGCTCAACTTCACCGGCAACGCCATCAAGTTTACCGAGCACGGGCGCATTCGCCTGAGTGGCGCTGTGGTCGCCCGGGAGGGCTCGACCCTGTGGGTGCGTTTCGAGGTGAGCGACACCGGCATCGGCCTCAGTGACGAACAGCGCGAGCGCCTGTTCACTGCCTTCGAGCAGGCTGACATCTCCACCACCCGCAAGTACGGCGGCACCGGGCTCGGCCTGGCGATCTCCAAGAAGCTCGCGCTGCTCATGGGGGGGCGCATCGGTGTCAGCTCCGCGCCGGGCGAGGGCAGCACCTTCTGGATCGAGGCGCCCTTCGAACAGGTGCCCGACTTCCCGGCGCGGACCATCCCCGAGCAGTTGAAGAACGGCACGCGGGTCCTGATCGTCGATGACATCGCCGACGCCTGCGAGACCATCGCCGACATGCTGAGCAGCCTCGGCGCCCGGGCCGACACCTGCCAGAGCGGCGCCGCCGCCATCGCCGCCGTCTCCGAGGCCGACGCCGAGGGCGACCCTTACCAGATCGTGCTCATCGACTGGGTCATGCCGGGCATGGATGGCATCGAGACGGGCATCCGCATCCGCGAGCTCGTCCAGCACACGCCGCCCATCATGGTCATGATCAGCGCCGTCGGCGACCCGCCCGAAGCGCGCTTCCGGGCGGCAGGCTTCAGCGCCTTCCTTCCCAAGCCGGTCACCCCGACGGCCCTGCTCACTGCCCTCGAGAACGTCCTCGGCGATGCGGCAGCGGACGTCGAAGCACCGCCCTCCATCGAGCTCGAAGACGCGCTGGCCCTGCACCGGGGCACCCGCCTGCTCCTCGCCGAAGACAACCTGCTCAACCAGGAAGTGACCCTGGAACTGCTGCGACATGTGGGCCTGGAGATTGATGTGGCAAACAATGGCCGGGAAGCGTTGGCGCTGGCCAGCGCCAACGCTTACGCGTTGATCCTGATGGACATCCAGATGCCCGAGATGGACGGCCTGGAAGCCACCGCCCTGATCCGCGCCTTGCCCGGCCGCGGCACGGTACCCATCCTCGCCATGACCGCCAACGCCTTCGAAGAGGACCGCGGCCGCTGCCTGGCCGGCGGCCTGGATGACCACATCGCCAAGCCCGTCGATCCCGACCTGCTCTACGCCACCCTCCTCAAATGGCTGCCTGGCAGTGGCAAGGCCGTGGCCGGCGGCATGATGCCCCCGGCCCCGCGGGCCCCCGCTTCCGCCAGTCCGGCCTTGCTGGAGGCGCTCGCCGGGGTGCCCGGGCTCAGTCTTGCCGACGGTCTGCGCAGCCTCCGCGGTCAGGCTCCCCAGCTGCTGTCCATGCTCATCCGCCTGCCCGAGGCCCACGCCTCCGACATGACCCGCCTCCACGAAGCCACCCTGGCCGGCGACCTGCCCACCGCCGCCCGCATCGCCCATTCCCTCAAGGGCGTGTTCTCGACCCTGGGCATGCTCGAACTGGCCGGGCTGGCCAGCGGGCTCGAGCACGACCTGCGCCATGGCGCCCAGGCGTCCGTCACCGAAGCCCGTCGCCGAGCCCTGGACAGCGGCATGAACACGCTCTTCGCCCACCTGCGCACCGTCGCCTGCAGCGAAGAGGCCAGGACGGTCAGGGAAGACCAGGGCCCCGACGCTCAGGCCGGCACCCTCAACACGCCCCTGAGCGCCTTGCAGGTGGAAGAGCTCCGGCGCCTGCTCGACACCGGCGACATGGACGCCGTCACCACCTTCCAGGCCCTCAAGCCCGCCATCAGCGCCCACTCCCGCGACCTCGCCCAGCGCATCGGGCGTTTGATCGACGACTTCGAATTCGAGGACGCCGCGCGGCTGGTGGGCGGGCTGAGGCTACCGCCGGAGTGAACAAGGGCGCTTGGCGTGTCAAGCGTCCTGGATAATCTTGATTTGGGTGGCGGCCCTGAGCACAAGGCTGGTGGCATGCCGTGAGAGCACAAGCATGGTGTTTCTCTCAAACGGGCGTTTCGTCTCCCGTCAGGAATGGGATGTGCCAGTGGCCAGCAGGTTGATGATCAGACGGATCATCAGATCCTTGTTGTGAGGCTGGCTCTCGGCGACCAGAAGTGTCAGTGCTGTGAGCGTCGCCGGGCTGAGGGCAAATCTCATGTCTTCCTGTCGCAAATAGAGCAGCAGCAGGAAGGCCGCGCTGCGCTTATTGCCGTCGGCGAAGGGGTGATCCTTGATGACGAAGTAAAAGAGGTGCGCGGCCTTCTCCTCTCGACTCTGGTAGAGGGCTTCACCGAACATGGTTTGCTCAATGCTCCCCAGAATGCCATGTAGTTCTTCGCCTCTCTCGTGGGCAAACAGTTCGGTGGCCTCGTCGCAGGCCAGGAGGCTTGTTTTCAGGTTATTGAGTGCCGAGCGTGCGGTTGTGTAGTCCAGAACACTGCGGGCGGGGCTGCAACTGGCAGGAAGTTGCAGCGTGTCTTCGTCATACTTCAGCAGCAGATGCCATGTTTTCGCGTACGCGGCGATCAGTCCGACGATTTCGCGCCCGGTATCGCTGATCAGTTGGGGATTGGTCAGCGTATGGGCCAGCAAGACGATCGCCTGCTGTGCTTCATCCACCCCCCGTTCGGCCAGTTTGGTCTGGTTCAGGGTGTAGCCGGCAACAAGGTGTTGCCTCAGGACGTGCGTGGCCCACTGGCGGAATTGCACGCCTCGCCTCGAGTTCACCCGGTAGCCGACGGAAATGATGGCGTCGAGGTTGAAGAAGCGCGTCTGGTAGGTTTTTCCGTCGGAAGCAGTATGTGCAAAAGTTGCACATACTGAGGCCTCATCAAGTTCTCCGGCCGTGAAGACGTTGCGCAAGTGCTTTGAAATGACGGAGCGCTCCCGCTCAAACAGCGCGGCCATCTGCTCCTGGGTCAGCCAGACTGTTTCGCCCTCCAGCCTGACTGCCACCTGGCGGGCTTCGGTTTCGTAGATCAGGAACTCGTTCATGGGTACTTGCCTACCATTGCATCAGGGCAGGAACGTGGCGATCCAGCTTCCAAATTTGGCGGGTTTTGGCAAAATTGTCGAGCACTGGCGTTGCTCCAGAGTGGTATTTGATTCATCCCGATTCGCTGGGTCAGTCGCCCTTCGAGGGTAGAGGCGGAGGACTGGGGTCAGGCACAACCCGCTTGGCTCGGGAGCTTGCTGGATGGCATTTTATGCTCTTTCAGCTCCACGCACGGCATTTAAAAATGCATATTGCATTTGCTGCAAAGCATCTAAACCTTCGTCTAATATCGCCCCCCTTCGTTTCCTTATAACTTTCCTCCGCACGGTTGAAATCCTCAATGTTCAGCCGGCCGATCCGGTTGCCCATGAGTGGCCGGGCGAGAGGGGGAGCTGCAGGGCTCCTGCATCCCGTTATGAAGGAGACATCAATGGCTTTACTCAATCGGATGGACTGGTATGACCTGGCCCGATCCACCAACTGGACGCCCAAGTACGTTACCGAGGACGAATTGTTTCCGCCCAAGCTGTCGGGCGAATTCGGATTGCCCCTGAGTGCCTGGGAGCAATACGACGAGCCTTACAAGCAGACCTATCCGGAATACGTGAAAGTCCAGCGCGAGAAGGACGCCGGCGCCTATTCGGTGAAAGCCGCCCTGGAGCGCAGCCGGATTTTCGAGAATGCCGATCCGGGCTGGAAATCGGTGATGAAGGCCCATTACGGCGCCATTGCCCGGGGCGAATACGCGGCGGCCAGCGCCGAGGCGCGGATGATGCGTTTCTCCAAGGCCCCGGGCATGCGCAATATGTCCACCCTGGGGTGCATGGACGAGATCCGCCACGGCCAGATGCAGCTCTATTTCCCCCACGAGCACGTGTCAAAGGACCGGCAGATGGACTGGGCCTTCAAGGCCTACGACACCAATGAGTGGGCGATGATCGCGGCCCGCCATTTCTTCGACGACATCATGATGACCCGGGACGCCATCAGCGTTTCCATCATGCTGACCTTCAGCTTCGAGACCGGCTTCACCAACATGCAGTTCCTGGGGCTGGCGGCCGATGCGGCGGAG
>Ga0073899_10003558_pt1 | contig 13790 bp, 14 predicted proteins | sample KloWWTmetaKNB5Ph_FD_88975 | JGI IMG/M metagenome (GOLD analysis project Ga0073899, IMG submission 88975) | Active sludge microbial communities from Klosterneuburg, Austria, studying microevolution and ecology of nitrifiers - Klosterneuburg... | ecosystem: Engineered > WWTP > Aerobic digester >... | reverse complement strand
ATCGTCAAAAACCTCCAGAAATTCATACCTGATCGTTCTCGACCCTGGCCAAACCAGCGGAAACCTCACCTGTCCCATGCTTATAAACCCGCCGTATGATGGAGTGCTAAGTTAAGAGGATTGCTTCGCAAGTCAGGCCCGAATGCCTACGAACGCACCATGCGGGCACTGCTGGAAAGTTCGCGGAATTGGTGGGAAGAAGAAGCCGAAGAGGGCAATTACCCGGCCAATGCCGAAGGGCTGGCGAATTCATCACTGACGAGCTATGGCCGCACTGCTATGCCTACGACAAGCAGGCCCGCTATACCTCGGCAATTCAGGTGCAAACACTAGGCGAAGGGCTGCAAGCGCACCGTTTGGAGAAGCTAAACCGCTACGAAACGCACTTGGACCGCAAGTTTGAACGCACTTTAGGGCACTTCTATAAATCCCCTTCTCCGGGATAATGTCCGCAACGCATAACCGTGCTCGACCCGCCATGCAAAATAGTCTGTTTGATCTTCAGAACCGCTACGCCAGTCTTTCTGAAGCGGGTGACCCGCTGGAACGCTTGAATGCCCTCATCGATTGGGAACTCTTTCGCCCGATTCTGGCGCGTATTGACGCCAAGGAACGCAAAAGTGCCGCTGGGCGCAAACCCACCTGCCGCATCCTCATGTTTAAACTGCTCATACTTCAGCGCCTGCACAACCTCGCTGACGAGCGTCTGCAATTTCAGGTCACTGACCGGCTCTCCTTCATGCGTTTTCTCGGACTCGACCTGGCAGCTGAGGTCCCTGACGCCCGCACTGTCTGGGCGTTTCGCGAAGCGCTCAAGACCCATCACTTGGTGGTTCCCCTGTTTGAGCAGCTAAACCAAGCGCTAGCCGGATTGGGCGTCGAGCTCAAGAGCGGACAGATCATCGATGCAACCTTTGTTCCCGTGCCCATTCAGCGCAATAACCGCGAAGACAACGCGCTGATCAAGCAAGAGGCCGTTCCCATCGAATGGGGCAAGTCCCCGGCCAAACGCGCGCAAAAGGACACGGCGGCGCGCTGGACCAAGAAAGGCGGCCAGAACCACTACGGCTACAAGAACCACATCAACATCGACAAAGACACCAAGCTCATCACCGCTCACCTCACCACGGCTGCCAACGTCCATGACAGCCAAGTGTTTGACGACGTGCTGCGCGCGGCTGATGCGGGCGGCAGTATGGTCTGGGCGGATAGCGCTTACCGCTCGACAGAGCAGGAACAACGCCTGACCGATAGTCACCACGACAGCCGTATCCATGAGCGCGCCCACAAGGACAAGCCGCTCACCGACGAGCAGGTGACGAACAACCGAAAAAAGTCCGGGGTTCGCGTACGCGTCGAACATGTATTCGGTGCCATGGAAAACGAGATGGGCGGCATCTTCCTGCGCAGCATTGGCGCGGCGCGTGCGGCGGCAGGGATCGGCTTGATGAATCTGGCCTACAACCTGAAGCGCATTGAAGTGCTGATCCGCTTGAAGATAATCGACATCACCAGGGTCGGTACGTCCAAAACACCAAATGCCGCATGAAAATGAATAAAAATCCCGCTACAAACGCAGGATGATGATGAAAAATCACCTGCTGCGTCGTAAAACCTGAAAATCAGTCCCGATCGTTATCACTGGGTCTGGAAATTCGGATTTATAGAAGTGCCCTTTAGCCATGCTTTTGAAGCTGAAAGACCTGCGCGGCGCATGAAACCGGACACCATTAAAACCGGCGAAAAGATAGGCGCAGCAAGGCATACGGCGATATTTCAGGAAAACCATACTGCAAACTTGCCAAATGATTTAGGCAAATCTCGGAAGGAAAAATCATGGGCGGCTTTGGTAGCGGACGCGGACAAGGCGGGAAGGAGACGACCAGCGACATGCGACCGCTGGATATTCGCAAGCTGCAACGCAATGGCCTGCTGACACCGGGCCGGGCCTTCGGTTGGCAATGGACGGCCAACGGGAAGGAGGTAGCATCCATCCAGATGCGAACCGAACTCGACCGCGTGATTCTCGATTACCGCAGTAGGGGCAACGGCGGCGAGTGGCAAGCGATGGAATACCCCGTCACTCTGGAATGGACACCCTGCAACCTTGGCGGGCGGCGGGCGTGGCTTCTCTGCCCGGCCAGAGGATGCGGGCGGCGCGTGGCTGTTCTCTTCGGCGGTTCAATCTTCGCCTGTCGGCACTGTCACAAGTTGGCCTATCAGTGCCAGCGGGAAACGGACGATGATCGAGCGATGCGGCGGGCGGACACCATCCGGCGGCGGCTTGGATGGAAAGTCGGGATTGCGAACCCCATAGGCGCGAAGCCCAAGGGGATGCACTGGCGCACTTTCCATCGGCTGCTGACTGAATACCATGCTTTCGCTTTGGCTTCGTGGGAAGGAACGGCACAAAGGCTTGGGCTGCTGAATCGCCGGCTGGATGGCTTGGGGCTGGCTACTGAATCTGTTTCGCAAAATAAGGAAACGTAACCCCGACGTAACCCCAAAGAAAAAGCCCCGGTCGGAAACCGGGGCTAACTCTTTGAATCTTATGGTGGTGATGGGCAGAATCTGCGGCAAATACAAAATATGCAATAAAATCAATTAATTAATTACAACTCAAAGCGGTATGAGCCACAGCCATTACCCCTTCATTGAGCCACGATACACGCCCCACTCCCGCCTTGCAATGTAGCAGTTAGTCCCAGCCATCGATGCCACCATCAGACGACTGGAACAGTTCAAATCCTACAGCATCAGAGTTCAAATCGACGCCAAATGGACTCCCGCCAAAATCCACGCCACCGCAGTCGCCCTGCAGCATGGGCAAACCAGTAGCAGGATTAATAGCTCTAGGACACGGTACAGGATCAGCTAGCGAACATTTATCTGACTGCCAACCAATAAAGCCCAAAACGCTGTTCCATACAGACATAGTCCCCTCCTAGAGTTTAAATTGGTCATATGACCGCTTACCGGATTCCAAGATTCTGAGCCGGATTAAATTTTTGCCGTTCGGTCTGCCGGCAGCATTTGCCTGGACCACTTTCCGTTTTTCCTGAGTTCGTCGCCGCGTCACTTCCTGGCGAGCCCCCAAAAGGCCCGGGGGCAAGGGTTCCCTTTAGCTGAACGCGACAGCGCCCGCCTTTGCCCCTGACCAGGGTCGCGACTAACGTGCGAGGCAAATGGCGAACTCACGACAAACGGCTAGCGCTCGCGTAGCCGGCCGGCCGGGCAAACCGCAGGTGCGCAGTCACCGAGCCACGGTGACGGAGGGGGGCCGTGCCCGGAACGGGCCACGGGGCGCGGTCGCTCAGACCACAGCCCCTGAGCGCAGCACCGTGCCCACACGGTCCAGCCAGGCGGGGGAGCCGGTTCGCGCTGACCGCCCCAGGGGTCAGAAGTCCGCCCACGGACTGGTAGCGAACTGGGGGCAACGCCCCGCCACCCCTGCTTTACAGCGCAGCGGCGGGGCAACCCCGTCTGAGGCAATGCCCAACGCGTCCAGCGTTGTTTCAAAACGGCCAACGTGACAATGACGCCGCCGGCGGGCTTGTGACGTCAGGAAAGAAAGCAGAGGGGGTTGCCCCGGCGCGATAGCGCGGGGTGGCGCCGTCTTTCTGAGCCGAGTTCAATCCTAGTTGAAAAGCCCGCAATCCCGCGTCCAGCGGGCTTTTGTGGGCGGTCGGCGGGCGCTGCCCGAAGGGCGGCACGGTGTGGTCGTGAGGGGGTCGCTATACGGGGGAACGGCACAAGGATTGTCTTGTGTTGACCCCTGGATTTTTCTTCCCATGACCGACAAACGAGTTCTCGGCGAGCAGAACACCCTCGCCATCCTGACCTATCTGCACCGCTTCGGCTGGCTGACCAGTCGCATGCTATCTGCGCTCGTTTGGCCAGCAGCCAGTCAAGCGCCAGCGATGGCACGGCGCACCATCAAAGCACTGGCCGACCAGAAGCTCGTCATCAAGCGAGCTCTTCCAGAAGGCGGGGATTGCTATGTATTAGCGGCGGCTGGCGCACGCTGGCTCCAAGAGCGTGAAGGGATCACCGCAAAAGCGGGGTCAGCGCTAAAACTCGGCAACCCGGTGCACCGTGCGTGCAGCAACTGGTTTCTGATTGACCAGATACGTCAGGGCAACCGCGTGTGGACGGAATACGAAATCCAGAGCGGCCGGGCGCCGGTGGTTAGCGTGACCGGCAAAACGCCTGACGGTCTCATTGATACGCCATTCGGCCTGGTCTGGCTCGAAGTGGAAAACGCTTGGAAAAACCGAAGCGAGCGCGCAAAAATCGTCAATTTCTGCCAGCGCAACTTGTTTGCCGGCGATGAAATGGCCGAACTCGCCCCCGACCGCTACCTTTTCCGCGTCGCTATCGTCAGCGCCACGGTCGACGCCTTGCGTTCGATGGCACACTCGTTAATGGCTGCTCATGCCAGCGGCGACTTGGGGGATGCCCAGGCCGGCGATATCGAACTGGTCCACCTGGCAATCAGCCCCAGTTTGACAGCAGGTATTCAGCAACAATACCTGCTGTCCGACCTGCTCGCTGCGGCCTGAAGGGATTCCCCCACGCATCAATAAACCGGCCGTACCTCGACATCATGCATCTGCGCTACCTCACGGGGTTCCGGCACTGCTCGCAAATCATAGACCGACGCCTCGGTCATGAAGCAAGCATCATTGTTACGGCACCACGCCCCACGCCATGGTATCTCGCCCTCACGGGCCGCTTTGCTGGCAGCGGCTTTCAATTCTTCTTCGGAATACAGGCGGTAGTGCTCGCACATGCCCACGCTGCCCTGCATCCCATCGTCCCAGGAAGTATCGACCCAGAAGCCCCCTGTCACCAACGAATGGCTCGTCATGAAAATGACCGGCACCACAATCGCGGGGGGATTGGGATGCCATCGACCGTTCGAAGCACGGCAATCGTCCATCACAGCCAGCAGTGCTCTTTCGTTCGTAAGCGGGTGGCGAACCCATCTATAGATTTGGGCCGGGTTTAGAGAAGATAGCGTCCACCATCAACGCAAGTGGACACTATGGAAGTCAAGAAACCGAGCCGCCGCCGGCGGTATCACAAGGAAGCGTTCAAGCAAGCCGTTATTGAAGCCTGTTGCGAACGGGGGGTATCGGTGGCCGGTATTGCCCTGGCCAATGAGGTCAACGCAAATCAGGTACGGCGCTGGATGCGGGAACGTGGGATCAAGCCACCCAGCCGACGTGAAACATTGGCCGCGCCGCCTATGCCTGCCTTTGTACCCATCCGTTTTCCAGCTGCAGCCGAACCTCTGCCGGAAATTCGACTTGAGCTGCGTCGTGGCGATGCGAGCGTGGCGATTCGTTGGCCCGTTGGTGCCGCTGATGAATGCGGTGCCTGGTTACGGGCATGGCTACGATGATTCGCGTCGACCAAATCTGGCTTTCAATGAAGCCGCTCGACATGCGGGCCGGTACCGACGAACTGCTCGTTCGGGTCGTTGAAACCTTCGGCGAAGCGCGACCCCATCAAGCCTACCTTTTCGCCAATCGCCCGGCCACCCGGATGAAAGTGCTGGTCCATGACGGGATCGGCATCTGGCTGGCGGCGCGCCGCTTGAATCAAGGTCGCTTCATCTGGCCCAAGGGAGAAGCCACTGCCACGCTGACCCGGCAGCAGTTCGATGCCTTGATCCTGGGCCTGCCGTGGGAACGGCTCAGTGATGGCGGCATCATCCGGATTCTGTGAGTGTCGGCAATCGTGGACATCCCCAATAGCCGCGCACCGGTTGCGCTGGCATCATGCCGCCCATGCTGATGCCGGCCCAACTTGACCATCTGACCGCCGAAGAACTGCGCCAACGGGTGCAGGGGCTGACGTTGCACGTGACTCGTCAGGATCAATTGATCAGCCAGAAGGATCAGGAACTTCACTGGCGCCAAAGCAAGATCGACAAGCTGACGCATGAACTGGCGCTGCACAAACGCTGGCGTTTTGGCGTCAAGGCCGAGCATTGGCCCGTCGAGCAGCGTCACCTGTTTGAAGAAAGCGTGGATGCCGATATGGCCGCCATGGAAAGCGAACTCGAACAACTGTCGACCGTAGCAACGCCGGCTGGGAAGCGCCAGCCGAAGCGCGCGCCGCTGCCGCCGGAATTGCCGCGCACCGAGATCGTTCACGAGCCGGCATCGACCACCTGTGCCTGCGGTTGCCACCTGAAGCGAATCGGTGAGGAAATTGCCGAGAAGCTCGACTACACGCCGGGTGTTTTTACGGTAGAACGCCATATCCGCGGCAAGTGGGTCTGTGCCCAATGCGAAACGCTGGTGCAAGCCCCGGTCCCGGCCCACGTCATCGACAAGGGCATCCCGACGACCGGCTTGCTGGCCCAGGTGTTGGTTGCCAAGTATCTCGATCATCTGCCCTTGTATCGGCAGGAGAGCATCTTTGAGCGGGCCGGCCTGGCGATTCCCCGGGCGACACTGGCGCAATGGGTCGGACGCTGTGGCGTTGCCCTGCAACCGGTGGTCGATGCCTTGAAAGCCGAGATGCTGGCGCGGGAAATTCTGCACGCCGACGAAACGCCGGTGGCCATGTTGAATCCCGGTGCCGGCAAGACGCAACGGGCCTATCTGTGGGCCTACTGCACCGGGGCATTCGATCCGATGAAGGCGGTGGTTTATGACTTCGCCGACAGCCGAGCCGGGAAGCATGCCCGGGACTTTCTCGGCGACTGGCGCGGCACGCTGGTTTGCGATGATTACGCCGGCTACAAGGCACTACTGGCCGAGGGCGTGACCGAAGCCGGTTGTATGGCGCATGCCCGGCGCAAATTCTTCGAATTGCACGCCAATCACCAGAGTCAGATCGCCGGCGAGGCGCTTGAACTCTTCGGGCAACTGTATGGTGTTGAGCGCGAGGTGGCCGAACTCGATGATGCGGCACGCTGGCGACTCCGGCAGGAGAAGGCCAAACCCATTCTTGATTTACTCCACCGCTGGCTGACCGCTCATCGCCAGAAAGTCCCCAATGGTTCGTCCATTGCCAAGGCCATTGATTACAGCCTGAAACGCTGGACGGCGCTATCGCACTACGTTAACCGCGCACAAGTGCCAATCGACAATAACTGGGTCGAGAACCGCATTCGTCCGATTGCCATCGGTCGGAACAACTGGCTATTCGCCGGCAGCTTGCGCGCCGGTCAACGGGCGGCGGCTGTCATGAGCCTGATTCAGTCGGCGAAACTGAACGGCATCGAACCGTCGGCCTATCTCAAGGATGTCCTGAATCGCTTGCCGACTCAGCCAGCGAGCAAAGTCGCCGAGTTGCTGCCGCATCGCTGGCAGCCTGAAATCGCCTCCCGCTGATACAGCGGGAGTGGGTTCGCCACCCGGTTACTTCAGACATGGAATATGCCGTCGTTTAAAAGGTAACTGGTTATAATCCGATCCGCCATTGCTGCAGGCCAGAGCGACGTCAATGTGGCTTTTTGTGGCAACGTCGGCAAACCGTCTGATACCGGTCGCTCGGACAGGTAGCCTAGAACGGCTGCAGTAGCCGAGATCCGGCCTTATATCCGCTTGAACGCTTTCAGAAAGTTGGTCGGGTGCTTGCTGAACCGAATGTGGTCCGGCGAATTTAGCGGGCGATTCGTTTCAGTGAATGCTGGAGTTATGTAACCCCAATCCCCAAGGGTTGAGAAATAGACAACATAGTCAATTTTCGCCCCCTGCCACTTGTTCTCAACTCGGATCGATTCGTCTTTGGTCTGAAGACTCTTGACCTGTATCCGGTAGAAACTGTCATCGTCGGCCACAACAAGATCAGTTTTTTTGCCGTGGTCAATAACAGGGATCAGAACTTCCCATCCATCGCTTAGGAGCCAAGCGGATAAAAGTTGCTCATACGACAACTGTTTGTGAGCGGCCAACGTGGTTTGCTTGAGGACTGCATTTCTTACAGGCATGACATTACCTTTTCAGGTTATGCCGTACGACAGCCGGAGTGGTGGCTTCCTGTATACGGTCCAAGGCGGCGTCGCACCAACCTCCCGATAAGCATCACCGCACTGCGATAATCAGCAGAAGAGTAGCAAAGGCTGCCAGCCTTGCAGTTCGGGCGGACACCCACTTCCTGCATAAATACCACCTTGGCCCATAGCGGACCGTGACGCGAGTATGGTTACATTATCTGGCTCAGCATATAACTGTCAATGGCGATCAGACCCACGGCATAAGCCATCAAATGACCGGTGGCCACACCTTGCCGGTCATTTCCCAGTCAGGAAGGCAATGACCGTTATGACCGAAATGCGGGCGTAACAGGATGAGCTAACTGTGATCATTCGTATCCTAATGCCAACTCGGACTCGCCCATCCAGTAGCAGAGCAAGGGAGCTGGTATCCGCATGATTCGGGCATCAGTATCCGGCAGATCCTTGATCACCCCAAAATCATCTAGCGATTTTGTAACGACGTAGCCCCGTTCAATTTTCTTTTGCTGACAGAGTTCAAGTAGCCCCTTCAGATCACGCAGGCCCGTGTGCTGCGCCCGGTATTTCACCTCAAAGGGGATTAGCTGACCACCGACCTCTGCAACAAGATCAACCTCGTGCTCTTTCTTGCCCCGCCAGTAGGTGAAGCGAACATTCTGGGAGTAGTAGCGGGCAAATAGGTGCTTGAAGACAGCCGTCTCTGTTGCCACGCCGAGTGCGGCGGGATCTTCCAGGATTGATTTGCCCTTCAACATCACCGCCGGAGCAATCGCAGCGTCCGCCAGGTAAATCTTGAAGCGTGCCCGCAAGACATCCTTGCCGTAACCATACGGCGGCAGCCGGTAGATCAGATGCGCGGTCTGAAGCAGTTCGATGAAATTCTGCGCCGTGGGGCGCTTGACCTCAAGATTGGAGCAGAGGTCAGACATATCCAGCAGTCCGCCATCGTGCATACAGAGGTAAAGGAAGGTGTGTTCGAGATCAAGCACACGCCGGACACCAAATAGCGCCGTCATGTCCCGCTTCAAGACCTTGTCGATGATGTCTTCGCGCAACAGGCGCTGCGCTTGATTGATGCTTTCGACCTGAGCAGTCTGCGGGAAGCCACCGCGTAGCAAATACTCGTGGAAGTGCCCGACATAGTGTGCCGCAGCCTCTGAGGCACGATAAAAATCAGGCTGAGACCAGTCGAACAACTCGCGCATCGACTTGAGCTTGGGCAACTCAGGCAGAGAGAGTTTCTTAATCTGCAAGTATTCGTAAAACGACAGCGTGGTCAGTCGAATCGTGTGCCAGCGTCCAACGCCAGACTCCTGATCGGCCTCGATCAAGGGCATCGCCGAGCCGGTAAACGCGATCCGCCGATATTTCGCGAAATCCACCTGATGCTTAACCCAGGTTCCCCAGTCGCGAATGAACTGTGCTTCGTCGAGGAACAGATATTCATTGCCATCCACACGCGGCTCACGCTCACGCCAAGCCTCCAGCACAGCATCTATCCCGGCCAATTTCAGGATGGGGTGATCGAAGGTCGCGTAAAGGATATTGCCGGGCGGCACGCCCTGCTTAAGCAATGTATCGACTGCCTGGAGCATCAGCGTGGTCTTGCCGATCTGGCGAGCACCGGAGAGCAATACCGCGCGAGACGCCGGAGGCTTATCCACCCACTCGAATAATTCATGGAATGCCGCACGTCGCCAAAGCGGCAGGTCCGTCATCGCCTCCCCTCGCCACCAGGGATTGAACTGGGACAGGATGGAGATCAATTCGTCTTTAGATATCTTCATGGCGCGAAAATAGCATCCACAACTCAATTAGTGCAAGCGTAGTTTAACTAAACTAAACAAACAGTCTGTTTTTCAGAAAACGTGGGGATTCCTGATGAGTATCTACAAGCTGATCGAAGTATAAGATTTTTTATTTTGGCAGGCCGGATTGATACAACGGTGCCCTTCAAGGTGCGACTTCCTACCTAAGGTAACCCACCAGAAAGCCCCTTTGCAATATGTCATGAGGCACTAGACGAAATATCCCCTCGTGCTAGAATCATCGCAGGTGCCCACCCTACTTGCGCACGAGTAAAAACAGGCGTTCTGTTCCTTCTGTCGTTTTCAGACCTCTCTTGACCCTCGCTGTCGGGAAATTAAACGTGCGTACTCGTCCCGATTCCAGCAAGGTAATTAGGAAAGGTTCGTTATGACGATCAAAGAACTCGCGCACTCCGCACACCAACATATCCAAGTAATTAGTGGCACCCCATTCAAGCGGACACATGTCTACGAATTGTTTGGCGCAGCTTTTGGTTACGCCTCCTACGCCGCATTCGGTTTTGAAGCTGCATTCACCCCCCCCAAGGCCCCGCCTTGGGATTACAAGATCGACACACCTGCGATCTACCAACGCTGCATTGACCTTGGTTACACCCTAGCGGTAGCAAATCAGGCATCAACCGACCTCACGGCTTTTCTTGCATCGCGGAACATCTGCTCTATCCGTATCCAGAACCTGGTTAACCGGCTTCGAGATGAATCTGATTACGAGGATGAGAAAGAGACACAAGACGACGCCACCGACAGCTTTGGCAACCATTGGTATGAGCCAGAGTATCTGATGTCACCACTGCTTTTGGAAAGCCTGGATATGGCTGCCAACAAGGGGGTTGCCGAAGCACATTATGCATTGGCCTTGATCTTCGGCCGTGATGAATACAACGATGACGAATCGGTGGGCAGCTCATACTGGCACGATCAGGAACAGCAGGGCCGGGTACTCACGGGTGTAGAGAAAGAATGGGCCGACGCCTATGTCGATGGCCTTGCCCGAGAAAAAAAATACGAGACGCATTTGCGAGAGGCCGCTCGACTTGGAAATCAGCTTGCGCTCTTGGAAATGGCCGACCAGTTTGGTGACCCAGGGTTCTTTGAGCAAACTTCATCAAAAATCGACGTCGATCCAGCCGCCATCGCCGAGATCGCCAAGAACATGGGGCGCGAGGATGATGCACGACTCTGGCTAACCAGAGCCGCTGAATCAGGCGACATCAATGCCATGCGCGAACTCATCGAGGATTACGACACCGATGATTTGCTTCGTTGCTGGACCTGGATCTACCTGGCTGAGCTGCATGGAACCGACCTGACCAAGGACGACCATTACGCCATCAATGAGGATGGTTCGCGATATGACTGGGATGTGGGCGGCAACGCTTTCGTTGCCGGCGAGGATGGGATAGACCTGCCCACGCTACCGGATAGCGAGGACAAGGCTGCCAGAAGCGCAGCAGAAGCCCTATTCAGACGGTTCCCAAGCTAACCCTCGACCACCCGCAGTGGCGCACTCAGATGTGCACCACTGCCCTTGGGTCACCATTACAACCAAGCTGAAGCATAAGAAAATAAAAAGGGCTATTTTCGGTTGCAATCCGGTTGAAATCCGGTTGCACAAACCACAATTTATCGTTAAATATCAAGTAGATGCCTCTCTATAATGATTCAGTGACAATTCGATCACCAACCCATCAAAAGGAGTCATCCATGAATACAGAAAGCACTACCAACAACGTCGCCCAGTTCCTCAAGCAGGCATTGGCCGCATCAGGAAAAACCCAGCGCGAGATTGCCCGTGAGCTGGGTTATGAGAACTCGAACGTCATCACGATGTTCAAGCAGGGCTTGACCAAGGTGCCGCTAACAAAAGCCGGCAGCATGGCGAAGGCCCTCGGCGTCGATCCGGTGTTCTTCTTCAAGCTGCTGTTGAGCGAATACGCCCCGGAGACACTTACAGCCATCGAGGAATTCTTCGATACCTGTTTCCTGACCAAGAATGAACAGAACCTGCTTGAATCCTATCGGCATGCCACCAAGGGGCTCGATGGCACTGTGGCCGTGATCGATGTAAGCGACGTCATTGCAATCGTGATGGCTTGAGACATGGACAACACCAACAGGAGCGAAATGATGCTGACAGCTCAACAGGCAAAATTACTCGCAAGCAATGCGGATATTGAAACGCCGGAAGAGAAGTGGAAACCCTTGTTTCTGCAGATCGAGACAGCGGCCCGTGGCGGCTGGTCCAGCATCGACTGCTTGACCCTGATCATTCCACCTGATCTCCGGACAGACGAGATGAAGGCACTCGTCATGGCTCTTGGCTACAAATGGGAAAGTAGGCCGGACGGCTACTTTGAAATTTCGTGGTTCTAGCTACTTGGCAGCCCCGCCTAATTCCCTCCACCCCCATGGTATATATCTATAAAGGTGTACAGTAGGCGGGGCAATGTTTCGGTTGAAAACACCACCTAACGCCCCGCCTACCGTATTAATGGAGCATCTCGGAGACCGGCAACGCTACACCATGCGTATCGATGTAGCCCATTGCACGGGGTAAGGGTTTTTTCCTTACCGCCCATCCCCCGCCCTTCACTGGCGAGGGAACAGGCCCCAACGCTGGCGTTTTCCATGTTCCCAGAGGTGGACAAGGACGAATGTCGAGCTTACCACCGCATTCGTCGATGTCACGGAAAGTGACCCCATACAGCGAGGGGAGTTTCCTGCCTCCCTGCCGGCTCTTCACGAGCATTCCATAATGCTCAAGCTCCCGCAGAGCCTTATGAAGGGTTGCCTTCGACTTCCAGCCCCGCGGCTCCATCATCGACCAGGTCGCACAAAGATCACCGTTATTGTGCCCTTTGTACTGCACGAACAGATCAAGGAGGAGCTTTATCGCATGTGGCGACAGCTTGAGCCAGTTTTCTGAGTTCAACACAGCATGTGGCAACGCGGCAAAACCACCGCTCCCACCTTTGCCAGTAATCTTGACGCGCCGTGCTGACAGCGTTGTCCGTTTAACGCTCATGCTCTACCTCCTGTTCTGCAGCCAGCCGAATCTGGTCACGTTTAACCTATTTTCCTCAGTTGCTCATCTCAGAACTGCAGCAAACTCTGTTCTGGCAAGGGTTTTGAACGAAAAGGGAGGATCACCCGATGGGTGAAATGACATTTGAGCAAACGGCGATGGTCAACGCCGAGGATAAGGCGCTCGCTGCCCGTAGTGCAGGAGGAGGCGAGCTTCGCGTCAGCACCCCCGGTGGTCGGTTTCAAGTGCGCTGGGATGAGAACGGCAGCGCCAGTGCGCTCGGGCAACTGGCCTTTTTTGCCGAGTTTCTCGATGTCAGCGGATTGTTCGAGCGATGGGCAGCGGGCTGTCCCCTGAGCTACACCAGCAACAATGCGCCCGACGTGCGCGATGTCCTGGGCACCTGGCTGCTCTCGATCCTGGATGGTCAGCGCCGCTATGCACACATCACCGGACTGCGGGGTGATGGCGTCGCCCCCGAGATTCTCGGCATGACGCAGATCATCAGTGACGAAAGTCTGCGGCGTGCGCTCAAACATCTGGCCCCCTGCGTGGAGGATGCCCGCAGCGACGAGGAACGCGCCCAGCGCAAAGCCCAGGTGGCCCACAGTACGGTCTGGATGGATGCCGCACTCAAGGACAGCATCCGGGAAGCCCTTGGCACCGACTGGATACTAGATTGCGACACCACCGTCAAAGTGCTCTACGGCCATCAGGCCGGTGCTGAAATTGGCTACAACCCGACCAAACCCGGGCGCCCCAGTCACACCATCCACACCTACTGGATCGCCAACGTCCGCCTGGTGCTCGACGCCGAAGTGCAGGAGGGCACCGCCACCGCCGCCAAGTACAGTCTGCCGCGCCTGATCCAGATCCTCAGCGAACTGCCCGCCGAGCAACGGCCGCGACTGGTGCGCGGCGACAACGCCTTTGGCAACGAACCCGTCATGGTCAAGCT
>Ga0073899_10003556_pt1 | contig 13798 bp, 22 predicted proteins | sample KloWWTmetaKNB5Ph_FD_88975 | JGI IMG/M metagenome (GOLD analysis project Ga0073899, IMG submission 88975) | Active sludge microbial communities from Klosterneuburg, Austria, studying microevolution and ecology of nitrifiers - Klosterneuburg... | ecosystem: Engineered > WWTP > Aerobic digester >... | reverse complement strand
GGCGGCGGCTGCCAGTGCCGCGTCCTCGTTTGCCGCCTGATAGGAAGCAAGCGTTTTGTGGCCGAGTGCGGCGGCGGCCAGCTCCTGGACGTGGCTCAATTGGGCAGAAACGCCGGCAGCAGCAAAACCCTTGCGGGCGTGGAACGAAATGGCGGAAATATTGGCCATGGTATTGGTTCTTTCTCGCGTATAGCGATAAGCACGGTCACTCGAGCATTTATCGCGACCGCGCGCCCAATGCGCATGGTTCGATAGAAAGTACTGCGTGTACTGCGGGTTGAATCGACTTTTTCGAGTTGCTCGAAGCTCAGCCGGTCGGCTTGTCGATGATTATCCGAAACGGACGCCCTTGGGTCAAGTAGGTGTCCCAAATGGACTGGCTGCGTGGGTGTCTTCAGGGACAGGGAACAATTTAAGAATCGGCCAGGCCGGTTCCGTACCCTGCGATGCATGGATACCAAAGACCTGAAGCCCCTCATCTCGGCGCTCGAAAATGGTTACCGCTATCGGAACCACGAGATGCTGGGCTTTTTCCTGAGCGCCACCATGTCCCTCTGGGGCCTGCCTGAATGGCAGAGTGTCCCCGAGGATGTTCAACCCAAGATCGCTGAAGCGATCGATGCATACGCCGATATCGTGGCCGCCCAGCCACCCTTCATGGACGTCTTGGGGCCGCTCTACATGGAACTGGGCAGCCGCGGGGCGAGGGCGCAACTGGGCCAATACTTCACGCCCTGGCCCGTCGCCGAAATGATGGCTACGATCAGCGCCGGCCGCCCAATGCCGGAAAGCAACGGCCTGATTCGTGCCTGCGACCCGGCGTCGGGGTCCGGGGTCATGATGCTGGCGTTTGCCAGCGAGATCCTGACCAGTCATGGGCCTGAAGGTCTCCTCCGACTCTCTGTTACGGGCTGCGACCTCGACCCCTATTGCGCGCGGATGTTCGCCGTACAGGCTGTGGCCAACTGCAACATCCATAACGTCCAGCTTGGGGAGTGCGTCGTGTACAGAGGCAACTCGTTGGGCCCTTGGGAAGACCTCAACGTCATCATCCACGCGACCGCCCCCTCTGTTGTCAAGGAACCGCCTGCGCTCTCCCCCAACCGCCTGGCTGCCCTTGCCTCGGCAGCGCGATCCCATCCAGACGTGATGCAGCTCGAACTTTTCGCCGCATGAAAGGAGTCCCCCATGATCAACCAGGTATATGACCCGCTCGTCGATGCGGCGCGGTCCAATTCACCTCACGGCCAGAAACTCCTCGAGCAGCTGGGCGAGAAATTGCTGAATGCCAACCCCGGTTGCTGCCATTCCGTTGAAGATGGAATGCGGCTTGCGCGGACCAACCTGAGCCTCTACGCGAACTTCTTCCCCCCGCCGGTGGTGGATCAGGTGCGCGTCTATTACGGACTTGCAGGATTCCCCTGAAACGCCCATCCGGCAAGGCGTTCGCGCACTTCTCCTTTTTCCAGAAACAGGTGGGGTCGATAGGTAGCATGGAAATCATCTGGACAGGAGATGAACCATGCCCCGCCCGACAATCGTTGGAACCCAAATCCGTCGCATCGATATGCACCATTCGAGCGCCGGGAAGAACAAGGACTACCTGATCACGATCTCGGAAGAGTCGCCCGGGAAGTACCGCGTCTATACCGAGCACGGCCCGGCCGGGAAGCTGAATCAAGGCCAGGAAAAGACCAAGAACGTCGTCTCGTACAGCGCGGCCGAAACGCTCGCCGAAAAGTTGCGGGACGACAAGCGGAACCAGGCTGACGTCTATCGCGTCGTTTCCGACCAAATGCTAGCCCAGCCGACCCGTCCGACACCTCCCGCTCCGCCGCCGCGCGCCCGTGTATCCGCTGACACCCTTTCCCCGGCCAGTCGTGCCGCACTGACCACCATTTTCTGAGGAGCCGCATCATGGAAAACGCAACCGCTACCGTCACCACCCACGCAGCCCCGAAGCTCAACATCAACAAGGGCATTACCCTCACCCAACCGGTAATCGGCCGTATCACGATGGGCCACACCGTTATCCGTGGAGAAGGCAAGGCTCTCCCGGTCAAGGATGATCATTTCAGCCTCACGACGTTGGTTCAGGACAAGACGACGCGTGCCTGGGAGGAACATTCTCTGCAGAAGATGATCATTGGCGAAAAGAAGGGCAATGCGAAGGACAAGCTGCGTGCCATTCCCGTCCGGATTGCCTACAACGACCCGAACCTGACCCTGCACAACAGCTTCAGCGCTTGGGACACCCAGAAGGGCCGTATCCTCTGCTGCGGCAACGGGACAACCGCCCGCCGCGTGACCGAGGACGGTGTGAAGGACATCGATTGCCCGCGCCCGGAAGCTTGTGAGTTTGCGACCCGCCAACGCTGCAAGAACATGAGCCGCGCCTACTTCCAGGTGGAAGGCCAAGAGGACGAACTGGGCGTTTTCATCCTGCGCACCACTTCGTTCAACTCCCTCAACTATCTTGGCACCCGCTTGGCGCAGTTGTCGGGCCTGACTGGTGGCCGTCTCGCCGGCCTCCCGATGATGCTGGTGATGGAAACCAAGACCACCACCCAGTCTTTCCGGGAGCCGATCCAGTTCGCCGATCTGGTGACCCGCCCGGGGATGAAGCTGATGGATGCGATCAAGCAGGCCAACGAATTCCAGAAGGCCATGGCCGACGCCGGATTGTCGCTTGAAGGGATGGAAGATGCCCTGCGCACCGGTCTCGCAAACAGCGACTTCGCCGACGACATCGAGGACATGGACGAGTGGATCTCTGACGACGCACTGATCGCGGCTGTCGGCGAACACCAATCCGCTCGCAAGGGCGGCCTAAAAGGCATGGACAACCTCACGGAAAAGCTGGCCGCGCTCAACACCCAGAAGGCCGCTGCCGGCGCAACTGGCGATGCTGCCCCTGAAACGACGCCGGAAGGGGCTGCCCAAGAAGCTGCCGGCGGCGCCGAAGGCACTACCCAACAACAGGACCTTCTCGCTGCCTGATCGAGGGGATGAGGCGTGGATACGCAACGCTTCCTCCTCCGCAGTACCCGCGGCGTGGCTCAAGAGATTGAGTTTCACGTCGCCCCGCTGGGCAGCGGGTACTGCGTTAAGGCCACTCACCGCATCGATGGCCGCTTCCCCAAGCCTGGCCCCTGCATGCTGACCCCTCTCCCCCTCGAGGCGGCGATGACCTGGCAAACGCCCGCGCCGCCAAATTGGCCCGATCGGCCGCCGCCTTCCGCCAGGCCAAGACCATCGAGGACCACATTGCAGAGTTGTTTGGCTTATGAGGCCGCGCATGCGCTCTCGAAAGGGCAAAGGCTCGGTAAGATGTCGACCTTTCCCTGACCATTCATTCTTCATGCTTTCGGACCTCTTCATGCAAACGGGTGCGGTATTTTCACCGTGCAAGACGTATCGCTACCGCCTATGGCGGACATGGGATGCGACGAAGAAGACCATCGTCTTTTTGCTGCTCAATCCGTCCATTGCGGACGAGAATCAGAACGACCCTACCGTGGAACGCTGCCAGCGCCGGGCAATGGCAATGGGGTTTGGGGGGCTCCAGGTCGTCAATATCTTTTCGCTGGTTTCCACTGCCCCCCAAGGGCTCTATACCTGCGACGACCCGGTAGGCCCAGAAAACAATGCTGCGATCCTCGACGCCGTGAAAGACGCCGGCATGGTTGTTTGCGCCTGGGGAACACATGGGGAGCATGTAAACCGGGCTCGGGAGGTGGTAGATTTACCCTTTTTGCGCCGGAAAGCCCCGTCCAAGCGGACTGGTCGAGCATCGACCCTGCGGCAGCGCCGCCACCGTTTGCGCGGTGTTGGGTCAGGTCGGCCGGGATTGCTGCCGGATGTAGTCCTGAATGATCGATAGGGGCGCCCCGCCGCAGCTGGCGGCAAAGTAGCTCGGACTCCAAAGCTGATCTTTCCAGTATCGATCCTGAATATCAGGCCGCTCCTGGCGAAGCATTCGACTGGAGACCCCCTTCAGGCTGCGCACCAGGCTGGAGAGCGCCACCTTGGGCGGGTAATCCACCAGCAAGTGAACGTGATCGCCTTCGCCATTGCATGCCTTCAGCGTGGCACCAAACTCGTTTGCAACGCGGGCAAAGTGAATTTGCAGTCGATCCAGTGCATCTTCGTCGAAGACTTTTCTTCGGTATTTTGTCACAAAGATCAAATGCGCATGAATGGCAAAGACACAATGCCGGCCTGTTCTAATGTCTTGATTGTTGTCCATCGATCAATCATACTAAATGCATGATGTCGACTCAAGGCTACCGTTACGCGCTGTACCATTCGTTACTCGGCGACGTGGCATTTCGCCGTACTGCGGGCGCCCGTCGCTTTGTCTGGAACCAGGCCGTTGCGTACCAGTTGAGCGTCAAGGATGCTGGCCAGCCCGTGCCACGCTACGCGGCGATGTGCGCCAAGCTCCTTGAGTGGAAAACCGAATATCCGTGGCTGAAAGAGGTTCACTCCCAAGTTCTCCAGCAGGCCCTCAAGGATCTGGATCGGGTTTGGGCGAAACGATTCAAGGATCTCGCCGCACTCAAGCAGGGTCGAATCCGCCCGGATGAGGTCGCCGGCGAGCCGGGGTTTCGCCGTCGCGGGCAAGGCGATACGTTTCGCTATCCGCAACCCAAGGCAGAACACCTCGATACGGAAAACGGCCGCGTCTTTCTGCCCAAGCTGGGCTGGTTTCGCTATCGCGACTCCCGAAAACCCCAAGGACGCCTTTGCCAGGTCACGATCACGCTCGACGGCAAAGACTGGTTTGTTTCGCTGACCACGGAGCGAGAATGCCTTTTGCCCTGCGCCGGCGAGATGGTCGGCATTGACCGTGGCGTGACCGATACCGTGGCCTTGTCGACTGGGCAGCGCACGCCGTCCGCTGCCTTTCTAAAGAAATCACAGCACCGGCTTCGTCGCTACCAGCGGAGCGTTTCGCGGAAAATCGAAGCCCAGAAGAAAGCCTTGGGCCTCGATCCGAAAGCGCCATTCCCCAAAGGCGTTCGCCCGAAGAAATCCAATCGGCAGCGGCAGGCAGAAAGCAAAGTGGCCCGTTGCCATAGAACGATCGCGCATCAACGGCAGGATTGGTTGCACAAACTGACCACGAAAATTGCCGACGACGCGGCCGTGGTCGTCCTGGAAGATTTATCGATCAAAGCCATGTCGGCCAGCGCCAAAGGATCTGCTGAAACCCCGGGCCGAAATGTCCGGCAAAAAGCGGGGCTGAATCGCAGCATTCTGGATCAAGGCTGGGGTCTTCTGGAACAAATGCTGATCTACAAGACCAGTCGACGGGGTGGTGAAGTCATCAAGGTGCCTGCGCCCTACACCAGCCAACGCTGCTCGGCTTGCGGGCACGTCGACAAGGCAAGTCGAAAGAAAAAACAATTCGTCTGCACGCGCTGCGCGCATGCCGACGACGCGGACATCAATGCCGCAAAGAACGTCTTGGCCGCAGGACTTGCGGTTCTTGCCTGTCGCCCGGTGGCGACAGGCAATGCGGGCGTGGAGGATACGGGGCAGTCAGCCCGGCCTGTGAAGCGCCAACCTACCAACAACGATCAGCATCCGCCGATCTGAAGTTGGAATCCTCGGGATTCATCCCGGGGAGGAGGTCAATCTCGATCAGATAGTCGACAACCATCGACTAATCTGGCTGTTGGGCGATACTGAAGGCTCTGGATTTGACATTGTGGCCGGCGGCTACTTGGCCGGGAGAGAATCCGAAGACCGCCCAGGCGGCCCAGAGCTTTCCACCATGCTTGCTGCCATTGGCCTCCTCACGATCCCAGCGCATTTCATTTGGATCAATGTAGGTTCCCTGCACCTCGGCACAGGTGGCCGACATGCCGGTCAAGGTAGGCCAATCAGCGGGATAGAGTTGTAAGCGTTCTGTAGAGAACACTCCAGCAGAAGCGAAGGCGGGGAAAGAGACAAGCAGCAGCCCCGCATACCGGATGGATTTCATGGTCATAGTGATGAAAGTCTATCGCGTAACCCAGGCCAGCACAGCGCCAGCCAGGAAGGCGGCCACGACCGCCCAGACGGGTACGCCACCTTTCGCCTTTTCCAACAGATCGCTCGCTGTCTGGAGCTGCGCCTGAGCGGTGTTGCGTTCTTTTTCAAGCGCGTCCATACGCTTTTTTGCCAGTCGCAGCTCCTTGCCGGCTTCGCCGAGCAGTCGCTGTCTTTGTTGGACACGCTCACGGACATATGCGCCTGCTTGGGCCGGAGTATTGGCCGTAAAATCCGAAACCAAGTCCAAAAGTGTGGTGTTTCCAGTATGGCCAAGTCCGACAACTCTGTGCGCTTGCTGGTTAGACAGGGCCGATACGACTCGTGGGTCGTCAAAAACCTCGAAATCTGAAGCGTCCCCTCCCCCGCGAATGATCATCACGATATCGTCCGAGTTAGCCTCCCGAATCGCCGAGGCGATCGCCACCGGATCAAGCATGTTCACCTTCACCGGGAAGACGCCGATCGCATCACCCAGCTTCGAGAGTTCGGCCATGCAGTCTTGTGCGACCTGGGCAGCGGCCGAGGTGGATTGGATGAGCGTAACGGACACGGAATCCCGGTCGGGGAAAGGCACCCGACGCATTGGGATCGACCGCAGGCGCTCTATGGTCATCTGTCCTTGCTGGGCGACCTCTGTCTTGGCGGCCTGTTCTTGGTCTCCCAACTGGATGTCGGTGGCCACAAGACGCACCTCGAGTCCGTAGTTGGTGGCGCGCACCGCCAGCCGACCGGTCGCAATAACCAGGTGCCCAGGGACAATGCCACGGCTCGCCACGAGTGATGCCAGGATCTCGACCTTGGCCTGGGCACCGCCGTCATCGACGATTTTGGCGCCGTAATAACTCTTGCCGCTGGCACGGCCCGGATCTGTCCAGCGTCCATGAAGGCGGATCATGCCGCCCAGTTCAGGTAGTTCGCTGGCGGCCAGCCGTTCCAGAAGGAGCGTCGTGAACTGTTGGAGCGTGCCGGGCGACACGTCAGCAAACTGGCTGACTGCAGGCAATGGTGCGTTCATCAGGCTGCCTCCTTCTCGAATTTTGGTGGCCAAGCGTCGTCTTCGACCTTCCCTCCGCCCCGAACGAAGTCGATGTAATCGAGAACATGGGTGTTGATCTGGCGGGCCTTCAAGTTCCAGGTGTAGCCAAGGGAGGCAAGCAGACGCTCTTCAGTGCGTCCGTGAAGGACCATCCCCGCCGCCTTGGCACGTCGCCACAGCAGGAGGTCAAACCGAATGTCGTAGGCCTCGCTCAGTTCAACGGCGTGCTCGTGATGCGGGTGCGTCGCCTCATAGACCCGCTGTTCGAGTATCCACGACGCGAGAGCGAAGCCGAACTTGTGGTTGCTGATCAACCGCTTTCTGCGTTTCGCCCAAGCCAGCGCACAGCTCGGACAAACGTAGACCGATTCCTCATTGGTCAGGCTGAAATGAATGTACCCATCGAGATCCGCATGGAGGTTCGAGCGGGTATTGTGGGGTTCTTCGCAGATCGGGCAGAAAGCGATTCCGAGCTTCCGAAATGCCTTCTCGTATCGCTGCAGGGTCTTTTCGATGTCCATATTGCTTCCTTTCACCCCAAAAGTATCAGACTGCCAGGGGTGATTCAGGATTTTGTTGTTCATACGAGCTTGGCTGCACGCAATTCGGCCTTCATGTAGGCATAGAACAGGGGTCCGCATGCAATTCCCGGCAGTCCGAAGGCTGTTTCCATCACCAGCATCGCCAGAAGCAGTTCCCAGGTCTTGGCGCTAATCTGGTGGCCCAGGATTCGACCCGACAGGAAGAATTCGACCTTGTGCAGAACCACCAGAAAAGCCAGCGACGAAAGTGCAGCAGGGAATGAAACCGAGGCGCTAACCACGAAGATGATCGTGTTCGAGGTCAGGTTGCCAATCACGGGGAGGCAGCAAACGATGAGGGTGATCACCAGCATCGTTTTCACGAACGGGAGGTGGATGCCCAAAAGCGGGAGCACCACGGCCAGGTAGATGCCCGTGAAAAAGGTATTCACGCAGGAAATCTTGCCTTGGCCAACGAATACCTGCTCGAAGGACTGCTCGAATGTAGCCACTCGCTCGCGCAGAACAATAGCCAAGGCACCATCGGAAGGTTTGCATTGCCGCGTGACGGCAATCAGAGCGCCGAGAATCCCCCCAACCAGGACATGCACCAAGGACAGGGCGACCTCCTTCCCAAGACCTTGCAACTCTGCCGTGTGCTCGTGGAGCCAACTACCCACCAACGTCCTGAGATCGTCCGCAGAGGACGGCAAGCGTTCAACGACCCACGGCGGAAGGATGTCATTGGCGTCGTCGATGATGTTGGCCAGGTGCTCCCACAACTGGGGCAGGCCCGACCCGCCTCCATTCTTCAGCAAGCCGATCAAGGCAATAGCGCCAATGCTCACCAGGGTAACGGCAAACGTCGCCACGATAATCGAGGCAGCCAGGTGTGCCGCCCGGCCCTTGGTGGCGCGCGAGAGCAACGGGGACATCTTGTCGATGAAAACGAATACAAGCATCCCGGCAAACAGGGCAGGAACGAGGTGGAGATGCAGGGTTAGAAACAGCAGGGCTGTGGCGATGAGATAGCTGGCAGTTTGAATGGCAATCTGGGGCATTGCGGAGTTCTCCTTGGTGTCGGGAGTGTAGGAACTGCTTACCCGGTTCGCTGTAGCAGGACGTCATGTCAGATGACCATTTGTCATTGACAGCCGATTCCTTCGGCATCTCGACAGGCAGCCGATTTTTGACGATCCATGTCCGTTACGGAAGGCGAAAACGCGGCCAAAATCAGGGGTCCAGCGTCAGTAATGGTCAGCAAAACTTATTCCAAATTCACCCCATGCAGATTGGCAAACTGGGAGCTGAATCAAGAACAAGGAGGCCGCCATGAACGCCGCAACAGCACCCGAAACCGAAGCACTTGCCCTCGCCGCCGCGCTGCCGAGCCTGCTGGAGCTGTTCGGCACCTTGCATTGCCGCCCGGATATTCCCAACGAGGTTTATCACGCCGACCGCTCCTGTGTGTCGGTGTCCGGCCTCAAACAAATTCTTCGGTCGCCGGCGCACTTCCAAGCCTACCGGCAGGGCGCCACAAACAAGGAAACGCCTGCTAAGTTCTTGGGTACCGCTGTTCATGCTCGTTTGCTGGAGCCTGAGCTGTACGCATCTGAATATGTCGTGGCGCCGGGGAGTGACAAACGCACCAAGGAGTACAAGGAATTCGAGCTGGCCAATGCCAACAAGCGGATTCTGACCGCGGATCAGATGGCGGCGGTAGAAGGCATCGCCCACAGTGTTGCCCAGCACGCCTCAGCCACTACGTTGCTGCGCGCTGGTCTGGTTGAGCACTCGATCATCTGGCAAGACGAGGAAACCGGCATCTGGCAAAAGATCCGCCCGGACTGTCTGTGCATCGACTTCGACACCGGCATCTGTCTCGACGTGAAAAAGACTGTCGACGCCTCGCCGGCAGCATTCGTGCGTTCCTGCGTCAATTACGACTATGACCTTCAAGCCGCCGTGTATCTGGAAGGTCTGCGTCAGGTTTTCCAACGCGACTTCGATTTCGTCTTCCTTGCCGCCGAAGAATCCGCCCCTCACGGCTGCGCCCTCTATGGGGCGCCGGAAGAGATGCTGATGCGCGGGGTGCGCCGTTATCGCCAAGCAATGAATCTGCTGAAGCGTTGCCGCGAGACGAATGAGTGGCCTTGCTACCAGCCAGCAGGGGACTACGAAGTCCTCGAGTGGCCTCGGTGGGCGGCTTGAGGGGTGCCCCGATGACGCAATCCGCTTCGGGCTTCCGTGTCCGCCTGCACAACGGCGATTTCTTCACCCTGACCGGGGAGGACGACGAGCCCACCGTTGAGGTAACCGACTTGCCCGGCGCGATCGCCTCCGCCGAGGAGTTTCTTGCCGACACGGCAGAGGCTTTTCAGGCTGGCCACCTCTCCAGCAACTACAAACGCCGCCATCTCGAGATCGTTGCCCCTGATGGCACCGTCCTGACACTTGATTTGGCGAAGGCGCTCGTCGCCGAACCTGCTTTTACGGACTAATCATGCTTGCCAAAGACTTCACCAAGACCGTCGTACGCGACTTCGAAACCACCCTGACTGCGGCGATTTCGCCTTGCTGCTGGATGTACCCGAATTACGGCTGCCCTGAAGGACCGTTCCAACCTGGTCATGACTGATTCCCCGCGCATCGTTTCCGGTGGCGGGTTCGGACTGAAGAAGTAGCCTCCTCTCCCTCACGAAACCCTTGCCCGGCGGTCCTTTGCGGACAGGCTGGGTATTCGCGTTTTGCTAGAACTTATTCCAGAAAGCCCCTCCCCCGATAGGCAAACTTACTCCCGTCATCCACAACAACAGTCCGAATCCAATGGACCAATTTGACGAGAACCACACTGCCTACACCAGCAGCCCGAATTACCCGGCCATCGAGGCCAAGGCACGGGCAAAAGGCTTCCGCAAGGCCACCCCGAGCGAAGTCCGCGCCAGTGCCGAGAAGCGGACCAGCTACCCCGACTTGCACTGCGCTTACGGCGGCCTCTGGATCAAGGAAGCGGTTGCTGCATGACCGAGGCAATCACCAACCACCTACACGAGATGATCCGTGACAACTGGGGAATGAGTATGCGCGAAATCGAACACGCCACCGGCTGGCCGCGACGGATGCTTCAACGCACCCTGGCGCGATGGAGAGTCAGCGCATGATTCGTAACGAGGGGGGGCGCTATGTTGCCCGCTGAAATCCGCGATCCCGCCATCAAAGTCATCATCCCGAATGGGGAAGAACGCCTATTCGATGTGGCCGAAAAGGCTGTGGCGGATCAGATGTACGTCATTCACAACGGATCGACCGTTTTGGTGTGCAGCATCATCCCGGCCGGGTGGAAACGGCTGGCAGTGAAGGACAAATCCATCAACCGCCCCTCGAAGAATGACCATTCCTCCGCGTTAGGACGTGTTTTGGGCGACGTTCATGCGTTGCCCCTCCTCCAAGCTCCCTTGAAAATTGGTGCGTGATGATAGATTCCGCTTTCCTTGCCTCTTTGAACCCGGCGCAACAGCAGAAATACCGCAAATTCATGACCGGCCACGCGGCCGCCTGCGTCAAGAATCAGCAATGCGCCGACGAACGCCTCCTGGCGCTTCCGCACCATCGGCGGATAGCCTTGCACGACCTTATGGCGCACGAAGCGGAACTCCTTGAGGCTGTTGCGCCCGAGGTCATCGCGGAGGCCAAGCGTGCCGGCAGCACCCGACATGACATAGCAACCACGCTTCGCGAGTCCTACCCCCTGCTGGCCAGGACCGTTTATCTCGACCGCTTTGACGTGCTTTGCGACATTGCTTTGCGCCTGATGGTGCATTACGGCCGCATCCGCACTTTCCAGACTACCGACGCACTCGAACAGATGCTCAAGGAAACCGACTTCGGTGGGGATGTCCCTGCCAAGTGGTTCGAGCCACCTTTTCCCGAAGTGTTTATCGAGTTTGGGGAGCATCGCCGCTTCCCAGTGACAATCAACGATCCGCAATCCGGCGAGCACATCATCGAAGGCGTCTATGTGATGAGCGGCTTATCCCGGTCCAAATCGGATGGCGAGCTTGTCCGCGGATTCGATCTGATCATCTTCGGTAGCCCTCTCGGAAAGAGCGCTCCGCTCGACGATTGCTTCATCCATATGGGTCTTCCCATTGAGGACGAGGAAAAGCCGATCGCTGAGGTGGTCCAGAACGTAGTGGCCTTCTACGCTTCGCAGGACGAGTTCCCGAACAACCACGCATTCCAGCCCGTGATTGAGCATGTTGCGAAGGTGTTGGTCTATCTGGGCACCAAGGACGCTCGTCAGCGCGCCGTGAAGGAAGGGTCCGACGCCAAGCGCCGCATTGATGGCCTGAAGTCGCCGGCGAAGCGAGAGAAGGCTTTGCGCCAAGCAGCACGCCTCTATGATCGCATCGTGGTCGGGCCGGCCGAGCTGCCGGATGATCTTGCCTCCGGCCATGGAAGCGGCGGTGTCCGCCCCCACATGCGTCGCGGCCATTTTCGCGCGCAGGCCTGCGGACCCCAGCACTCGCTTCGACGCCCGGTGTGGATTCAGCCCACCCTGGTCGGCAAGGACCGCATGACTGGCGCGGTCGCGCACCCCGCCTACGTCATCCTGTAGGGAGGCCATGTTCGCCCGCGTGCTTACCTTCGCCTTCCTCAACTTCTTCGGCCTCCCAGCGCAGGCCTTCGATGGCTGCCCGCCCTACAACGCGGAAGAGGCGGGGCCTGGCCTGCTGATCGTCATCGGGCTGCTGGTCTGCATTCTCCTGACCCGCCGACTGAGGCTATATACCAACGCGAGAAACTGATCAATGCAACTGACCGGAAAGTTCTATCAAGCCTCCATTGCCGCACTTGGCTTTGCCTGCTGCTGGCTCCTCTACTTCATGCTCCTTGCTGGCAACCTGCCGATGCTCCTGAAATTCTTTCACACCGTAGATCTGGAAGGCGGGTGGCTGGTGGTGTTGCAGCATGAGAATGGCTGGAAACTGCTGGGACTGTCTGTTGCGGTCGTGCTCGCAGGCAACGTCGCCTGGCTCGTGTCGAAGATTTTCGAGCGCAAATTTGTGGAAGTCTGGACGAAGAAATGAACCTGTTGCGACTTCTTCCCGCACTCTTCCTGGTCCTTGCTCCTCTGTTCGTGCATGCCGGCGAATATCCGTTCTCGGTGGAGCGAATCAAGCTCGACGGCGGCGCTGGCATTCTCGCTGTCAATGACGGACCGCTTACGGTCTCTGCCTCGGTCGATCTCGCTCGCCAGATCAACGTCGGATCAGACCATACGTGGCCGATCAACTTTGAACTGAAGCCCTACTCGAGCAAGACGCTGGGGGTCATTTACCCTGCCAGCAAGGATGAGCCGTGGAATTTCGAGCTTCTGGTCAGCAAGACAATCCACCCCGGCAAGGTTGATGCCGTGCGAAAGCCAGAGGCGAAGGGGTCAATGCTTTCCGAGGCCCGCGAGGATGCCCGTAGCGAACTCCAGAAGCTGCTCGAACCAGTTTCCGGCTTGCCGCGCTGGTTTGATACGGCCAAGATCGGTTCGTCATTCCTCAAGGACGGATTGCCGTTTCTGCTGGTGGCCTATCTAGTGCTACTCACCGTCCTCTTTGACCTGCGGGCCTTCACTGCCCTGCTCCGGCGCGATTGGTTAACCGCTATCGGACAGGGTTGCCTCGCTGGTGCTACCGGCTTCCTTCTGTGGGTTCAGCACGCGGCGGTACCGAACATGTATCTGCCCCGCTTCATGAAGTATGTGATACGGGAACCGACTTCCATCATTCCCTGCATTCTTGCTTTGATCATCGCCTGGCTGACCGCGCAGTGGCTTGTTCCCCAGCGCGACAGCTCCCAATATTCACGCCTCTGACATAAGGACAATCACATCATGGCCCGCAACGGTATCCTCGACGACATGCTTGACCTTGCTGCGACTCTGCCCTGGAAGGCAAGCCTGGGTATAGCTGTCGTTGCCTATTTCGGCTTCCACTATCTCGCCAACATGCCGGTGATCGAACCAGGTTCGGTGAATGATCTGGCAAACCACACTGGGCGCCAGCTCGTGAAAGTGATCGGCATGTTCATGCAGTTCATCGTGCCCGGGATTTTCGTGCTTGGCGCCTTCTTCGGGTTCCTGCGCCAGCGCCGACAGACGAAGCTGCACGCCGAGGTTGCCGGAGGCGGCGATCGCTCGGCCCTG
>Ga0073899_10003552_pt1 | contig 13804 bp, 11 predicted proteins | sample KloWWTmetaKNB5Ph_FD_88975 | JGI IMG/M metagenome (GOLD analysis project Ga0073899, IMG submission 88975) | Active sludge microbial communities from Klosterneuburg, Austria, studying microevolution and ecology of nitrifiers - Klosterneuburg... | ecosystem: Engineered > WWTP > Aerobic digester >... | reverse complement strand
TGAATCGCTTGGCTTTTCTGGACAGCCCCGAGAGCTAGTTTTCGGCGGTCATCAGGCCTTCGACGGGCCTCGAAACCCTTGCCTGGCGGGCGAATTCCGTCGGTGCAAGGTCCATGAGAGCACTGTGAGGACGAACCTCATTGTAATCACGCCTCCAGGCCTCGACGCTCGCCTTGGCCTCGGCGAGCGATTCGAACCAATGCAGGTTCAGGCACTCGTCACGCAGCGACCCGTTGAACGTCTCGACGTGCCCGTTGTCGGTCGGCTTGCCCGGACGGCTGAAGTCGATGCGGACCTTGTGGTGGTACGCCCACATGTCCATCAGGCGCCCGGTGAACTCGGATCCGTTGTCGACGAAGACGAACTTCGGCGCCCCATGCCTCGCCGCCAATCGGTTGAGCACATCGACGACGTCTTGTCCGCGCAGCCTCGATCCGACCTCGATCGCCAGTGCTGCGCGGCTGAACACGTCGATGACCGTGAGCAGTCGGAACTTCGACCCGTTGGCGAGCGCATCGGCTACGAAGTCCATCGCCCACACCTGCCCGGGTTCGCGTGGCTCAAACCGTGCCGCGCGTTGCACCGACATCTTGCGTCGCTTCGGGCGCTTCGAGCGCAGCTGCAGCTGCTCCTCGACGTAGATTCGATACGTCTGGTTGCGCCCGAGCTGCCAGCCTTCGCGCCGCAGCAGCACATGGATCCGACGGTATCCGTATCGCACGCGCGTGTGCGCGATCTCGCGCATCCGCGAGCGCAGATCCTCCCGGCGATCCTTGACGCTGCAGTAGTAGTCGGTGCTTCGGGTCTGCTTGACCAATGCGCAGGCCCGACGTCGGGCGACCGCGTAGCAGCGCAGGATGTGCGCCACCGCGTGTCGCTTCAACGCGGGCCGCGCCAGTTTTTTGAGGCGACGTCCTGCAGGATCGCCTTGTCCAGGCTCAGCTCCGCTACGAGCTTCTTCAGCCGCGCGTTCTCCTCCTGCAGCTGCTTGAGCTCACGCACCTGGTCAGACTGCATTCCGGCGTACTGCTTCTTCCAACGGTAGAACGTCTGCTCGGAGATCCCGACCTGCCGGATGAGGTCTGCGACCGGCATCCCGAGTTCGGCTTGCTTGAGCACGGCGACGATCTGCTCGACCGAAAAGCGCTTGCGTTTCACGACAGACTCCTTGGGCCCTTTTCGGGGCTCAGTTTGCCGAAAAACTCGCTCCCAAAACTGTCCACTTTCGCCAACGCAGATTAGGGCCTTACGCCGCTACTGGCGCAGCACGGCGGGCAGCCATAGCGCGATCGACGGGAACCAAAGAATGAGCAGCAGGCCGATCACCTGCAGCACCATGAACTGCATCATCCCGAGGTAGATGTCCTTCAGGTCCCACTGCGGCACCACGCCCTTCAGGAAGTAGGCGGACAGCGCAACCGGCGGCGACATCCATGCGGTCTGCAGGCACACGGCGACCAGCGTGCAGAACCAGACCAGGTCGATGCCGAGCTTGTTGACGATCGGCAGGAAGATCGGCACCACGACCAGCACGATCGGCACCCATTCGAGCGGCCAGCCGAGGATGAAAATCAGCAGCAGCATCAGCAGCAGCATGATCGTCGGCGAGAACTCGAGGCCGAGCAGCAGGTTCGCAATGTAGTCGGCGCTGCCCAGGCGCGAGAAGATCGAGCCGAAGTAGTTCGAAGCTGCGACGAGCAGCAGGATCATGCACGAGACCTCGACCGTCGACATCATCGCGCGCCGGAAGCCTGGCCAGGTCATGCGACGGTAGACGAGCGTCAGGACCAGCGTCGCGAACGCGCCGACCGCGCCGGCGTCGGTGGGGGTGGCGATACCGGCGAGGATCACGCCGAGCGTCGCGAGGATCACCAGGACGACCGGCACCGCGCCGATGACCAGCTCGCGCATCACCTCGAGAAGCGGGCGGCGCTCGGACATCGGCAGCGCCGGCCCGAGCTTCGGGTTCCAGTAGCTGCGCACCAGCGTGTAGACGACGAACAGCCCGGACAGCAACAGCCCCGGGAAGATCGCCGCGGCGAACAGGTCGGTGGCCGGCACGCCGACCACCGGGCCCATCACGATCAGCATCACCGATGGCGGGATCAGGATGCCGAGCGTGCCCCCGGCGGTGATCGACCCGGCGCTCATCCGCACGTCGTAGCCGCTTTTCATCATCGCCGGCGCGGCCATCACGCCGAGCAGCGTCACCGAGGAGCCGACGATGCCGGTGGCCGCGGCGAAGATCGTCGCGGTGATGATCACCGCCAGGTACAGCGAACCGTTGACCGGTGCCAGCAGCAGCTGCACGCCGCGGAACAGGCGCTGTATCAGCCCCGATTCCTCGAGCAGGTAGCCCATGAACAGGAAGAACGGCACCGACGCCAGCGTCGGGTCGCGCATCACCGAGAACACCTGCAGCGTCATCAGGTGGATCGCGACGTCGCCGAGCGCGAACTGGCCGACGCCGAGCGCCAGCGCGATCAGCGTGAAGGCGATCGGAAAGCCGATGAAGATCGCGACGAACAGCACCGCGAGGGCGAGCAGCCCGATGATCTCGGGGCTCACAACCAGACGCCCCGGCGCGCCGCGATACAGCTCTTGATGAACTCGGAGACGCCCTGCAGCAGCATCAGGCCGGTGGCGAGCGGGATCGACAGCTTGAACGGCCAGACGATCGGCATCCAGGGACTGGTCACCATGCGCTCCTGGCGTACCCACGACGCCCAGAAGAAATCCCAGCCGACGACCACGAACGCGATCATTGCCGGGAAGAAGAACAACAGGTAGCAGGTCGCGTCGACGGTGCCCTGCGTACGCACCGACCAGTTGCCATAGAACGTGTCGGTGCGGATGTGGCCCTTGCGCATCAGCGTGTAGGCCGAGCCGAGCATGAAGAAGCTGCCGTACAACATGTAGGTCATGTCGTAGGCCCAGACGGTCGGCGCGTTGAACAGGTAGCGCGCGCCGACCTCGTAGACCAGGCTGGCGACCATCGGGATCAGCAGCCAGGACACCGTCCGCCCGGACCACAGCGAGACGGTGTCCAGCGCGGCGGCGAGGCGGCCGAGCCGCCCCGCGCCGGCGAGCCTGTCGCTCATCGCCGCGCGCTCACTTCTTGTCTTGCAGCGCCGCGTTGCCCATGTTGGTGTACAGGGCGTTGATCTTGGTCCAGTACGGCACGACGGTCTTCGCGAAGGTGCGCTGCGAGTCGAGCACCTCCTTGAAGAACGCGTCCTTCGCGGCGTGGCGATCGAGCACGATGTTGGTCGCCTTGATGAACGCCGGGAAGAAGTCGGCCGGCGTGTCGTGCACCTGCACTTGGGCTTCCGACTTCAGCTTCTCGAGGGCCCGGGCGTTGCGCGCCACGTTGAACACGTAGGTGTCGGCCACCGTCGCCATCGCCGCAGTGCGAAGGATCTCCTTGACCTCCGGGCTCTGCTTGTCGAACCAGCCCTTGTTGAAGATCACCTCGCCGACGTCGGTCGACTGGTGCAGCCCCTGCAGGTAGTAGTGCTTCCAGACCCGGTGCAGGCCGAGGTTGACGTCGTCGGCCGGGCCGATCCACTCTGCGGCGTCGATCACGCCGCGCTGCGCGGCCGGGACGATCTCGCCGCCGGGCATCGCCACCGCCGACACGCCCATCTCCTTGAAGATCTCGCCGGTGATCCCGGGCGGCGCGCGGTACTTCATCTTCTTGAAGTCCTCGACGCTGGAGATCGGCTGCTTGAACCAGCCGAGCGGGTCCGGGCCCATCGGCTGCAGCATCATGCCGACGACCTTGACCTTCAGCACATCGTTGTACAGCTTCTCGTACAGCGCCTGGCCGCCGCCCTCGGCGAGCCAGGCCATGTGCGACAACTGGTCGAGACCGGCGCCTGCGCCGGCCATCGGGTTCGCGAACAGGCCCGCCGCGGCGTGCTTGCCCGACCAGTAGTGGGTCCACGCGAATCCGCCTTCGACGATGCCCTTGTCGACCGCGTCGAGGATCTCGAACGCCGGCACCACCGCGCCGTCGGGGAGGATGTCCATCTTGATCTTGCCGCCGGTCATCTTGTCGACCCGCTCGGCGTAGCGCTTCATCAGCTCGAAGTAGATGCTCGCCGACGGCACGGCAGTCTGGATGCGGACCTTCTGCTGCGCCGATGCGCCGGCGGCGATCGTCAGGCCGGCGACGGCCAGCACGGTGCCGGCCAGTTTTCTGAACCAGGGTTTCATGTCTCCTCCACGCTGTTACGGGACGGTGGTCAGGTACGCCGGGTCGCCGGTTCCGCAGCGCGCGGCAACGCCCGGGGCACAGCGGAACCTATCACTGGCCGCGCGGCGGGGAGAACGGGCGTCCCGCCGTTGCGTTCCGGAAAATCGTCATTTGCATTCCGCTGGATTGAATCCTTCCGGGGGTTCCGATTCAATCCCCGTGATGGCGCGCAACCGGCGATCACGGTGCGCGCGAACGGCACGGATGCGGCAATGGACGAATACGACTACATCGTGGTGGGGGCGGGCTCGGCTGGCTGCGTGATGGCCGCGCGCCTGAGCGAAGGAGGGCGCCACCGCGTGCTGCTGCTCGAAGCGGGGCCCGAGGACCGCTATCCGTGGATCCACGTGCCGATCGGCTACGCCAAGACGATGTTCAACCCGGCGCTGAACTGGATGTTCCGCACCGATCCCGACCCGGGCATGAACCGGCGCGAGGTCTACTGGCCACGCGGCAAGACCCTGGGCGGCTCGAGCGCGATCAACGGGCTGATCTTCATCCGCGGCCAGGCCGAGGACTACGACGACTGGGCGGCGCAGGGCAACGAGATGTGGTCCTACCGCGAGGTGCTGCCATGGTTCAGGCGCCTCGAGCACAACACGCTCGGCGCCGACGAGTGGCGCGGCACCGGCGGACCGCTGTGGTCGTCGCACATCCGCGCTCGCCATCCGCTGATCGACGCGATCATCGCCGCCTGCGAGGAGATCGGCATCCCGCGCAATCCCGACTTCAACGGCGCGCGACAGGAGGGCGCCGGCTACTACCAGCTCACCACGCGCAACGGGTTTCGCTGCAGCACCGCGGTCGCCTACCTGCGCCCCGCGCGCAAGCGGCCGAACCTGCGCGTGCTGACACGCGCGCAGACCACGCGCATCCTGTTCGAGGGACGCCGCGCGGTCGGCGTCGAGTACCGGCCCGGCGCGCGCGCCGACCTTCGGGCGGCCGGGACCGCGAAGGCGTCGGGCGTCACGGTCGAGGCCGGCCCGCCGGTGCGGGTGCGCGCGAGGCGCGAGGTGATCCTGTGCGCCGGCGCGCTGCAATCGCCGCAGCTCCTTCAGCTCTCGGGCGTGGGGCCCGCCGCGCTGATGCAGTCGTTCGGGATCCCGGTGGTGCACGACCTGCCCGGCGTCGGCGAGAACCTGCAGGACCACCTGCAGGCGCAGGTGATGTTCCGCTGCAGCCGGCCGATCACGACCAACGACCAGCTCGCGTCGTGGTGGGGCAAGCTGCGCATCGGCATGGAGTACGTGTTGGCGCGCGGCGGGCCGATGGCCATCGGCATCAACCAGGGCGGGATCTTCGCGCGCACGCGCCCCGACCTGGACCGCCCCGACGTCCAGTTCCACGTCGCGACGCTTTCGTCCGACATGGCCGGCTCTCCGGTGCATGCGCATTCGGGCTTCACGATGTCGGTGTGCCAGTTGCGGCCCGAGTCGCGCGGGCGCGTGCGGATCCGGTCGACCGATCCGCTGCAGCCACCGTCGATGCAGGCGAACTACCTGTCGACTCCCACCGATCGCGCCACGGTCGTCGACGGCGTCAGGCTCGCGCGCCGGATCGCTGCAGCGCGCGCGCTCGCGCCATTCGTGTCGGGCGAGTACGCGCCCGGCGAGAAGGCGGCCAGCGACGACGCGCTGCTCGGGTTCGTGCGCGACCACGCCGGCACGATCTTCCACCCGAGCGGCACGTGCCGGATGGGCGGCGACGCGATGGCGGTCGTCGACCAGCAGCTGCGCGTGCGCGGCGTCGGCGGGCTGCGCGTCGTCGATTGCTCGATCATGCCGACGCTGGTCTCCGGGAACACCAACGTGCCGGTGGTGATGATCGCCGAGCGTGCCGCGGCGTTCGCGCTCGGCGACGCGGGCTGACGGGTTCAGCGACGCGGGCTGGCGGGTTCAGCGAGGCGGGCTGGCGGGTTCAGCGAGGCGGGCGTCGGCGGCGGCGCTGGCGATCGCGATGACGCCGGGCTCGATGCGCTCGGTGGCGATCGAAGACAAACCAAGGCGCACGCCGTGGCGACCGTCGCGGGCGCGCGCGAAGAACACGCTTCCGGGCTCGACCAGCGCGCCGTGGCGGCTGGCGGACTCGGCGAGCCGATCGGTATCGAGGTCGGGCGGCAACTGCGCCCACAGTGCCGAGCCGCCCCGCGGTGGCGTGTACGACCAGTCCGGCAGGTGGTGGTCGATCGCGGTCGCGAGCCGGCTCGCACGCTCGCGCCAGATGCCGCGCAGGCGGCGGGCCAGCGAATCGAGATGGCCCTCGGCGAGAAACAACGCCAGCGCGCGCTGGCCCGCGGTCGGCGGATGGCGCAGCATCAGCCGTCGCAGCCTGCGCAGCTCGGCGATCAGCTCGGTCGGGCCGACCACGCAGCCGAGCCGGATGCCGGGGGCCAGCGTCTTCGACAGGCTGCCGACGTAGACCACGCGGCCGGCGAGATCGAGGCTCTTGAGCGCCGGCGTCGGGGACCCTTCGTAGCTGGCCTCGGGTTCGAAGTCGTCCTCGATCAGCACGCAGTCGTTCGCCGATGCGAAGTCGATCAGCGCGCGCCGGCGCTCGATCGGCATGGTCACCGTCGTCGGACACTGGTGGCTGGGCGTCAGGTAAAGGTAGTCGCAGCCTGCGAGCCCATGGCCGATGCGCAGACCGTGCGCGTCGATCGGCAGCGGCCGCAGGCGCGCCCCGAAAAGCGCGAAGATGTTGCGCGCATCGGGGTAGCACGGATCCTCGATGCCGAACGTCGTGCCGCGGCCAACCAGCAGCGAGGCGACCAGGTACAACGCATGCTGGGCGCCCAGCGTGACCAGGATCTCGCTGTCGCGAGCCCAGACGCCGCGGCGCGGCAGCAGACGCGTGCGGATCTGTTCGACCAGCAGGGGATCGTCGCGGTCGACCTGGTCGACCAATGCCTCGCGCGCGTCGTGGCCGCGCAGTGCCCGATCGCAGCAGTCGCGCCATTCGGCGTGTGGGAACAGCGCCGGGTCGACCTGCCCGTAGACGAACGGGTAGCGGTAACGCTCCCAGTCGAGCGGCTTGGCCAGCGTGCGCTGTCGCCCCGGCTGAAGCCGGAAGCGCGCGCCCCAGACCGGCGCCGCGAGTTCGCCGAGCGCGACCATCGGATCGCTGCGGGGCCACGCGTCGCCGGCCGTCTCGCCGACGAAGAATCCGCTGCGCGGGCGGCTCTCCAGCAGGCCTTCGGCAACCAGACGCTCGAGCGCCGCGACCGCGGTGTTGCGGGCCACGCCGAGCTCGGCCGCGAGTTCTCGCGAAGACGGCAAGGCGCTGCCGGGGACCAGCACCCGTGCGCGGATCGCTGCGATGAGCATCCGGGCGATGCGGTCGGTCAGGCTGGGGCCGGCCGGTGTCTGTTCGAGCCGGCTTCTCCAGATCTGGCCCAGTGGGGTTCGCATGTCTGGACCTGTCGTCCCGTTGCCGAAGCGGTTAGTCTGCCGTATTGCCACGGAAAAATCCGAAGCAGTCACTGACATTGGAGGGAGCACATGGGTCACGCCGATCCGCGGCTGGACGTACAGCTGCAGCCGTTCTGGATGCCGTTCTCGCCGAACAAGGAGTTCAAGCAGGAGCCCCGGTTGTTCGCGCGCGCCGAGGGGATGTATTTCTATACGCCCGACGATCGCGCGGTGATCGACGCATCGGCCGGACTGTTCTGCGTCGCGGCCGGTCACTGCCGGCCGGAGATCTCCGAAGCGGTCTACCGGCAGCTGCAGACGCTCGACTACACGCCGCCGTTCCTGCGCGGCCACTCGAAGGCGTTCGAGCTCGCCGAGCGCATCGCCGAGTACACGCCGGCCGGGCTCAACCGCGTGTTCTTCACCAACTCGGGTTCCGAGTCGATCGACACCGCGATGAAGATCGCGCTGATGTACCACCGCGTGCGCGGCGAGCCGCAGCGGCAGATCTTCGTGTCGCGCGAGCGCGCGTATCACGGCGTCAACCTGGGCGGGGTTGCGCTGTCGGGGCTGGTCAACAATCGTCGCGCGTTCGGTGTCGGCCTGCCTGGCGTTTACCACATGCGCCACACGGCGCTGCCCGAGAACAAGTTCGTCCGGGGGCAGCCCGAGAAGGGCGCCGAGCTCGCCGAAGACCTGACGCGCTTCGTGACCCTGTACGGTGGCGAGAACATCGCGGCGGTGTTCGTCGAGCCTACCGCGGGATCGTTCGGCTGCCTGCCGCCTCCCAAGGGCTACCTGAACCGCCTGCGCGAGATCTGCGACGCGCACGGCATCCTGCTGGTGTTCGACGAGGTCATTACCGGCTGGGGCAGGATGGGCGCGAACTTCGGCGCGCAAGCCTTCGACGTCACGCCCGACCTGATCACGATGGCCAAGGCGCTGACCAACGGTGCCCAGCCGATGGGTGCGGTCGCCGCCAGGCAGGCGATCTACGATGCGATCACCAACGCCGGCCCGGAGCGCGGCGTCGAGTTCTTCCACGGCTACACCTATTCGGCGCACCCGGCGGCGTGCGCGGCCGGCCTGGCGATGATGGACATCTTCGCGAAGGAGCGGCTGATCGACCGCGCGCGCGACATGAGCCCGTACTTCGCCGATGCGATCCACGCGCTGCAGGATCTGCCGATCGTGACCGACATCCGCTCGATCGGCATGATGGCGGCGATCGACGTCGCAGTCGACAAGACACCTGGCGCGCGCGGGCACGAGATGCAGAAGCGGCTCTACGACGCCGGCCTGCACCTGAAGAACACCGGCGACGCGCTGCTGGTCGCGCCGCCTTTCGTCGCCGGGAAGGAACACGTCGACGAGATCGCCGGCAAGCTGCGCGACGTGCTCGCACGCGCTTGACGCCCCGCGGGGCGCGGCCTCGGTCGCCCCACGGCCCGCGCGCGCTCGCTCAGGGCTCCGATCATGCCGGATCGCCGTCGGGCGGTCACACACGCCGCGGGCTGCGCGCCCGCGCTGTTGCTCCGGCTGGCCCCGCTGAGCTCAGGGGGCGCGGGCAGCCAGCACCGAGCCGCGGCATTCGCCGAAGCCGATCCGCGCGAAAGTCGCGCGCTCGCACCAGCCTCGCAGGATGACGGTGTCGCCGTCCTCGAGGAAGGTCCGGTGCTCGCCGTTGCCGAGCGCGACCGGCTGCCTGCCGCCGGCCGACAGCTCGATCAGCGCGCCGCCTTCGGCCGCGGTCGGCCCGGACTGCGTGCCGCTGCCGAACAGGTCGCCGGCCTCGAGCGGGCAACCACCGACCGAGTGGTGCGCGACCATCTGCGCGACCGTCCAGTACGAGTGCCGGAAACTGGTGCCCGACAGCCGGCAGGGGCCCGAACGCGCCGCGCGCATCGCGTCGGTCTCGAGCCAGCACTCGAGCTGAAGGTCGATCGCGCCTTGCGCGCGATTGCCGGCGGAGTCGAGGTAGGGCAGCGGCCGCGGGTCGCCTTCGGGGCGCGACCATCCGGCGCGGTACGGCTCGAGCGCCTCCATTGTCACGATCCAGGGCGAAATCGTCGTCGCGAAGTTCTTCGACAGGAACGGGCCCAGCGGCTGGTACTCCCAGGCCTGGATGTCGCGGGCCGACCAGTCGTTGAGCAGGCACAGCCCGAACACGTGTTCCTCGGCCCGCGCGATCGGGATCGGCTCGCCCGCAGGGTTGCCGGGCCCGATCCAGATCCCGACCTCGAGCTCGTAGTCGAGTCGCGCCGACGGCGCGAGCACCGGGGCGCTCTCGCCCGTCGGCAGGAACTGGCCTCGCGGACGGTGGAAACCCTGGCCACTGATGCCGATCGACGAGGTCCGTCCGTGGTAGCCGATCGGCACCCACTTGTAGTTTGGGAGGAGCGGGTTGTCGGGACGGAACAAGCGGCCGATGTTCGTCGCATGGTGCACCGAGGTGTAGAAGTCGGTGTAGTCGCCGATCCGGGCCGGCACGCGATACTCGGCCTCGCGCTGCGGAACCAGGCAACGTGCGAGCTTCGCCGCCTGCGGCGCGCCATCGCGCAACAGCCGCGACAGCGCGAGTCGCAACGCCGACCAGCCGCGCGGGCCGAGCGCCATCAGCCCATTCAGCGTCGGCCCGCTGCCCTGGGTCGCGGCGTCGCGCGCGTCGCCCTCGAACACCCCCGCGCCGAGCGCGCCAGCGAGGTCGAGCACCTGGTCGCCAATCGCGACGCCGCCGCGCCACGGTTCGCCCGAGTCGACGCGCCGGAACACCGCGAACGGCAGGTTCTGGACCGGGAAGTCGCCCTGCGCGGCATTGGCCGACGCGACCCAGCTGCGCAGCGATGGGTCGTGCGTTTCGTTGGTCATGGCCTGCCGGTGAAGTGCCTCTTCAGGTCTTGCCAACACTCGATGTAGTGACGTTGCAGCTGCGGCGACTCCAGCGCGTGCCGCGTCGGACGGATCGGCAGGCGCGTCTCGAACATGAAGGCCATCGTATCGCGGATGTAGGTGGGCTTGCTGGTGTCGGCGGCGCTGGCGATCTCGAACGACTTCGCGTCGGGGCCGTGCGCGGTCATGCAGTTGTGCAGGCTCGCGCCGCCCGGCGCGAAGCCGCCCTGTTTCGCGTCGTAGACGCCGTGCACCAGGCCCATGAACTCGCTCGCGACGTTTCGGTGGTACCAGGCGGGCCGGAAAGTGTCCTCCATCGCGAGGATTCGGGGCGGGAAGATCACGAAGTCGATCATGTCCGCGCCCGGAGTGTCGGACGGCGACTGCAGGACCAGGAAGATCGACGGATCGGGGTGGTCGAAGCTGATGGAGCCGATCGTGTTGAAGCGGCGCAGGTCGTACTTGTAGGGCACGCTGCTGCCGTGCCACGCGATCACGTCCAGAGGCGAGTGGTCCACCGGCGCCGACCACAGGTGGCCGAGAAACTTCGCGACGATCTCGAAGTCGCCGTCCACGTCCTCGTAACGCGCCACCGGCGTCATGAAGTCGCGCGGATTCGCCAGGCCGTTTGCGCCGATCACGCCGAGATCGGGTAGCCGGAACGGCGCACCGAAGTTCTCGCACACGTAGCCGCGGACGGCGTCGAGCGTCCCGCCGGCGGACTTGAGGTCCGGCAGCTCGACGCGAAAGCGAATGCCGCGCGGAATCACCGCGATCTCCTGCGGCTCGATCTCGAGCACGCCGAGCTCGGTCGCGATGCGAAGCCGCCCGAGCTGCGGCACGATCAGCAGCTCGCCGTCCGCGTCGTAGAAGAAGCGGCCGGTCATCGGCGCGTTGGCTCGGTACAGGTAGATCGCGCAGCCCGTCATCGCGCCCGGGTCCCCGTGACCGGCCATGGTCGCGAGTCCCTGGACGAAGTCGACTGATTCCCCGGCCGCGGGCAGGGGCAGGGGGTCCCAGCGCAACTGGCTGGGCGGCGCCTCGACCGCGGTGAAGTCGTTGGTGATCAGCCCGTCGTCGATTCGTAAGAACGCGCCATGGGTCGCGCTCGGGCGGATGCGGTAGAGCCAGGTCCGCCGCAGCGCGCTGCGCGGCGCGGTGAACGCGGTGCCGGACAGTTGTTCGGCGTACAGGCCGTACGGGCAGCGCTGCGGCGAGTTGCGGCCCACCGGCAGGGCGCCGGGCAGCGCTTCGCTCGCGAATTCGTTGCCGAAGCCGGTCTGGTAGCGCAAGGCGGGTGTAGCGTCGCTCGCGGCGATTGGCGCGATCTGGCTCATCGGTGTCTCCTTCCGTAGCGCGATGATAGTCGCGTCGCGACGTCCCGAAGCGGCGCTTCGCGGCGCCGAGGGGACATCAGTTCATGCCGGACGGCAGCCACAGGGCGATCATCGGGAACGCGACCAGCAGCGCGACGCGAACCAGGTCGGCGACCACGAACGGGGTGATCCCGCGGATCATCGACTGCATCGTGAGTCCCGGCACCACGCCCTGCAGGACGAACAGGTTCATGCCGACCGGCGGGGTGATCATGCCGATCTCGGCGAGCGTGACCATGACCACGCCGAACCAGATCGGATCGTAGCCGAGCGAAGTGACGAGCGGGAACACGCCGGGTATGGTCAGCATCATCATCGACAGACTGTCCATCAGGCAGCCGAGCGCCACGAACAGGACCACCAGCAAGAGCAGGACCATGGTCGGGTGCAGCCCGAGCCTCTCGACCGTTGCGATCAGCGCATCGGGCAGGCCGCTCGACTCGACGAAGTAGTTGAAGATCGCGGCGCCGATCAGGATCAGGAAGATCATCGCGGTGGTCAGCACTGTCTCCTGGAGCCCGCTCAGCACGGAGCGGCGGTTCAGCTGACGCGACAGCAAGCCGAGCAGCAGCGCTCCTGCGGCACCGACCGCAGCCGCCTCGGTCGGCGAGAACCACCCGAGATACATGCCGCCGAGCACGACCGCGAAAAGCAGCAAGACCTTCCAGATACTGGCCGTCGCCAGCAATTTGCCGTGCCAGTCGACGCGCGGCGCTGCCGGACCGAGGGCGGGATTGCGAGCGGTGCGAATCGAGACGGCCGCCATGTAGAGCAGCATGCCTAGGATGCCTGGCAGCACACCGGCGGCGAAGAGCTTGCCGATCGATTGCTCCGTGAGCAGTCCGTAGACGATCAACAGCACGGACGGCGGAATCATCACGCCCAGCGTGCCCCCAGCTGCGACCGAGGCCGATGCGAGCGAGTCCTGATAGCCGAGGCGGCGCATCTCGGGCATCGCGATCCGCCCGATCGTCGCGGCCGTCGCGAGGCTCGAGCCGCATATGGCGCCGAACATCGCCGAGGCGCCGACGGTCGAGATCGCAAGGCCTCCGCGAAAATGCCCGAAGAACGCGACGGAGGCGCCGTAGAGCGCCCGCGACAGGCCGCCGTAGGCCGCGAAGGCGCCCATCATCACGAACAGCGGCACCACCGACAGGCCGACCGGAAAGACTGCCTCGAACGGCGCGCGTCCGAGGATGAACGCGAGGCTGGACCACCCGTTCAACAGGCCCAGCCCGACCGCGCCGACGACGCCCATCGCGATGGCCACCGGTACGCGCGCCATGATCAGCAGCACGACGGCGACGAAGCCGATCATGCCGGTCGCCGCGCCGCTCACGATGCTTCCTGCGCCGGGAGGCCGACAGGCGAAGGGATCAGGTTGCCGAGGCCCATCGCCGCCAGCGCATGGCGCACAGCCAGAAGGATGCAGGCGAGCACGGAGAGTGCCATGCCCAGCAACAACGGGGCCCAGTACCAGACGATCGGGATGCCGATCGTCTGGGACTGGTCGCCGTTGGCCATTTGGAGCAGCGACTGCCGGTAGCCGTAGACCAGCAGCGCGAGCATGAGCCCGGCGCTCAGCAGCATGTTGAGCGAATTGAGCGCGGCGAGCAGGCGGGGCGGCAGCCGATCCGTGACGAACTCGACGCTCACGTGGGCGTTGCGCATGAACGCGAGAGGAATCGCGAGGAACGCGCACGCCATGACGAACAGCTGGGTGATGTCGACGGTTCCCGCGATCGATACCTCGATCGACCGGCGGATCAGCACGTCGACGACGATCACCGCCACCACGGCGCACAGGCAGAGCGCACCGGACATGGCGACCACCAGCAGGCCGCGATCGCACCACAGGCACGAAGCGCGGATCG
>Ga0073899_10003550_pt1 | contig 13809 bp, 9 predicted proteins | sample KloWWTmetaKNB5Ph_FD_88975 | JGI IMG/M metagenome (GOLD analysis project Ga0073899, IMG submission 88975) | Active sludge microbial communities from Klosterneuburg, Austria, studying microevolution and ecology of nitrifiers - Klosterneuburg... | ecosystem: Engineered > WWTP > Aerobic digester >... | reverse complement strand
GGCGCGACGGGCAGCGGCGCCTGCGCGTAGCCGTCCGCCCCACGCGGCGAAGGATCTCCAAAGTACGAGGCGCGGCGCGAGAACGTTGAACGCGACCAGGACCGCCCAATTCTGGTCGCTCGTGCTACGGCGTCCCGCAGACGGTGACACGTCGCCGAATCGGCGCCCGATCGCCGACGCGCTCGCTTTCGCGCACGTCATCGATTCGGCGCCTGGAATCTCATAAATCCTGGTATAGACGGGCCATCGATCCGTCCGTCCCGGGCGGACGTACCAGGGCGGACGTGGGCGTCCACGCCGTTGCAAACCCTGGCGAAAGAGATCTTGTGATTCGTACAACTCTGCTTGCTTCCTTCGGGGCCCTTGCCCTGCTTATCACCGCCTGCGGCGGCAATGACAGTGACGACACTGCCGGCTCGACCGGCGGTTCGACCGGCGGTTCGACCGCCAACCCGACCGCCGACGTTTCGTCGACCACCGCGGCGGACACCACGGCGAACACCACGGGTGACGTGCCGACCACCAGCGGCACCACCGGCGCCGCCGTCTGTGTGACCGATGTCTGCATGACCTACGGCGCCGCGGTCCCGGCCGTCGCCAGCAAGATCGTCGACGACGCCGCGGCCGACCCGCTGTTCATGGCGGACTTCGCACCGCTGGTCGCCGAGGGCCCCGCCGCCGTGCAGGCGTTCAAGGACAGCCTCGCCAACTTCATCTCCGACGCGTACGGCTGCACCGCGAACGCGTACACCGGACCGACGATGGAGGCGGCGCATGCGGGCATGGGCATCACGCAGAGCGAGTACGACGCCTTCATCGGCCTGATCGTCAACGTGCTCGTGGGCGCTGGCGTACCCGACGACGACATCAACCTCTGCTTCGCGCCGCCGCTGGTCGACCCGGCCTTCGTCGCCACCATCGTGGGGCAGTGACATGAGTGGGCATCCGATCCGACGCCGTGTCCTGCAGCTCCTCGGGGTCTCGGCCGCGCTCGGTGTGATGGGCGTGGCCGTCATCGGCTTCGCGCACACCGAGCACGGGCGCCCGTTGCTGAAGTACATCCCCGGGATGGGGGCATGTCCGCTGGACGTCGCCCCGCTCACCGCGGAGGATCGGATGCGTGTTCGGGGCGAGGTGCTCGCCCCCTTGCTCGGCGACCAGGCCGCCGTATCACGCAAGGCGCTCGCCTTCGAGCTCGGACGCACCACCGCCGATGAAGTGTCGACGTGGGCCACGAGCCATCGCATTGCCTGTGCACCCGGTCGCAAGCTCGCCTTGCGTTGCACCTCGGTGCCCGCGCAGTCGACCGGTCAGGCCACCGCGTTTGACGCGGTCTCGTTCGATTTTGATATGGACGGCCGACTCGTGATGGTCGAGGCTTCAGCGAGTCTGGACGACGCCGCGAAGGCCGCCGACTACGTCGCCACCCGCGACCTGGCGTTGCGCGACAACCTCGGCGCCCCCACGACCAGCCGGGGCGCCGCGCGAGCCGAGACTGTCACTCGCGGCGCGCTGTCGCAGATCTTGCGCGAGTTCCGGCGCAGCGACGTGCGCGCGCAGGTGGTGGCGACCAACAGCGGCCTGGGCCGCTTCACGATCCGCGAGTTCCACCAGTTCACCGCCGGTCGCTCCTGAGCGCCGCGTCCCGGGCTCCTTCTGCGCGAGCGAGCGCACAGCGCGGCTCGAAGCGCAGTATAGGTCCGCGCCGACAACATCCGTTGTGAGCGCCGAAACGTCGTGCCACGCTCTCGCCGTGGCGTGTGACCTCATGAACATCGGGCCCCGCGGCCTCGGATGGGGGCTGTTCATCGCCGCCTGCGGCCAGGGAGGCAGCCCCGCGCTGAGCGATGCGTCGTCGTCGGCGTCGTCGTCGTCGTCGTCGTCGTCGTCGTCGTCGTCGTCGACGACGTCATCATCGACGACGAACGCCACGGATCCCAGCGGCCCGACCACGTCGATGGATACGCTGCCGCCGGCGCCCGCGCTGGTCAGCCCGTTGGACGGCGCGACGGACGTGCCGTTGGTGACCGAGCTGTGCTGGGACCTCGTCGAGGATCCCGAGGGCGAGCCGCTGCGTTACCGCGTGTTCGTCGACGACACCGAGCTCACCGAGGGCATCCTTGGCAAGGAGATGGGGTATGCGGGCCCGTGTGTCGGGCCGCTGAACCTCGTCTTCGAGCGCACCTACACGTGGCGCGTCCAGGCCTTCGAGGTCGACGACCCCACGCGCCTGTCGCCGCCGAGCGACGCGTGGAGCTTCTCCACCATCCGCGATGGTGTGTCGCAGACGGTGTTCGCGGACAATTTTAACGACGACCTCGGCTGGCAGGTCAGCGGCGACGCGGCGAGCGGCGCATGGATCCGCGGCAAGCCGCTGCGCACGACCGACGGCGACGTCCTGACCCAGCCCGGGGTGTGCCTCGGCGGGACGCGGTGTTACTTCACTGGCCAGAATGAGGGCGGTGCCCCCGACCAGCAGGATGTCGCCGGCGGGAGCACGATCCTCACCTCGCCGGCCTTCGACCTCGGCGGCGCTGCGGCGGCGACGGTGCAGATCGGCCGCTTCTTTTTCAAGTCCGATCCGGGGCCGGGGCCGCGGCTCGCGGTCGACCTGCTGGTACCCCGCATGGGCGCCCCCGGCGAGTACGACGCCCACCCGCTGGAGCTGCTCGCCGCGCCGACGACAGGCGCGCCGGAGAACCTGTGGTGGCCGCGCGAATACACGGTGTGTGGGCCGCCGATGGCCGACGGTTCGCGTCTGCGGATCTCCGCGACCGACGCAGGTACGGGGCTGCTCGAGGCCGCGATCGACTCGGTGAAGGTCCGCGCCCATGATGACACCACCGTGTGTGGCGCGGGCGCGGGCGGGGCATGCGACCCCAGCGCGGGGCCAGCGGCGTGTCCCGGTGATCTGCTGTGCTGCTCGCAGGGGGTCACCAACGAGGGGATCTACAGGTGCGCGGCGCCGGTGCCGGGCCTCGACTTCGGCGCGCCGCCGCCGACCGTGGATTCGCCCGGCAACGGCCCGCCGGGGTGCGACGCTCCCGACCTTATCGTGGACAGCCAATGGATCGACCCCATCTTCACCCAGATCATCGTGTCCAACGACACCTGCGAGTATTATGAGGGTTGCGTCGGGGCCCTCGGAGGTCGTGAGCTGATGCTCTTCACCGCCGCCACCCCCAACATCGGCTCCACCGATCTCGTGATGGGCATCCCGGCCAACAATACAGACCTTTATCATTACAGCCAGTGCCACGACCACTACCACTTCGACGAGTTCGCGCGCTACGAGCTCCTCGATGGCGATGTCGTCGCGGCCAAGGGTCACAAGCAGGCGTTCTGCATGCTCGACACCACCAGCTGGGCGTGGCCCAACGAGCTCCCGAAGTTCGACTGCGCCAACCAGGGCATCAGCCGCGGGTTCTCGGACTGGTACGACGCTGGACTGCCGTGCCAGTGGATCGACATCTCGAAGGTACCTGCGGGCGACTACACGCTTCGGATCAGGCTCAACCAGCCGCGCCCCGACACGGCCCTGCCGATCCTCAACGAGCGCGACTATGACAACAACACGGCCGAGGTCGCCGTCAGCATCCCCTGACCTCTCCTCCGCGAGCGTCGAGCCAGGGCAGCTCGAAGCCCGCGGGCGGGTCGACGGGCTCCGGCGCGACGAGCTCGGCGTGCACGATCTGACAGCAGAGCACCGCGCCGAACATCCGGTCGAGGCGGGGCGCCAGCGGCGAGCCGACCGGCAGCGAGAGCCAGCGCGGCAGCATCGCGGCGACCAGCGCCGGGTCGAAGAGGCCGGCCGCCGCGATCGCGTCGGCGGCGAGGTGACGCTCGCGCAGCGCGGCGCCCTCCGCCGTCATGCACACCGCCTGCCACGACGGCGCGAAGAACGGTCGCTTGGCCCCGCGGACCAGCTCGGGCGGCAACAGGCCCGCGAAGGCGTCGCGTAGCACCGCCTTCTCGCGCAGCGCCAGCGGGTCGAACAACAGCGCCGCCGGCACGCGCTGCGCCAGCTCGACCACCGCCCGGCCCAGGAACGGCGGGCGACCCTCGACGCCGTGCGCCAGCTCGACCCGGTCGCCCAGGTTCGGCAGGATGTATCCGGCGAGCTGGTCCAGCGCCAGCAAGCGCGACGCGTCGCGCGGGTCGAGGGCCCGCAGCGCCGCGAGGTCGTGGCCCGCGAACACCCGCCGCGACGGCATCGCGTCGTCCACGAGCCGCGGTCCGTCGCGCAGCAGGTGGCGGACCGCCGCGTCGCCGCGGCGCGCCCGCAGGTGCAGGAAGCACGGCCAGCCGAGCGGGTGCGGTCCGCGGCGCCAGTCCTCCTCGGCGGCCCACAGCACGTCGCGGGCCGCCTGCTCGCGCGCGACCAGGCGCGCGCGGGCGTCGGCGGCGGCTGGTTCGGCGGAGGCCTCGCCGCGCCACAGGGCCTCGAGCAGGAACCATGGATAGCCGCCCCACCACTCGTCGGCGCCCTCGCCGGACAGCGCCACCTTGTAGCCGGCCGCGCGCACGGCTTGGGCCAGCAGGTAGCGGGCGGCGGCGTGCGGGTTGACGACGGCGGCCTCGGTGGCCGCGAGCGTCGCGGGCAGCGCGAGGGCCAGCGCGGAGGCGGTCACGTCGACGCGATGCAGGGTCAGGCCGTGGCGCTGCGCGACCGCGTGGGCGGCGGCGCGCTCGTCGAGCGCCGTCCCGGCGAAGCTGAGGTGGAAGGCCGCGAGTCCGGGCCGGCGCGCCGCGGCCAGCCCGGCGACGATCGTCGAGTCGAGGCCGCCGCTGACCAGGCACGCCACCGGCACGTCGGCGTCGAGGCGGCGATCGACGGCCTCCTGCATGGCCGCGCGCACGGCCTCGGCGGCCCGCTCGCGCGTCAGCTGCGGATCGGGCCGGATCCGCGGCGCCCACCAGCGATGCGTCGACGCGGCTCCGTCGGCGGCGACGATCAGGGCTGTCCCCGGGGCCAGGTTGTCGATCCCCGCGAAGCTCGCGGGCGCGCGGCCGAACGCGCCGAACAGCGGCCCCGCGAGGTACTCCGGCGCGAGCGCGCGCGGCACTCCGGGGTGGGCGAGGATCGCCTTCGCCTCGGACGCGAACAGCCAGGCCTCGCCGCCCTCGTCGCGGTGACGGCGGACGAACAGCGGCCGCACCCCGGCCGCGTCGCGGATCGCGATCAGCCGGCGCGCGCGACCGTCCCACAGCAGCGCCGCGAATTCGCCGTCGAGCTCCGCCAGGCAGTCGAGCCCGCGATCCTCGTACAGGTGGAGCAGGAGCTCGGCGTCGCAGCGCGTGCGGAGGTCGTGGCCGCGAGCGAGCAGCGCCGCGCGCAGCGCCCGGTGATCGTAGAGCTCGCCGTTGACGACCGCGCACAGCGAGCGGTCCTCGTTGAACAGCGGCTGCACGCCGCCCGCGACGTCGACCAGCGCGAGCCGCAGATGCGCGAGCCCGAGGGTGCCGCCCGCCAGCAGGACCGCCCCGGCGCCGTCGGGCCCGCGGTGCCGCAGCGCCGCCGCCATCCGCCGCAGCGCCGCCGCCTCGACCGCGGCCCCGCCCGGGCGGTAGATCCCCGCTACCCCGCACATCGGCGCTCGAGCACGACCTCTCCGGTCCGCGGGTCGACCTCCACATGCAACGACTCGAGCCCGGGCCCGCGGGCGTCGAGCCGGGCCCCGCTCGATGCATCGTAGCGATACCCGTGCCAGGGGCAGGTCCGGCAGCTGTGGGTCGGCGCCTCGGGCAGCGGCCCGCCCATGTGCGGACAGATCAGCGCGAGCGCCCGCAGGGCGTCACCGACGGCGAACACGCGGACCTTGAGCCCGCCGATCTCGACCGTCCGCGGCAGCTCGAGGCTCGCCCGCGGCCCGAGCGCGACCCGCTGCGTCGCCGCCGGCCTGAGCAGCGGCAGCGTCGCCGCGCGCTCGACGATCATCGCCTCGTCCTCGTCCCAGAGCCGCCGATACACGCGCGTATAGACCTGACCGGCGATCCGCCGCTGCAACGGGTCGGCCGCGCGGGCGAAGAACTCGATGCGGATCGCGGTGCGCTCCTCGGCCAACGGCGCGAGCGTCGACACGATCACCGCCGGGCTACCGGGCCCCTCGAGCGTGCGCGTCACGTAGCGCAGCGCGCCGCGCTCGACCCTCAGCTCGAGCACCACTTCGCGCCCGAGGCTCGCGGGCGTCAGCCCGACGCGCGCGCGCCACCAGTCGCGCCCCGACGCGAGCAGCTCGATCGACGTGAAGCTGCCCGGGTGCAACCACGGCACGTGCGGCCAGTCGAGCACGTTCTCCCAGATCCCCGCGACCGACACCGCCAACACCCGCTCGAGCACCGCGACCCGCCGCAGCTCCGGTGAGACATCGGCCGGCGACGGCGCGTCGAGGGGATCGAGCTCGGGGGTCACGCGGCGGCGAGTATACGCGAGCAGACCCGCGAGGCGGCGGGGGCCTCAAGCTGCCTCTTGAGGCATGTTGCGCCCCCGGCGGGCCCGCCAACGGCTCGGTCGGCGCGGGCGCGGGCAGTATCGAGCCCCCCGCAATATCAGCGGCGTCGCGCGACGGCGGGCCATTGGTGCGGCCGTCGCCGCGGTCGGGCCCGCGCCGCGGCGGGCTCAGCCCGGATCGAGCGCGAAGGGATAGGTGACGTCGACGCTGCCGCCGCCCTCGGGCCGGGGGAACACCCAGCGTCGGAAGGACCTGGCGATGCAGTCGGCGCCCTCGGGGTCGCGCAGGGTGCTCTCGGCGACGGCGGACTCGCGGACCTTGCCGTCGGCGGAGATCGTGAACTGGATCGCCACTCTACCGCCGGCCTTCGGGTCGCGGCGCAGGGCCTGCTGGTAGCAGTATCGGACCTCGATGAGGTGGGCGCGGACGGTGCTCCGCACGCTGTCGGCGTCGAGGTCGCCGCGCACCGTGGCGGCCTTCGCGGTGACCTTGCCGAGCGAAGGTCGCGGCGACTTCGGGGTGAGCGCGCGCGCGACGACGCTGCTGGGGTCGACGAGGTGGGTGTCCTCGCAGCCGCGGGCGAGCGCGGCCGCGACGGCGCCCCACGTGCTCGCGTCGCTGGCAGAGACGTGCAGACGAGCGCCGGCGGGGATCTCGGTGGCGAGCGGCACGCTCACCTTCGGGTCGGCGCCGGCCTGCAGCTTCACGGGGACGCGGTCGACGTGCAGGGTGTAGGCGTCGAGGTACTCGTCGACGCCGACGCCCTGGATCGCCACGGCCTGCGCCCCGGGGTCGTACTCGACGCCAGCGAGCGGGATCCGGCGGATCTGCGGCGAGTCGGCGCCGAGCACCGAGACGAACAATCGGCTGTCGTTGTCGCGGAGGGCCGCGAGCACCGGACGCAGCGCGGCGAGCGTGAGGCCGGCGTCGAAGTCGAGGGCGAGGTCGGCGGGCTGGCGCCGGACCAGCATCTGGGCGAGCAGCGCGGTGTGCAGGGCCCCGGCGTCGGCGTGGCGCTCCCCGTCGAGGGTGATGCCCGCGCCGCTGACCGCGAGCGTGTGGCCGCCCGTGAAGCGGTCGGGGCAGCTGGTGCTGACGACCGGGAGCGCGACGGGGACGACGTCGCGCAGGGCCTCGAGGTGCGCGCAGACAACCGCATCACCCGCGGTGCAGGTCGGCGTGAGGAGCTGCCGGGCGTCGTCGATGTGCGCGCGGTCGGCCAGGGTGTCGGCGATCATCAGCAGGCCGGCGCGGAGCAAGGCGGGGGCGACGGCGGCGAGCTCGGGGCAGTCGAGGGTCGCGGCCACATCATGTAATCCCTGCTTGACCGCGGCCCTGCGCAGGGTCGGGTCCTCGGCGGCGCGCAGCAGTCGGTGGAGCGCGCGCGCGTAGCCCAGGCTGCACGCGATCGGTGCGACCGGAGCGGGCCATGTGTGGGGGCCGAGGTCGTGGAGCCGCGGGGCGGCGTCGCCGAGCACGAGCTCGGCCTCTAGCGCTTGCCCCGAGCGGCGGGCGAGCAGCTCGAGGCGAGCGTGGGGTCGCAGCGCCGCGGCGAGCCCGGGGGCCGCGGGCGCGAGCGCGGCGACGACGGGGCCGAGCTCGAGGCGCAGGAGCATGAGGTTCGCGCTCGGTGCGGGCGCGCCGAACACGGCGCGTGGGTCGACGCCGAAGCCGATGCGCGTGCGATGGCCGTCGCCCTCGGCCTCGGCGTGGAACTCGGTGGAGGCCCCGAGGAGGGCGCCGAGGGCCGTCACGCCCGCGCGGCCCTCGGCGTCGAGGCCGCGGGCCGCGTGCACGTTGATGGCTCCCTTCACGTCGCCCACGCGCAGCTCGGTGAGCGCGATCTGGGTGATGCTCCCGGAGGGCACGACGGGCGGCGGGACCGGCAGCGGGGCGCCAGCGAGCATCGAGCTCGCCACGCGCTGCGAGCCGGCGAAGGGCGCGGCGGGGTCGATGAACAGCGACCACGCGCCGCACTCCTGCATCGTCATCGCCAGATCGTCGTCGGCCTCGAGCAGCGAGCGGGGCGGCCCCAGGACCTTCCTCGCGGCCTCGAGGCCGAAGCGCAGCCACAGATGGCCGGTCGCGTCGGCGCGGGTGAGGGTGAGCGGCGCCGCGGCGGCGCCGAGGCCCGCGTCGACGAGCGCCGCGCCGATCGGCGTGAGGCTGACGATCACGCCGAGGCGCAGCGCGGCGTCCTCGGCCGCGAGGGCCAGGGTCCAGTCCTCGACCTCGGCGAGCTCGTCGCCGTACATCAGCTCGCAGCCGACCAGCCGGCGCAGGCTCATCCGCTCGGCCTCGGCGACCTGGTCCGCCCCGGCGCCGGCGATCGTCAGCGCGTACTCGTGGGCGCCGAGCCAGGTGCGCAGCGCGGCGAGTCGCTGCGGGCGCAGCAGCACGCCGAACGCGGGCGTGCTCGCCAGCGCGGCGACGCCGGTGGTGCGTGGAGCGGCGAGCGGCGGCCGCAGCGGCTCGGGAGCTCCGCCAGGCGCCACCGCGTACACGCCGCCGCGGACGACGATGATGCGCACGAGGTCGGCCTCGGGGACGACGGCCAGCCAATCGCCGCCGCCGCGCGACTCGAGCGGCTCGTCGCCGTCCTCACCACGCGCGGGCGGCTGGTCCGGGAGCGTGAAGACGACCGCGCCGGAGTGGCCCGGCACCCGCCGCGGCGCCCCGTTGCTGCGGCTCGTGAGCGCGTCGACGAGCGCCGCGCTCAACGCGGGCGCATCGCTCGCGGGGATCAGGATCTGGTGGCGTAGCCCCGGCAGCGCGCGCAGCGGGGTCGTCGCGGCGATCGTGCCGATCGGTCCGTCGTGCGGCGGCTCGGCGAGGGCGAAGATCAGCGGGCGGCCGCGGTCCCAGCCGACCGCGGGCAACGCGGGCGCGTCGACCCCGAGCCGCGCGAGCACCTGCGAGGGCCACCGCGACGGCTCGGCGGCCGCGGCGACGCCGGCGGTGAACGCATCAGGCAGCAGCGCCGTGAACCCGGCGAGACGCGGCTGCACGCCGGTCCAGCGATCCGGATAGAGCGCCGCGACGAACGCGGCGCCCGGTCCGGTCGACTCGATCGCCTGCACGACCCACGGATCCGTGACCAGCGGCACCGCTGCCGCCGCCGCGGGCGCGACCTCCGGGGTCGCGGGCTCGCGTGAGCAGCCGGTGAGGAGCGCAATCAGGAGGGCGAGGCGCGCGGCTCGGAGCACGCGCCAGCTTGCCACGATCGCAACCGAGGGTCACTCGAGGCCGAGGCGCTCCATGTCCTGCTCGTCGAGGCCGAAGAAGTGGCCGATCTCGTGCAGGATCGTGACCTCGATCTCCTCGCGCAGCGCGTCCTCGTCGGGGAAGCTGGCGAGCAGGTTGGCGAAGAACAGGACGATGCGGGTCGGGGCCTCCTGGGCGGCGGCGCTGCGCTGACCGAGGTCGTCGGCGCCCTCGAAGAGGCCGAGCGCGCGCGGGTCGAAGCCGTCGCGGACCAGGGCCTCGTTCGGACGCGCCTCGAGCACCACGGGCACGTTTCCGAGCCGCGCGCGAAACTCCTCGGGGATCGCCGCGAGCACCTCCTCGGCCACCTGGGCGATGAAGCGCTGGTCCTCGGGGGCACCGACGCCCTCACCGAGGTCGGCCTCGGTGTCGAGGCGCCGGACCTCGAGGTTCTCGGCGATCATCGCCTGCTCCTCGCCGAGCAAACCGAGGATCTCCCCGAGCGCGTAGCGGGCGTCGGCGAAGGTCGGCGCCAGCGCGACGGCCCGGCGATAGTGCGGCTCGGCGGCCTCCGGACCGTGCAGCGTCCACTCGAGCTCCCCGCGCGCGAACAGCAGCTCGGGCTGGTCGGGCCAGGTCTCGCTGGCGTCGTCGAGCATCGTCAGCGCGGCCTCGGGGTCGTCCTCGGCGAGGCCATAGACTTCGTCGAGGAGGGCGTCGAGGTTGGGGTCGACGAGATCGGGCAGGCCGCGCATGGCCGGACTGTAACGCGGGTCCTCAGCGAGCGGGGCCCAGGACCGTGACTTTCGTGATGCGCTGGATGAACGCGGTGCGCGAGGTCCCCCGCCCGAGCTCGAGGTCGCTGACGTGCACGCCGTCGACCTTGAGCAGGGTCTCGCGCTCCCCGGCCGGTGCGCCCTTGGCCCGGCCCGCGCAGGGCACCAGGAACTCCGCGAACGAGTGGATCGCCATCGGCGCGCCCCCGGCGTCGCGGCCGAGGTACAGCATGATGTGCCCGGGGAAGTGCAGCAGCACGATCCCCCGCCGGTTGTGCTCGTCCAGCAGCGCCTGCCGTGCGGGCTCGGGCAGCTCGGCCGGGACCTCGACCACGTAGGAGCCCGCCAGCGCCTGGTCGCTGGTGTGCCGCGGCAGCGTGACCCCGAGGCCCGCGAACAGGTCCATCAGATAGCGCGAGCAGTCGCGGCCGCCCGCCCGGTCGCCCCAGCCGTAGGCCTGCCCGAGGTACGCGAAGGCCTCCGTCAGCACCGCGCGGCGGGTCAGCGGACGCGGGACCTCGGCGAAGGCCGGCCCCTCGGCGAGGCCGGTGCGGACCCCCTCGGCGGTCGCGACCAGCACCCGCCCGGGCCCGCCCGGCGCCGCGGGCACCAGGCTGGCGAAGGGCAGCGCCTGGCTGCCGCCGCCCTCGAGCGGCAGGATGAGGTCCTGACCGACGCGTCGGTGCGGCCCGTCGAGGAAGGCCCGGACCTCGGCGGGCGCGAGCGGGGGCGACAGCGCGGCGCTGCGGCCGTCGATCCACCCGACCACGTAGCTGGTGCGCGCGAGCAGGAGCTCGCCGCCCCACGGCCGCAGCACCTGCACGACCTCCTGCGCGCGGGCCATCGAGCACAGGTTGCGGTCGAAGTCGGGGTCCCGGCTCGGCGCGTAGTAGGGCTCGATCTGCGGCCCGCAGTGGATCGGGATCAGGTCGAGGGCGACCCGCAGCTCGGGCTCGGGCGGGCCGGAGCGTCCCTGCGCACCTGTCCCCGGGGCCAGCAGCGGCGCCCGCATGTCCGCGGCGAGCTCCGTCGGGGTGATCTCGACCGCGTAGCGCGCCTGCAGCTCGGCCGGCACCGGCGAGCCGTCGAGCTGGACCAGCTTGCCCCCGCTGAAGCGCTCACGCAGAAATCCCACGCGCGCCTGCAGGCCGCTCGCGAGCGCCACGACGTCGATCGGCGCCCGCAGATCCGCCCGCGCCGCGAAGCCCAGCGCCCGGCTGCGCTGGCTCGCGCTGTTGAGCGCCCGCACCTCCGCCGCCCCGAGCACCGGCCGGTCGAGGTCCGCGAACTCCGCCGTGCGCGCCAGCCAGTAGCCGAGGCTCTCGTGCTCCGGCCGGGTCCGCGGCAGCTGCGGGGGCGCGATTCCACCCGCCGGGCATGCATCCACCGCGGGCGCGACCGCCGGCGCGACCTCCGGAGCCGGCGGCTGCGAGGGCGCCAACGGCTCGCCACAGCCCAACACGAGGCCCCCGAACCCCGGCAAGGTCCAGCGCAGCAGGCAGATCAGGGGACGGCGACGCGGCACGGTCTCTCAGTGTAAGGCCCCAACGTTCGGACCGCGAAATCCATGCCCATCCGTCGTTCATCCCGCCGCGCCCCGGTAGTATCGCGCCCAGGATGCCGTCCCGGTCCAGCGCATGGCGCCCCGCCGCGCTAACGATGAGCGTACTGCTGGCGTGCAGCGGCGCCGCCGACTCGCGCGCGCCCCCCTCACCCGCGCTCGCCCCGACGATCGCTCCTTCGCCGACGAGCGCCGCGCGAGTCGACCTCGCCGCCCCGACGAGCGCCGCGCGAGTCGACCGCGCCGCCCCGACGAGCGCCGCGCGAGTCGACCTCGCCGCCCCGACGAGCGCCGCGCGAGTCGACCTCGCCGCCCCGACGAGCGCCGACCCGGCCGCGTCCGCGACCCGAACCACTCCGCAGCCCCCTGCCCCGCCGGTCGCCCCGACGCCCGACGCGAAGGGCCTGCGATTCGCCCGCGCCTGCGCCCCGGGGGACACGCTGACGATCGCCGCGGTCGGCGACCTGTTGCTGCACCACGAGCTGCAGATCCAGGCCTACGCCGCGCCGGAGGGCTTCCTCGCGGTGTGGGGCGAGGTCAAGGACCTGCTCGCGCTCGCCGACATCAGCTACGCCAACCTCGAGGGCGCCGTCGCCACCGGCCTGAACCGCAAGGGCGAGCCGGTGACCGACCCCGGGCGGGTCTTCGACCGCAACGTGTATTCCTCGTACCCGCGCTTCAACTATCACGCGTCGCTGCTCGACGACCTGATCCGCAGCGGCGTCGATGTCGTGTCGACCGCGAACAACCACGCGCTCGACCGCGAGTCGACCGGCGTCGACGCGACGATCGCCGCCCTCGACCGCGTCGGCCTCGCGCACACCGGCACACGCACGCGCGGCGCCACGGGCCCCTGGCACGCCGTGACCCGCGCGGGCGGCCTGAACGTCGCCTGGCTGGCCTGCACCTTCAGCACCAACCAGATCCCCGACCCCGACGATCAGGTGCTCGGCTGCTACGCGCCCGCCGGCGCGCTCGAGCGCGAGGTGGCCGCGCTGGCCGCCGACCCGGCGATCGACGCCGTGATCGTGACCCCGCACTGGGGCCGCGAGTACAGCGACGAGCCCGACCGCGCGCAGCGCAAGCTGGCCCGCCGCCTGGCCGAGGCCGGCGCGACCGCGGTGATCGGCAGCCACCCGCACGTGCTCCAGACCTGGGAGCTCCTGCGCACGAAGGATGGCCGCGAGGTCCCGGTCGTCTACTCGCTCGGCAACTTCGCCAGCCACCAGCCGGAGCTGCCGCGCCGCTCGAGCATGATCCTCTACCTCGGCCTCACCCGCCCGCCCGGCGCGAAGGCCCACGTCCACGGGGTCCGCTACGTGCCGCTGCACGTCCGTCAGGACGGCGAGCGCTACCTCGTCGAGGCGATCGACCGCGTCGGCGGTCCGGCCGACAGCCGCGCGCTGACCGTCGGCGTGTTCGGCGAGGCCGCCGTGCTGGCCCCGGGCGCGCCGCTGGCGACCCGCCCCGCCTGTCCTTGAGGCCAGCTCACTTGATGCGGATGTGCTCGAGGCCCGGCGGCGGCGCGGGGTAGCCGAGCTTCAGCGCCTCGAGCGTGTCGACGACGATGTTGGCGACCAGGTAGTTGCGAAACCACTTGCGGTCGGCCGGGATGACGTACCAGGGCGCCGCGCGCGTGCTGGTCTTGCGGAAGATCCGCTCGTACGCGTCGCCGAACTCGTCCCAGTCGGCGCGGGCCTGGAGGTCGGCGGGGTCGAACTTCCAGCGCTTGTCGGCCTGGTCGAGGCGCTCCTGCAGCCGCTCGCGCTGCTCGTCCTTGCTGATGTGGAGGAACAGCTTGATGATCACCACCCCG
>Ga0073899_10003548_pt1 | contig 13811 bp, 11 predicted proteins | sample KloWWTmetaKNB5Ph_FD_88975 | JGI IMG/M metagenome (GOLD analysis project Ga0073899, IMG submission 88975) | Active sludge microbial communities from Klosterneuburg, Austria, studying microevolution and ecology of nitrifiers - Klosterneuburg... | ecosystem: Engineered > WWTP > Aerobic digester >... | reverse complement strand
CTCGCCGCCGCCGCCGCCACCGCCGCCGCCGCCGCCGCCCGCCTGGCCGCGATCCTCCCCGCGATCAGGTGCCACGCGGCGATCGCGACCACGCCGGTCCCGAACACGCCGATCCAGATCGTCCCGGCCTGCGGGTAGCTGCTGGTCGTGAAGTTGGCGATCTGCTTCGAGCCGAAGATGGCCGGCGTGAACGGCTTGATCTTCAGCGGCGCCTCGGGGTCGAGCTCGTGCCCGAAGACGTACAGCTTGTAGACGAACCTCCCGAACGCGAACGCCGACACATATCCGGTGATCACCACCAGGTCGAGCAGCGCCCGGACGTTGCCGATCGCCGCGCACCGCAGCGTCAGCACCACCAGCAAGCCCAGCGCGAACGGGATCCAGTCGAGGTCCTTCAGCTCGGCGCGATCGATCTTGTGCATGCCGATGTAGTGGTTGAGGGTGTTGATCTCCTTGATGTCCTGGCCCTTGTGGCCGCCGTCGACCTTGTACGTGTAGACGTCCATGTACAGGCCCTGCGGGTACTGCGGCGCCTTCATCGAGATCCGCCACAGCGGCTTCGACGCGCCGATCAGCAGCGGGATCACCAGCAGCGCCAGGATCAGCCGCGACGACAGGTACAGAGGGCGATCGAGGAACTCGTAGAACTTCTCGAGGGCGGACCGCATGACGGACTCCTCGGCGCCAGGCGCCGTTTCAGACCAGGTCGCTCGTGCGGAACCGCACGAACGCGAACAGCCAGGCGCCGGCGCCGACCACGGTCGGCCACGCGACGCCCAGCGCGTACAGCGCCGGACCACCCACCTTGTTGGCGAGATAGAACCCCACCGGGCCAAGGTTCGCCAGCTCGGGCTCCAGCCCCGACAAGAGCGCCATCCGCGCGTCCTGCACCGGGTTCATCGCGGCGAGCGTGAACACCGCCCGGGCGTCGACCCGCCAGCGCAGGAGCACGCCGATCAGGCCGAAGTCGAGCAGCGCCACCCCGAGCGCCCAGGCCAGCACGACGTAGGTGGTGACCCGCGCCGGGTTGCGCACCACCGCCGAGATCGCCAGGCCGATGCCGGTGAACGCCGCGAGCAGCGACGCGCTGACCGCGAGCGCGCGCACGACGAACGGCCACGGGACTCGCTGCCCCATCGCCACCTGGCCGTAGAGCGCCAGGCCCACCATGAGCACCACCAAGGGCACCACCAGCACGGCGTAGCGGGTCGCCGATACGCCGACGAACCACGCGCTGCGCGACAGCGGCTGGCTGAACAGCAACTCGAGCGAGCCGTCGTCGCGGGCCCGGCCGATCACCGGCGCCACCGCGGTGAGCGCGAGCAGCGGCAGGATCAGCAGCAGCGCGTTGCACAACGACATCAACACCCGGCCCATGCCGGTGAAGCCCATGACCGTCGACTCGCGCAGCCCGACCATCACGAACACGACGGCCAGGATCAGGTAGGCCGAGCCGCAGAACCACAGCCAGCGCGAGCGCCGCACCTCCGCGAGATCGAGCCGCGCCGCGGCCAGCACCTGTCGTCCGAACGTCATGGCATCGCTCCAGGGTGGGCCGGGCCGCCGTCGCGGGTGGCGACCACCGCGCGGGCGCCGGCGAGATCGAGCAGGCCGGGGCGGCGCTCGGTGGCGGTCAGCCCGAAGCCCATGGGCGTGGTCGCGCCCTGCGCGAACCCGACCTCGTCCGCACCGAGCCAGCGATCGTCGCTGGGGTGGTGGAACCACAGCCGGTGCACCGTCGGGTGCCGCTCGTCGAGGTAGCGCAGGAGGCAGCCGACGTCGTCGAAGTTGGCGACCGTCCCGTCGGTGGTGATCAGCTGCGCGGCGTAGCTGGGATCGCCGATCGCCATCCGGCAGTGGGCGCAGCTCTCGCGGTTCCACACCACCGGCACCGGGCGATCGGACGCGCTCGGCGCGCCGCCGCGCACCACCAGCACCACGGCGGCGACCACGGCGACCAGCAGCCCCACGCCGATCGCGGTCCACGGGACGGTGCGCCTACGCGGCATGACCCGCTCCGCCGAGCTCGAGCCGGTCGCTGTCGCGGATCACCAGGTCCTCGACCCCGGCCCCCAGCGCGGCGAGCGCGGCCGGCACCAGCGCCAGCTTCTCGGCGGCGGCCACCGCCTTGGTCCACCAGCCGCCGTGGCCGGCGACGAAGCCGGCCGCGGTGAGCCAGGCCGGATCGGGCCCCCGGTAGCGCAGCTCGATCACCGCCGCGAGCCGCTCGGCCAGGTAGGCGGCGGCCGGGCCGTCGTGCACCACCCGACCCTCGGCCAGCACGACGACGTGATCGACCAGCGCCCGCAGCTCATCGAGCCGATGCGAGCACAGGATCACCGTCGCGTCGGCCGTGACCCGGGCGAAGTGATCGAAGAACCGGGCCCGGGCGGTCGCGTCGAGGCTGGCGGTCGGCTCGTCGAGGATCAGCAGCTCGGGGCGGCTGGCCAGCGCCAGCGCCAGCAGCAGCTTCTGGCGCATGCCGCCCGACAGCGCCCGCATCGGCCGCCGGCCGACCTGGTCGAGGTCGAGGCCGAGGTCGCTGGCGATCGTCGCCACCGCGCTTCGCGCCACGCCCCGCAGCTCGCCGATCGCGCGGACGATCTCGTCGACCGTCGCCGCCATCAGCGGCGCGATCTGCGGCACGTACGCCAGCCGCGCGGCGATCTGCAGGCGATCGGTCAGCGGCGTGCCGTCGATCAGGATCTCGCCGTCGGCGGTGAGCAGGCCCATCAGCGCGCGGGTGAGCGTGGTCTTGCCCGAGCCGTTGGGCCCGAGCAGCGCCACCTTCGCGCCCTTGGCGATGGTGAGATCGACGCCGGTCAGCGCCGTCGTGGCGCCGAACCGTTTGCCGACCTGCTTGAGGATGAGCTCCACGTCACTCCTCCTGGCCGCCGGCGCGTGGTGCGGCCGGCTGCATGCGTGGATGGGGATCGACCAACACGGCCTTGGCCGCGAACAGCGGATCGAGCCGGGTGGCGGCGTCGGCCATCGCCAGCGCCGGCGTGTCGGTGAAGAACTCGAGGTTGGGGTGGCGGTCGACCAGCGTGCGGCTCCACGAGCGCAGCTCGTAGGGCACGTCGCCGCGGCCGTCGTCGTCGAGGTCGTAGCCGGCGTAGTCGTCGAAGTAGTTGCCGGTCCAGGTCACGTCGAGCGCGTCGCCGCCACCGTCGACCCGGCTGTGCGTGTCGTTGGCGATGAAGTCGTTGCCGGCGATCGTGGTGGCGTGGCCGCTGGCGTGGAAGACCAACCCGGCCCGGCACAGCCGCAGCTGGTTGCCGGTGATCTCGACCCGCTGGCCGAGGCCCTGGGGCGTGGCGTCGAGGTAGATCCCGACCTGATCGTGGACCAGCAGGTTGTCGGCGACCGTGACGTTGCCCGAGTCCTTGAGGCCGAACGCGATCCCGGCCGAGCCGGCGGCGTTGGCGACGATGTTGCCGATCAGCTTGATGTCGTGGCTGTACATCACGAACACGCCGACGGTGCCGTCGACGTAGCGGTTGCGCTCGACGTCCGAGCGATCGCTGTACATGAAGTGGGTGCCGTAGCGGCCGCGCAGGATGCGGTTGTCGATGATCCGGTTGCCGCGCGAGTACCAGACCACGACGTCGCGGCCGTCCTCGATCAGGTTGCCCGACACCTCGGAGTCGTAGGTCTCCCACAGCCGCAGCGTGTCGCCGCGCAGGCCGATCGACGGGTCGGTGCCGCCGCGGATGTGGTTGGCGTGCAGCCGGACCCGGCGGGCCTTCTCGACCAGCAGGCCGTAGACCGCGTGCTCGATCATGACGCCCGCGACCTCGACCTCGTCGGCCGCCACCAGCACCGCGCCGTCGAGCTTGTCGTAGCGCCCGCCGGAGCCGTCGATGGTCACGCCGAGCAGGCGGGCCCGCGGCGCGACGATCCGCACCGTGGTGCCGCTGCCGGTCGACGCGATCACCGCGTCGGCGGGCCCCCACACCGTCACCGCCCGCCGCACCACCACGGTCCCCGGGTAGCGCCCCGGCGCCAGGCACAGCGCGTCGCCGTCGTCGGCCGCGTCGAGCCGCGCCTGCAGATCCTCGCCCTCGGCCACCGCCGCGCACCCCTCGGGCCGCGGCGGCCGGGGCAGCTCGCCGGCGGTGTCGTCGGCGACCGCGCGCCCGCCGCAGGCGGCGGCGAGCGCGAGGGCGGGGAGGGCGAGGGCGCGCACGGCGGCTCCTTACTTGGGCTCGACCAGCAGGTAGCCCGCCATCTCGAGGTGCAGCGCCGAGCAGAACTCGGTGCAGTACATCGGGAACACGCCGGCGCGATCGGCGACGAACGTGATGTCCGAGGCCTCGCCGGGCTCGATCGAGACGTTGACGTTGTACGAGTTGATCGCGAAGCCGTGGGTCGCGTCGTAGGCCTGCTCGAGGTTGGTCAGGTGGACATGGACGGTCTCGCCCTCCTTGACCCGGACCACGTCGGGCGTGAAGTGCGAGCGGATCGCGGTCATATAGACGTGGACGCCGTCGGGCCGGCGCTCGACGCGCTCCTTGCCGCCCTCGGTGGCGTTGGGCGACAGCTGGCTGGTCACCGCGTCCTCGCCCGGCTTGTAGACGTCGACCGGGGTCAGCTTGTCGGCCTTGATCATCTGGGCGTAGTGCGGCTCGCCGAGGCCGATCGGCATGTCGTAGAGCACCGTCATCTTCGGCGTGGTCAGATCGACCAGCTGGAAGTTCTGCGGCAGCAGCGGGCCGACCTTGTTGAACCGGTCGAGCGCCCACTTGTTCATCGCGATGAGGTACTTGCCGTCGGGGCTGACGGTGTCGCCCTCGGCGGCGGTCAGGTGGCCGATGTTGTAGTGGGTCGACACCTTGTCGACGACCTTCAGGTCGGCGAGCGACCACTTGGCGACGACGGTCTCGAGGAACATCGACGTGTAGGCGTAGCCTTGGCCGTCGTAGACCGTGTGCAGCGGGCCGAGGCCGAGCTCGACCTGGCCGCGGATCGACGCCTTGAAGTCGAGGATCGGCACGCCGTAGTCGTCCTTGCCGGCGTACTGCTTGGCGTCGATCTGCGCCTTGATCTTCTCGAAGCTGTAGACCGTGCCGTGGGTGTCGAGCTTGCCGCCGACCGCGATGTCCTTGCCGTCCGGGGTGACGTCGACGCCGTGGGGGCTCTTGGGCTCGGGCACGAAGGTCAGGACGCCCTCGGCGGCCGCCACGTCGAGCCGCAGCACCTTCATGTCGCCGATGACCTCGAACTTGCCGGCCTTGACCAGCTCCTCGGCCTTCCGCCAGTTGACGACGTGGAGGTAGTCCATGTCGTTCTGGGACGACCCGGACTCCATGGGCGGGTTGCCCTCCATGTTGCCGCCCCACGACAGCTCGGTGTTGATCGAGTTGAAGAAGGCGTAACCGTCGCTGGCCAGCTTGCCGGCGTCGGCGAGGTCCTGGGTGTACGGCGGGAACTCGACCGCGAACGACGCGTCCTTGTCGATGCGGCCCTTGGCGCGATCGAACTTCCAGAACACCGCGGCGCCGCGGTACTTGGCCTTGTAGTCGGTCTTGGGGTCGGCGAAGCCGCCGCCGAACGGCGTCGGGTACTGGGTGGTCTCGATGACGTAGTCGGTGTTCGGCGTGACGAACGCCGCGCCGTGATCCGAGCCGATCAGCTTGGACGACACGATCTGCTTGGTCGTGAAGTCGGCGAGATCGATCACCGCGACCCGCGCGTTGGCCTTGTCGCCGATGAACAGGAACTTGCCGTCGTAGTCGCCGCCCTGCTCGGACAGCGCCGGGTGGTGGGTGTCGGCCCAGCTCAGGTTGCGGCCGTGGCTGTCCGAGGCCAGCAGGTTCTTGGTCTGATCGTCGAAGCCGTAGCCCTGCCAGGGCTCCGGCGTGAACACGGCGATGTACTTGAGGATGCGCATCGACGGCACGCCGATGACGAGGACCTGGCCCGAGTGGCCGCCGGACGCGAACGTCAGGTACTCGTCGAACTTGCCGGTGGGGGTGTAGGTCTTGAGCGCGGCGGTGACGTCGGCCTCGGACAGGCCGCGGGCCTTCATCAGCTCGACCACGCCGCCCGACGGCGCGGCGCCCGCGCCGCCGCCAGCGGAGGATTGCTTGCCGCCGCTACAGGCGGCGACGACGAGGCCGGCGGTGAGCCAGCCGAGACCGGACAGGGGCAGACGCATGGCGCCTCCTTCGAGAGATCGGGCCGTGGCCCGGGTGGTGCCGGCGTGCCGGCGTGGACGTGCGCGGCTACTTGCCGCCGAGGCTGCGGACGTGGGCGCGGAGCGCGGCGAGCACCGCCGGGTCCGACAGGTCGGGGTTGGCCGGCATCGTCGGCGCCTTGCCGACCGCCGCGCCGCCGTAGTGGATGATCTTCTCGATGTGCTCGTCGGTGACCGACGCCTGCCACGCCGGGTCGCCGAAGTTGCGCGGCGGCGGGGTCAGGCCCTTGGACGCGACGCCGTCGCCCTTGCCCTCGGCGCCGTGGCACGGCACGCAGCGCTGGGAGAAGATCTCCTTGGCCTTCGCGGTGGGATCGCCGGTGGGCGCGGGGGTGGGCGTGGGCGCGGGCGCCGCGGTCCCCGACGCGGTGCCGGCGCCGGCGTTGTCAGACTTCGATCCGCCGCATGCGGCGAGGGTCAGGCCCAAGGCCACGGCGAGCGCGGTGGAGAACGTTCGGCTGGTCATGCCGCGGGCATCAGCAAGGCCGATGCCGAGCGGTCGCGCGCAACCGCTGCGATCCGCGCATCTGACGCGCAACCGATGCGCGTTTCGCGGCGCTCATCAGCCCGGCAAGATGCCGAGCCGGCTCGCGGTGCGGTGCAGGTTGCCACGGTCGAGGCCGAGCGCGCGCGCGGCGCCCGCCCAGTTGCCGCCCGCGGTCTCCACCGCGCGCAGGATCCGGCGGCGCTTGAACTCGTCGACGGCGTCGGCGAGCGAGAGGTCCGCGAGGTCGTCGGCGCAGGGCGCCGGCTGGTCGGGGGTCGGCAGCGCCAGGTGATCGACGTCGATCGTCACCGGCTGGCCGCGGGTGGCCCCGGCGGCGCGCAGCGCGGCGCGCAGGATGGTGTGCTCGAGCTCGCGCACGTTGCCCGGCCACTCGTACTTGCCCAGCGCGGCGCGCGCCGTCGGCGTCAGGCCGACGCGACCCAGGCCCAGGCGGGCGCGCGCCTCGTCGAGGAAGTGGCCGGCTAGCATGACGACGTCGTCGCCGCGCACGCGCAGCGGCGGCACCGCGATCCGCAGCACGCTGAGGCGGTGGAACAGATCGCTGCGGAACCGGCCGGCGGCCACCTCGGCGACCAGGTCGCGGTTGGTCGCGGCGATGATGCGCACGTCGACGTGCAGCGGGTGGTCGGCGCCGACCCGCTGGATCTCGCCCGACTGCACCGCGCGCAGCAGCTTGGCCTGCAGCCCCAGCGGCAGCTCGCCGATCTCGTCGAGGAACAGCGTGCCGCGGTCCGCCACCTCGAACTTGCCGGGGCGGTTGTCGATGGCGCCGGTGAACGCGCCGCGCACGTGGCCGAACAGCTCGCTCTCCGCGATCGACTCGGGCAGGGCGGCGCAGTTGACGTAGATCAGCGGCTGGTCGCGGCGCAGGCCGCTGCGGTGGATGGCGCGCGCCACCACCTCCTTGCCGACGCCGGTCTCGCCGGTGATCAGCACCGCCAGGTCGGCCCGCGCCGACATCGCCAGCTCCTCGCGCAGCGCCCGGATCGACGGCGAGGTGCCGAGCAGCTCGTCGCGGGTGCGGGCGCGCACCTCCGCCAGCATCTCGGTCGAGACCCGGGCCGCCCGCGCCGCGGCGTCCTCGAGCGCGTCGATCAGCTGGCTGGTGCGCAGGCCGGCGGCCGCCAGGGCCGCGGCGGTGGCCACCGGCTCGTCGCTCAGGTCGTCGAACGCATCGGGGGTCAGATCGTCGAGCGTGAGCACGCCGATGATCTCGCCGCCGACCGACAGCGGGCTGCCCATGCAGGCGTGGACCCGGCGCAAGCCCGCGGGATCCGCCAGCAAGAGCCCGTCGAAGGGATCGGGCACGCGGGGGTCGGTGAAGCGCGTCGGCCCCGGCGCACGCAGGATCTGCGCGAGGCGCGGGTGCTCGGCGACCACGAAGCGGCGCGCCATGGTCTCCGGCGCGAGCCCGCGCGCGGCCACCGGGACCAGCGCGTCGCCGTCGACCCGCAGGATGGCCACGGCGTCGGCAGGGATGAAGCGCTGGATCGCGTCGACGAGGCGCTCGTGGCGGTCGGCGGCGGCGAGGTTGGCCGTCAGGTCGACGGCGATGTCGGCCAGCGGGGCGATGGTTGTGTCAGCATGACGACGCGTTGTCGGGCGGAGGACCGGCACGTTGTCCGGGCCACAATGCACTCGCCAGGCCAACCGTCCGCAGCGCGCCGTGACGGTCCGGCGCCAGCGCGGACCGGGTCAGCGCGTCGCGCTGCCCTTGACCCGTCGCCGCGCGCCGGTGGCCTTGGCGCGGGCCGCGGCGGGCGCGGGCTTGAGCTTCGCGCCCGGCGCGCCGGCGTCGAGCCAGGCCGCGGTCCGGGCGAAGTCGGCGAACCGGGTCGCCTTGGCCTCGGCGCCCAGGAACGCCAGCAGGTAGCGGTGGCCGTCGATCTCGGCGCCGGTGATGAAGCAGTAGCCGGCGGCGCGGGTGAACCCGGTCTTGCCGCCGGTGACCTTGTACGTCCCCGCGACCATCGGCTGGTTGGTCGAGCCGTAGGGGATCTTGTTGGCCCCCGAGCGCGACTTCACGACGTAGTAGGTGGTGGCCATGATCTCGGCCAGCACCGGGTCCTTCTGGGCGGCCCGGAGCGCGAGCGCCATCTCGCGGGCGGTCGAGACGTTGCCGCGCAGGCCCGAGGAGTCGGTGAACCTGGTCTTCTTGAGGCCCAGGTCCTTCGCCACGTCGTTCATCGCGGCGATCAGCTGGTCGCGGGTCATCCCGGCGGCGCGCCCGAGCGCGGTGGGCGCGCGGTTGTCGGACGAGATCAACATCGCGCGCAGGAGGTCGTGGTTGCGGAACGACTGGCCCACGTCGAGCCGGGTCCGCGAGCCACCCTTGGCGGCCCGGGCGTCGTCGCGGGTGATCTCGGTCCAGTCGTCGAGCGCGATCTTGTGCTTCCGCACCGCCATCGCCACGAAGATCTTGGTCGTCGACGCGATGGCCCGGACGGAGTCCGCGTCTTTGGCGAAGACCTCGGCGCCGGTGTCGGCGTCGATCACGACGGCCGCCCGCGACTTGATCTCGGGGAGTTCCGATGGCTTGTCGGCCACCGCGGACCCGGAGATCAGCCCCACGAGCAACAGGGATGTCACGAACGCGGCCGTGCGCATCGATCCAGATGTACCATGCACGACTCGCGGACGCTAAAAACCAGCAAGACGGGCGCCCAAGCCGCCCCCGCGCCGCAGCGTCTTACCCGTCGCCATTGTTTGCCGAGGTGACGATACGCCGCCCGGCCGCTGGATGCGTTACACTCGAGACTGCGGGAGGACACATGGATCCGAATTACCCCGGGGGGCCGCCCCCTGCTGATCCGATCATCGGCCTGACCATTGGCAATTACCTCGTTCGCCAGAAGCTCGGCGAAGGAGGCATGGGATCCGTGTACCTGGCCGAGCACCCGCACATCGGCAAGAAGGTCGCGCTCAAGGTCCTCCACGCCGAGTTCGCGTCCAACACCGACGTCGTGACCCGCTTCTTCAACGAGGCCAAGGCGGTCAACGACATCGGGCACCCGAACATCGTCGACATCATCGACTACGGCGTGCTGCAGACCGGCCCCTCCGGCGAGGGCCTCGTCTACTTCATCATGGAGTTCCTGCCGGGGCTCACCCTGTCGCAGCTGCTCCAGCGCGAGGCCCCGCTGTCGCCCGAGCGCGCGATCGGCATCGCCCTGCAGGTCGCCGACGCGCTGTCGGCGTCGCACAAGTCGAACATCGTCCACCGCGACCTCAAGCCCGACAACATCATCCTCATCCACCGCGGTCGCGAGCACGACTTCGTCAAGCTGCTCGACTTCGGCATCGCCAAGCTCACCGGCGATCAGCCCGGCTCGCGGCGGACGCGCACCGGCCTGGTGATGGGCACGCCCGCGTACATGTCGCCCGAACAGTGCGAGGGGCGCGGCAACGTCGACCACCGCTCGGACATCTACGCGCTCGGCATCGTGCTGTACGAGATGATCGCGGGCCGCGTGCCGTTCTTCGGCGACGGCTACGGCGAGGTGCTGGTGCAGCACCTGACCCAGCCGCCGCCGCCGCCGTCGACGATCCGCGGCGTGATCCCGCCCCACGTCGAGCAGGTCATCCTCAAGGCGCTCGAGAAGCGCCCCGAGATGCGCTTCCCGACGATGGACGAGATGGCCAAGGCGATGGCCGATCCGGTCGGCTACGTCGAGGCCCACGGCGGCATCGCCGGCTTCCTGCAGACGCCGCTGTCGCCCACCAACGACCCGGTGCCGCCGGTGTCGCGGCTGACCCCGTCGCCGCTGACCAGCCCGCTGACGCCGGTGCCGGGCGCCACCGCCACGCCGACGACCCTCGGCGGCGCGGCCGGCGCGGCGCCCGCTGGCGGCGGCAAGAAGCCGCTCGGCCTGTTCATCGGCATCGGCGCGGCGGTGGCCGCGGCCGCCGTGGCGCTGATCGTGATCACCAGCGGCGGCGGCGGCAAGAAGACCAACGAGGATCCGGGCACCGGCACGCAGACCGCGGCCGGCACCGCCGACCCCGGCGCGGGCACCGCCGCCGGCACGGCGGGACCAGGCACCGCGGCCGGCACCGCGGATCCGGGGCCGGGCACCGCGGCGGGCACCGCCGATCCCGGGCCGGGCACCGCAGCGGGCACCGCCGATCCAGGCCCGGGCACCGCGGATCCGGGGCCGGGCACCGGCGCGGGCACCGCGGATCCGGGGCCGGGCACCGGCGCGCCGACCGCCGGCGAGAAGGTCAGCATCACCGTCGCCTCCAAGCCGGCCGGCGCGTTCATCACCTTCGGCGATGAGACCGAGCCGCGCGGCAAGACCCCGTTCACCTTCGATGTCGACAAGGCCGATCGCGACGCCACCATCGTGGTGTCGATGCCCGGCTACAAGGACGAGGAGCGCAAGGTCCGCCTCAACGCCCGCGTCGATCTCGAGATCGCGCTCAGCAAGAAGTCGCGCGGCGGCACCAAGCCGCCGGGCGGCGGCGGCAGTGGCGGTGGTGGCACCGGCGGTCCGCTCGGCGACAACCCCATCGATCCGTTCGCTCCCAAGAAGAACAAGTAGGCCGCGTCCGCGCGCGCCGCTCGCGTCTCCCGTTTCTGGAACCCGACCATGACCCACGCCTATCGCCTCGCTGCCTTGCTCTCGACTGTCCTCGCCGTCGCTGTCGTCGCCCCCGGCGACGCGGTCGCGCAGCAGAGCGACACGATCCAGCCCAACGATCCCGAGCTGGTCCCGCCGTCCACCAACGATCCGACCGAGCGCGCCAAGGCGTTCTACATGCGCGGCCGGAAGAACTACGACCTCGGCCGCTTCCGCCGCGCGATCGCGCTGTACGAGCGCGCCTACGAGGAGCTGCCCGACGCGGCGTTCCTGTTCAACATCGCGCAGGCGTACCGTCAGCTCGACGAGTGCAAGGACGCCCAGTTCTTCTACAAGCGCTACCTGTCGGTCGCCAAGGACGTGACCGCAGCGCAGAAGAAGGAGATCGAGGGCCACATCGCCGCGCTCACCGAGTGCGTCAAGAAGCAGGAAGACATCCGCAACCGGCCGCCTGGCGGCACGATCCCGCCCGACGGCATCGGCACCGGTGGCGGCGGTGGCGGCACGGGTGACGGCGGCACCGGCGGCACCGGCACCGGCGGCACCGGCACGGGTGGCACCGGCACGGGTGGCACCGGCGGCACCGGCACCGGTGGCACCGGCACGGGTGGCACCGGCACGGGTGGCACCGGCACGGGCGGCACCGGCACGGGCGGCACCGGCGGCACGGGTGGCACCGGCGGCGGCGATCGCGTCGGCGACACCGGCGGCGGCGGCGGCGGTGGCGGCGACATCGACGATGGCGGCGACGGCGGTGACGGCGGTGAGCCCACGACCGCCGCGCGCCCGCACCTGGTGGCGCTGTTCGCGCGGGGCGGCGGCGCGCGCTTCGCCGCCGGCGACCTGTCGACCTTCGTGTCGGCGGCGGGCGTGACCGCCGGCTACCCGCTCGCCTTGAACGACAAGCTCGTGCTCGACCTCGGCGCGGCGTTCGGCTTCATGCCGGTGCCGTGGAACGGCAACATGAGCACCTCGGGCACGTCGTCGTTGATCACGGTCGGCGCGCACGCCGGCGCGACCTACGAGGTGGCGCCCAAGATCGGCGTCCGCGGCGAGTTCGACGTCGGTGGCCTGTTCCTCACCGGCCTCGAGGAGGGCAACCCGTTCACCACCGGCGCCCGCGCGGCGACCGGCGCGCTGAGCATGCTGTCGGTGCGCGCCGCGGTGGCCGCCGAGTACGCGTTCAACGCCAACCTGTCGCTGGTGGTGACCCCGGTGGCGTTCACGTACAGCCCGCCCCACGCCGACCTGGCGATGGGCGTCGACTCGATCACGCGGATCGAGTTCCTGGGTGGCCTCGGCTACCGCATGTAGCGAGCGGCCGAAGGCCCGAACCCAGGTCGGGGAGCCCTTCGGCCGTGGCTAACCGTCGCGTGCGAGGGGCGAAGGCCCGCCGCGCGCGCCGCCGGTGATAGGATGGCCGCGCGATGAAGAAATGCCCGTTCTGCGCCGAGGAGATCCAGGAGGAGGCCATCAAGTGCCGCTTCTGCGGATCGTTCGTGAGCGCGGCGCCGCCCACGGCGGCCCCCGCCGGAGCTCGGCCGGTCGCCGCGGTCCCGCCCGCCGCTGCGCCCGCGCCCGCGCCCGCACCCGCACCCGCACCCGCGGGGCCGTTCCAGGCCGCCACCGCGGCCCACCACGACACGCCCAAGGAGCGCAAGACGATCTACGACGGCGCGCCGTCGTGGCGGGCCTACTTCGGCCACTACTTCTTCGGTGGGCTGGCCACGCTGATCGTGCCGGCGCTGTTCTACAAGATCTTCTCGTGGATCGGCGCCACCTCGAAGAACCGCTTCCTGGTCTTCCTCGTGCTGCTGGCGTGCTGCGCGATCTACTTCTTCGGGTTGTACCTGTACCGCAAGTCGATCCGCTTCCGCGTCACCAGCACGAACATCGAGACCGAGCGTGGCGTGCTGTCGAAGAAGATCGACATCCTCGAGCTGTGGCGCTGCCGCGACGTCCGCTACAAGCAGAACCTGCTCGATCGGCTCCTCGGCATCGCCCACATCGAGATCTTCACCGCCGACGTCACCACGCCCCACATCGAGATCATCGGCCTGCCGGCGTCGCGCCAGCTGTTCGAGCAGATCCGCGACAGCATCGAGCTGCAGCGCCAGGCCCGCAACGTCTACGGCGTCGTGAGCTGAGACGAGATATTGAGAGGGTCTTTCGCAAAGACCCAGGTGGAGGCAGGTGGCACACGAGGCTGCATGCGCCTCGGCAGATCGACGGGGACGCCCCCACCCGAAACGCGAGATCCTCCTCGGGGAACCTTCTCCTTCCCCACCTCGGAGAGCGTCGGAGTCCGTGCTGGCTCGCGCACGCGGGATCCGGTGCACGCCGCTCGACCCGCCCGACCGCGACGCGCCGTCCGGGAGGTCGGCGGACAGTCGTCCTGGAGGGCCTCCCTGGCTAACGGATGCCGCCCTTCTTCTTGAGCGACTTGATCTCGGCGGTGGCCTTGCCGCGATCTTCGTCGCGATCGAAGATGGCGACCTTCACGCCCTCGGCGCGGAGCTTCTCG
>Ga0073899_10003546_pt1 | contig 13814 bp, 13 predicted proteins | sample KloWWTmetaKNB5Ph_FD_88975 | JGI IMG/M metagenome (GOLD analysis project Ga0073899, IMG submission 88975) | Active sludge microbial communities from Klosterneuburg, Austria, studying microevolution and ecology of nitrifiers - Klosterneuburg... | ecosystem: Engineered > WWTP > Aerobic digester >... | reverse complement strand
TGGCGGGCTTCACCCTTTCCGATGGTCTCCGGGAGGATTGCCCCGCAGCTTTCGAATCCCTGCGTGGTAAGGGTATTGCTCTGTCCATCTTCAGTGGTGATACGCCGTCGACGGTCGAGGCGCTGGGCCGGCGTCTCGGGGTTGCACAGGCCCTTGGCGGCATGACCCCCGAGGACAAGCACCGTGGCCTGGTTGCCCTGCAGAAGGGCGATGCGGTGATCGCCATGGTGGGCGACGGCGTGAATGACGCGCCGGTGCTGGCCCAGGCACAGGTGTCGGTGGCTATGGGCGGAGGTACCGATCTGGCCCGCAACCAGGCCGACATCGTCCTGCTGAGCGGCCATCTTTCCTCTCTGGCCGAAGGGGTCACCCTGTCCCGTCGCGCGCTGGCCATCATCCGGCAAAACCTGTGGTGGTCGTTTGCCTATAATTTCACTGCCGTACCTCTCGCCATGTTCGGGCTCGTCACGCCGTGGATGGCGGGCATCGGCATGTCGGCGAGCTCGCTCTTCGTCGTCCTGAACGCCTTGCGCTTGCAGCGCAGGCCACCTCGCTGAGGGACCCCATGGAAAGTCTTTACCTGCTGATTCCCCTGTCCGTCGTGCTGGTTTTCGTGATCGGGGTCGTATTTTGGTGGTCGGTCCGGAGTGGTCAGTTCGATGATCTTGAAGGCCCAGGCTACCGAGTGGTGGTCGACGATGATGCACCGCCGGTGGTGAAACCTCCGGTCAAGGAGGATGACGGCGGTACGTCTCGCTGACGGGGTGAAAATTCACCACGCTATCTAAAGGGTTTTTGACCCAAATCAAGACGCCCGGGCAGGGAGATGCGCATACTCCGTTCCAAGTTGAAAACGCAAACACGAGCAACAAAATGCGTTTTCCTGGTGCGATGGCGCCAGTACTTAAGTCTCTCTGTTGGGGTTGGGGGTGCGCGATGCGCACCCTTTTTTTTCGCCTTTTTGCCCCCATTCCTGTGTTTCGGAAGCCATCTGTCCGATGTCTTCGCTTGCCGGTCAGCCCCCTTGCCTGACCGTCGCGAGTCACTGCGGAACCCTTCCTTTGTCCTGGATCAGCCTTGTTCCGGGCGGGCTTCGTGATTGCTTGTCAGCGCGTTCGATCGAGTGGTGTTGGGCCTTGTGCGTTGAAAAGCGCTGTTCTGAGGCGCCAACCTGCTAAAATTCCGGGCTTTAGTTTTTCGACCATCCTTTGTCTCACTGGAGTCTGCCTCATGGCCATTGAACGTACCCTGTCCATCATCAAACCCGACGCTGTTGCCAAGAACGTGATCGGTCAGATCTACGCCCGTTTCGAAGGCGCCGGCCTGAAGATCATCGCGGCCAAGCTGGTGCACCTCTCCGAGCGTGAAGCCGGTGAGTTCTACGCTGTGCACAAGGAGCGCCCCTTCTTCAAGGATCTGGTCTCCTTCATGACCTCCGGTCCGGTGATGATCCAGGCCCTGGAAGGTGAAAACGCCATCGCCAAGAACCGTGAGCTGATGGGCGCCACCGATCCGAAAAAGGCCGACAAGGGCACCATCCGCGCCGATTTCGCAGAGTCCATCGACGCCAACGCCGTGCATGGCTCCGACGCGCCCGAAACCGCCGCTGTGGAAGTTGCTTTCTTCTTCCCCGGCATGAACGTTTACAGCCGTTGATGATCTCTGGTTGCGGGATGAAAGCCCTTCTTCCCGCTGCCAAGGATGGAACTACCCGTGGTCAATCTCCTCGATTTCGATGCCGAAGCCCTTACCGACTGGTTTGTCCAGCAAGGTGAGAAACCATTCCGCGCCAAGCAGGTGCTCCGCTGGGTGCATCGCTTCGGTGCCACCGATTTCGACCAGATGACCGACGTGGCCAAGTCCCTGCGGGCCAAGCTCGCAGGGACGGCCTGCATCACGCCGCCGGTGCCGGTGCGTGACAGCATCTCCACGGACGGTACACGCAAGTGGCTGCTGGATGTGGGCAACGCCAATGCGGTTGAAACGGTGTTCATTCCCGAAACCAACCGCGGCACCCTGTGCATTTCCTCCCAAGCCGGCTGTGCCCTTGACTGCGCTTTCTGTTCAACAGGCAAGCAGGGCTTCAACCGCAACCTCAGTGCCGCTGAGATCATCGGTCAGTTGTGGCTGGCCAATCGCATGCTGGGCGCCAATGGCGACGGTGAGCGGGTGATCAGCAACGTGGTGATGATGGGCATGGGCGAGCCCCTCGCCAACTTTGACAACGTCGTGTCGGCCTTGAAGCTGATGCTCGACGATAACGCTTACGGTCTTTCCCGGCGGCGCGTCACCGTATCCACGTCAGGCATCGTGCCGGCCATGGATCGCCTGCGCGACGCCTGCCCCACGGCCCTTGCCGTTTCCTTGCACGCGTCCAATGACGCCTTGCGGGACAAGCTGGTGCCGATCAATCAGAAGTACCCCCTCCGCGAGCTGATGGCAGCCTGTCGGCGTTACCTTCAGAAGGCGCCACGAGACTTCATCACTTTCGAGTACGTCATGCTGGACGGCATCAACGATTCCGATGCCCATGCCCGTGAGCTGGTTGCCCTCGTGCGGGACGTACCTTGCAAATTCAACCTCATTCCGTTCAACCCCTTTCCGGGGTCCGGCTTCGAGCGTTCGCCGGCGCCGCGGATCAGACGTTTTGCTGAGATCCTTATAGATGCCGGTATCGTCACCACCACCCGCAAGACCCGCGGTGATGATGTGGACGCGGCTTGCGGCCAACTGGCCGGCCAAGTGCAGGACAAGACCCGCCGCACGACGCGCATTGTGCCGATTCAGGAGGTCTGACCGTGAAACGCATTATGCTGGCCCTGTCCATCCCGCTCATGCTGTCTGCCTGTGCGGGTCCGCAGATCCCGGGAGGGGTGGCGCGACTGGAGCGCCCGGTGTCCGAACAGCCCGTTCAGAGTGACGGACGGCGCAAGGCCAAGGTGCATGTGGAGCTCGGTCAGGCCTATTTTCAGGCGGGCCGCTTCGGGGTTGCCCTGGATGAGGCGCGTGCCGCGGCCACCTATGATTCCGGCTATGCCCCCGTTTATCAGCTGATGGGCCAGGTGCATATGTATCTGGAGGAGAACGAGATCGCGGAGGCGAATTTAGCCCATGCCCTGCGTCTCGCCCCGGGTGATCCGGAAGTGATGAATGCCTACGGCTGGTTCCTGTGCTCGGTCGGCAAGGAGCAGGCCGGGCTCGAGCTCCTGACCACGGCGGCACGCAATCCTTATTATCAGAGTCCCGCCCGGGCGCTCAACAATGCCGGGCTGTGCCAGGTTCGGCTCAAGAACGATCGAGCGGCTGAAGAGCAGTTTCTCCGGTCGCTGGAGACGGATGCGACCAATCTGCAGGCCATTTACCATCTCGCCGCCATCACCTACCGGCGAGGGGCCTATGAGGCGTCGCGGCGCTATATTGCCGCGCTGCATGAAGGTGGGGAGCCGACTGCCGAAAGCCTGTGGCTTGGCATCCGCGTCGAGCGTCGCCTCGGTGACCGGGCGGCCGAGGCTGCCCTTGCCCAACAGTTGCGTCGGCGCTTTCCCGCTTCTCCCGAATATCAAGCTTTCCAGCAAGGGCTGTATCAGTGACAGATTCTCAAGCTTTGTCGTCCTCCCCGAACCCGGTTGATGAAGTCCGGGCCGGTGATGGCCTGCGCCGCACTCGTGAGGCCCAAGGGCTCAGCATTTCTGAAGTGGCACATGCCCTCAAGCTCAACCCTCGGCAGATCGAGGCCCTTGAGTCCGGGCGTTTTGACCTCCTGCCGGGTTTTGCGTTCACCCGTGGTTTCCTGCGCAACTACGCCCGTCTCCTCAAGATCGATCCCGCACCCCTGCTGGCCCAGCTTGAGCCTCCAGAGGCCGATGCCAATGTGGAGCTGGCCCCTAGCTCTAACGCTCAGGGCGAGATGCCAGAGATTGGTCGAGGCCGTTTCCGCCGCTCGGTGATTCCCGGCATCCTGGCCGCCCTGGCGCTCCTTGGGGTCGTTGTGGCGGGCTGGTATTACGACACCCTGCGCTCTAAGCCGGCCGAGGAGCTGGCTGCCAGCCTTCCGGCCCCTGTTGAAGCTGTGCCCTCGTCCGAGCCCTCTCCGGCGGGTGAAACCGTCACCCCGGTAGCTGTTGGTGCCGCTGTGGCATCTCCGGCCGAGGTGGCCGTGGCCCCGCAGGTTCTTCCTGGTGCGCCGGCGGTTGCACCTGAGGTGGTGCCGGTTGCTGTTCCCGTGCCGGCAGTTGTCGATACGCCAAAAGCCGCCGATGGCATGGAACGCCTGGTTTTCGACTTCAGCCAGGATGCATGGGTTGAGGTCAAGGACGCGAGCGGCAAGATCATTTTTTCGCGCCTCGGGAAGGCCGGCTCCCGGGAGCAACTCGAAGCACGTGCTCCCTTTTCACTGGTTGTCGGCAATGCCCGTTACGTGAAACTTGAGCGCAACGGTACGCCGGTCAATCTGGGCACCAAGGCGACGGTTGCCCGTCTCAAGCTGGAATGAGGGCAGAAACCATGGATCTTCTTCTCTCCGGGCGGGCTGCCGCGCGGCGTGTCACCCGTGAAGTGCGGATTGGTCAGGTTGTGGTTGGCTCTGGCGGCCCAATTGTCGTTCAGTCCATGACCAACACCGATACGGCCGATGATTTTTCGACCTCGATGCAAGTGGCCCAGTTGGCCCGGGCCGGGTCGGAGTTGGTGCGGATCACCGTGAATAACGATGAGGCGGCCAAGGCCGTCCCCAGGATCCGGGACAAGCTTCTGTCCATGAATCTCGATGTCCCGCTGGTAGGCGATTTTCACTACAACGGCCACAAATTGCTGGCTGACAACCCGGCCTGCGCCGAGGCTCTTGCCAAATACCGAATCAATCCAGGCAACGTAGGGCAGGGCGCCAAGCGCGACACCCAGTTTGCGTCCATTGTCGAAATGGCTTGCCGCTTCGACAAGCCGGTGCGCATCGGTGTCAACTGGGGCAGCCTGGACCCGTCGGTGCTGGCGAGGATCATGGATGAGAATGCCCGCCGGGAGATCCCCCGGGATGCCGGTGCCGTCATGCGCGAAGCCCTCGTGACCTCGGCCCTGGAGTCGGCTGCGAAGGCGGAAGAGTACGGGCTGGGTGGTGACAAGATCATCCTGTCTGCAAAGGTCAGCAGCGTGCAGGATCTGATCGCCGTCTATCGTGATCTGGCCGCAAAGTGTGATTACCCGTTGCACCTGGGGCTGACCGAGGCCGGCATGGGTTCGAAGGGTATCGTTGGCTCGACTGCAGCGCTTGCCGTGCTTTTGCAGGAAGGCATTGGCGACACCATTCGGGTGTCCCTGACGCCGGAGCCCAACGGGAGTCGCAGCCAGGAGGTCATCGTCGCCCAGGAGATCCTTCAGACCATGGGCTTGCGCGCGTTCACACCCATGGTGACGGCCTGCCCGGGCTGTGGGCGCACTACCAGCACCTTGTTCCAGGAACTGGCTTCCGATGTGCAGAGCTATGTTCGCGACAACATGCCGATCTGGCGTGAGCAGTTCGATGGCGTCGAGAACATGAACCTCGCCGTGATGGGCTGCATCGTCAATGGTCCGGGTGAGAGCAAGCATGCCAACATCGGGATATCCCTGCCCGGAACCGGTGAGTCTCCCGCGGCGCCGGTCTTCGAGGACGGCGTGAAGACCCAGACCCTGCGTGGCGACAACATCAGTAACGAATTCAAGACAATCATTGAAAGGTACGTGGCCCGTACCTACCGCCGCAAGGGCGCTCCGGCCTGAAGCGCCGGACGTCCCCCACGAAAAACAAGAAAGATCATGAGCAAAGTCCTCCAGGCCGTGCGCGGGATGAATGACATCCTGCCCGACGACGCCGAAGTGTGGGAGCAGTTCGAGGACATCGTCCGCAACTGGCTTCACAGCTACGGCTACCGTCCCATCCGCATGCCCATCGTCGAGCCGACGCCGCTGTTCAAGCGCGCCATCGGTGAAGTGACCGACATCGTCGAGAAGGAGATGTACTCCTTCGAGGATGCCCTCAACGGTGAGCACCTTACGCTGCGCCCGGAAGGCACCGCGTCCTGCGTGCGGGCCGCGATCCAGCACAACCTGCTGTTCGGTAATCCACGCCGACTCTACTATCACGGTCCGATGTTCCGCCACGAGCGCCCGCAGAAGGGGCGCTATCGCCAGTTCCATCAGGTTGGCGTGGAGGCCTTGGGCTACGAAGGTCCGGACATCGATGCCGAACACATCCTCATGTGCGCGCGTTTGTGGGACGATCTGGGTCTCGACGATGTCAGGCTGGAGATCAACTCCCTGGGTAGCAGCGAGGAGCGTGCAGCGCATCGTGCAGCCCTGATCACCTATCTCGAGCAGCACAAGGATCGCCTCGACGAGGATGGCCTGCGCCGCCTGTACTCGAATCCGCTGCGCATCCTGGATACCAAGAATCCCGACCTGCAGGGTATTGTCGAAGCGGCGCCCCGCCTTGCGGATTTCCTGGGCGAGGAGTCCCGTAAGCACTTCGATGGTGTGCAGACCCTGCTGAAGGATGCAGGAATGCCCTATCGTATCAATCACCGCCTGGTGCGCGGCCTTGACTACTACAACCGTACGGTCTTCGAGTGGGTCACGACCCGCCTCGGCGCTCAGGGCACGATCTGTGCGGGTGGCCGCTATGACGGGCTGGTGGCCCAGCTCGGCGGCAAGCCCGCGCCGGCGGCCGGTTTTGCCATGGGTGTGGAGCGACTTCTGGCCCTCTGGCAGGAGTGTGGTGGTGAGGCGGAACGTGTGGTGCCGGATGTCTATGTGGTTCATGCGGGCGAGGCCGCCCAGCGGGCAGCCTTTCGTGTGGCCGAAGCACTGCGCGGTACCGGGTTTTCAGTGACCCTGCATTGTGGTGGTGGGGGCTTCAAGTCCCAGATGAAGCGTGCCGATGCATCCGGCGCGCCCTTTGCAGTGGTCATCGGTGACGATGAGGCCGCGGCAGGCGAGGTCAGCCTCAAGCCCTTGCGCGACGGCAGTGAACAGATTCGCGTCCCGATGGACGCGCTCCCCGAAACCCTGGCGGACCGCCTACTCGAATCGGAAGAAGACGATGGCAGCATTTGACCTCGAAGAACAGGAACAGATTTCCCAGATCAAGGGCTGGTGGGAGAGCTATGGCACCGTTGTGACAGCGGTCGCCGTGGTTGCGGCCCTGGCCTCGGTGGGCTGGCAGGGCTGGAACTGGTACCGGGGCCAGCAAGGCGCCGAGGCTTCGGCCCTCTATGCGGTCGTGCAGCAGGCTGCTGTCGAGCACAATGCCCAGAAGGCCCGGGAAGCAACCGGGGCGATCATCGAGAAGTACAGCGGCACCCCCTACGCCGACCTGGCAGCCCTGCTGTCTGCCAAGGTGCAGAGCGATGCCGGCGATCTGAAGAACGCCCGCGTGCCCCTCGCCTGGGCGGCCGAGAAAGCCAACGATCCGGCCCTGCGCAACCTGGCGCGGCTGCGTCTGGCTACCGTACTGCTTGACGAGAAGGCCTATGACGAGGCCCTGGCGCAGCTCCAGGCTCCGGTCGATGCCGATCTGGCGGCCCGTTTCGCCGATCTGAAGGGTGACATCCTGGTGGCCCAGGGCAAGCCAGCCGAGGCGCGGGCGGCCTACAAGGCAGCTGTCGATGCACTGGCTACGGCAGTGAAGCCCGAGGCTTCCACCCTGCGTGAAATTGCCCAGGCCAAGCTTGATGCCGTCGGGGGTGCCCAATGAGGGCGCACCGCCTGGCGCTGATCCTGGCGGGTGCCTTGTGCCTGGGTGCGTGTTCGTCCCTGAATCCGTTTTCCTCGTCGAACACCAAGATTCCGGCGCTCAAGCCGCTGACCAGTTCCGTGAATGCGACCGAGACCTGGAAGGGGCGTGTCGGTGGGGCAGGTCGTTTCGTTTTTCAGCCGGCGGTTTCCGGCGATGCGGTTTTTGCAGCGGCAGGGGATGGCACTGTCGTCCGCCTGCAAGCCGGGCGGAGTGTCTGGAAGACTTCGGTCGACACTCCGATTTCCGGCGGCGTGGGTGCCAACAGTCGATTGGTTGTGGTGGGCTCGCCCAAGGGTGAGGTTATTGCCCTGGACGCGGAGTCGGGCCAGATCAAGTGGCGGGTGTCGGTCAATGCGGAGATTCTCGCTGCCCCGGTGCTGTCTGACGGGATAGTGGTGGTGCGTAGTGCAGATAGCCGCCTTTTTGGGCTTGATCCGGCGGACGGCAAACGGCGCTGGGTTTACCAGCGCGCCCTGCCTGCGCTCTCCCTGCGCAATTCAGCGGGCGTGGTGCTCGAAGGGAATGCGGTCTTTGCCGGCTTCCCGGGCGGCAAACTGGTGGCCGTCAGCGCAGTCAATGGCAGCCTGATGTGGGAAGGCGCCGTGGCCGTTCCGCGAGGTGCCACCGAGCTCGAACGGATTGCCGACATCACCAGCCTTCCGGTACTGGGGGCCCGTGCAGCGTGCGCGGTGGCCTATCAGGGGCGTATTGCCTGCTTCGATCTGGCCAACGGCTCCACCTTGTGGACGCGGGACATGTCCAGCTCGAAGGGGCTCGACCAGGATGGACGGCAGGTTTTCGTCACCGATGCGAAGGGGGCCGTACATGCCCTCGATCTGTCCACCGGTGCCAGCGCCTGGAAGCAGGATCAGCTTGCCGGCCGCGGCGCGGGGCGTCCCCGCGTGGTCGGAGAGCATGTGGTCGTGGGTGACATCGAGGGCTATGTGCATGTCCTTCGCAAGGACGACGGCAGCCTCGTAGGCCGCCAGCGCACTGATTCCAGCCCGATTCTTGCAGATATCCAGCGTGCCGGCAGCGACATCGTCGTGCAAACGCAGGACGGAAGTGTTTACGCCCTTGGCGTTCAATAACGGAGTCGCCGACGCGTGAAACCCACCCTGGTCCTGGTAGGACGCCCCAATGTGGGCAAATCGACCCTCTTCAACCGCCTCACCAAGACGCGTGATGCCTTGGTCGCCGATTTTCCTGGCTTGACCCGGGACCGCCGCTACGGCATGGGGCGAGCGCTTGAACGGGAATTCCTGGTGGTTGATACCGCGGGTTTCGACCCCGTGGCCAAGGATGGCATCGTTCATGAGATGGCCAAGCAGGCGGAGCAGGCGATCGCCGAAGCCGATGCACTGGTTTTCATGGTGGATGCCCGTTCCGGGCTTACCCCCCACGACGAGCAGATTGCCAGCCGTCTGCGTCGCGCCGGCCGCCCGACCTTTCTGGTCGTGAACAAGGCGGAAGGTATGAACCGGGCGATGGTGTCGGCCGAGTTTCATGCCTTGGGTATCGGTGACCCGCTATGTATTTCGTCGGCCCACGGCGACAACGTCAATTCCCTGATGGAGTTGATCCTGGAGTCCTTTCCGGAAGACGAGGAAGATGAGCTTCCTGACGAAAAGGGCCCCCGCGTGGCCATCGTCGGACGCCCCAACGTGGGCAAGTCCACCCTGGTCAATACCCTGATCGGCGAGGAACGAGTCATTGCCTTCGACATGCCCGGAACCACGCGGGATGCCATTGAGGTGCCCTTCGAGCGCAACGGCAGGCATTACACGCTGATCGATACCGCCGGCCTGCGCAAACGCGGCAAGGTCTTCGAGGCAGTCGAGAAGTTTTCGGTCATCAAGACCCTGCAGGCTGTTGAGCAATGCAATGTCGTTGTCCTGGTGCTTGACGCAAGCCAGGAGATTTCCGATCAGGACGCTCACATCGGAGGCTTTGCCGTGGAAGCCGGCAGGGCGCTGGTTGTTGCAGTGAACAAATGGGACAGCGTGGACGACTACCGTCGTGAGCGTATCAAGGAAGATATCGCCCGCAAGCTGCCCTTCCTGGGCTTTGCGCGATTTCTTTACGTTTCAGCCTTGAAGGGCCAAGGTATCGCCCCCATGTTGAAGGCTGTGGATGGCGCCTACGAAGCAGCGATGACCAAGCTGTCCACGCCTAAACTGACCCGTCTGCTTCTCGATACGATTGTCCGCCAGCAGCCGCCACGGCACGGAGGCTTCCGTCCCAAGATGCGTTATGCCCACCAGGGGGGGATGAATCCTCCGGTGATCGTGGTGCATGGTAGTGCGCTCGATCATGTGCCGCCGTCATATGTGCGTTTCCTGGAGCGGAGCTTCCAGGAGGCGTTCAAACTGCAGGGCACCCCTTTGCGGATACAATTCAAGTCGTCCCACAATCCTTACGCGAATAAGGATTGAAGAACCGTTTTCCACACCATCGAGCGGCTTGCTGTCATTTTGTGGCAGTGCAGCAATAGGCTCTATAATTATTCCAAACTAAAACCATAGAGGTTCTACCATGAGCAACAAGGGGCAACTCTTACAAGATCCGTTCCTCAACGCATTGCGGCGCGAGCACGTGCCGGTTTCCATTTACCTGGTGAACGGCATCAAGTTGCAAGGTCAGGTCGAGTCCTTCGATCAGTACGTTGTTCTGTTGAAGAACACCGTAACCCAAATGGTGTACAAGCATGCCATCTCGACCGTGGTCCCCGCACGGCCGGTCAATATCCAGCAGGAACAAAACGAGGCAGCAAGCTGACTCCCCTCATCAAGGGCCATTTGAAGGCTGAAGATCAAGCGGGCTGACGCGTGTTTGAGCGACCCTCCGCGGGAAACCGCGCCGTTTTGGTTCAGGTTGATTTCGGGCAAGGCGGTATCGACGAGCGCCTCGCGGAGGTTGGCCTGCTGGCTTTAAGTGCGGGAGCCAGTGTGGTGGGTGTTGTCCAGGGTCGTCGGCAGGCGCCTGATCCGGCGTTCTACGTGGGCAAAGGCAAGGCTGAGGAGATCGGCCAGGTCGCCCAGATGAACGAGGCGGATCTCGTCATCTTCAATCACGACATCACCGCTGCCCAGCAGCGCAATCTTGAACGCAAGCTCAACTGCCGGGTTGTCGATAGATCGGCATTGATCCTCGACATCTTTGCCCTCCGTGCCAAAAGCCATGAAGGCAAACTGCAGGTCGAGTTGGCCCAGTTGCAGCACCTTTCCACCCGTCTTGTCAGAGGCTGGACCCACCTGGAGCGGCAAAAGGGCGGCATCGGTTTGCGTGGTCCGGGTGAGAAGCAGCTCGAAACCGACCGCCGGTTGCTGGGCGAGCGCGTCAAGATGCTTAAAGGACGGCTGGCCGTTCTTGAGCGTCAGCGCGCCGTGCGCAGGCGGGCGCGGGAACGGCGGGACGTGCTCAGCGTGTCCCTCGTGGGTTACACCAACGCCGGAAAATCCACGCTCTTCAACGCCTTGACCAAAGCGGGCGCCTACGCCGCCGATCAGCTGTTCGCAACACTTGATACGACCTCCCGTCGTCTTTTTCTCGGTGAGGCCGGGAACATCGTCCTCTCTGATACGGTCGGATTCATTCGAGATCTGCCTCACTCCCTGGTCGCAGCTTTTCACGCCACGCTTGAGGAAACGGTATCAGCCGATTTGTTGCTGCATGTCGTCGATTCATCCAGCGATGACAGGGAAGGACAGATTGCGGCTGTCAATGGTGTGCTCGACGAGATCGGGGCAGGGATGCTTCCGCAGATCCAGGTCTGGAACAAGATCGACGCGAGCATGGCAAGCGCGGAAGTGCAGCAGGACGCTTGTGGTAACATCTCGCGCGTTTTGCTCAGCGCCAGGTCAGGCGAAGGGCTTGATCTGTTGCGCCAGGTTCTTGCAGACGTGGCCCTGAAACACAAGGCAGCGCTGGCAGCCATCTCGGAATCCCGGGACGAGTCATACTGACGCGTTCCAGTTACCCCACTTCCCAAAGCGGATACATACCGTGATCTCAGGCATTCTCATGTCCCTCAATGATCCCAAATGGGGCAACCGTGGTGGCGGCGACAATCGCGGCGGCGGCGATAACCAGGGTCCTCCAGACCTCGAAGAATTGTGGCGCGACTTCAACCGGCGCCTGTCGGGCATGTTTGGCCGCGAGCCCGGGCGTAGTGGAGGCTCCGGTGGTGGTGACGGCGGTAACCGTCTGCCCGAATTCAATTTTCGCCAGTTCGGCGGCGGTATCGGGCTGATCGCTGCCTTCGGTGCCGTGGTCTGGCTGGCCAGCGGCTTTTACATCGTGGATGCAAGCCAGCGGGGAATCGTGCTGCAGTTCGGACGTTTCCTGGAAGCGACCGAACCGGGTCTGCGCTGGCGCCTGCCTTACCCCGTGCAGTCCCACGAGTTGGTCAATTTGACCGGCGTGCGTACGGTGGAAATCGGCTATCGGGGGTCGGAGCGTAACAAGGTGCTCAAGGAAGCCCTGATGCTCACCGACGACGAGAACATCGTGAACATCCAGTTTGCTGTGCAATACGTCCTCAAGGATCCACAGCAGTATCTGTTTAACAACCGAGGCGCTGACGATTCCGTGATTCAGGCAGCAGAAACTGCTGTTCGTGAAATCGTGGGCAAGAGCAAGATGGACTTCGTACTGTACGAAGGGCGTGAGCAGGTCGCCGCAAATGCCCAGAAGCTGACCCAGGAAATCCTTGATCGTTACGCGACGGGTATCCAGGTGAGTAAGGTGACGATGCAGAACGCCCAGCCTCCCGAGCAGGTTCAGGCCGCTTTCGATGATGCGGTCAAGGCCGGTCAGGATCGTGAGCGCCAGAAAAACGAAGGCCAGGCTTACGCGAACGACGTGATTCCGCGGGCCCGCGGTGCCGCTTCGCGTCTGCTTGAGGAGGCAGATGCCTACAAGGGCAGGGTGGTCGCCCAGGCTGAGGGTGATGCCTCGCGCTTCAAGCAGATCCTGACTGAATATTCCAAGGCGCCGGAAGTGACGCGCCAGCGCATGTATATCGAGACCATGCAGCAGGTCCTGTCCAGCACGTCGAAGGTCATGGTGGATGCGAAAGGCAGCGGCAACCTGCTTTATCTGCCCCTCGACAAGCTGATGCAGGCGACCGCTGCAGCGGGTTTGGCTCCAACTGCCGATCCAGCGCAGGCGGCACGTCCCTCTGTCGCACCTGCGGCGGAGAGCTCAGTTACACCGCCGCGTGCGGATGCCCTCTCGGGTGAGGCCAGAACCCGCGAAGCCACACGCAATCGCGATCGGGGAGAACGTTGATGAGAGAGCGCCTGTCACTTTTTGTCGGCGTCGGCCTGTTTATCGTCGCCGTGTTGTCCATGTCCTTGTTTACCGTGGATCAGCGTCAGCATGCCCTCGTCTTCCAGTTGGGTGAGGTGAAGGAGCAGATCAGTGAGCCGGGTCTGCACATGAAGATCCCTCTCATCCAGAACGTGCGCTACTTTGACAGCCGGATCCTGACCCTCGATACGACGGAGCCCGAGCGCTTCATCACGTCCGAGAAAAAGAACGTGCTGGTGGATCTTTTCGTCAAGTGGCGCATCGTTGATCCGAAGCTTTACTACATCTCCGTAGGCGGGGATGAGGCCCGGGCGAAGACGCGCCTTGAGCAGACGGTGAATGCCGGTCTGCGCGAGGAGTTCGGCAAGCGGACGGTGCATGATGTGGTGTCCGGCGAGCGGAACAAGATCATGGATGAGATGCGTGTGAAGGCCGATCAGGATTCCCGCAAGATCGGCGTTCAGATCGTTGATGTGCGCCTGAAGCGGGTTGACCTGCCTGCCGAAGTGTCCGAGTCGGTTTATCGGCGCATGGAGGCAGAGCGCAAGCGCGTGGCCAACGAGCTCCGTTCCGAGGGGGGCGCCGAGGCAGAGAAGATCAAGGCCGATGCCGACAAGCAGCGTGAAGTGATCATTGCCGAGGCTTACCGCACTGCCCAGATGGTCAAGGGTGAAGGCGATGCGAAGGCGTCCGCCATCTATGCCCAGGCCTTCGGCCAGAGCCCCGAGTTCTA
>Ga0073899_10003544_pt1 | contig 13815 bp, 11 predicted proteins | sample KloWWTmetaKNB5Ph_FD_88975 | JGI IMG/M metagenome (GOLD analysis project Ga0073899, IMG submission 88975) | Active sludge microbial communities from Klosterneuburg, Austria, studying microevolution and ecology of nitrifiers - Klosterneuburg... | ecosystem: Engineered > WWTP > Aerobic digester >... | reverse complement strand
GGAATGAACCAGCCGAAGAGGGACTTGCCCCCGGCGCCCGGAATGCACACGGTCTCCCAGGGCAGCCCGTCGGGCGCCGCTGTCTCCACCACTCGCGGTGCCGCCAGGCCCTTGCGGATCAGCAGGTTGAGCCCGAGCAGCGCGGATACGGCAAGGGCGGGGAGCAGGATGGGAGTCAGGGTCATTGGGTTGAGGGCGTCTCCAGGGTGTGGCGATGTGTGTGCAACTTCATGTGCCGCGGCGCTGCCGGCTTTCGTGAATAGATGGATATCAATATAATTTCGCCCATGAATGCGACTTCTCCCACAGCCCGCACAGACGGCGCACCCACCGACACCCTCGCCTTTGCCGTCCTCAAGCAGTTTCGCCTGATCTACGGCTCGGTCAAGCAGCATTTTCGTGAAGTCGAAAACAGCTGTGGCGTGTCGGGGTCGCAATTGTGGCTGCTCCACGAGATCGCCCACCTGCCCGGCGTGGGGGTGTCGGCCCTGGCCGAGCGTCTGTCCATCCACCAGTCCACCTGCAGTCAGCTGGTGGACAAGCTCGAAACCCGTGGCCTGGTGAGCAAGCAGCGGCGCCAGGATGACCAGCGCCGGGTGGGCCTGCTACTCACCGACAAAGCCGCGGCCGTGCTTGCTGCCGCGCCCGGGCCGGTGGAGGGCGTGCTGCCCCAGGCCCTGCAAGGCCTGACCGACGACACCTTGCAGCAGCTCCACGCCAGCCTGGCCGACGTCATCGCCCAGCTGGTCGTCCGCGACGAGCGTAGCGCCGACAAACCCCTCGCCGACCTCTAAGCCGTCTCCGGCCACTCCGTCGGAGTGCGCTTTCCGCCAACCCGGTTGCACATCCTGCCGATCTGCGGCGTGGGCCGCCGGGGCTTGCTGTTGCGCCGCTACACTGGCTGCACAACAACACCTGGAGACAGCCATGAGCACCCTTTCCGTCAGCCGTTACCCCGTTCCCGAGCTCGCCAACCTGCCCGCCGACATCCGCGACAAGATCCTCGCCGTGCAGGAGAAGGCCGGCTTTGTGCCCAACGTCTTCCTTACCCTGGCCCACCGGCCGGCCGAGTTCCGCGCCTTCTTTGCCTACCACGATGCCCTCATGGAGAAGGACGAAGGCCTCACCAAGGCCGAGCGCGAGATGATCGTGGTGGCCACCTCCGGCGCCAACAACTGCCTGTATTGCGTGGTGGCCCACGGCGCCATCCTGCGCATCCGCGCCAAGAACCCCCGCGTCGCCGACCAGCTGGCCACCAACTACCGCAAGGCCGAGATTACCCCGCGCCAGCGCGCCATGCTCGATTTCGCCATGAAGCTCGCCCTGGATTCGGGCGCTGTCGGTGACGAAGACATCGCCGCCGTGAAGGCCCACGGCTTTGACGACGAGGCGGTGTGGGACATCGGCGCCATCACCGCCTTCTTCGCCATGAGCAACCGCCTGGCCAACCTCACCGGCATGCGGCCGAATGACGAGTTCTTCCTGATGGGGCGGCTGCCCAAGGCCTGAGGACGGGCCAACCGAAGAGCCCGGTGTAAATGGATGTAGTATTCGAGGCCATGATCGCCTCGAATGCCATCCAGGTTTTTCCAGGGCCCCTGGATCTCATTGCTGCAGTCCCTGAGCTCGGGGGCGTCTGGCGTATTTCTTCCGCGCTGTCGCGGGATAAGGCGGCAGCTACGCCCTGCTATCGTTGAGCGCATGTCCAGCATTTACCGGCCAAGCAACTTCTCCCTGCTCAAGGTTCATGACGAACAGCTTGAGAGACTTGGCGTGCTTGCGGAGCGCTACTTCGCTGACGACCCGAATACCTGCCTCCTGAAGCTGCGTCAGCTCGCCGAAGGCATGGCCCAGTCGGTAGCCTCCCGGGTCGGCCTTTACACCTCATCGAACGAAAAGCAGGTGGACTTGCTGCGCCGCCTGCAGGATCACGGCATCGTGCCGCGTGAAGTCGGCGGGCTTTTTCACGAGATCCGTAAAGCCGGTAATGACGCCAACCATACGCTTGCTGGAGACCACCGTACCGCCCTGACGGCAATGCGCCTGGCCTGGCAGCTTGGTATCTGGGTGCACCGCACCTTCAATGAGCCGGGGTACAAGTCTGGTCCTTTCATTCCCCCGCTGCCGCCGGCAGATGAAAGTGCCGAGCTCAAGGCTGAACTTGAAACCTTGCGGCAAGAACTCAGCGCCTTCCGTGCCGCCCACCAGGACGTGGCGGAGGCTCTGGCCGCAACGCAGGCACGCGTGCAGCACACCGAAGAAGAGCGCGCCATCTGGGAGGCGATGGCGGCAGAGGCCGAAGCCGCCAAGTGCGAGCTGGCGCGACGTCTTGAGGCGATCCAGGCCCAGGCCAGTACGCTGCAACCGCAGGCAATGGCATTGCTGGTCGAGGCCGCCAACACAGCAGCGACCACGCTCAAACTGAGCGAATCGGACACCCGAAGGATCATCGACGAGCAACTGGCCGCTGCCGGTTGGATTGCGGATTCAAGTGGCCTGACTTACGCCAGAGGTGCTAGGCCGCAGTGCGGCCGGAATCTCGCCATCGCCGAATGGCCCACCGAAACCGGGCCGGCCGACTACGTACTGTTTATCGGCCTGCAGCCCGTTGCGGTCGTCGAGGCCAAGCGTAAGCACCTGGATGTTTCCGCCGCCCTGCAGCAGGCCAAGCGCTACGCACGGGGCTTCAGGCCCTCATCAGAAACCGAGCTGCCGAGCACCAATCATGGTGCTGAGGGGGCCTTCCGCGTCCCGTTTGCTTTTTCCTCCAACGGGCGCCCCTATCTGCGCCAATTGGCCCAGCAGAGTGGTGTCTGGTTCTGCGACCTGCGCCTCCCCGAGAACCTCAGTCACGCCCTGGACGGCTGGTATACCCCGGAAGGCTTGAAAGCACTTCTGCAGCAAGACATTGCCCAGGCCCATGCGGCGCTTGAGCGGGCGTCCTTCGAGTACGGGTTTCTGCTGCGCCCCTATCAGGAACAGGCCATCCGCGCCGCCGAGGCTGCCATCGCTGACGGCCAGCGCGCCATTCTGCTCGCCATGGCCACTGGCACCGGCAAGACCAAGACCTGCATTGCGCTCATCTACCGTCTGCTCAAGGCGCAGCGTTTCCGTCGCATCCTTTTTCTCGTGGATCGTTCTGCCCTTGGCGAACAGGCGGCCAACGCATTTGAAGACACGCGCATGGAAAAGCGGCAGACCTTTGCCGACATCTTTGGCATCAAAGACCTGGAGCATCCGCAACCGGACGGCGACACCGCTGTGCATATCGCCACCGTGCAAGGCATGGTGCAGCGTGTTCTGTACCCGGCGGAAGAGGGCGCTCCGCCACCTATCGACCAATACGACTGCATAGTCGTCGATGAATGTCATCGCGGCTATTTGCTCGACCGCGAGCTGTCCGAAACTGAACTCGGTTTCCGCGGCTACGATGACTACATTTCCAAGTACCGACGCATTCTCGACTACTTCGATGCGGTCAAGATCGGCCTCACCGCCACCCCGGCGCTGCACACCACGCAGATCTTCGGCACACCGGCCTACTCCTACAGCTACCGTGAAGCAGTAATCGATGGTTACCTGGTGGATTACGAACCGCCGGTGCAAATCCTTACCGAGCTATCGAGCCAAGGCATGACCTGGCGGGTCGGCGAACCGGTCAAGGTCTACGACACCGGCAGCCAGCAGATCGAACTCTTCAAGGCGCCCGACGAAATCAGGCTCAAGGTCGGAGACTTCAACCGTAAGGTCATCACCCGCGCCTTCAACGAAGTCATCTGTGACTACCTGGCCCAGGAGCTGGACCCCGCATCGCGGCGCAAAACCTTGATTTTCTGCGTCAGCGACAGCCATGCCGACCTTGTGGTCGACCTGCTCAAACAGGCTTTCAAAGCGCAATACGGCAGCGTCGAGGACGACGCCGTGATCAAGATCACCGGCGCGGCCGACAAGCCCCTGCAACTGATCCGCCGCTACAAAAACGAGCGCCTGCCCAATGTGGCCGTCACCGTTGACCTGTTGACCACCGGCGTCGACGTGCCCGAAATCTGCAACCTGGTTTTCTTGCGTCAGGTGAGCAGCCGCATCCTGTTCGACCAGATGCTCGGCCGCGCCACCCGCCCGTGCGACTTCGGCGGCGCCGAGGAGAAGGAAACCTTCCGCGTCTTCGACGCCGTGCGCATCTTCGAAGCTGTCGGCAACATGACCGCCATGCAGCCGGTGGTCGTCAACCCCAAGATCAGCTTTGCCCAATTGGCCCAGGAGCTCGCCACCCTCAAGGACGAGGCAGCAACCGCCCTGGTCCGTGACCAGCTTCTTGCCAAGCTGCAACGCAAGAAGCGCCACTTGTCGGCGCAGGATCGCGAGGCGTTCGAGATCAAGATGGGCATGACGCCCCAGGATTTCATCCAGAAGCTGAAAGCCCTGCCGCTGGCCGACGTGGCCAACTGGTTCATCCAGCGCCCCGGCCTGGGCGAACTGCTCGACCGGCAAAGCAGCGGTACACCCCACACTCTGTACATTTCCGACCACCCGGACCGCTTCGAAGGTGCCGAACGCGGCTACGGCAAGGCGCACAAGCCGGAAGACTACCTGCGCGAATTCGGCGACTACCTCAAGCGCCACGGCAACGAAATCCCCGCCTTGCTCACCGTGCTCACCCGCCCGCGTGATCTGACCCGCGCCCAGTTGCGCGAGCTGGTACTGGCGCTGGATGCCGCCGGCTTCAGCGAAACCAAGCTCGCCACCGCCTGGCGCGAACTCACCAACCAGGACATCGCCGCCCGTATCGTCGGCTACATCCGCCAGGCCGCCATCGGCGACCCCTTGCTACCCTACGGTGAGCGTGTCGACCATGCGCTGCAACAGCTACTGGCCCATCCGCCCGGCGGAACGCCCTGGACCACGCCACAACGCGACTGGCTCAAGCGCATCGCCGCCCAGACCAAGGCCAATGTGCTGGTAGACTGCGCCGCGCTTGACGACCCCGACCTTATTTTCAAACGTGAAGGCGGGGGCTTCAGTCGCCTCGACAAGATCTTCAACGGCCAGCTCCAGCCCGTGCTGGCCGCATTTAACGACGCGCTTTGGGCAGATCAACCCAAATCAGCATAAGACACGCTGTACAAGCCATGACCAACCGCACCGCCGCCATCGATATCGGCGCAAAACTCTGGTCGCTCTGCCACGTGCTGCGCGACGACGGGGTGACCTACCACCAATACCTCAGTGAGCTGACCTACCTGCTGTTCCTCAAGATGATGAAGGAAACCGGCCAGGAAGACAGGCTCAAGGTATGGAAGCGCCCCAAGAAGAATGAGCCAGCAGTCGAACAGGCCGGTGCCCGCTGGGACGACCTGCTCAACGCCTCGGCCCCTGAGCGCCTGGATACCTACAAGGAAATGTTGCTGGATTACGGCCTGCACGGGCGCGGCGCGGTGCAGGAGGTGTACGCCAATGCCAACACCTTCATCACCAAGCCGGCCACGCTGAGCAAGTTGGTGACCGACATCGACGCGCTGGACTGGTACAGCGTCGACCGCGACGACCTCGGCGATCTCTACGAAGACCTGCTGGAGCGCAACGCCGGCGAGAAGAAGAGCGGCGCCGGCCAGTACTTCACCCCTCGTCATCTGATCGACGCCATCGTTGCCGTGATGAAACCGCAGCTCACCGATGTGATCCAGGACCCGGCTGCCGGAACCTGCGGATTCCTGATTGCTGCAAACAACTACCTGCGCAGCCACAACGACTTTGACAGCCTGGACGACGCCACCCAGCGCCGGTACCGCCGTGACACCTTCCATGGCATGGAGCTGGTCCAGGACACTCACCGTCTGGCCTTGATGAACATGCTCCTGCACGGCATCGAAGGCGGCGTGACCTACGGCGATACTCTGAGCGACGACTACAAGCAGTTGCCGCCAGCCACGCTGATCCTGTCCAATCCGCCCTTCGGTACCAAGAAAGGCGGTGGCCTGCCCACCCGTGGCGATCTCACGCATATCACCAGCAACAAGCAGTTCGCCTTTCTCCAGCACATCTACCGCGGCCTCAAGCCCGGTGGTCGTGCCGCCGTGGTCCTGCCCGACAACGTGCTCTTCGAAAGCAACGTCGGCACCGACATCCGCCGCGACCTGATGGACAAGTGCAATCTGCACACCCTCCTGCGCCTGCCCACCGGCATCTTCTACGCCCAGGGCGTCAAGACCAATGTGCTGTTCTTCACCCGGGGCGAAACCGACAAGGGCAACACCCGGGAAGTCTGGGTCTACGACATGCGCGCCAACATGCCCCAGTTCGGCAAGCGCACGCCTTTCAGTCGCGACTACTTCCGCACACAGGACGAGGCGCCTGCTGATATTCCTCGCGACAAGTTCGAGGACGTCTTCGGCGACGACCCGCAGGGTGGCCCTGCCGCCCTGGCCCTACGCGTCGATAGCGGCGAGAACGGCCGCTGGCGCAGCTTCACCCGCGAGCAGATCGCCGCCCGGGGTGACAACCTGGACATCAGCTGGCTCAAGGACGATAGCGCCGAAACCGCCGCAGCCCAGCGCGACGAACCCGCCCTGGTCGCCCGGCTCGCCCTGCATGAACTGAATGCCGCCGTCGCCGAACTGCGCGCACTGCTCGACGAACTCGGCGAAGACCCCGATCTGGCGCTTGATGACCTCCTGCCCGACGACGAAAGTACGAACGGAGTCCAGGCATGAGCGGGCAGGCTTCGCCCCCGGCATTGCCGCTGGAGCCGCTGCACGATGAACTGCGCGACCTCATCGCCGCCAGCCGGCAACGTCTGGCAGCCACAGTCAACGCCGAACTGACCCTGCTTTACTGGCGCATCGGCCAGCGTCTGGCCAGCGAAGTGCTGGGCGGGGAACGCGCCCAATACGGCACCCAATTGATGGACCGCCTCGGCGAACGCCTGGCCGGTGAATTCGGCCGCGGCTTCGAGGCCAAGAACCTGCGCCGCATGGTGCAATTCGCCCAGGCTTTTACCGATGGGGCAATTGTCGCGACGCTGTCACGACAATTGAGCTGGAGCCATGTTGTCGCCCTGCTGCCGCTCAAATCGGCCGAAGCCCGGCAGCACTACGCCGAACAGGCCAGCCTGGAGCGCTGGAGCGTCCGCGAACTGCGCCAGCAGATCGAACGCAAGGCTTTCGAGCGCCGGCTCATTGCCAGCGCCCAGGCGCCCGAGACCAACGCTCTGGTCGCGGCCGCAGCCTCAGCCGCCGCCGGCACATCCCCCGCACAGGTCTTCAAGGACCCGTACTTCCTCGATTTTCTCGGCCTGCACCAGGGCCACGACGAAGCCGACCTGGAAAGCGCCATCCTGCGCCAGCTCGAAGCCTTCATCCTCGAACTCGGCCGCGGCTTCGCCTTCGTCGAGCGCCAGAAACGCATGGTCATCGACGGTGAGGATTTCTACCTCGATCTGCTCTTCTTCCACCGCCGTCTGCGCCGACTGGTCGCCATCGAACTCAAGTTAGGCCGCTTCAAAGCTGCCCACAAGGGCCAGATGGAGCTCTACCTCAAATGGCTTGACAAGCATGAGCGCCAACCCGGCGAAGAAGCCCCCATCGGCCTGATCCTCTGCGCCGAATCCAGCCGAGAACAGGTGGAACTGCTGCAAATGCACAAGGACGGCATCACCGTCGCCGAATACTGGACTGAGTTGCCGCCCAAGGCGGAACTGGAGCAGCGCCTGCATGCGGCGTTGGTGGAGGCGCGGGAGAGGTTGGCAAGGCGGGGCGTGTTGTTGGCAGGAGAAGAGAATGAGTAAGCTCCCCCGATCTTGGGCGCTGTCAACTTTCGGTGAACTCAACCGCTTCGAATCACGGACTCTCGATCCTTCCACTCACCCCAATGAAACCTTTGATCTTTACAGCGTGCCGAGTTTCCCCTCTTCCCAGCCTGAGCGCGTCATGGGCAACCAGATCGGATCGACGAAACAAACAGTAGCCTCCGATGACGTGCTCGTGTGCAAGATCAACCCGAGAATCAACCGTACTTGGCACATTGGTCCCAAGGGAGAGCATGAACTGATTGCATCCTCTGAGTGGATCGGGTTTCGTTCCGAGGCGCTTCAGCCCCGCTTTGCTAACCATTACTTCGCCAGCCCGAGTTTTCGGGAGCTGCTTTGTAGCGAAGTCGCAGGCGTTGGTGGATCGCTGACCCGTGCGCAGCCTAAAAAGGTCGCAACCTATCCAGTGCCTGTTGCTCCTCTCGCTGAGCAAACCCGCATCGCCGATGAACTCGACAAACTGCTTGCCAGTATTCAGTCCTGCAACGACCGCCTCGACGCCATTCCCGCATTGCTCAAGCGGTTTCGATGGGCTGTTCTTGACGCAGTCACAACCGGGGCACTTTCTCAAGGCTGGAGAGAAGAGCAGGCTATTGAAACGACCACGACAGAATTTTCGGATTTGGCAAAAACTAAAAAATTGCACACTTTGCCAGATGGATGGCGATGGCTTCCTTTTTCCGATCTCATGGCAAGTATTAGGAGTGGTACATCGGGGGTTCCTAAAGTCGAGCCAAGCCCTTATCCGGTCTTGAGATCAAGCAGCGTGCGACCGATGGGGATCGATCTTCGGGATGTCCGATATCTCCCGACCCTCACCAAGGTCCGAGCAGATGATTTGCTCACTGTTGGTGACATGCTGTTCACTCGACTGAGCGGCAGTCTGGAATACGTCGCCAACTGTGTATTCATTCGTGATCTCGAAGGCCGAACTGTCTATTACCCGGATCGACTATTTCGCGCCAAGCTACTGCGACCCGAGCAAGGACCATACTTCGAGCTGTGTTTTGCTAGTCCAATGTTGCGGAAGTATTTGACCGTTGAAGCAAAATCAACAGCAGGGCATCAACGGATATCGATGGGAGCAATTACAAATTTTCCAATCCCCTTTCCTCCCGAAAACGAACAACTAGAAATCGTCCGCCGCGTCGAAACCCTGTTCAAACTCGCCGACCGCATCGAAGCACGTTATACCGCCGCCCGTACCCAGGCTCAACGCCTTTCCCCGCTTTTGCTGGCCAAGGCCTTTCACGGTGAATTGGTGCCGCAAGACCCCGACGATGAACCCGCCAGCGTATTGCTGGAACGCATCGCGGCGGAACGAGAGAAGGCCGCCGCCCAACCGCGTGCCCGAAAATCAAGCGCCGGACGCAGGGTCGTCCGTGCTCCCAAGGAGAATGCCAGCGTGACAAAGAGCCGCCAGGATGAAGACGTGCAGGGCCAGCCCTATCTGGCCCGACATCTACGACTGATCGGTGGAACTGCTCCTGTCGAGGCTTTGTTCAAAGCATCCGAATTGCCAGTGGCTGATTTCTATAAGCAGCTTGCCTGGGAAGTAGCGAACGGCCATTTGCGCGATGGCAAGACGGTACTGGAGCTGGACGATGCGGCTTGACAAGGTTTACATCGACGGTTTCAAGAACCTGAAGCAACTGACGGCGGACTTCGATGAAAGCCCCCTGACGACGGTGGTGATTGGCCAAAATGGGGCTGGCAAATCCAATCTCATCGAAGCCATCATCAGCATCTTTCGCTGGGTGGATTTGCGGCGCAATGAACCGCGATTTCACTATCGACTGGACTACCGCATCGATGGCGTGAAGGTAAGCTTGTCAAACCTGCCCGATGAACCGGCCATTGCTGTGGAGGGTAAGGCGGTAACGCGCACTGAATTCGAACGGCGCAAAAATGAGTGGTTTCCCGATCTGGTATTCGGCTATTACTCGGGCGGTAGCCGCCGCTTGGAATCCCTCTTCGATGCTCACCAACGTCGCTATTACGACGATATCAAACTTGAAGAAAATCCTGCCCTGATCGCGAAAGCCCAAGCAGATAGGCGCTTGTTCTATTGCCGACCCATCCATGGTGTTCTGGCCTTGCTGGCCTTTTTCGCCTTTCCTGATGCCAAGGTCGGTGCTGAACTGGCCAGCAAACTCGGGATCACAGGATTCCATTCTGCACTTGGCTTATTTCGCCAACCCTCTTGGTATACCGGGAGTAAGGAAAGAGGAGCTGAGGAATTATGGGGCTCTGGAGGCCCAGCAGGACTTACGGCCAGACGCTTCAAAGAGATCGCATTTCATCCGTTTGCACTTGTTGGCAACGCGATTGACGACTACCGAGACAAGAAGCAGTCCGAATCGCAGTACGCGGCCTTCTTGCCGTCACTGGAACACTTGAAACGTGTTGCCGAAAACTTCAAGGATGAACGTGAGATGTTCTACGCCCTGGAGGCGATGGATATTTCTGATCTGATCCGCACAGTCGACCTGTGGGTCACCCGCACCAATGACCAGAGCGGCGACGTCGGTTTTGCCGACCTTTCCGATGGGGAACGCCAGTTGTTGATGGCCTTGGGCTTGATCCGTGTGTCACGCGGCAAGCGGGCGTTGTTCCTACTCGATGAGCCGGATACGCACCTGAACCCACACTGGCAGCACAGTTACCTGGAATTGATCAAAGAATGGACCGGTATTGCTGCCGATGCGGCCAATTGCCACATCATCCTGACCTCGCACAATCCGCTAACCATCTCAGCCCTCGGCCGAGAAGAGGTTCGTGTCATGCATGTAGGGTCCGACTCTGGCGTTGTGACTGTGGAGCCACCTTTTGTCGATCCACGAGGACTGGGTATTGGTGGTGTGCTAACCGATATCTTCGGTATGCCATCAACTCTGGATCTGCCGACTCAGAAACTGATTGATACTCGGAATCGCCTAGCCCGCCTCGCAGAGTTGGATGACGCTCAGTCCAAGGCTTTGGACGCTATTAATGAGCAGTTGCGTGAATTGGGGTTTATGTACGAAGAGCGAGACGAGCTCTATCGCGAGTTCCTAAGAAAAATGGACGATGTGGAATTGGCCGATGACAAGCCACGCACGCCAGAACAATTACGGCGGCGCGATGAGGCTACCCGCATAGTCATTGAACAACTACTTCAAAGCAAATGATCTATATCCATCGAGATTGGGAGAAAGTGCCTGAAGACGTTAAGGCTGCACTGAAAACGGCCGCCGACGAACTGGAAGCTATTGCTGATGCCAAGGCGAGGAAGGATTACATCAAGGACCACTCGTCTGCGTGGACTGCAGTTCGTGATTACTTGTCAGGCATGTCTTACGGAAAGTGCTGGTATTCGGAAGCGCGAGAGGCCGTATCGCGTTATCAGGTAGATCATTTCCGACCTCACGGCCGAGCCAAGCAAGCGCAAGCGACGTTCGATGAGGGCTATTCCTGGCTTGCTTTCGACTTGGACAATTTTCGACTAGCAGGCATGTTGTGCAATACGGTGAACAAGGAATTCTCCGAAGAGTCTATTGGAAAAGGAGACTGGTTTCCGCTGGCCGACCCGTCCACGCGCGCATCCTTGCAAAATCGCGGCATAGGTCGTGAAACACCTATTCTGTTGGACCCTGTGGATCCAGATGATCCATATAAGCTTTGCTTTAACGAGGATGGGAACGTAATTCCTGATCCGGACCTGCCGGCACCGCAGCAAATTGCCGTCGAAGAGGCTATTGGATACCTCGGATTGCGGCAGAGCAGATTGAACGGCAGGCGTCGATCCGTACTTCGGCGCTGCATTCGTGCTATCCGACGTTTCAAGGATGTGGACGCAGTTCCTAAAGGATCACGTACAGACCGCGATATCGTCAACCTTAACGAGGCACGTGGGGAGCTACTTGCAATGTCAGCGCCATCTGGAGAATTTGCGTCTGCTGTTCGTTGCTTGCTGATGGCCTATGGACTGAGGCATTTGGTTAGCAGAGATGAACTAAAGCCATTAGCCCTCAGGGAGGAGGAAGTGTAGGAGATCATGAGCGACATCAAACTCTTTCGCCTCACCGCCGGCAAAGCCACCGAACTGCAAGGCGACGCCTCCGATCTGGAAAAGCCCCTGCAAACCCTGATCGAAGCCAACCTCGAACCCTTGCTCGGCATCCGCTTCCTGGCCACCGAATACTCCACCGGCAAAACGCACGGCGGGCGCATCGATTCGCTGGGGCTAGACGAGAACAATTGCCCGGTGATCCTGGAGTACAAGCGGTCTGTAGGGGAAAACGTCATCAACCAGGGTTTGTTCTATCTCGACTGGCTGATGGACCATCAGGCCGAGTTCAAGCTGCTGACCATGGACAAGCTCGGCAAGGCGGCGGCCGATGCCATCGACTGGAGCGCGCCGCGCCTGGTCTGCATCGCGGCGGATTTCACCAAGTACGACGGGCATGCGGTGCAGCAGATCAACCGCAATATCGAGCTGATCCGCTACCGCCGTTTCGGCGACGAGTTGCTGTTGCTTGAACTGGCCAATGCGACGAGCGGTGCTAACGGCAAAGCGTTGGGCAGCAAGGCTACCAAGCCGGTGGCTGGCGAGGCTGTACCGCTCAAATCGGCGCCCCGCGACCGGTCATTTGCCGAGTGGCTGCCCCTGCTGCCACCACACCTGACCGAGCTGCTGGCGTCGCTGGAGGGTTATGTGCTGTCCTTGGGCGACGACGTGCAGCGCAAGGAACTGCGCCTGTACCTGGCGTTCAAGCGCTTGAAGAACTTTGCCACGGTGGTGGCGCAAAAGAACCGGTTACTGCTTTACCTGCATCTCGACCCCGCGGCTTTTGGGCCACTGCCGGTCATTGCTCGGGATGTCAGCCAGCAGGGGCATTGGGGTACGGGTGACCTGGAGTTGTCGTTGGCGAGTCTGGCAGACCTGGATGTAGTAAAGCCATTGATCTTCATGTCATACCAAGCTTAAGGCGCCGGTATTTCGTACTTTGCCCGAGCCGAAGGAGCCCCCTGGCGTGCGGTAAAGTTCGGGCTGTACCGTCACAACACACCAGCCCCTTCGTCTTCGCTCACCCAACGACGCCCCTCTCGTCCCGCACCCGCGCCCTTCCCCCCAGTCCTCACGAGCAGCGCGCCGCTCAGCAAGGAGCAGACGGCGTTCAATACCCTGATCAAGAAAATCGACGCCCGGCGTGCCACCCTGGCCGACTGGGGTAAGGAGATTGCGAGCTTCAGGCAGTGTTATGTCAGCGATCTGTTGCCGCTGCAGGACGAGGACCTTCCGCCCGAAAGACCTCCTGCGCATGCTGCACGCAGACATCGCCCAGTGCGAGCGCAACATCCGCCAGGCCAAGGCCGACGTGGAGACCGCCAACGATCCGAAGCGGCTCAAGGCCTGGCTCAGGACGATCACCCTGCACCAGCGGAGTGCCCAGGATTTCGACGTCTTCTGATGCGGGAGGCCGGCGGCCAGGCGTGCGGGCTTTCCCGGCCGGCCCTCTCCCCGACGGCCTAGACTGCAAGAAAAGACGACCCACTCTCTTTCTTCACCCATTCTTCGTCGCTCTTGACGCGCTTTTCTACCCTCTGGGCAAGCTTGATGGCAATGGAGACCGAGCGCTCGATAAGCGCATCCTCGTTGTCGGCGCTCAGATCAACCGTCTGGATCAAACCGGAGAAGATGGTGGCGGACATGCTTGCCACGACCGACTCGCTATGCTGCAGATGGAAAAATTCTTCATTGGCCATTTGGTTTCCTTGAATCCGGGTTGAAAACGACTGGCGCCATCGAAGAAGGCGCCTTGACCGCAAGCTTAGCGGGCATGGCGCTGCCATGGAAAATGAATATTTGTGGCGCCGCCGCAAAGGCTCCTCCTGACGGGACCGGTTCCGGCGGATGTCATGCCGCAGCCCTTGGTGGCGCCGATGCTCATGCGCCGTCCCCTCAAGTTCACAGTTGCTCCGCCCGCGCAAATTCAAGCGGCGCCGAAGTCCCGTATCATTTTCGGATG
>Ga0073899_10003541_pt1 | contig 13818 bp, 14 predicted proteins | sample KloWWTmetaKNB5Ph_FD_88975 | JGI IMG/M metagenome (GOLD analysis project Ga0073899, IMG submission 88975) | Active sludge microbial communities from Klosterneuburg, Austria, studying microevolution and ecology of nitrifiers - Klosterneuburg... | ecosystem: Engineered > WWTP > Aerobic digester >... | reverse complement strand
CCGGCGCATCCGGGAATGAGGGCCAGCCATGCCGCTTGACGCGCTGAACGACCTGCTCGAGGACGAGACCGGCGGCGTGTTCTTCCTGCCGAAGCACGCCGAGCCGCGCGAGGTGCAGGCGGCCGCAAAGCGCGCGAAGTTCGCCTGCTTCCACATCGAGGGCAGGAACATCGCCCGCAAGGAGCAGCTCCTCAACCACGTCGCCACGGCGCTGCGCTTCCCGGGCTATTTCGGCGGCAACTGGGACGCGCTGGAGGAGTGCCTCGCCGACATGGAGTGGGTGGACGCCCCCGGCTACCTGATCTACTACGACCACATCGACGCCCTGCTCGCCGCCCACCCGGACCAGTTCGCCACCTTCGTCGAGATCTGCCGCGACGCGGTGGCCTCGTGGAAGGAGGACGGCACGCCGATGGTGGTGCTGCTCTCCGGCACGAAGGCCCCGAAGGGCGTGGCGAAGCTCAGGGAAGAGTGACGGGGATGCGCGTCCCGAGGGTGATCTCGCGCGTCGTGACCTTCGCCCGCCAGGCCATCACCTCGACCCCGGCGGCCACCGCCTCGCGAAGCGTCGCCCCGTAGAGCGGGTCGATGGCGTCCGCCGGGCGCACCTCGTCCACGTCGCCGCGCTGCACGCAGAAGACCAGCACGGGCCGCAGCCCCTGCGCCTCAGGCGGACCAGCTCGCGCAGGTGCTTCGTCCCGCGCGCGCTCACGGCATCAGGGAAGAGGGCCACGCCCGCCTCCACGGCCGCGGTCACGTTCTTCACCTCGACGAAGCACGCGGGGCGCGAAGGCGACTCGAGCACGAGGTCGATGCGGCTTCGCTCCTCGCCGAACGGCACCTCGCGGCGGAGGGCGGCGTACCCGCCCAGCTCCGCGATCACGCCCGCCTCGATGGCCTCGGCCACGAGCCGGTTGGGAAGCCCGGTGTTGATGCCCACCATGACGCCGGGGCCGCGGCCGGGCGGGCGCGCCTCCACCAGCTCCCAGGTGTGGCGGTACTTGCGGGTGGGCGAGTCGCTCCCGGACAGCCAGACTCGGCTGCCGGGCTCGCAGCAGCCGAGCATCGAGCCCGTGTTGGGGCAGGCGGCGGTGACGAGGCCGCCGCCTTCGAGCTCGACGTCGGCGAGGAAGCGCTTGTAGCGGCGGACCAGCCGCCCCGGCACGAGGGCCTGCGCGAACTTCATGCCGTGCCGGGGCGATGCGGCGTCAGGAGCCGATCTGGGCCTTGAGGAAGCCGAGGATCCGGTTCCAGGTGTCGACGCTGTTCTCCAGCTTGCCGAAGCCGTGGCCTTCCTTCTCCTTGATCACGAACTCCTTTGGCGCGTTGCCCGCACCCGTGAGGTTCTTGTTCATGTCGTGGATCTGCCCGATCGGCACGCGGATGTCGTCCTGGCCGGCATAGAGGAAGACGGGCCGCTTGATCTTGTCCGCATGGAAGACGGGAGAGATCTCGCGCACGATCGGCGCGGAGAGGTCCTCGGTCCCGAGGATCGCCTTCCAGAGCGTGACGCCCGCCTCGCTGAACGCGGTGTCGCCCTCGACCGTGGTGAGCTGGTACTTGAGGTCCGTGACCGCGAGGCCCGCGACGGCGCACTTCCACAGGTCGTTGTTGCGAACCAGCGCCTGCAGCGCCGCGTAGCCGCCGTAGCTCGCCCCGGAGATGCACACGCGCGAGGGGTCGACGAAGCCCTGCTCGACGCCCCACTTGAGCGCATCCTCGTGGTCGTCGGACATCTGGCGGCCGAAGGCGCCGAAGCCGGCGTAGAAGATCTTCGACCCCATGCCGGGGGTGATGCGGAAGTTGGGGACGATCACCGCGTAGCCGCGCGAGGCGAACATCTGCCCCTCGAGCACGCCGAAGCCGGAGCCCCAGTAGTCGGCGCGCACGTGCGGGCCGCCGTGGATGTGCACGATCGTGGGCAGCTTCGCGCCCGCCTTGTGGCCCTTCGGCAGGAAGTAGTAGCCCGGGATCTCGAGGCCGTCGCGCGTCTTGTAGACGAACGGGCGCTGCTCGACCAGGCGGCCGTCGAACCACGGCTTGGCGGCGCCGATCTCCTCCATCGTCTTCTTCTCGTCGTCGAACAGGTACCAGCGCGTGGAGGCCGTGTCCGAGGAGGAGGTGACGATGAAGCGCTTGCCGTCCGGCGTGCGGCGGAAGGAGTTCACGCGCCCCGGCATGTGGCGGTCCAGCGCGGCCTGGATGGCGGCGTACTGCGGGTCGGTCCACACCCACTCGGGCTTCGCGCCGTTCACGGCGTAGCCCAGGATCTTGTCCGTCTGCGGCTGGGTGATGACGCCGGCGACGCGCTGCCCGCTCGCGTCGGCGCCCATGTCGTAGCGGGGATGCTGCGCGATCAGCTCGCCCAGCTTCTTCGCCTCCGGGTCGTAGCGGTAGACGGCCATCGTGTCGCGCCCGGCGTTGGAGGCCACCTGCAGCGTCCTGTCGTCGGACTCGAAGGCGAGCGGCACGAGGGCCGGCCCCTTGTGGAAGTCGTAGCGCGCGAGCTCCGTCCACGGGCTGTTCTCGTCCTTGCGGTACCAGACGACCGTCGTGGGCTTGTCCTTCACGCCGGCGCGCAGCACGCGCGGCACCAGCTTGCTGTCGAGGATCCACTCGTAGGCGTACTCGGAGGGGCGCCCGGAGGTGAGCAGCGTGTAGCGGCCCGTCACCACGTTCAGGCGGTACAGGTCGTTCGAGTTCGCGTCCGTCATGTTGCCGGAGGCGATGATCTCCTCGTCGTTGCCGGGGATCGAGCGGAAGTAGCTGAGGCTCCGCGGCACGTTCTGGCCGTTGGAGCGCATCTCGCGCACCGTCATGGAGATGCGCCGCCCTTCCTTGCCGTCGCGGCTCACCATGAAGAGGCCGCCGCCGTCGAACTGGCCGGGGCCGGTGGGCGAGTTGACCTGGCCCAGCGAGTAGAGCAGGCGGTCGTTGCCCACCCAGGTCACGTTCAGGACGTCGAAGATGTCGTAGTTGGTGAGCGCCCGCACGTTGCGCGTGGCCAGCTCGATCACGACGAGGTTCATGCGCCCGTTGAGGGGCATGGTCGCGGCGAGGTGCTTGCCGTCGCGCGAGAGCGTCGGGCCCAGGAGCTGCGGCGGCTTCCAGAACTCCTCGACCGAGAGGGGCGCGTCGGAAGGCGCCTTGGCGGGGGCCTGGGCGTGTGCGGGGGAGGCGAGCGCGAGGAGCGCCGCGGCGGCGAGGGCCGCCTTGAGAATGGGCTTTTGGCTCATCGGGGGACCGGGGGTAGGGTTTGCGAGGCTCGCAGTTTGGGGCGAGCGACGCGGAAACTCAACTGCCCGGCCCGCCGATGGGGCCAAGGGGCTACGCCTGCGGCGCGCCCTCGGCGGCTTCCTGCTCCGCGATCTGCTTGCGGACCATCTCCATGTCCAGCGACTTCGTCTTCTGCACCACCTCCTCGAAGGCGCCCTGCGGCAGCGCCCCGGGCTGCGAGAAGACGATGACCTGCTCCTTGAACACCATGAGCGTCGGGATGGAGCGGATCTGGAAGTGCGCGGCGATCTCCTGCTCGTCGTCGGTGTTCACCTTCGCGAACACGACGTCGGGGTTCGCCTCGGCCACCTTCTCGAAGACCGGCGCGAACCCGCGGCAGGGCCCGCACCACGGGGCCCAGTAATCGACGATGACCATGGGGTTGCCGGTCACCACCTGCTCGAAGTTCTCCTTCGTGAGTTCTACGACGGCCATCGCGGCTATTTCTCCAGTAGTGCCCGGAGCATCCAGGCGGTTTTCTCGTGGACCTGCATGCGCTGCGTGAGGAGGTCGGCGCTGGGTTCGTCCGCAGCCTTGTCGACCAGCGGGAAGACCTTGCGCGCCGTGCGGACGACGGCCTCCTGGCCCTCCACCAGCAGGCGGATCATCTCATGGGCGTCGGGCACGCCGTCGGTCTCGGGGATCGACGAGAGCTTCGCGTAGGCCTTGTAGGTGCCCGGCGCCGGGAAGCCCAGCGCGCGGATGCGCTCGGCGATGAGGTCCACCGCGAGCGCCAGCTCGTTGTACTGCGTCTCGAACATGAGGTGCAGCGTCTGGAACATCGGCCCCTTCACGTTCCAGTGGAAGTTGTGGGTCTTGAGGTAGAGGGTGTAGGTGTCCGCGAGCAGCCGCGACAGCCCTTCCGCGATCTTCTCGCGGTCCTTGGCCGGGATGCCGGTGTCGATGGGGGGTGTCGCCCTTGCCGTCTTCTTCGCCACGAGTGCCTCCGTTTCGTCGTCGATGCCGCCATTTTCCGCCGATCGCGGAAACGGCGCCAATCGTCATTGCCAATCCCCGCGATAGGCGGGCGCAATGGGAGCCCTCAGGCGTGCAGCTTCCCCGCCGCCTGCGCGACCGCCTCGGCGAGCGCGCGCACGGATTTCGCCACGCGCTCCTCGACGAGGCGGCCATCGTCGCCGAAGGCCTCGTGCGCCCGCGGCACGGCGACCTGCGTGCCGAGCACCGTGACGCCCAGCGTCGCGAGAACCTGGCGCAGGTGCGGCAGCCCGCGGACGCCGCCGAAGGCGCCCGGCGAGGCGGCCATGAGCCCGGCGACCTTGCCGCGCCAGGGGGCGAGGCCGGAGTCGTCGCCGCGGCCCTCGCCGAGGTCGCGCGAGAGCCAGTCGATCGTGTTCTTGAGCAGCGCCGTCACCGAGGAATTGTTCTCCGGCGAGGCGACGAGGAGCGCGTCGTGCGCGAGGAAGAGCGCGCGCAGCTTCCGCGCGTTCTCCGGCATGCCCTCGGCCGCCTCGAGGTCGCCGTGGAAGAGCGGGATCGGGTAGTCGTCGAGGTCGACGAAGGTCGCCTCCGCCCCGGCCTCGCGGGCGAGACGTGCGGCCTCGCGCGCGAGCTTCTTGTTGAGCGAATCGCGCCGGGCGCTGCCGGCGAAGACGAGGATGCGTGCCATGGGGCCTCCTTGCCTCGAGTCTACGCGAGCGAGCCCATGCGGCCCGTCCGGTAGGCGATGTCCGCGGCCCGCGCCTGCTCGACGCTGTTCATCACGAACGGGCCGTGGAAGACGAGCGGCCCCTCGGCGGGCTCGCCGCCGATCACCATGAGGTCCAGCCGCCCGCGGCCGGCATTGCGCGCGGCGAGCGGCCCGCCCTCGTCGGCGAACACGACGAGCTCGCCCGTGGAAGCTTCCGCCCCCTCCGGCCCGAATGCGCCCTCGCCCGCGATCACGTAGGCCGCGGCCTCGAAGCACGCCGCCACGTCCAGCGACACGGCGGCGCCGGGCTCCACCGCCACGTGCGCGACGAAGGCGGGCATGAGGGTCTCGGCGGGGCCGCGCGCGCCGCAAACCTCGCCGCCCACGACGCGCAGGGTCGCGCCCGGCAGCCGCTTCTCGGCGATGTCGGCCGCCTCCAGGCGCTGGTAGCGCGGCGGCGCCATCTTCAGCGCGCGCGGCAGCGTGGTCCAGAGCTGGATGCCGTGCTGGATCACCTCGCCCGTGCCGTCGGCGAGCGGGCGCTCGGCGTGGACGATGCCGCGTCCCGCCGTCATCCACTGCGCGCCGCCGGCGGTGACGATGCCCTCGTGGCCGGCGGAGTCGCGGTGCTCGTTCACGCCGTCCAGGAGGTAGGTCACGGTCTCGATGCCGGCGTGGGGATGCGGCCCCACGCCCTCGTCGCCGGGAACCACGCGGAACGGCCCGAAGTGGTCAAGGAACACCCACGGCCCGACGGAGCGGCGCTCCCGGTCCGGAAGCGCGCGGCGAACGGGCATCGTGCCGGCCGAGGCCGGCTGCGAGGGGATGACGCGCGTGACGGGGCGGGCGTTGGCGGCCATGGCGGCGCCCCTAGCGGCGGTCCACGCTCCACGCCCCCGGCCCGAAGGCCGCGACGTTGAGCATCCCGCCCAGGATCGAGAGGTTCTCGAGGAACTGCGTCACCTGCGCCTGCGCCTCGGCCATGGGCATGCCCTTGGAGGCCATGCAGCCCGCGGTGCCCGCGAAGCCGGTGCTCTTGCCGAAGCCGGAGACGACGAAGAGGAGCCCCAGGCCGACGCGGCCGGCCAGGGTGGCGGTGTTTTGGGGGGTCGGGTTCACGAAATCGTCCTTTAAGAGATTTTCAGCCATATTTCACGGAAGATCGAAGACGATCACTTCGGCATTGCGGCCCGCGCCGAGGCGGATTTCCGGTTCCCCGGCGAGCTTCAGGGCATCCCCGGCCGCGAGCGAATGGCCATTGGCGATCACCTCGCCGCGCGCCACGTGCACGTAGCCGCGCCGCCCGGGGGCCAGCGCGTGGGTGGCCGACTCCGCTCCGTCCAGCAGCGCCGCGAGCACCCGCGCATCCTGGTGGATGGTGACGGAGCCGTCGCGGCCGTCCGGGGAGGCGACCAGGCGCAGCCGCCCGCGCTTGGAGGCGGCCTCGAAGCGCTTCTCCTCGTAGCCGGGGTCGATGCCGCACTGCGCGGGCTCGATCCAGATCTGCAGGAAGTGCACGCCCTCGCGGTCCGACGGGTTGAACTCGCTGTGTCGCACGCCCGTGCCCGCGCTCATGCGCTGCACGTCGCCCGGACGGATGACCGAGCCGTTGCCCAGGCTGTCCTTGTGCTCGAGCGCCCCGTCGAGGACGTAGCTGATGATCTCCATGTCCCGGTGGCCGTGGGTGCCAAAACCCATGCCGGGCAGCACGCGGTCCTCGTTGATGACCCGCAGCGGCCCGAAACCCATGTGGGCCGGGTCGTGGTAGTCGGCGAAGGAGAAGGAGTGGAAGGAATCGAGCCAGCCGTGGTTGGCGTGGCCCCGGTCTTCGCTGCGGCGCAGTTCCATCATGGTCAGACCCCTTTCATCCAGTTGTGTAGAACGATGAAGTGCATGATAGGGTTGATGTTTTGCACATGAAAGCGAATAATTCTCACATAATCATTCGCATTTTTTGAATATGAAGCTGACCCTGGACGCCCTCGAGATCCTGGACGCCATCGACCGGCGCGGCTCCTTCGCAGCGGCTGCCGAGGAGCTGCACCGCGTTCCGTCAGCAATCACTTACTCTGTCCAGCAGGCCGAGGAGGCGCTCGACGTCCTGCTGTTCGACCGGCGCGGTCACCGGGCCCGGCTGACCGAGGCGGGCCGTGAGCTCCTCGACGAAGGCCGCCACCTGCTGCGCGCCGCCGCCGACCTCGAATGCCGCGTGCGGCAGGTCGCCAAGGGCTGGGAGGCGGAACTGCGCATCGCCGTCGACACCCTGATCGGGATGGAGAAGCTCTACGGGATCGTCACGGAGTTCTACGAGGCCAACACCGGCACGAGGCTGCGCTTCCTGCACGAGGTGCTGGGCGGCACCTGGGACGCCATGGCCTCCGGCCGCGCCGACCTCGCCATCGGCGCCACGGGCGACGCGCCCTCCGGGGCCGCCTACACGGCGCGCCCGCTGGGCCAGGTGGAGATGGTGCTCGTCGCGGCGCCCTGGCACCCGCTCGCGAAGGCGCCCGGCCCCGTCACGGAGTCCCAGCTGCTGGAGCACCGCGCCGTGAGCATCGCCGACAGCTCGCGCCTGCTGCCGCCGCGCACCTCGGGCCTCCTGTCCGGGCAGGACGTCCTCACCGTGCCGAGCCTCGACGCCAAGGTGGCCGCCCACGTGGCCGGCCTCGGCATCGGCTGGCTGCCGCGCTGGATCGCCGAGCGCGAGGCCTGGGCCGGGCGGCTCGCGATCCTCGAGGCCGAGGCGCCGCGCCCGCCCGCGGAGATCGTCGTGGCCTGGCGGCCCGCCACCGCCGGCAAGGCGGCCAAATGGTTCGTGAAGCGGCTCGAGGACCCGCTCGTGGCCGCCTCCCTCCTTTCATGACGGCAGCCCGCTACATCGGGCGCTTCGCCCCCTCGCCCACCGGGCCGCTGCACTTCGGCTCGCTGGTGGCCGCGGTGGCGAGCTGGCTGGATGCGCGCGCGGCCGGTGGCCAGTGGCACCTGCGCATCGAGGACGTCGATGCCCCGCGCACGGTGCCCGGGGCGGAGGACGCGATCCTGCGAACGCTGGAAGCGCTGGGCCTCGCGTGGGACGGCCCCGTCGTCCGCCAGCGCGACCGCGCGGCGCGCTACGCCGAAGCGCTGGAGAAGCTGCGCGCCGGCGGCCTCGCCTACCGGTGCCGCTGCTCGCGGCGCGAGATCGCGGACTCGGGCGTCCACGGCATCGACGGCATCGTCTACCCCGGGACTTGCCGCCACGCGGCCGTCCCGGACGATGCGCCCGCCGCCACGCGCTTCCTCGCTGCGCCGGGCGAGGTCTCCTTCGACGACCGCGTGCAGGGGCGCGTCTCGCAGCGCCTCGCGGATGAAGTCGGCGACTTCGTCGTGCACCGGCGCGACGGGCTCTTCGCCTACCAGCTCGCCGTGGTGGTGGACGACGCCGACCTCGGCGTGACCGACGTGGTGCGCGGCGCGGACCTCCTCGACTCCACGCCGCGGCAGGTGGCGCTCCAGCGCGCCCTGGGCCTGCCCACGCCGCGCTACCTGCACTTCCCCGTGGCCACGCGCGGCGGGGAGAAGCTCTCCAAGCAGACGCTCGCGCCGGCCGTCGACGCGGCGGGCGGCCTCGCGGCGCTCGGCGCCGCCCTCGCCTTCCTCGGCCAACCCGTCCCGCCGGCCGACGCACCGCCGGGGCTGCTCGCCGTGGCGGCCCGGCAGTGGGAGCCGGCGCGCATACCCCGGCTGCGGGCCCGGGACGTGGCGGAAGGCGGCGCCCACGCATACCCCCGAAGCCTATAATCGCCCCTCACCCCACCCGGTTGAATCCAGCCCGGCCTGTCCCGTCATCCAACGGGGCATGGGACGAGGGCCCACCCGGCCCGCGCCCGCCTGCGAAAGACCCGACCATGACCTCCTCCGCGCTCCCGCCCGACGCCCCCCGTTCCCGCCGCCGCTTCGTGAAGCCGGCGCTCATCCTCCTCGTGCTGATCGCGGTGGCCGGCACGTTCGTCGGCCTTCGCAACAGCGAGGCCAACAAGGAAACCAAGAAGGAAGAGAAGGTGCGCACCTTCGAGCTGGCCCCCGGCGACGTGGCGATGCTCGAGCGCCAGCCGCTGGGCCGGCAGATCCCGCTCTCCGGGACGCTCAAGCCCGTGCTTTCGGCCACGGTGCGCGCCAAGGTGCCCGCGGAGGTCTCGCGCGTGCTCGTGCAGGAGGGCCAGCGCGTGGAGGCGGGCCAGGTGCTGGTCGCGCTGGACACGGCCGACCTGCGCGCCCGGCTGGACCGCGAGATGGCCGCCGTCGCCGAGGCGCGCGCGCGCCTCGACCTCGCGCAGAAGAACGAGGCCAACAACAAGGCGCTGCTCGCCAAGGCGTTCATCTCGCAGATCGCCTACGACAGCGTGCTCAACACCGTGCAGGTGGCGCGCGCCAACCTGCAGAGCGCCGAGGCGCAGGCCGCCATCGCGCGGCGGGCGCTGGAGGACGCGCAGGTGCGCGCGCCCTTCGCCGGGGTCGTGGCGCGGCGCTGGGTCAACGTGGGCGACAAGGTCTCGGCGGACACGCCCGTGGCCTCCGTCGTGGACCTCTCGCGCATGGAGCTGGAGGCCCAGGTGCCCGTGAGCGAGGTGCCCTTCGTGAAGGTGGGCCAGCCCATCGCCTTCAAGGTGGACGGCTTCGCCGGCCGCGACTTCGGCGGCAAGGTCGAGCGCATCAACCCCTCCGCCGAGGCGGGCTCGCGCGCCATCTCCATCTTCGTGACGCTCGCCAACGCGGACGGTTCGCTGCGCGGCGGCATGTTCGCCAACGGCACGCTCAACACCGCCGAGGGCGCGCCGGTGAACGTGCTGCCCGTCGCCGCCATCGTCGAGGAGGGCGGGCAGAGCTTCGTGCTGGTGGTGAAGGACGGCAAGGTCGAGCGCCGCACCGTCGTGCTGGGCGTGAGGAACGCCGAGCGCGGCCTGGTGGAGGTGCACGAGGGGCTCGAGGCCGGCGTCCCGGCCATCCTGGTGAAGGCCGACGGCCTCAAGGCCGGCGCGAAGGCCACGCTCAAGCCCGCCCGGGCCTCCTGAGGGAGCCGCCGCCATGTGGTTCACGCGCGTCTCGATCAACAACCCCGTCTTCGCGACCATGATGATGGCCGCGCTGATGGTGCTCGGCCTCTTCTCCTACCAGCGCCTGTCCGTCGAGCAGATGCCCGACGTGAGCATTCCCGTGGCCGTCGTGCGCACGCCCTACCCCGGCGCCTCCGCCGAGGCGGTCGAGGAGGAGGTGACCCGCCGCCTCGAGGAAGCCGTGAACACCGTGAGCGGCATCCGCACCATCCGCTCGGGCTCGGTGCAGGGCTTCTCGTGGGTGGTGGCGGAATTCGAGCTGAACGTCGACATCAAGACCGCCATCCAGGACGTGCGCGACCAGGTGGCGGAGGCGCGGCGCACCTTCAACCGCGACGTGGGCGAGCCCACCGTCTCGCGCGCCGACAACGACAACGACGAGCCGGTGATGTACCTGTCGATGTTCTCCGACGCGCGCAGCCTGCGCGAGGTGTCCGACCTCGCCGAGCTGCTGGTGGTCAAGCGCCTGCAGGGCGCGCCCGGCGTGGGCAACATCGAGGTGAACGGGTCGGTCAAGCGCGAGCTCGCCATCTTCCTCAAGCCGGAGCAGATGGCCGCCTACGGCGTGGGCATCGACCAGATCATCGCCGCCGTGCGCCAGGAGAACCAGGACGTGCCGGCGGGCGCGCTCGTCTCCGACCGCGTCGAGCGCGTGGTGCAGGTGAAGGGCAAGGTCGCGAAGCCCGCGGACTTCGAGCGCATCATCGTCGCCCGGCGCGGCACCGGGGCCGCCACCACCGCCATCACCCTGGGCCAGCTCGCCGACGTGCGCGACACCCAGCAGGAGGAGACCTCCTTCGCGACCGTCAACGGCAAGCGCGGCGTCTCCATCCAGATCAGGAAGACCCGCGGCGCCAACACCATCGACATGGCCACCGAGATCAGGAAGAAGATCGAGGAGCTGAAGAAGTCGCTGCCGCCGGACGTGGTGCTGGAGGTGAGCTTCGACCGCTCGACCTTCATCAAGGATTCCGTGAGCAACGTGAAGAGCACGATCCTCGAGGGGGCGCTGCTCACCATCCTCATCGTGTTCCTGTTCCTGCACTCGTGGCGCTCGACGGTCATCACCGGCCTCACGCTCCCCATCTCCGTCTTCGCGACCTTCATCGCGATGTACGCCTTCGGGTTCACCATCAACTTCATCACGCTGCTGGCGCTGTCGCTGTCCATCGGCGTGCTGATCGACGACGCGATCGTGGTGCGCGAGAACATCGTGCGCCACCTCGGCATGGGCAAGACCCACCGGCAGGCGGCGCTGGAGGCGACCCAGGAGATCGGGCTCGCCGTGATGGCCACCACCTTCACCATCGTCGCGGTGTTCGTGCCGGTGGCCTTCATGGGCGGCATCATCGGCAAGTTCTTCTACCAGTTCGGCGTGACGGTGGTGGTCGCCGTGATGGTCTCGCTCTTCGTCTCGTTCACGCTGGACCCGATGCTCTCCTCCATCTGGCGCGACCCGCCCTCGGGCTGGATGCGGCGCGGCCCCGTGCGCCGCCTGCTGGACGCCCAGCAGCGGCTCATGGACTGGATCCACGCCAAGTACGACGAGGTGCTGCGCTGGGCCTTCCGCCCGGAGTACCGCCGCACCTGGGTGCCGAAGCTCACCGTGATCGGCTGGGCGCGCGGCGGATTCGCGCGCGGCGGCCTGCGGGTGGAGCGCGTGCGGATCCGCAACAAGGCGATCGTGCTCTGGATCGCGACCCTCACGCTGCTCGCCTCCTTCGGGCTGGTGGCCGCGGGGCTCGTCAAGAGCGAGTTCGTGCCGCAGCCGGACGAGGGGTGGACCAGCCTTCGCATCCAGACGCCCGTGGGGTCGTCGCTCGCCTACACCGTCTCCAAGGCCGAGCAGGTGGAGGCGGCGCTCAAGGAATTCCCCGAGGTGAAGCGCCTGTCCAAGAGCGTGCGCCGCAACTCGGCGTGGATCGAGATCCAGCTCGTGGACAAGGCGAGCCGCGCGCGCACGCAGAAGCAGATGGACGACGCCTTCCGCGAGCGGCTGAAGAGCATCGCGGGGCTGGAGGTCTCGATCGGCTGGAACCGGCCCATCCGCATCTTCGTGCAGGGCCCGGACATCCGCGAGCTCGACCGCATCTCGCAGGAGGTGATGGCGAGGATCCGCGCCATCCCCGGCACCGTGGACGTGGAGTCGACCTTCAAGCCCACGAGCCCCGCGCTCGACGTCGTCGTGAACCGCGAGCTCGCGAGCGACCTCGGCGTGTCGATGGCGCAGATCGCCGCCACCACCCGCGCGCTCATCGGCGGCGAGCAGGCCGGGCAGTGGGAAGGCCCCGACGGCGAGAACCACCAGATCCTGCTGCGGCTGCCGAAGGACGAGCGCACCGGCATCGCCGACCTCGACAAGATCTGGGTCGCGAGCTACTCCTTCAACGCCGACGCGACCCCGCGCATGGTGCCGCTGCGGCAGCTGGCGGAGTTCAAGCCCGCGTTCTCCGAGCGGCAGATCGACCGCAGGAACCTGCAGCGCCAGATCCAGGTCTGGGGCGGCCTGGGCGCCAAGGCGACGCTGGGCGAGGTGGGCGCCGAGGTGCAGAAGATCCTCAAGTCGACGCAGCTCCCGGCCGGGTACAGCTTCCACCAGGGCGGCGACTCCGAGATGATGCAGGAGAGCGGCAAGTACGCGCTCATCGCGCTCGCCATCGCCGTGATCTTCATCTACCTGGTGCTCGCCTCGCAGTTCGGCAGCTTCCTGCAGCCGGTGGCGATCATGGCGTCGCTGCCGCTGTCGCTCATCGGCGTGTTCCTTTCGCTGATGGTGTTCGGCTCGACGCTCAACATCTTCTCGGTGATCGGCTTCATCATGCTCATGGGCCTCGTCACCAAGAACGCGATCCTGCTGGTGGACTTCACCAACCAGGGCATCCGCGAGGGCAAGACGCGCGAGCAGGCCATCCTCGACGCCGGGCAGGTGCGGCTGCGGCCCATCCTCATGACCACCGCCGCGATGGTGTTCGGCATGCTGCCGCTGGCCCTCGCCCTCGGCCCCGGCTCCGAGCAGCAGTCGCCCATGGCGCACGCCGTGATCGGCGGGATCCTCACCTCGACGCTCCTCACCCTCGTCGTCGTCCCCGTCCTCTTCACCTACTGCGACACCCTCGGCCGGCGCGCGAGCGCCAGGCTCACCGGCGGCGCCACCGCCCCCGGCGGCCCCCTGCCCGAAGGCGCCCCCGCGAAGCGCGCCGACGACTGACTTCCGCCGCGAAGCGAGCGGCGGGAGCCGGAGGCGGCGGGCAGGGAAGGTGGAGGCGGACGGGCAGCGAAGCAGGAAGAGGGCGTGAAGTCCTTCGGCCCGCAAGCGTGACCACCGGACGGGTGCCCAAAAACCCGAGGGCGGTCAACACACGACCACCCTCGGGTTTTTACCCGTCAAGAGATGGGGCCGCTACGCTGCCCCAACCCGGTGGTCGCGGTCCCAAGGACTTCACGCCCGCTCCCTGCTTCGCGGCCCGCCGAATCGGCACCGTGGTTCCTTGGCGCCGGACCCAGCCGGTGCGGCGCGCGAACTCGGCACGCGGCGTCCACGGAGCTCGGGCGAGCGCGACGCGGAAAGGGTGCCGCCATCCTTGGCACGCGACCGCCGCGGTCGAGGCAGCGAAGCGGCCTCGACTGTAGATGGGTCGAAAGTCGAGGGTGGTCGTGTGTTGACCGCCCTCGACTTTCGGGGCACCCATCCGGCGGTTACGCTTGCGTGCCCAGGATGGCGGCACCCTTTCCGCGTCGCGCTCGCTCCCCAGCCACCGGTGGAAGCGGTCAGAACCCTATCGCGTGACCGTCCTTGCGATG
>Ga0073899_10003540_pt1 | contig 13818 bp, 9 predicted proteins | sample KloWWTmetaKNB5Ph_FD_88975 | JGI IMG/M metagenome (GOLD analysis project Ga0073899, IMG submission 88975) | Active sludge microbial communities from Klosterneuburg, Austria, studying microevolution and ecology of nitrifiers - Klosterneuburg... | ecosystem: Engineered > WWTP > Aerobic digester >... | reverse complement strand
ACGTCGGCGTGGGGCGCTGGATCACCGCCGGGCTGATGATCGTGGCGGGCTTCCTGACATACGCGCTCGACACGGCCGCCGAGTCGTTCCAGCTGCTGCTGTCAATCGGCGCGGGCACCGGCCTGATCTACCTGCTGCGCTGGTTCTGGTGGCGGATCAATGCCTGGTGCGAGATCAACGCGATGATCGCGTCCTTCGTGGTCGCGCTCGGCTTCTTCGTCGCGAACAAGATGGACATGGCGATCCCGTCGCACATCACCCTGCTGCTCACGATCGCCACCACCACCCTCGTCTGGGTGATCACCGCGATCGTGACGCAGCCGACCGACCGCGCGGTGCTGCTCGCCTTCTATCGCAAGGTGCGACCGGCGGGCCCGGGCTGGGCCTCGATTCGCGCCGAGACCGGCCTGCCCCCCTCACCCGACTCACTGCCACAGGCGTTCCTCGCCTGGATGTTCGGCTGCCTGATGGTGTACGGGGCGCTCTTCGGGACCGGCTCGCTGATCTACGGGCACACCACCACCGCAGCCTTCTGGATCACGGTGTTCGTGGTGAGCGCGGGCGTGCTGCTCCGGATCGTACCGAGGATGTGGAGCGGGGACTCGGCCACGGAATGAGCGCCCCCGACGCCACCGGCGCGGTGATCCTGGCCCGCGGCCTCGGCTCGCGGATGCGTCGGGCCGCCGAGGGCGTGGCGCTCGATCCGCGGCAGGCCGCCGCGGCCGCCGCAGGTCTCAAGGGGATGATTCCCGACGCGGCGGGACGTCCCTTCCTCGACCACGTCCTGTCGTCGCTCGCCGATGGCGGCGTCACCGACGTCTGTTTCGTCGTGGCGCCGAATCATGAGCCGCTGCTGGCCCACTACGCGGCGCACCCGCCGAAGCGGGTGCAGCTCACCTGGGTCGTGCAGCAGGAGCCGAAGGGGACGGCCGACGCGCTGCTCGCCGCAGAATCGTGGGCGGCGGGACGCGAAGTGCTGGTGCTCAACGCCGACAATCTCTATCCGGTGGCCGCCATTCGTGCCCTTGTGACCCTCGGCGGCCCCGGACTGGTGGCATTCGATCCCGTGGCACTGGTGCGTGACGGCAATATCGAGGCAGCGCGCATCGCCTCGTTCGCCATCCTCACGCTGCACCGCGACGGGACGCTGGCCGCCATTGTCGAGAAGCCCGACCCCGCCACGCTCGCCGAGGCGACGGCCAATGGCACGACACCCTGGGTGAGCATGAATCTCTGGCGGGTCGGCGCCTCGGTCTTCGCGGCGTGCCGCGACGTGACGCCCTCGCCTCGCGGCGAGCTCGAGTTGCCCCAGGCCGTGATGCTCGCGGTGCAACGCGGTCACCAGCTCCACGCGGTCACCATTGCGGCGCCGGTCCTCGATCTCTCACGGCAGGACGACATCGCCGCGGTCGCCACGCTGCTCGCCACGAGGGAGTGCGCCCCGTGACTCGCCCCTGGCGCGAGCGGCTCGCCGACCTGGACCTCTCCGAGGCCGCGATCGAGCACGCCGCGCGTCAGTTCGGCGTGGTCAGCACCGCCTATGCACGTCGGGTCGGCAATCCCGACCTGGCGCGCGCATGGTGGGTCCCGGGGCGGATCGAGGTGCTCGGCAAGCACACCGACTACGGTGGCGGGCGCTCACTGCTCACCACGGTGGAGCGCGGCTTCCATGTCCTCGCCACGCCGCGTCGCGATGGCGTGATCCGCCTGATGGATGCCTCGCGCCACACCACGTTGCGGCTGCCGCTTCGTGCCGACGTGCCGCCGCGACCCGGGGCCTGGGCCGACTATCCGATCTCGGTGATCCGGCGCGTGGCGCGCGACTTCCCCGCCGCACGCACCGGCATGGATGCGGTCCTGATCTCGTCGCTTCCCTCGGCCGCCGGGTTGTCGTCATCGAGCGCATTGGTGATCGCCACCTTCCTGCCGCTCGCCGCATTCAACCGCCTCGACACCCAGGCTGCGTGGCGTGCCTCGTTGGCCGACACCGATGCACTCGCGGGCTATCTCGGGGCGATGGAGAACGGCAAGGTCTTCGGCCCCTTCCCCGCCGATCGCGGTGTCGGCACGCACGGCGGCAGTGAGGATCACACCGCAATCCTCCGGTCGCGCCACGGCGAGCTGGCCCAGTTCCGCTTCCTCCCAGTCGCCGAGGAAGCGCGCGTGGCGATGCCGGCCGGGTGGACCTTCGCCATTGGCGTCTCCGGCGTGCACGCGGCGAAGGGCGGCGCCGTGCAGGAGCACTACAACGGCCTCGCGCGGCAACTTGCGCTGCTGCTCGCCGAGTGGCGTACGCTGACGGGCACGCCGACCGAGTCACTCCTCGACGTGCTCGACGCCGGCCCGACCGGACTCGACGCCTTGCGTGCCGCCATGCGGCGGGCGCACCCGGACGAGGCGGAGGCATTGATCGCCCGATTGGGGCAGTTCACGGAGGAATGCCAGTCGATCATCCCGGCGGTGACGGCGGCGTTGCGCCGCGGTGCGCCGGAGGAGATCGGCGAGCTGGTGGATCGCTCGCAGGCGCTGGCGGAATCGGTGCTGGCGAATCAGGTGCCGGAGACGGTCCATCTCGCGCGAAGTGCCCGCCAGCTCGGAGCGAGCGCCGCGTCGGCGTTCGGGGCGGGATTCGGAGGAAGCGTCTGGGCGATGGTGCGCGTGGCGGAGGCGCCGGCCTTTCTCGAGGCGTGGCGCGGCTCCTACCTCGCGCACTTCCCGGCCCGCGCCGGCCGGGCGACCTTCTTCACCTCGGCGCCCGGCGCGGCCGCGAGTGAAATCGCACCGTGACCGGACTCAGGGTGTGAGCAGCGGCCGCACCAGCAGTTCGCGAATGGTGACCATCTCGACGATCGACGGCAGCGTGCTCCCTTCCGGCTCCAGGTGTTCGATGGTCAGTGTGTCACCACGCTCCGCGATCCGCGAGCGCACCGCCCGGTAGACAACTCCGCGCGCAGGATCCACCAGCACCAGGTGCGGCATCCCCGCCCCGCCGTCGACCATCGCCACGGCGAGGAGCCGTCGCCCCTCGCGGTCACGCAGCTCTTCCACCGCCTCGATCATGAAGGGCTCGCGGAGCGTCAGCCGAGGCGACGCGATCGAGTCCACCACCGCCAGGCGGAGTGCGTGGCCTTCATTCTCGAATCCCCCGCCTCCATCACGACCGCTCCACGCGATCTCGGTACCCTCAGCGAGCCGCCACGCGCGAATCGCCTCGACCGCGACGGTGTCGATCCGACCATCCGCAGACGTCAGTTGCAGCGGCCCAGTCGTGAAGCCGGCCGTGTCGCGCAGCACGCGCACGTCCGTGACCGGCGAGGCGGCTCGTGACGTGGTGGACTCGTCCGCGCCGCACGCCATCAGGATCACGGTGCACAGCATCAGGGCATGGCGCATCGGTCAGCTCCGGGAGGTCGTGAGCAGCGCGGAATCGATCGCCGCGACGAGTTCATCGCGCGCGACCGGCTTGTACAGCACGGCCGCTGCGCCGAGGGTCGCGATCCGCTCTGGCGTGAGGACGTGGGAGAAGCCCGTGAGGATCATCACGGGCAGGTCCGGGCGCAGCAGCTTGGCTTCCGCGAGGAGCTTGTCACCCGTCATCCCCGGCATGGTCTGGTCGGTCAGCACGAGATCGACGCCGTATGGGGCAGCAACGATCTGGGCGAGCGCCTCGGCGCCGCTGCTGCACGCGGTCACCGCGTACCCGAGCCGAGTGAGCAAACGCTCCGTGACGGCGAGCACCGCCGGGTCGTCGTCCACCAGCAGCACCCGGGCCCCGGGACTCCGCGGGACGGGCGGACCCTGCGCCCGGCGCTCCTGCGCGGGGGCGCCCTGCGCGACCGGCAACAGCACCTCGATGGTGGTCCCGCTGCCAGGAACACTCGCGACGGCAACGCTGCCGTGGTGCGAGAGGACGATGCCGTGCAACACGGAGAGGCCCAGGCCGGTGCCCTCGCCGACCGGCTTGGTCGTGAAGAAGGGCTCGAAGATGCGCGTCTGAATTTCCGGCGCAATGCCGACGCCGGTGTCATGCACCGTCAACTTCGCATATCGGCCAGGCGGCAGCGTGGCGTGCCCTTCGCGACCCGTCGCGGTGACCTCGAGTTCCTCCAGCGACATCGTGAGCACCCCGCCCTCGTCGCGCATGGCGTACTTGGCGTTGACGCAGAGATTGAGGAGGACCTGCTGCAACTGCGTCGCATCGCCCAGCACGGCCAGTGGTTCCGCCGGCGTGCGCACCTCGACCCGGATCGTGCTGGGCAGCGTCGGGCGCAACAGCGATTCGATGTCGTGCATCAGCCGCCCGAGCGAGACCATCGCCTGCGCGCGCGGAGAACGGCGCGAGAAGGTGAGGATCTGGCGGACCAGGTCGCGCGCGCGATTGGCCGCGTTGCGGATCGTCTCCAGGGCCCGATGGTCCGCCGGCCGCGTGCTGGCCTGCTCGAGCATCAACTCCGTGTTCGAGCCGATGACGGTGAGCAGGTTGTTGAAGTCGTGGGCGATCCCGCCGGCAAGGGTGCCGAGGGATTCGATCCGTTGTGATGCGCGAACCTGCTCCTCGAGCTGCTGCCGTTCCGCCGCGGCACGACGCTCCTCCGAGAGATCGCGCAGCACGACGTGGAGCAGCGTGCCGCCGCCTTCGATGGGCACGTCAATCAGCCCCACCTGGACGGGAACCACGGTGCCACTGCGCCGACGGACCTCGAGCGGGAGGCCCCACGCGCCGTCATGCGCCGCCATCCCGGGCGCGAGGGGAACGAGCTCGGCGAACGTGGCGCCGACGAGCTCCTCGGTGGTGGTCAGGTCGAACAGCTTGGCGGCTGCATCATTGGCTGCGGTGATGCGCTCACCATCCACGAGCAGGTGGGCGTCGAACGCATGGTCGAACAACGCGCGGAAGCGGCGCTCGCTTTCGAGCGCCAGCCGCTCGCGTTGCTCGAGCTCGGCGGCGCGTTCACGGGCGGCCGTTGTGCGCCACCGGACGAGCCACCAGACACCGAGCAGGGCCAGCACCGCCTCCACGACCAGGGCGGGCGGCGTCTGCCACCATGGGGGGGCGACCGTGAATTGAAAGACGGCGGGTCCCGAGACCTGCCCCCGATAGTCCCTCGCCCATACTTCGAAGCGGTAGTTGCCAGGGGCAAGCGCACTCAGCGCCACCGTGTTGTCCGTCGTCCACGCCGAGAGGCCGGCGTCGCCGCCGAGCAACCGGGTGCGGTACCGGGTGTCTCCCTCGCGGAGGTAATTGAGCAGGGAGAACTCAAGGGCCACCGACCCCGCATCATGGGCGAGCCGCGCCCCCGGCGGGATCGCGATTCCGGCAGCCCCAACGGTGCGCGCCACGATTCGCAGGGGTGCCGCCGTTTCCGGGGACGGGATGATCGGCCGCAACCACCCCAATCCGTCCCTCGTTCCGACCAGCATGTCGCCGGTGCCCAGCTCGAACTCGATCTTGAACACATCGGCACTCGGCAAGCCGTCGTCCGTTCCGTACACGGTCTCGAGCGCCATCTCCCCATCCGCGAGCACACGCAACTGCACCAAGCCACGCGGCGTCGCGGCGTACACGCGTCCATCGGGGCCCAGAGCAAGGTCGCGAACAAAGTCACTGGGCATGGCGTCCAGCAGCTCTTCGCCAATCAACTGCCACGCCGGTTGCTCCGCATCCAGATCGCGATACTTCAGTCCACCAAGCCCCGTGGTGGCCGCCCAGAGCCGCCGCCCCCCACCTGGCAGCATCTGCACCGAGAGGTCCACCACCCGGGCCCGGCCCACCGGATCCGTCCCGGGGATCGTCCCGACCGCCGAGTCGCCCCGCACCAGCCAGACCTGCCCCCCTTCAGAGGCAACCCAGAGCGAGGGCGATCCGTCAGGGTCGATCACCTGCACCAGATCGGTGACATCGGCGAGCACCGGGACCTTGAGGCGATCCCAACGCCCAGCGCGCCACTGCCAGACCCCATCCGCGGCACTGGCGTACAGCTTCGGGGCCCCGTCCGGCATCGCCACCCGAATCAGCCGCCGCAACATGGTGCTGCCGAGGCCGGCGGTCGCCCGACGCCACTCGCCATCGACCCAGTGCGCCACGCCGCTGTCGCCGGCCACCCAGACCGTATCGCCGAGTCGGGTGATCGACCGGACCTGCCCGAGCCCGATCGCGGGCGCAGTCCCGTCGAAGCGACTGCCGGCTTCGGTGACGCGGAGCACCCCCGAATGGCTGGTCCCGATCCAGTACTCCGTGCGGTCGCCGAGGTGCACCGTCCGCACCATGCTGACCTGCCGGTCGGTCAGGCTCTCGGGGAGCGGCAGCGGTCGGGCTCGGCTCAGGACCACCCGAGTCAGGCGCTCCGACTTGTAACCAACCCAGATGATCGGTTCATCCCCCGGCCGTGACATCGCCGTGAGCGACATGATCGGTGTGCCGCTTTGGATGGTCGAGGGCTCCACCCGTTCCCACACCCCGGTTGCGGTTCGGCGCATGAGGAGGCCATCGGTCGTGCCAACCCACAGCTCGACCGCCCCGTCGGCCCGCTCGACTTCAAGCAGGCGGAATGCCCCCGACGGGGCGCCTGGCACCTGACGGAACGTGTCGCCGAACAATGCGAAGACGCCGTCCACGCCAAGCACGTACAGACTCGGGGCGATGGTGCCGGCCGGCCTCGGGCGGCTCGCGACGACCGCTTCGAAGTTGTGTCCCGGGAGCCCGCGATCGGCGCCAATGGCCTCCCAGCGCCCATGCTGCAGCCGCCAGAGCCCGAGATTGGGGGTCGCCACCCAGAGCGAGGGCGTGCCATCGGCCGCGATCGTTTCGGCCGTGACCGTACCGTGCGGCGCGAATCCAGCCGGCATCGGCACCCGCTGAAACCTGGTGCCATCGAAGCGGGAAAGGCCGGAGTACGAGGCCGCGAGGATCTGCCGACCTCCGAAGACCGTCACCTCCCGGAGGTCGTAGACGTTGTCGTCCACCAGCCCATTCCGGGCTGCCGTGAAGTGCGTCGTGTCGCTCCCACGGATCCGGACCACGCCGGCCCTGGTCGCGAACCAGAGGGTCCCGTCCGCCTGGGGCAGCACCACCCGCACGTCATTCCAGCGTCGCGTGATCGGGGTCGTGACCCGCTGCCAACGGTGGCCGGTGAAGTAGGCCGCCCCTTCCTCGGATCCGATCCACATCAGCCCGTCGCGGTCGCGGGCGACCGAATACACGGTCGAGGGCAGCAGGCCGCCGCGCTTGTCGAATGCCTGAAAGGTGAAGACGTCACGCGGGGCCACCGCGGACTGCGCTCCGAGTGACTCGGCCAGCACGATCCCGAGGTCCCAAAGCGACCGACACACCGGACGGCTCAACGTGGCCTCTGACGCAGGAGGGTAGTGCCCGGGCGCGGGGCGAGGGGCCGTACCGCGCAAAACCGGAGGAGAACGATCACACACGCCACTGGCGGATGCAATGCCGCTCATCGGCCTGATCCGCGCCATCCACTTTGAGCATGGCTCGAGACGCCATATCTTGTGAGACTGATTCCCGAGCCAGAGCCCCCATGAGCCAGCCCACCCGCGCATGCCCGACGTGCCAGACACCGCTCCCAGGAATGGCGGCGTATTGCTACGTGTGCGGCACCGAGACGCCGGTCGGGATGATGAAGGAGACGGGTGAGCGGGTGGCGGTGGGCCACTCCGGCATCAGCCCCAAGGATCTCCTGAAGAAGCTGCAGCGCGCTCTCGGTCCTGGCTACGAGCTGCAGGATCGCATCGGCGCCGGCGGCTTCGCCGAGGTCTTCAAGGTGCGCGACCTTCGGCTCAAGCGCGATCTCGCCGTCAAGGTGCTGCGTCCCGACCTCGGTCTCTCCCCAGATCTGGTGATGCGCTTCCGTCGCGAGGCCGAGACGATTGCCAACCTGCGACACCCGCACATCGTGCCCGTCTACGACGTCGGTGAGGCCGAAGGGCTGGCGTACCTGATCATGCCGTTGATCGTCGGCGAGAACCTGCGGACCGTGATGGAGCGCGAAGGCGCGATGCCCGTGGCGGAGGTGCAGCGGATCATGCGCGAGGCGTGCTCCGGCCTGGCGGCCGCGCACGATGCCGGCATCGTGCACCGCGACATCAAGCCCGAGAACGTGATGCTCGAGGGCGTCGAGAAGCGTGTCTTGCTCATGGATTTCGGGATCGCCAAGGTGGTAGGCGGCGGTTCGGGCGAGGATGGCGATCCCAGCGAGGGGCTCACCAGCACGGGCATCATCATCGGCACGCCGCAGTACATGAGTCCCGAGCAGGCCTGCGGCGACAAGTCCATCGATGCGCGGAGCGACCAGTACTCGCTCGCGGTGGTGGGCTACCGCATGCTGAGCGGCACGCTGCCGTTCGATGGCCAGTCCATGCGCGCGGTGTTGTATCAGCAGCTCGTCGGCGAGCCGAAGCCGTTGATCGAGCGGATGCCGGACCTGCCGGGCCCCGTGGCGGTCGCCATCCAGCGCGCGATGGCCAAGGAACCCAACGAGCGATTCGCGTCGATGCGCGAGTTCGCCACGATGCTCGACGGCGACTCGACCCTCAGCGCCGCGCCGTCCGCGGCGGCGGTCGCGGCCCACAGCTCCTCGCGGCGCGTCACGGTACTGATGAGTGCCGTCGCCCTCCTGGCGCTGGTCGGCTGGTATCTCTCGAACCGCAGCCCCGCCCCGGTCGAAACCGCAGTTGCCCCGGCGCCGGCGCCCGAAGTGACCGGTGATTCCGCAGCCGTTCCGCCAGGCATCCCGCTCGCGACCGCACAGTCGGCCACCACGCCGCCAGCGGCAGCCGGCAAGCCCGCAGCCGGCACGACCCGTCCGACCACCACCGCCAAGCCGCCAGCGGTCCCGGGACCGAGCCCCAAGGCCGCCACGACGGCCGCGGCCCCGTCGGGGGTGAGTTGCACCCGTGCCGCGTCGAACGGCGACTGGCTCGGCGCCGCCGGTGCCTGTGCCACCGAGGCGGCTGCCGGCTCGGCCGTGGCCCAACGGATTCTCGGCTCACTCTACGACCGGGGGAGCGGCGTGAACGCCGACCCGGCCAAGGCGGTCGAGTGGTACCGGAAGGCGAGCACCGGTGGCGACCTCGAGGCCAAGTTGGCGCTCTCGCGACTGCTCGAGATCGGCCGCGGTGTGCCGGCGAATCAGGGCGAGTCGATTGCCCTGCTCCGCGAGGCGGCCGCAGGCGGACTCCTCCGCGCCCAGCAGACGCTGGCGTTCCGGCTGGAGAATGGCGGCGGCATCAAGAAGGACGAGGCCGAGGCCGCACTCTGGTACCGCCGCGCGGCCGAGCAGGGCGACATGGCGGGCCAGGAGAAGCTGGCCGACTTCCTCGCGCGAGGCCGCGGCGTCACCAAGAACGAGGCCGAGGCGCTCGAGTGGTACAAGAAGGCGGCCGAGAAGGGATCCGCCGAATCGGCATGGCAAGCGGCGCAGGCCTACTTCCGTGGCCGCGGGACCGCCAAGGACGAGGCGGCCGGCATGGAGTGGCTCAAGCGCGCGGCAGCCCGCAACCATACCGAGGCCAAGAAGGAACTCGCCAAGCGCGGCGGCTGACCACCCGGCCATGGATTGCACGACAATGCCCCGCCGATCGAGCTGATCGGCGGGGCATTGGTTCATCGGGACGGCGGGATTTGAACCCGCGACCCCTACCACCCCAAGGTAGTGCGCTACCGGACTGCGCTACGTCCCGGACTCCACGCGGTTGCCCACGAGGAACGGGGCAAAGCTAGTCGGCCCCTGCGCCCGGCGAAAGGCGGCTGGCTTGGCCATGGCGTTCGCTCCTATCTTCGGCGCGTCCCTTACCGAGGTGCCACCGTGTCCGCCATCGTCCCGTTGCATTCCATGATTCTCGAGGGCGATCACGACGCCCCGGTGCTGGTCTTGCTGCACGGCCGTGGCAGCGACGAGCGGGATCTCTTCCCGCTGGGCCGGATGCTGCATCCGGAGGCCACCATCGTCTCGGTGCGTGCGCCCTTCCCCGCGGCCCCGTGGGGCTATGGGCCCGGGTACGCCTGGTATCGCTACATCGGCGGTACCACCCCGGAACCGGAGTCGTTCGAGTGGGGCCAGCAGTCGCTCACCGCCTTCCTGGAAACCCTCTCTGAGCGCTTCGAAGGCGTCAGGGGAGGCATTGTCCTCGGCGGCTTCTCGCAGGGCGGCACGACGGCGCTGGGGCAGCTCCTGCGCCATCCGGATAGCGTCCGCGGGGTAATCGTCTGCAGCGGCTTCCTCGCCGACCACCCCACGGTGGCTGTGACCCCGACGACGGTGGGCGAGACGCCGATCTTCTGGGGCCACGGCACGGCCGACCAGGCCATCCCGCACCACTTCGGCGCCGAGGGCCAGGCAGCGCTTCGTGCGGCGGGCGCCCGGCTCACGGCCCACTCCTATGAGGGAATGGGCCACACCATCGGCTCGGCCGAAGTGGCGGACCTCAAAGCATGGTTGGCGGCAATCGACTGACGCGACACCGCATCGGCCGATGGCTCAGGGGCGAACCAGCCGGACGAGCCGGCCCCGCAGCTGCCAGGCCACCACGAGTCCGAGCAGTGCGGGAAGCACGGTGGCCCACCACCGCCACGCCATCAGCAGTCCAAGCTCGCCCCTGAATTCTCCCGCGGCCCCACCGAGAAAGCCGAGCTCGACGAGGCCCACGCCAGCCGGCGTGGGGAGCACCAGCTGCCCGTACGTGAGCAAGAACGAGCCGAGCCACACGGCGGCCGGATCGGGTGGCGTGGGGAGGCTCAGTGCCAAGATGGGCAGCATGGCGGTGCGGGTCGCCACATTCACCATCGAACAGACCACACTGGTGACGAGCGCGCCGGGTGGCATGCCTCGCCACGGCGCCGTGTACGCATCGAGGCGACTCGCGACCGCCCCCGACATCCGTGTGCGGAGCCGTTGGGCGGCGATGAGGGACGCAACCCCCAGCACTGCAGCGATCACCAGCACGGGCCACGCCTGGGTTGCGCGCGATGCGACGATCGGCCACGTCGTGACCACCCAGTCGGGCGCGGTCACGATCAGAAGCACCGATGCCATGACGAGCAGCGTCGGCCAGGCCGTGACGAGCTCCCACCCGATCGTCGCGGCGATTGCCGGCATGCGCACGCCGGCGCTGGCCAGCCCTGCCACCCGCGCAGGCTCTCCCCCAAAGCGCATCGGCGTGATGGCCGCTCCAGCATCCGCGAGCAGGTTGATCCCCAGCGCGGCAGGGGATGAGAGACGGCACCCTGCGCCCACCGTCAACGCCCGCAGCCGAATGCTTCGCGCGGCGAGATCGGCGGCAAGCGGCACGGCACACACGAGGTGGGCTTGTATCCCCTGCATCAGGCGAGCATGCGCCGATAGACGTCAAACACGCCGTCCATCGCGACGTCCCATCGGTGATACCGCTCGACATGCTGCCGGGCGGCCTCGGACAGTGGCTCACGATCGCGATGCAAGACGGCGAGCATCGCCTCGCCGAGTGCATCGACATCACCATAGGGTGCCAGCATCCCCGCCCCGGAGGCCTGCACCAACTCGGCCGCCGCACCGTGGTCAACCGAGACCACGGGAACGCCCGATGCCAGCGCCTCGCACACCGCCAAGCCGAAGGTCTCGAATGGCGCCGGAGAGACATACAGGTCGAGCGCAGCGAGCAGGTCCGCCAGTTTCTCACGATCGGTCTCGTGGGGAAGCATCACGATCCGCTGGCCCGCTGCGAGTTCGGTGAGGCGGCTCGCCTGCGGGCCATCCCCGACGATGACGAGGGTCGCCCCGCTCCGGCGAGCCACCATCGGCCAGCAGCGCAACAGGACATCGACCTGCTTCTCGGTGGCGAGTCGCCCAACAAACCCGACCAGCGGTCCCTCCCTGACGCCGAGGCGCGCTCGTATCTCGGCACGACGCACCCGACGCGTCGGGGTGAACAACTCCGTATCGACACCCAGCGTCACGCGCTCGACGGCGTCGACGCCCCATCGCGCCAGTTCACGCACCGAAAACTCGGAGGCCGCCAGCGTGACGTCGGCGAGCCGACTGAGCTGTTGGACGTAACTGCCGAGGGCGCGCGCGGTCGCGGTGGCAGCGCGACCGCGTTCGAAGTTTGGGACCACCAGTCGCGGGAGGTTGCTGTGGTAGAACCAGGCGACCTTGGCCGGGTGCCGTCGGCGGGCCCGCGACACGAGCCAGGGCACCACGTACGCCGAGCCGACCTCGACGATGTCGGGACGCTCGTGTGCGATGATGCGCGCGACGGAACGGGTTGCCAGCATCAGGCGATAGGAGGCGAACGGAATGGCCGGACCGCGCAGCCGATAGGTGCGGTTGCCGGGCGCGTCCTCCAGCGCGTCGGTCGCGCCGGGAACCACCAGTGTCCGGCGAAGCGAGGGTGACCGGGCGACATACTCGCCCTTGGCACGCAAATAGGTGCGCACACCGCCGCTGCGATCGCCGAAATACTCGGAGATGTCGAGCACGGCCAGCGCGGCATCGGGGCGGGTGATCGCCGGCAGAGCGTTGGCCAAGCCAGTGCGGACATGGGTCGGGACGGCGATGCTCGAGATCACCGGGCTTGCTGTCACGCGGCGCGGTCCAGCCGGGCCAGGGTCAGCGCCCGCTCATACTCCGCGATCACGCCGGTGAAGATCGAGCGCCAGTCGCGCGCGGCCGCGGTGGCCACGCCCCCCTTGGCAAGTCGTGCGCGGAGCGCCGGATCCTCGAGGAGTCGTGCCAGTCCGTCGGCGAGCGACCCCGCGCTGTCCGGTTCCACCAGCCACGCATTGACCTCGTGCTCGGCGAAGTCGAGCACGCCGCCGGCGCCGACGGCCAACGAGGGGAGTCCGGCCGCCATTGCCTCGAGCAGGACGTTGCCGAAGGTCTCGGTGCTGGAGGGAAAGGCGAAGAGATCCGCCGACGCGTACGTGGCCGACAACTCGGCCCCAGTCCGCACGCCGGTCAGGATCACGCCCGCCGGGACTCGCATGCGCAGTTCCGCCTCGAGCGGCCCCGTGCCGACCAGCACGAGCCTGGCATCGGCAACGCGATCACCGAGCCGCTGCCACGCGTCGAGCAGCAGCGGGATGTTCTTCTCGGCGGCCAGTCGCCCGACGCAGAGCACCATCAGCTGGTCGGGAGCGATACCGAGCGCGGCGCGGGTGGCTTCCGATCGGTGCGTGGGGCTGAACATCGCCGAGTCCACGCCTCGGCTCCAGATGGCGGTGTGCCGCACGCCGCGACGATGCAGGTGTCGTTCGTAGGGACGCGAGGGCACCAGCACGCGCGCCGCGTGGCCGTAAAACCAGCGGAGGTAGCGCCAGCCGGCGGGCATCAACCAGTCGAGGCGGTAGCGTGAGGAGTACCGCTCGTAGTCGGTGTGCGCGGAGGCGATGACCGGCACTTCGAACTCCGCGGCCAGGCTCACGCCGGTGACCCCCATCGCGAACTCCGTCGCCACGTGGACCACGTCCGGCCGGAAGGCCGCGAAGTCGGCGCGGATGGCCTCGCGCTCCGGAAAGCCCCACTGCACGTCCGGATAGAGGAAGAGCCGACGCGACGGAACGCGAAAGACATGGTCGCGATCACCCGCGTCGTGCGGGAGCGCGTACGACGGCGCGTACACGCGGACCAGGTGACCGCGCTGCTGCAGCGCACCCACCAGGCGCTGCAGCACCAACGACACGCCGCTGACCATCGGCCAGTACACTTCCGAGAAGATTGCGATGCGCATGACTGAGTCTCGCGCTCGACCGTCACGAACGCGCGACGAGCGCGGCACGACTGGGAAGCAACTCGGACGTCCTCACATCACTCCCGTGACGATGGCCACGGT
>Ga0073899_10003538_pt1 | contig 13827 bp, 11 predicted proteins | sample KloWWTmetaKNB5Ph_FD_88975 | JGI IMG/M metagenome (GOLD analysis project Ga0073899, IMG submission 88975) | Active sludge microbial communities from Klosterneuburg, Austria, studying microevolution and ecology of nitrifiers - Klosterneuburg... | ecosystem: Engineered > WWTP > Aerobic digester >... | reverse complement strand
GCGACGATCGCCCGGTCGATGAACGCCTGGGCGACCTCAACCTCGGTGTGGCACTCGGCCAGCGTAAATCGGCTGTTCTGAAACGAGCCGATGTTCTGACCGAAGGCCTGACGTTCGCGGACGTAGTCGAGCGTCCAGCCGAGCGCTGCGCGAGCGGTTGCCACCCCGGTGACGGCGATGCTGAGGCGTTCCTGGGCCAGGTTGGACACCAGGTAGCTGAAGCCGGCCCCCTCCTCGCCCAGCAGGTTGTCGACCGGCACGGCGACGTCGTTGAAGAACAGCTCGGCGGTGTCCTGGCTGTGCATCCCGACCTTGTCCAGGTTGCGGCCGCGTTCGAAGCCCTCCATCCCCGCCTCGACCACCATGAGCGAGATCCCCCGGTGGCGCTGGGTCGGGTCGGTCTTGGCGGCGACGATCACCAGGTCGGCGTTGATGCCGTTGGTGATGAAGGTCTTGGAGCCGGAGAGCCGGTAATGGTCGCCGTCCCGGATGGCGGTGGTCGACATCGATGCCAGGTCGGAGCCGATGCCCGGCTCGGTCATCGCCACCGCTGTGATCAGCTCGCCCGAGGCGATCCCGGGCAGCCAACGCCGTCGTTGGGCCTCGCCGCAGTACGCAAGGAAATACGGCGTCGTGATGTCGTTGTGCAGGGTGAGGCCCAGGCCGGCCCCACCGATGCCCGCCGCCGCCAACTCCTCGGCGAGCACCACGTTGAAGCGGAAGTCATCGCTGCCACCACCGCCGTACTCCTCGGGTACGGCCATGCCGACGAAACCGTGGGATCCGGCGTCGCTGAAGAGGCTGCGGGGCGCCAGGCCGTCCCGCTCCCAGTCGAGGTAGTGCGGGGTGACCTCGGCCGAGATCCAGTCGGCCACGCTGGCCCGAAACAGTTCGTGCTCGTCATCGAACAGGTCGCGATCCATGGCGCTCCTCGGGGGTCGGTACCGGCGGTGAGCGATTGCTCATCGGGGGTGGAACCGGTGGTGCGGAATCTAATGTGTCGTCATGGAACTGCCTCCCGGCTTCACCGCCCACGTCGGAAACATCGGTATTCGCGACGACACCACCGACTTTGCGGTGATCGCCTGCTCGGGGGTTGCCACCGCTGCGGCGCGTTTCACCCGCAGCCGCTTCGCCGGGCCGTCGGTGGAGGTCTCTCGTCGGGCGCTGGCCGATGAGCGGCTGCGGGCGGTGGTCGTCGTGTCGAAGAACGCCAACGTGGCCACCGGCGCTGCGGGTTTGGCCGATGCCGAGGAACTCGCGCAGCGGGTCGGGGACCTGGTCGAGGGGGAGCCCACCGACGTGCTGGTCACGTCGACCGGGGTGATCGGGCGGCCCTATCCCATGGACCGGGTGCGCCGTTACCTCGACGACCTCACCAGCCACGCCGGTCGGGCCGAGCGCTTTCCGGTCACCGACGCCGGCGCCGTCGCCGAGGCGATGATGACGACCGACACCGTTCCCAAGATGGCCGAGGCGCAGGTGGGCGACTGCCGGATCGTGGGCGTGGCCAAGGGTGTCGGCATGATCGAGCCGGACATGGCGACGATGTTGGCCTTCGTGTTCACCGACGCCGAGCTGCCCGCCGCCGAACTGGACCGCATGTTCGGCCGGGTGGTCGACCGCACGTTCAACTCGCTCTCGGTCGATACCGACACCTCGACATCCGACACGGCGGCGGTGCTCGCCTCCGGGCTTGGTGGCCCGGTCAATCCGGCGTCGTTCGAGGTCGGCCTGGAAGCGGTCTGTCTGGACCTGACCCGTCAGCTGGCCAGCGACGGGGAAGGGGCGCAAACGCTGATCGTCGTGCGGGTCGAGGGCGCCCGCGACGACGATCAGGCCCGGCGGGCGGCCAAGGCGGTGGTCAACTCGCCGTTGGTCAAGACCGCCGTGCACGGCGCCGACCCCAACTGGGGTCGGGTCGTGATGGCGATCGGCAAGCTGTCCGACGACAACGACATCGACCAGCAAGCGGTGTCGGTGCGCTTCGGTGAGGCCGAGGTGTACCCAAAGCCTCCGGACGACGTGGACCTGACCGCGCTGTCTGACTACATGGCCGGCGACGAGGTGCTGATCACCGTCGACCTGGCCATCGCCGACGGCGCCTGGGTGGTCTACGGCTGCGACCTGACCGACGGCTATGTCCGCATCAACGCCGACTACACGACTTGAGGGTCGTGCCGTCGACGCGGAGAGAGCGGGTGACGAGAATCGAACTCGCATAACCAGTTTGGAAGACTGGGACTCTAGCCATTGAGCTACACCCGCAAGGCCCACGATCCTAGCCCAGCTGGCGGACGCCCAGGTAAGCGTGGGAGACGCGTCGACGGCCCTTCCCCCCACCTCTGGGGGACCAAACATCGCACGCTCACATGTGTTGGTCGGGACGGGGAGATTTGAACTCCCGACCCCCTGCTCCCAAAGCAGGTGCGCTACCAGGCTGCGCCACGTCCCGTCAACAGGGCCGACCTTGGACACACTATCGGAGCGGCCCGAGGCGCCCCGGCAGCGGATCGCCCGGTCGGGCAGACTGGAATCGTGAGTGACTTCCTGGCCATGTTTGGCGTGCTGCTCGTAGCGGCCGCCCCGCTGGCGCTGTCGGTGTTCGCCCTCTTGGACGCGGCTCGACGACCGGCGTGGGCCTGGTCGCTGGCCGAACGCCCACAGGCGATGTGGATGGCGATGATCCTCCTCGGGACCTTCCTGTCGGTGCTCGGGGTCGGGCTCTCGCTGTGGTACCTGCTGAAGGTTCGGCCGGTGATCTCGGCGGTGGAGAATGGCGTGATCCCGCCGTCCCGTTCGGAGTCCCGGCCAATTGACCCCTAGGATGCCCGACCAATGAAGTCTGTCGTAGAGCCTCTCGAAGGCAACAAGGTCAAGGTCCGCATCGAACTCGAGGACGCGGAGTTCGATTCCGCACTCGATGAAGCCTGGGTAAAGATCGCCAAAGAGGCGCGCTTGCCCGGCTTTCGTCAGGGCAAGGTGCCCAAGCAGGTGGTGAAGAGCCACGTCGACGCCGGCTATGCCCGGGGCGAAGCGATCCAGGTGGCCGTGCCGCGCGCCTATGACGAGGCCATCCGCGAGCTCGAGGTCGATGCGATCGATCAGCCCGACATCGAGCTTGACGAGGGGGCCGAAGAGGGTCCGGTCGTCTTCAGCGCCACCGTCGAGGTTCGGCCCGAACTCACCATCGAGGGCTACGGAAGCCTCGAGGTGAGCATCGTCAACCCGCATGCGGGTGACGATGAGGTCGCCGACCAGATCGACAAGCTGCGCACCCAGTTCGGCGAGCTGGTCGATGCTGAGCGCCCGGTGGAGGACGACGACTACGTCACGCTCAACCTGGTGGGTAGTCGGGACGGCGAGGAAATCGCCGGCATGACCGCCGAGAACTACCTGTACCAGGTGGGTTCGGGCGGTGTGGTCCCGGAGCTGGACACCAACCTGATCGGGTTGGAGAACGGCGAGACGACCACGTTCGAGGCGGCCGATCCGGCCGCGCCGGTCGAGCCTGACGACGACGCCGATTCGGACGAGCCGGACGCGGCCGAGCCGCCGACGATCACCTTCGAGGTGGAGGTGCTCGGCGTCCAGGAGCGCCAGTTGCCCGACCTGACCGACGAGTGGGTGGCCGACGCCACCGAGTTCGAGACCGTGGCCGAGCTGCGCGACGACTTTGTCGAGAAGTTGAGCGCACAGCAGCGGGAGCGGGCCCAGAACGAGGTCCGCAACGAGCTGGCGAGCGCACTGGTCGACCTGGTGACCGAGGACGTGCCCGAGGCGCTGGTTCAGTCCGGTGCCCAGGAGCAGCTGGAATCGATGGCCCGCACCCTGTCCCAGTCGGGCATCGAGCTCGGCCAGTACCTGCAGATGACCGGGCAGGAGCCCGACGACTTCCGCGCTCAGCTCACCCAGGAGGGCGAACGGCAGGCGAAGGTCGATCTGGCCTTGCGTGCGGTCGCCGCCGATCAGGGCCTGAAGCCGACCGATGACGAGCTCGACGAGGAGCTGGCGCACTTGGCCTTCCACGCCGAGGTGGACATCGAGGTCGCCCGCACCAACCTGGCCTCCAACGGTCAGATGCCGGCGCTCCGTGCCGACCTGGCCAAGCGCAAGGCGATGGACTGGTTGATCGACACCGCCACGATCACCGATTCATCCGGCGCGCCGGTCGATCCGGAACTACTCAAGCTGGATCCCCACGATCACGGTGACGACCACGGCGATCACGCGGGTGACGAGGCAGCGACGGGGGACGCGCCCGACACTGGTCAGCCGGTCGACGCTGACAGCGCCGACGGCGACACCGATTCGAGCGACCCCGAAGCTGAGGCCTAGATGACCCTGCACCTGCCCCCGACCGCCAGCGTGAACCAGCCCGCCGACGGCCTGGCCTCGCTGAGCGCCACCAACTACATGGTGCCCAACGTGATCGAGCAGACCTCGCGGGGGGAGCGCTACAGCGACCTGTACTCGCGGTTGCTGCGGGAGAACATCATCTTCCTGTCGACACCGATCGACGACACGGTCGCCAACCTGGTGTGCGCCCAGCTGTTGTTCCTCGAGGGTGAAGACCCCGATAAGGACATCAACCTGTACATCAACTCGCCGGGCGGCGACATCAATGCCTTGTTCGCGATCTACGACACGATGCAGTACATCCGGCCGGAGATCAACACGATCTGCCTCGGTCAGGCGGCCTCGGCGGCCGCCGTGCTGCTGGCGGCGGGCACCAAGGGCAAGCGTCTGGCGTTGCCCCACGCCCGGGTGCTGATCCACCAGCCCCACGGGCAGTCGGGGTATGCCCAGGCCTCCGACATCGAGATTGCCGCCAGGGAGATCATGCGCCTGAAGCAGGCGCTCGAGGAGGTGCTGGCCGAGCACACCGGCCAGGACCTGGCCAGGATCGCCGCCGACACCGAGCGCGACTTCATCATGACCGCCCAGGAAGCGAAGGACTACGGCGTGATCGACGAGGTCATCGACATCCGCAGCGGCGAGCGCACCGACGGGCCGATCGCCCCACCGAAGTAGTCGGCCGGACGACCGCGGCGGTGGCGGCGCGCATTCCGTTCGGCCGCCGTCGGCCATCCGGGACTCCGTGGCCGGGGCGGTGCCCTAGGATGTTGACCAGAAGAGCGGGGGACCCGCTGGTCGGGCCGCTTTGCGACGCGTCGCGGCACCAGGTCGTGGCCGAAGTGGGCGGCGAGTGTCACCGGCAACGGTCCCCGAAGCACGATGGCCGGCCGCCTACGCTGGCCAGCCCAGCCGACCGATCAGGGAGAGGCCAGCAACGTGGCTAAGTTCGACGGAGGAAGCGAACTCCTCAAGTGCTCATTCTGCGGCAAGTCCCAGAAGCAGGTGAAAAAGTTGATCGCCGGGCCCGGCGTCTACATCTGTGACGAGTGCATCGAGCTGTGCAACGAGATCATCGAGGAGGAACTGGCCGAGGGTTCCGAGTTCACGCTGGAGCACCTGCCCAAGCCCAAGGAGATCTCGGCGTTCCTCGACGAGTACATCATCGGTCAGGAGCAGGCCAAGAAGGTCTTCAGCGTCGCGGTCTACAACCATTACAAGCGGGTGAAGCACGCCCAGAAGACCGGACGCGACGACGTCGAGCTGTCGAAGAGCAACCTGTTGCTGCTCGGCCCGACCGGCTGCGGCAAGACGCTGATGGCCCAGACGTTGGCCCGCATGCTGAACGTGCCGTTCGCCGTCGCCGACGCCACCAGCCTGACCGAGGCCGGCTACGTGGGCGAGGATGTTGAAAACATCCTGTTGAAGCTGTTGCAGGCCGCCGACTTCGACGTGAAGAAGGCCGAGACCGGCATCATCTACATCGACGAGATCGACAAGGTGGCCCGCAAGGCCGAGAACCCGTCGATCACGCGCGACGTGTCCGGCGAAGGCGTCCAGCAGGCGTTGCTGAAGATCATCGAGGGCACGGTGGCCTCGGTGCCGCCCCAGGGCGGTCGCAAGCACCCCCACCAGGAGTTCATTCAGATCGACACGTCCAACGTGTTGTTCGTGTGCGCCGGAGCGTTCGCCGGCCTCGAGGGAATCATCGAAAACCGGGTGGGCAAGAAGTCGATGGGCTTCGGCGCCGAGGTGCGCACGCTGCACGAGCGCGATGAGGGTGCGTTGTTCCGCAACGTGATGCCCGAGGACCTGCTGAAGTTCGGGCTGATCCCCGAGTTCGTTGGCCGTCTGCCGGTGATCGGCGTGGTCGACGGCTTGGACCGTGAGGCCCTGACGTCGATCCTTACCGAGCCCAAGAACGCCCTGGTCGCCCAGTTTCAGCGCATGTTCGAGCTCGACGACGTCGAGCTGGAGTTCAGCCCCGAGGCCCTCGACGCGATTGCGGATCTGGCCCTGGCTCGCGGCACCGGTGCCCGCGGCCTGCGGGCGCTGATGGAGGAAGTGCTCCTCGGCGTGATGTACGACCTGCCCGGTCGCAGCGACGTCGGCAAGGTCGTGATCGACGATGCGGTCGTGCTCGACAAGGTGAACCCGACGCTCGTGTTGCGCAAGGAGATGGCGCGCACCACCCGACCCCGTCGGGCCGCCTCCTGAGCCGCTCGGGCCGACGCGTGCGCAAGGGCGGGCCGGCCGGCGTCGGCCTGGGCGACCCGTACCGTTGGCTCGACGGCCTGGTCGATCACGAGACCTCCTCGCCGGGCATCGCCGAGGGCAGGCTTCGACCCGGGGGGCCTCCGGTCGCAGGATCGGGCGGCGCCGACGACGCGCTCGATCCGATGCGTCGCCTGTGCGCGCTGCTCGGGGATCCCCAACGTGCGGCACCGGTGATCATGATCACCGGCACCAACGGCAAGGGCACGGTTGCCACGCTGCTGACCCGACTGTTGATGGCCTCGGGGCTGACCGTTGGCACGACCACCTCGCCGGACCTGGGCTCGGTGCTCGAGCGGGTGGCGATCGATGACGAGCCGGTCGAGGTCGAGACGCTTGGCGAGGCGCTGGCGGCCGTCTCCTTGGCCGCCCGCTCGATGGACACGCCGCCCACCCGGTTCGAGGCGCTGATCGCTGCCGCCTATCGAACCTTCGCCGACGCGGCCGTCGAGGCCGTCGTTGTCGAAGTGGGCATGTTGGGTCGCGACGACGCCACCAACGTGGCCGACGCCGTCGTGGCGGTCGTGACCAACATCGGACGGGATCATCACCCCGGCGGTGCGGGCTGGGAGCAGGCGGTGGCCACCGCCAAGGCGGGCATCGTCCGCCCCGACGCCACCCTGGTGCTCGGGCCGATGAGCGACGACTTGGCTGCGGTGATCGAGGCCGAGGGTCCGGCGCGAACCGTCCGGGTGGGCGACGGCCTGAGCGTCGACAGCGACCTGGTGGCCATCGGAGGGCACCAGACGGAGTTGCGCACCGAGTGGGGAATCCACCCGGAGGTGTTCGTACCGGCCTTCGGGTCGTGGGTGGCCGGTGCGGCGTTGCTCGCAGTCGCCGCTGCCGAGGCCTTCTTCGACCGGTCGGTGGCCGACGAGGTGATCGACGAGGCGTTCGCCGGCGTCAAACTTCGGGGTCGGGCCGAGGTGATCTCCCATCAACCCCTCGTGATCCTCGACGCGGCCCACAACCCGGACGCAGCGCAGGCCCTCGGCGAAACGCTGAGCGAGGAGTTTGACGTCATCGGGGCGAGGCTGGCCGTCGTGGGTTTGCTCGCTGGCCGGGATCCCCTCGCCTACGCCCAGGCCCTGCTCGGGGCCCGTCTCGACTCGGTGATCATCACGCAACCGCCCTCGCCGAGGGCGGCCGAACTTGCCCCGGTGGTCGAGGCGTTCACTTCGGCCGGCCTCTCGGTCGAGTCGGTGGCCGACCCGGAGACGGCGCTGGCCAGGGCGATGCGCCACACCGACGAGGAGGACCTGCTGGTCGTCGCCGGTTCGATGACGCTGTTGCCCCTGGCGCGCGACGTGATCGAGGCGATCCTCGAGGTGGCCGCCGACGCCGTCGAGCCTGAGTTCCACGAGCCGGACTGACGTCCTCGGTTGGGGACCGACCTCATCGGGTCAACTATCGTCGGGCGCCGTGAACCGCACCCTGATCATCTGTAAGCCCGATGCCGTCGAACGCAATCTCGTGGGGGAGATACTGCGTCGATTCGAAGCGAAGGGCCTGAGCCTCGTGGCCGCCGAGCTGCGCACCGTCGACGTCGCCACCTCGCGGCAGCACTACGCCGAGCACGTCGACAAGCCCTTCTACGGCGAGCTGGAGGAGTTCATCACGCGGGGGCCGAGCCTGCTCGGCGTGCTCGAGGGCACCGATGACACGTGGTCGATGGTTCGCTCGATGATGGGGGCCACCAACCCGGCTGAGGCTGCGCCCGGCACGATCCGCGGCGACCTGGCGACGTTGTTCACCGAGAACCTGATCCACGGTTCGGACTCGGCCGAGTCGGCCGAGCGGGAGATCGGGATCTTCTTTCCCGACCTGTAGCCAGGACCAGCGGGCGGGTGGGCGCTGACTGGCCGTCGGCAGGGATTCCTCGAAAAGACCTGCCCCCGCCCTAGACCTGCGGAACGTCAGGCCGTAACATTGAGTTTTGGTTACGAGATGTCGCTTGTGTCGTAACAAAAGCCATCAAAACACCCCGAAAAAAATGCACCCGCCGATCGTTCGCTGTCGTCGGTCTGGTCTAGTGTTGGTCCGTTGACCGGCTCTGACCGGCGCCGGCGAGGCAGAGGTATTCCCATGTCCATGCGCAACACCTTCTCGATGGGCCGAGATCTCGCGATCGACCTCGGCACGGCCAACACGTTGGTGTATGTCCGGGGTGAAGGCATCGTCCTGTCCGAACCCTCCGTGGTGGCGGTCAACACCATCGATGGTTCGCCGCTGGCGGTCGGCCACGAGGCCAAGAAGATGATCGGCCGCACCCCGAGCCACATCCAGGCAATCCGTCCGCTGAAGGACGGCGTGATCTCCGACTTCGAGATCTGCGAAAAGATGCTGCGCTACTTCATCCAGAAGGTGCATAAAGGTCGCTTCGCCAAGCCCCGCATGGTGATCTGCGTTCCCGGCGGGGTCACCGGGGTGGAGCAGCGGGCGGTCAAGGAGGCCGCCGAGCGCGCCGGGGCCCGCAAGCCGGTGTACATCATCGAGGAACCGGTCGCCGCCGCCATCGGTGCCGGCCTGCCCATTCACGAGCCCCGCGGCAACATGATCGTCGACATCGGCGGTGGCACCACCGAAGTGGCGGTCATCTCGTTGGGCGGCGTTGTCGCCAGCCAGTCGGTCCGCGTCGGGGGCGACGAACTCGACGATGCCATCATCCAGTACGTCAAGAAGGAATACAGCCTGGCCCTCGGCGAGCGTTCGGCCGAGGAGATCAAGATCAAGCTGGGCTCCGCCAACGCGATGGAAGAAGAGATCTACGCCGAGATTCGCGGCCGGGATCTGGTGTCCGGGCTGCCCAAGACCGTCGTCACCTCGACCAAGGAGGTGCGCGAAGCGATCGCCGAGCAGGTGTCGGCCATCGTCGACGCGGTGAAGGTCACATTGGACAAGACGCCGCCCGAGCTCTCCGCCGACATCATGGATCAAGGGATCGTGCTGTCCGGCGGTGGCGCCTACCTGCGCGGGCTCGATGTGAGGCTGGCCAACGAAACCGGCATGCCGGTCAACCTGGCGGCCTACCCGCTGGACGCGGTGGCCTTGGGATCGGGCCAGTCGCTGGAGGCGTTCGACGCCTACGGCACGGTCCTGATGACCGACCCCGAGTAGTACGGGAGTCGCCGTGGGATCCTTCGATCGTCGAACGCGCCTGCGCCTCACCATCTCGGTGGTCGTGCTGGCCTCGATCACGCTGATCACCCTCGACGGGCGCGATGTCGGGGTGATCGAGACGACCAAGTCGGCGATGGGCGATGGGCTCACCGGCGGCGACGGCGCGCTCGGCTCGCTGACCCGTCCCTTCCGCAACATGTGGCACGGGATCTCGGAGTACGACGAGCTCAAGGAGGAGAACGGCAGGCTGCGCGAGGAACTGGCCGCTCAGAAGAACCAGGGCCGGGACGAGGCGCTGGCGTCGCGCAAGCTGACCGAGCTGGCCGACCTGGTCGGGGTCACGTTCACCGCCGACTACGACACCGTCGTGGCCCGCCGGACGTCCGGGCCGAACAGCAACTGGGACTCCAACACCGCGTACCTCGACGTCGGCCGAGCGGACGGGGTGACCGAGGGCATGCCCGTCGTCAACGCCGACGGTCTGCTCGGCCAAGTGGAGAAGGCCTACGAGACCCGCTCACAGATCCGCCTGATCACCGAGGTGGACCTGCGCTTCAGCGTCCGCATCGGCGATCAAGGCCTGCCCGGCGTGGGCCACGGCGTTGGCACCCTTGACCGGCCGTGGGTGATCGACTCGGCGGTCGACCTCGGAGCGGACGTGTCGCTGGGCCAGCAGGTCGTCACCTCCGGTGTGGCCGACAGCCGCTTTCCCGCCGATCTGCCGGTGGGTACGGTCGGTCGAATCCAGGCCGACGACGCCCGCAAGCTGACCCGGCTGGACGTGAACCTGGCGGCGGACTTTGCCACCTTCGACTTCGTCCAGGTGATCAAGTGGACCCCGGACGGTCCTCGGCCCGACACCACGCCCGAGGCGGACAAGTCGGACGCAGGCGGCACCGGCGATGGAACCACCGGCGATGGAGAGTCGTCGACCCCGACCACCGAGGCCGGGCGTCCCAGCGCCGACCCCTTCGACCCGGGCGATAGCGACGTGGGGATCAACCCGGGGTCCTCGACGACCACGGCCGATCCGACCAAATCGGGTGCGAACTCGACGACCGGTGCCGGTGGGAACCCCGTTGGCCCCTAGCAACCGCTGCGGTCATCGATGAGCTGGATGGCGCGGGGGCGGTACGCCCTGGTGCTGGCGAGCGTGATCATCCTCCAGCTGGGGGTGTTTTCCGACCTGCGCCTGGGCGGCGTCCACCCTGACGTCACCCTGTTGATCGCCGTCGTGGCGGGCCTGGTCGCCGGCCCCCGGCGTGGCGTGGTCATCGGGTTCTGGGCTGGGCTGCTGATCGACCCGGTGCTGCCAACCCCGCTCGGCATGACCGCCCTGGTGTGGGCCATGGTCGGCTTCATGGCGGGGATGGCCGAGGAGATGATCAACAGCCACACCCCGCTGGGATTGTCCCTGTTCGTCCTCGGAGGTTCGGCCGGAGGCTCGCTGCTCTACGCGGTGGTCGGACAGCTCTTCGGCGCAGAGACGCTCTCCGGTTCCGACGTCGGGCGCATCGTCGGCCTGATCTCGGCGACCAACGCGTTGCTGGCATTGCCGACGATCGCCGTCATCGAGTGGGCCGAGGACGGCCGCTCGAACATCGCCCGTTAGCGCTGGCGCCCCAACCCCCACGATCGACGGGGGCGACCGACGATGACGAGGTGACGAACGCGACATGTTGAGATCCACAGTTTTGCACCGGGCGCGGTCCGCTCCGACACCGGGGCCTGGCAAACTGGTCGATCGCCATGGATGACACCCCGCGCCTGCGGCTTTCGATTGTGGGAATCGTGTGTATTTCCCTCTTCGCGTCGCTGACGGCGCGCCTCTGGTACCTCCAGGTGCTCAACCGCGAGGAGTTCGCCACCACCGGCGAGGTCAGCCGCCTGCGGACGGTGAAGCAGCAGGGGCCCCGGGGACGCATCCTCGACCGCAACGGCAAGATCCTGGTCGACAACCGGCTGTCGGTCGTTGTCGGCATGGTGCGCGACGATGTCAACTCCCTGAGCGAATCGGAGCGCAACGACCTGTACGGCGCGCTGGCCGACAAGTTCAACCGCTACGACCTCGAGGCGCTGAAGCGTTCCGACATCGCCGACCGCGTGAACGATCAACGGTATGCGCCCCTGGATTTCATCCCGCTGTACCAGGACGCACCCCCGGAGATGGAGCTGTTCTTCGCCGAACACCGCGAGGAGTACCCCGGTGTGCGCGTGCGACGCGAGACGGTGCGCACCTACCCGTACGGCCACGTCGCGTCGAACATCCTCGGCTACATCGGTCAGGTCGACGAGGCGGAACTCGACAACGAGGCGCTCGTCGGCGCGGCAGCCAAGGTGGGCAAGCCTTACGAACCGGGCGACGAGGTTGGCAAGGGCGGGGTTGAGCAGTCGATGGAGGCCGAGCTGCGCGGCACGCCCGGCAGCACGACGGTGGAGGTGTCGCGCACCGGCGAGGTGGTGCAGGTGCGCGACGAGACGCCTCCCGAGGTGGGGTCGGACATCTGGCTCAACATCGATGTCGACGCCCAGGCGTGGGCCGAGCACGTGTTGAAGCAGCACATGTCGGACGTGCGGGGCAAGCGCGACAAGGACGGCCGGATGTACCGCGCCCCCGAGGGAGCGGCGTCGATCATTTCCCCCCACGACGGCTCGATCTTGGCGTTGGCCTCGGTACCCACCTACGACCCCAGCGCGCTGGTGGGCGGCATCTCCACCGATGTGTGGGAGGAGCTGAACGATCCCCAGAACGGCTATCCGCTCAACAACTGGGCGGTCAGCGGGCAGTTTCCCCCGGGGTCGACCTTCAAGTTGGTCACGCTGTACGCAGCGCTGGAGAACGGTCTGTTCGGGCCGGGTAACCCGACCGGCTTCGAGGACAGTACCGGCAGGTACACGATCGCCGACTGCAACGGTCCGGGCTGCACCCGGCAGAACGCGGGTGGAACGGCACTGGGCTTCGCCGACCCCCAGACGTCGCTGACGATCAGCTCCGACGTCTTTTACTACTGGCTGGCCGACCGCATGTGGCAGGGCCGGGGCCTGCTGGGCGAGACCCCGATCCAGGACGCCGGCACCAAGTTCGGCCTGGGCGACACGACCGGCATTGCGCTGGCGGGTGAGCAGCCCGGCCGGCTGCCGACGCCCGAGCTGTTCCGCGAGCGCTACGACGCCGCCGAGAAGGACCTGGGGCCCGACGAGGAGAATCCCTGGGGACGGCGCAACTGGACCGCCGGTGACAACGTCAACATGTCGATCGGCCAGGGCGAGGTGCTGGTCACCCCGCTCCAGCTGTCCAACGCCTATGCCACCATCGCCAACGGCGGCCGGCACTACAAGCCGTTGCTCGTGCAGAAGGTGACCATCCCAACCGACGCCAACACCGCCCCCAAGCCGGACAGCCCGGTGAAAGCCCAGGAGGTGTTCAACCCGGTGCTGAAGGACCTGGTGCCCTTCAGCGAGGATCACCTGCAGACGATGCAGGCCGGCTTCGAAGGCGTGATCAACAACGGTCGCGGCACGGCCAACAAGATGTGGGAGCAGTACGGCGGGCTGCCCGGCCGTTGGTCGGCCAAGACCGGTACGTCCGAGGCGGGCACCAAGTCCAACCCGAAGGCCGACGGATCGGTCTTCGCCATGTACGGGCCGATCGACGCTCCGTTCGGGCCCAACTACTCGATCTCGGTGATCATCCCCGAGTCGGGCTTCGGCGGCGACACCGCCGGCCCCACCGCAGTGCGGATCATGCGGCCAATCGTCGACGGCAACCTCCCACCGGCGCCGCTGGTCGGCGAGGATCGCACGTTGCCGGACGTTCCCCCGTTGGACGTCAAGTGATGAGGTGCACAGAGTTGGAACGTCCGGTGGTCAGGTGTTCACGGATCGGGGACGTGGGATGAGCCTGCACTCGGACTACCGCACCCCCTCGCTGCAACCGTTGTCGGTTCGCACCCACGACATGACCGCTGCGTGGCGCCACGTCGACTGGGTGATCGTGGCGGTCGTCAGCGCGCTGACCCTGATCGGTTTCGCGCTGGTCCACTCGGCCAGCCGCCAGTTCGAGACCGGATCGATGCT
>Ga0073899_10003537_pt1 | contig 13828 bp, 15 predicted proteins | sample KloWWTmetaKNB5Ph_FD_88975 | JGI IMG/M metagenome (GOLD analysis project Ga0073899, IMG submission 88975) | Active sludge microbial communities from Klosterneuburg, Austria, studying microevolution and ecology of nitrifiers - Klosterneuburg... | ecosystem: Engineered > WWTP > Aerobic digester >... | reverse complement strand
AGGGACTGCGCTAGGGAATCTGGGTGTGGCATATCACTCTTTGGGCGATGTGCGGCGGGCGATTGAGTTTTATGAGCAACACTTGGTGATTGCACGTGAGATTGGGGATCGGGGCGGGGAAGGGATTGCGCTGGGGAATCTGGGTGCGGCGTATTACTCTTTGGGCGATGCGAGTCGGGCGATTGAGTTTTACGAGCAAAGCATAGTAATTAAGCGTGAGATTGGTAACAGGCAAGGCGAGGCAGATACCAGTTGGAATTTGGGCATGCTTTACGAGGCGCAAGGCGATTTGGCACGGGCGGTTGAGTTGATGCAAGTGCGTGTGGATTTTTTACGCGAAATTACTCATCCCGATGTAGACAAGGACGCGGCGGGTGTGGCGGCCATCCGCGCAAAAATGTCCTCCTAAGCGTAAAACCTTGCAGGTTGGCCTGCGTGATTTTGGCAAACCGGGGCTGTGCGGGCCAACCTGCGAGGTTGGGGGATATCCCCCGCCGCGCGTTCAAGGAACGTTTTGGGCAAGCCCGGTTTTAATTTCTAATTCTTAACTGGACTTACGCAAAGCCGAGTTAATTTTGTGAAAATGATGAAATAAACCGAAGGTTTAGGCGTAGGGGCGTGGCATGCCTCGCCCCTGCGCGCCGTTCTGCGCGTTCAAGGGATATTCTGCGTAAGTCTAGGCAAAATGTATCTCGAATAACGAAGAAAACACCCGTCATTCCCGCGCAGGCGGGAATCCATACCGCGCCAAACCAAAAACGCAATGGAATCCCCGTTCCCCGCACATCTTTTTGCGGTTGGTTGTAGATTCCCGCGTGCGCGGGAATGACGGCCTTGATTTGTGAGTAACCCCGGTTAAGACTGGGCTTGCTCAAGCGCTCAACCTCGCAGGTTGGCCCGTGCGATTTTGGCAAACCGGGGCTGTGTGGGCCAACCTGCGAGGTTGAGGGATATCCCCCGCCGCACATCGCCCAAGCCCGGTTTTAATTTCTAATTCTTAACTGGACTTACGCAAAGCCGAGTTAATTTTGTGAGAATGATGAAATAAACCGAAGGTTTAGGCGTAGGGGCGAGGCATGCCTCGCCCCTACGCGCCGTTCTGCGCGTTCAAGGGGTATTCTGCGTAAGTCTAGGCAAAATGTATCTCGAATAACGAAGAAAACACCCGTCATTCCCGCGCAGGCGGGAATCCAAACCGCGCCAAACCAAAAACGCAATGGAATCCCCGTTCCCCGCACAGCAATTTATGGGTTAGTTATAGATTCCCGCGTGCGTGGGAATGACGGCCTTGATTTGTGAGCAACCCCAGTTAAGACTGGGCTTGCTCAAGCGTAAAACCTTGCAGGTTGGCCCGCGTAATTTTGGCAAACCGGGGCTGTGCGGGCCAACCTGCGAGGTTGAGGGATGCCCCCGCCGCGCGTTCAAGGAACGTTTTGCGCAGGCCCGGTTTTAATTTCTAATTCTTAACTGGACTTACGCAAAGCCGAGTTAATTTTGTGAAAATGATGAAATAAACTGAAGGTTTAGGCGCAGGGGCGAGGCATGCCTCGCCCCTGCGCGCCGTTCTGCGCGTTCAAGGGATATTCTGCGCAAGTCTAGGCAAAATGTATCTCGAATAACGAAGAAAACACCTGTCATTCCCGCGCAGGCGGGAATCCAAACCGCGCCAAACCAAAAACGCAATGGAATCCCCGTTCCCCGCACATCTTTTTGCGGTTGGTTGTAGATTCCCGCGTGCGCGGGAATGACGGCTTTGATTTGCGCGCAAATCCAGATTAGAAATTAAAAACTGAGCTCACGCAAAACGGGTTAATCTCGCGAAAATGATGAAATAAACCGAAGGTTTAGGCGTAGGGGCGAGGCATGCCTCGCCCCTACCGCACCCCTTTACGCGTAGAGGGAAATTTTTTGCGTAAATCCAGACGAAATGTATTTCGAATGACGATCTCGATTTGCGCGCAAACCCCGGTTTAACTTTTAATTTTTACCTGCTTCTTGAATTCCTCAATGTAATCCCGCACGTTGTGTTCTGGCTTCCAGCCCAGGGCGCGGACTTTGGCGTTGTCGGCCTGGCCGCGCACGCGCTCGCCCTTGCGCTCCGGGATGAACACATGGCCGTTGCCAAACATCTCGGCCACCTCCAAAATGGTGTGCTCGTGGCCCGCGCCAATCTGGTAGCCATCGCCAGAACCCAGCTCAAACGCCAGCAAAATGCCGCGCACAATGTCATCAATGTGCGTAAAGTCGCGGGTTTGCGTCCCCGGCGAGACCACCGTGAGCGGCAGGCCTTGCTCGTATTGCGTCTCGAAGATGCCAATCAGGGTGGCGTATTTGCCGGTCTTTTGGTGACCCGGGCCATATACGTTGTAAAAATAGCCCACCACGTAATCCAGGCCAAACCAGTTGGCGTAATTTTTGATGTATTCGATGTTTTTGGCCTTCATCCACGCATACGGCGAGAGGTTTTCATCCGCGCCGCCGTTGCCAAACTTGGAGCTTGACCCGGCGTAGAACATCTTGCAGCCGCAATCGTGGGCAAACCGCACCACTTCTTTTGTGCCCGCAATGTTGAACTCCCACACCAAATCAATGTCATCGAAGGATTGCACGATGCGCGAATACTCGCCCAGGTGGAAGATCGCATCCGGGCGCGGCAACCCGCGATACCGGTAAATTTTGGCGATATCGTTGGTGTTGCCCGCCAAATATGTCACGCGGTCACTTTTTACATGCCGCTCGGTTGTGCCAATAAAATAATTGTCCAGCGAAACGATGTTGAGATGCGGATAAAGTTTGACCAGCGCGCGGATGAGATTGCTGCCCACAAACCCCGCGCCGCCCGTCACCAGTATGTTTTTGTATTGGTTCATGCGGATGGGATTATAAAAGACGGAATAAATTGTTTCCTGGCCTTTCGTCTGCTTACATAAACGCGCGTTTGACTTCCGTGAACGTTTGTTCTAGAATATTGCCAGATACAAACACTAAGGAGCATCAAAAAAAATGACACCCGCAAAAATTGGACATCTGGTTTACGGCGTTGACCAGAAAAACTTCGCGTTTTACAAAAATTTGCTCATTCATTTAGGCTGGAATGTGCTATACGATGTGCCAGAAATGCTGGGGATGGCCGAGCCATCTGGCGCGAGCATTTGGTTTGGCCCGGCCCCCAAAAATAATAAAAACGACTACGACGCTCCCGGCCTCAACCACCTCGGCCTGCATGTGGACTCTATCGCCGCGGTGGATGCCGCCGTGACCTGCATCAAGGAACTTGGCGCATCGCCGCTGTTCGAGACGCCTCGCCATCGCCCCGAATTCAGCGGGCCAGACAGCACCTATTACCAGGTGATGTTCGAATCGCCCGACCGCATTTTGTTTGAGGTGGTGTACATTGGGCCAAAAGACAATTGAGCCGGGCTTGCGCAGGAACATGATGGGTGAGACGCAAAACCCCGCGTCTCACCCCTGCCATTAAAATATCCTCTCTGGTTAACTTCTTATTCAACATATCTCGCCTGGCGTTCAAAATTCGCCAAAGCCGCGCGGCTCGCATGGCTGGGCTGATGGCGCTGGGGCTGTGCCTCATCGCCATTTCTTTGGCGCGGCCCGGAAATGATGAGCCAAAAGCCATCCTGAACGTGAGCATTCGCCAGGTGAGCGCGACCACGCTAAACCAATTTGTGCGCGTCACCGGCGTGCTGGATGTGGCGCATCCTTACCAGACCAAATTTGACCTGGGGCCAATTACGTTGCGCGGCAGCCGCTACTTCCGCATGGCCGAGCCGGGCAGCCCAGATGCAATTTGGGTGGCCGATGAAAGTTTGCCCGCCGACGCGCTGAGCAGCGCGGCGATCACGCTTGTTGGCGAGATGGTGGAAGGGGCGGGCCAGCAACCCGGCATGTATTTGCAGGTCGGCCAGCCGCCCAACACGCGGCTCATCAACACATTGGCGCGGGTGGGGATGGCGCTGGGGGCGCTCATCGCGCTGGCATTTTTGGCGATGGCGCTCATGGAGCGGGCGCACTTTGCCTTTAGCGTTTCTCTTGCGCCAAGCGCAAACCCCGCCGCGCCAGAGTTGCTTTGGTTTGGCGAGGTGGGCCGCACCCGCGCTGGCCCGGTTGTGCGCGAGGCGCCCGCCCGCCTGAGCGCCATCCGCCACGAAGCCATAATTGAGGGCGCGGGCGACCCACCCGCATGGCAAACGCCAATTCACCGCCTGACCGAGGCCCGGCTGTGCGCCATCGCCACCCGCTTTGGCGCGTTGCCTGCCGCCCGCCTCACCTACCAGGATGCCGCTGGTTTGACCCGCCGCGCGGCGCTGGCCGCCAACTCGCCTGCCGCGCTTAATACCGCGCTGGAGGTTTTGCGGCACGTTGGAATGTAGAATGTTGAGGCGATTGCGAAAATACACGAACTTTGCCTGACCCGGAAACCATGAAAATTTCAAAACCCCTCCCCGGTGAATACGCCGAGTTTTACGCGGGCTATGTAAACCGCGTGATCAATGACGATGTGATGGCCGTGCTGTGCGACCAGCCCCGCGAACTGCGCGCATTGCTGGGCGATGTGAACGACCACGCCGCGCAAACCCGCCCAGATGAGGACGAATGGAGCATTAACGAAGTGATGGGCCATCTGAACGATGGCGAGCGCATCTTCGCGTATCGCGCGTTGCGCATTGCGCGGGGCGACCTCACCCCGCTGGCCTCGTTTGATCAGGATGCCTATATCTTGCCCGGCAAGTTCAACACCCGCTCGCTGGCTTCTTTGCTGGATGAATTTGAGAGCGCCCGCAACGCCACGCTGACGCTGGTGAACGCGCTGGATGATGACATGCTCTCGCGCGTTGGCACGGCCTCGCAAAACGCCATCAGCGCCCGTGCGCTGGTTTACATCATGGCCGGGCATGTGCATCATCACATGGAAAGTTTGAAGAACGTGTATTTGCGCCGGTGAGGTTTTGCCCCAGTCATGTCAGAGCAGGTTTTGCCCCCCGCGTTTGCGCTGCGCGATGTGACCCGCCGCTACCCGGGCCGGGCGCGGCCTGCGCTGGCGCTGGGCGGCGCGTTCAGCATTTCTCGCGGCGAGATGGTGGCCGTTGTTGGCCCCAGCGGCGCGGGCAAAAGCACTTTGCTCCGGCTGATGGCGCTCATCGAGCTGCCATCGTCTGGCGAGCTGGAGGTGTTTGGGGCGCGGGCAGATGCGAACACCATCCCCCCGTTAGAGGTGCGCCGCCGCGTGACGATGGTGTTCCAACGCCCGGCCTTGCAAAGCGCCACCGCCGCCGACAACGTGGCATTTGGCTTGCGCATTCGCGGGCAAAACGACCCGCAAAAAGTGTTGCGCGCGCTGGAAACGGTGCAGCTTGCGCATTTGGCGCGGGCGCATTCCCGCACGCTGTCTGGCGGCGAGGCGCAGCGGGTGGCGTTGGCGCGGGCCATGGCCATTCAACCCGATGCGCTTTTGCTGGATGAGCCAACGACCAACCTCGACCCGTTCAACGTTGGGGTGATCGAGAGCGCCATCCGCCAGATGAACGAGCGGGACGGCACGACGATTGTGCTGGTCACGCACAACGTTTTTCAGGCGCGGCGGCTGGCGCACCGCTGTGTGTTTTTGCTGGATGGCGCAATCGTGGAGGAGGCCGAGACTGCGGCATTTTTCACCACGCCCCGCGACCCGCGCACAGCCGCCTTTGCGCGTGGCGAGATGGTGTGTTAAGCATATTGCACATGACAAACCCCAAAAGCAATCTTCACGGCCTCATTCTGGCGGGCGGCAAAAGCGAGCGCATGGGCGCAGACAAAGGGCTGGTGCAATATCGCTCCAGGCCGCACCGCTTTTGGCTGGCCGATCTGCTCGCGCCGGTTTGCCAGCGCGCGTTTATCTCTGTGAATTCTGCGCAAGAAAAACTGGATGCCGAGCATTACGATTACGTTGTGGATGACCCAGCCTACGCGGACAACGGCCCCATCGGCGGGTTGATGACCGCGCACGGGGCGGGTGAATCGGCGTGGCTGGTTTTGTCTTGCGATTTGCCGTATTTTGATGGGGCGGCGCTGGCGGCGCTGCTGGCTGGCCGCGAGCCAAACCGGGCGGGCACGGCCTTCTTCAACCCAGACACCCATCAGCCAGAGCCGCTGGTGACAATTTACGAGCCAGCTTTTATGCGCGCGTTGCCCGGCGCATTTGCCGCGGGCGAGCGCTCGTTGCGCCGCCTGCTGGCGCGGGCAGACACAAAACTCATCCGCGAGTATGACCCGTGCTGGATTGTGAGCGCCAACACGCCCGCCGCGCGGGATGAGGCGTTGCGAATGCTGGCAAAATCGCAGGGGCGTTAATGTGTTTATAACCGGGTTTACGCAAAACAGGGTTAATCTCTTGAAAGTGATGGAATAAATCGAAGGTTTAGTCGTAGGGCGAGGCACTGCCTCGCCCCTACGCGCCATTTCGTGCTTCAAGGGATTTCTTTGCCCAAATCCAGTTGTAATTCGTAATTGCTTTCGTCATGCTCATTCACTCACCCGGCCTGCTGGCCACCACCCAAGACATGGGGCGGGCGCATTTGGCGCATTTGGGTGTGCCGCAAAGCGGGGCGATGGATGTGTTTGCGGCGCAGGCAGCCAACATTCTGGTGGGCAACGCGCCGGGCGAAGCGGTGATTGAATTTTTGGGCGGCGGCGCGGTGGTTGAGTTTGACGCGCCCGCCGTGTTTGCCATCACTGGGGCAGGAGTGGGCGCAAGCGTGAACGGTGAGCCGCTGCCCGGCTGGGTGACCGCGCGGGCGGGGGCGGGGGCGCAGGTGAGCGTGACCGCGCGGGCGCGGGCGTATTTGGCCGTGTTGGGCGGGCTGGATGCGCCGCTGGCGCTGGGTTCGCGCAGCGTGTATGCGCCCGCGGGGCTGGGCCGCGCTCTGCAAGCCGGTGATGTTTTGAGCCCCCGAAACCCATCCCCAAAAATGGACGTGGCGCGGCTGGCGGGCCGCTGGTGGGATGGCGCATGCCGCCCCGCGTATGGCGACATCCCCGTTTTGCGCGTTTTGCCCGGCCCGCACGTGGGCCATTTTGCACCCGGCGTGTTGGATGGCTTTTGCGGCGCACCATACCGCGTGAGCGCCACATCCAACCGGATGGGGTTGCGGTTAGAGGGCGAGCCGTTGCGTCACGCGGGCGAGGCCAGCCTGCCCTCGCTGGGCGTGTTCCCCGGCGTGGTGCAGGTCCCGCCAGATGGCTTGCCCATCCTGCTGATGGCCGATGCGCAGACGACCGGCGGCTACCCCATTTTGGCGGCGGTGATCCAGGCCGACCTGTCGCTGGCCGCCCATCTTTTGCCGGGCGATGCGGTTCGGTTTGGGCTTGCAACCGAGGCGCAGGCGCTGGCCGCGTTGCGCCAAAACCAGCTCTGGCTGCGCGATGGGTTGCGCGAATGCGAAGGCGATGCGCTGGCCGCGCTGGCTTAAAAACGCGTGGCGGCATCTTTGCCAGGCTGCGCGTGCGCTATCATGCCACCTTCATGCAAAATACATCACGGGTTGAGGCGTTTATAAACCGGCTGGGCAATGGATTCCAGAAACACTGGCTGGGGGCCATCGTCACCGGGTTGTTTGTGTATTCGTTGCTGCCATTTGCCGCGCCGGTGTTGATGAAAGTTGGGTTGACCGGCCCCGCGCAATTGATTTACACCCCGTATAAGTTTGTGTGCCACACGCTGGGGTTTCGCTCGTTTTGGCTGTTTGGCCCGCAGCCGGTGTATTCGCGCGGCGATGACCCATCCGGCGGCGGAGATTTTCAGGTTTACTCTGGCATCAACCCCGCCGGGTTTACCGGGCAGTTGCAAGCGAGAGATTTTCAGGGCAGCGAGGCGATGGGCTACAAAACCGCCTTGTGCCAGCGCGATATTTTTATTTACTTTACGATGGCCCTGAACGGGCTGTTGTTTTCGTTTGTGCGCGGGCGCAAGCGGCTTTTGCCGTGGTGGCTGCTCATCGCCATTGGGGTCATCCCCGTTGGGCTGGATGGCTTCTCTCAAATGCTCAGCCAGCCGCCGTTTAACTTTATCCCATTCCGCGAAAGTGTGTGGCAGTTGCGGGCGCTCACCGGCGCGTTGTTCGGGTTTGGCATGGCCTGGCTGGTGTTCCCGCTGCTGGAAGAAACGATGAAGGGCGGACAATGAAGAAACGCGGCGCGGCTACAATCAGCCGCGCGTTTTAGCAAAGGAGCGCAACTATGATAGTTTTACACGAGACGATTTACACCGACACAAAAAATGTCACCCCGTTGGCTTATCTGGTGCGCCCGGATGATGACCGCGTGTACCCCGGCGTTGTTTTGATTCAGGAATGGTGGGGCGTTGAGCCGCACATCATGGAATTGGCGGAGCGGATGGCGCGCGAGGGCTTTGTGGTGATGGTGCCAGATTTGTATCACGGCAAAGTGTCTAACGAGCCGGACGACGCGCAAAAATTGGTGATGGCGCTGACATCTAACATGGAACGCGCCATTGGCGAGATTGTGCTGGCGTTGGAGTATTTGCGCAACAACGCCGGGGTGCAGCCCAAAAAGCTGGGGTTGATGGGTTTTTGCATGGGCGGGTATCTCACCTTCAAGACAGCCGAGCAATACCCGCATTTGGGGGCCATTTCGCCGTGGTATGGCGGGCGGTATAACCCATCGCCAGAGGATGTGGCAAAGATCAAAGCGCCCGTGCTGGCCGTGTATGGCGAGCTGGATCGCGGCATCCCGGTGGAGGGTGTGAGAAAGGTGGAGCAAATGTATAAGGACGCGGGCAAACCCGCCGAGTTTCACATCTACGCCAATGCCGGGCACGCCTTTTTGAACCCCACGCACGGCGCATATGTTGAAGGCCCCGCAAAAGATGCCTGGGCGCGCGCCATCCAGTTTTTTAAGAAAAATTTGGCGTAGCTCCTTCGCATCCAAATTGGCGGCGTGGTGTTCTTAACTAAACAGCTAACTCCTAATAGGACATCATGAAAATCATCACAGATTGCGCCGCCGATATGAGCGCCGAAGAACTGAAAGAATTTAACATCGCTCAAGCTCCGTTGTTTATTCAATTTCCCGGTGAAGAAGTAAGCGCCGAGAATATCACCGCGGATGCGTTTTACAACCGGTTGGAGGCGATGCGTCCCGCCATCCCCACCACCGCCCAGCCCAGCCCAGCCCAGTTTGAGGAAATTTACCGCAAACTGCTGGAGACCGAGACCGACAAGCGCCTGCTGTCCATCCACATTTCATCTGGCCTGAGCGGGGTGATAAACGGGGCGCGGGTGGCCGCCAGCGATATTGGCGACCAGGCGCAGATCACGCTTTGGGATACGATGACGCTTTCGGGCGGCGAGCGTTTTCAGGTGCTGGCCGCGGCGCTGGCCGCGCGCAAGGGCAAAACGCTGGATGAAATTCAAACGCGCATGGAGGAACTCCGCGCGAACACTGAGGTGGTATATACCCTTGAAACGCTGGAGTATTTGCAGCGCGGCGGGCGCATTGGGCGCGTATCGGCATTGGCGGGCGCGTTGTTCAATATCAAGCCGGTCATCAACGTAGACCGGAAAGACGGCAAATATAGCAACATTGGCAAAGTGCGCAGCGTTCAGCAGGGCTTAAGTTTCATCGTTGAGCATTTGCAAAAAATGTATGGCCAGAACGCGGTGTGGACGACCGTTTTGCATGGGCGCATGGCAGACAAGGCCGACGCGCTGGCCGAACAGCTTAAAAGCAAGTTGAATGTGGCAAAGATGGAGATTCGCCGGATTTCTCCGGTGTTGGGCGTGCATACCGGGCCTGGCATTGTGGGTGTGGCAGTTGCGCCCATGCGCTTGATGGAAGACTTGCTGTAAGCATATTCCGCGCGATCTGAGCAAATAAGAAACCTCACGGGTTGACGCACAAGATTTTGGCTTGACCAGAATTGATGCGCTGGCCCGTGAGGTTTTATTTTGACTCGCCGATGGATTTATCCGGCATCTTGTCTTGCCCTATACTCATCGCCCATGAAAAATAAGATCATTCTCGCTTCGTCATCGCCGCGCAGGAAGGAGCTGCTGACCGCGATGGGCGTGGCGTTTGATGTCCGCCCGCCTCAGGTGAACGAAGACCCGCTGGAGGGCGAATCGCCGCTGGATACCCAGCACCGCATTACGCGAGAGAAAGCGCGGGCGGTGGATGGCGCTTCGGCCATCGTCATTGCCTGCGATACCACCGTGCTGCTGGATGGCGAGATGCTGAACAAACCCCAGGACGCGGGCGACGCGCGGCGCATGTTGCGCGCGCTGCGCAATCGCGCTCACGAGGTGCAATCGTGCGTGGTGACGCTTTGCGATGGCGAGGAACGCGTAAGTTGCGATTCAAGCATGGTGCACATGCGCGATTACACCGATGCCGAAATCGAGGAATACATTGCCAGCGGCGATCCGTTTGATAAAGCGGGGAGTTACGCCGTTCAACACGAGGCGTTTCATCCGGTGGCGCGCATGCGTGGCTGCCCGCTCAATGTGATTGGCCTGCCATTGTGCCACTTGCGCCAATTGCTGCCCCATCTGCCAGATCCCGCGCCGGTGTGCCGCGCCATTCGCGCCACGTTGCCGCCGGTGGATGGGGCTATGTGCGGGTAAAAATATCGCGCGGTCTGTTTGCTACTCGGTTTCGTCGTCCTTGTCGCTTTCCCAGCCAATAATCCACACACACAGGCCCGCAACGCCCAAGGTCGCCAAAACGAGAAAGAGCCACTGATTCCAAAGCAGGCCCGCATCCCGCGCCGCAAAAACGAGGATGATAACCATGCCCAAGCCTAGAAACGCCCACGCCGATAGTTTTGGATGTCCACTCGCCCATGCTCGTATGTTTGACATGACACAATTTTATATCACAGAGTTAAATGCGGTTTTATCGCCGCGCGGTTTACATTTAGGTGCAAAAATATCAGGCCAAGACTAAGGTGTGATTTGATTCATCTCGCGCATTTTTAACCATGTTTCGATGGCCTCTCGTTTAAAGCGCACTGTTCTGCCACGCTGCCCAATTCTGACGACCGGGATTTCTCCGCGTTCTACCATGCGGTAAATAGTTGTAGTGTCCAGACTCAAATAAGCCGCCAGGTCTTTCACGGTCATTAAGTGCGAACTGGCGGCTTCTGCGCTGTTTTGGTGATTAAGCGTCATAATTTGTGCTGCATACGTGTCTTTTCTCGCTGTATATATTTATATGGGGAATGTGCGCGAAATTTCCCGAATTCAAGCAGCAACGATTAATTTCCAGCTTTTTAGCAAACCGATGCGTTAAAGTGCGGTGGCGGAACAAGGCCAAAAAATGCGGGGTTAAGCCATCAGCCGCAGGGTAAAAAGAGAGGTGACGCGTTTGTTACGCATGTTCAAAATCTGTGATTGAGGCAGCCGAAAGGCCGCCTGAATGAGATTGGGCGAAACATGTTCGATTGGAAACTCGTGGCAGTTTCCTCCCGCGATCACTTCCAGCGATTTAACGCCGCTCAAATCGGCATCCGATGCGCCCTCGAACCAAAACTCAACATCCGCGCTGTCTGCAATTGGCTTGGACTTCCACACCGAGTAAAACACCTCATGGTTTGATGCGAGTCTTTCGCCAGTCAGCATCACCCCGGCCAGCAGCAAATCACGCTCAGCCAGCTTTGCCGGGTCAATATTCGCCCCATCCAAACCCAGATAAAGCGCATCCCCCATCTCATCCATCAACAATTCTTGCAATGCAGAAGCGATGGAAACTGGCGCGTACAGGCTGGGGCCGAGGGTGGGGACGCTCATTTTATTGCTGTTCCCCCCAGCCCAATAATTTGCCAATATCGGTCAGGTTGTTTTGCACTGTTTTTGGAGAGCGTTTTAATGCCAATCCAATTTGATCTGGCGTTTGACCATTGAGCGCCCGCTGAAGAATATCGCGGTGCCGTGGTTTTAAACGGGTCAAGGCTTGTCGAATATCCATGCTTTCTAGCCATTCATCCGTTTGGCTGAAATAGGAGTTATCCGGCGCGTTGGCCAGCGCGTCATCAAAACCCATTTCTTCGCGTTCCACATTCCCACGCCGCAAACAACGCCTGTCACGCGCAACTTGTATTGCCACCGCGCGAGTCAGCTTTTCCAGCCATGCATTCACGGGCTCATCAAAAGGAAATTGCTGCCGAATGCGCTCCTTGACCAAATAATACGCCTGACCCAGCACTTCGTCAATATCAAGAGCATTGGGCGAGGTTTTGACGGCAAACTCGGCGAGCAAATCTGCCAGCTCATCGTTGGCGCTTGTGCCGCAAAACAACGCCCAGCGGTCGCGCTCGGTTTGCAGATAAAAGGAAACTTTTTGGACGTAGGCTCGCATCCATGCCGTAGTGTCTGGGATGATTTCATGGGACATCAAACCGGTGACGCGGTTGCGCTTGATATTCGCCAGAATGATAATGCGCGTCATCGCCACGCGATAATCCGGTTGATCTGGCAATGCAGCCCGAACAAATTCTTTAGTGCAAATCCCAACCAACACCGCGTGCCTGCACGTTCCTGCTTTCGATTTTCCACAGCCCATGATGAACCTCCCATGAATAGCATAAAGCAGTCCACAAAAGTCAAATACAGCCATATTGTAGTGCATTTTTGCAAAACGCCTTTTTGGGGGGTTTGTTTGTGGAACAAGTGTTCAGTGCGCGCGTCCAGCTACACCTTGTTTCGATACATCTCCAGCGTTTGCTCTGCCGCTATTTGCCACGAAAATTGCGCCGCGCGAGCGCGCCCACGCGCAGACAAACCCGCGCACAGGGCATCATCTGCCCAGGCGCGGGCAAGCTGACTCGCAAGGGCATCCACATCGCATGGGTCGTGCAAAAGCGCGGCATCTCCGGCGATCTCTTTGAGCGAGGACGAATTGCTGCACACCACCGGCACCCCGCGCGTCATGGCCTCCAGCACGGGCAGGCCAAAGCCTTTGTAGAGCGAGGGCATGCACAAAACGCGGGCGTTGCGCAACACGCGCTCCCACGCCGCGCCATCCAGCCAGCCGGTAAAGTGGATGTGATCCTGAATCGCCAGCGTTTGCGCCAGCCGAGAGGGTTCGTCATCCACCCAGCCCTTCTCGCCCACAATCACCAGCTCAAAATCCGGCGCAGATGCCATCACCCGCTGGGCTGCGCGAAGCAGCGTGCCAATGTTTTTGCGCGGCTCAAATGTGCCGATGAAGAGAGCGTATTTAGACGGGAGACCGGGGACGGAGGATGGCCCGCCGCCAGCCAGACCTCCGTCTTCCGTCTTCTGTCTGCCGTCTTCCAAATTATCCGCCGCCTCGTAAATCACGCGCACCTTCTCGCGCGGGGTGCCGGGCAGCAGGCGCAAAATATCATCGCGCGTGAAGTTTGACACGGCGATGATGCCATCTGCCAGCTTGGCCGATTGCGCGATTTGCCCGTAATACCGCGCCCCGTCCGCGCTCATCACTTCCGGGTGCTCCATGAAATACAAATCGTGGATGGTGATGATTTTGCGGAACGCGCCGCGCGTGGTGATGAAATCCGGGCTGTGCAAAACATCAATCCCATGAAGCGCCAGCTCCAGCGGCAAAAGCAACGGCTCCAGTTTGTGGTGCGCGGGGGTAAACGCCGCAATTTTGCCCGCGTTGGATGGAACCCAGGCCGTGTCAGCATCGCGGCGATCCATCAGCAACGACAAGCGTTCATTTGGCCGCAATTGCTTGCACATGGCCTGCGCCAGCCTGCGCGTGTATTGCGAAATGCCCGACTTGCGGTAATACATCAGGCGGCAATCAACCGCAAAATGAAGGGGTTTCATTGTTT
>Ga0073899_10003536_pt1 | contig 13830 bp, 18 predicted proteins | sample KloWWTmetaKNB5Ph_FD_88975 | JGI IMG/M metagenome (GOLD analysis project Ga0073899, IMG submission 88975) | Active sludge microbial communities from Klosterneuburg, Austria, studying microevolution and ecology of nitrifiers - Klosterneuburg... | ecosystem: Engineered > WWTP > Aerobic digester >... | reverse complement strand
GAGGTGTCGTCCAGCTTGATGATCAGGTCACCCGCCTTGATGCCGGCGCGGAAGGCAGGGGTATCCTCGATTGGAGAGATCACCTTGACGAAACCATCTTCCGAGCCCACCTCAATGCCAAGCCCACCAAATTCGCCCTGGGTGCCCACCTGTAGTTCCTTGAAGGCTTCAGCATCCAGATAGGCAGAGTGGGGATCAAGATTGGACAGCATGCCGCTGATGGCGTGAGTGATCAGCTTCTTGTCATCAACCGGTTCTACATAGCCCTGCTTGATGGCGTTGAAGACATCCGCCAGGTTGCGCAACTCTTCCACGGGCAGGGGCGCCAGAGCAGCCGCCTTGTCCGCGTTGGCCGAGAAGTTGAGGCTGATCAGAACCCCGGCACAAAGCCCGGTGAACACCAGGCCGGCTTGTTGCAGTTTGCTGCGCATAAAGTCTCCGTCTGGACGCTGGGCCTCAGGGCCCCGAACGCCATCACATGCCCGCAATCGAGCTATTCTCAGTAGGAAGAGGAGTATAAACCGGAAAGGTTCCCGACCCGGCACGTGCTGGTGCCTCTACACTGGCTCTGCGAAAAAGTGGTATTTTATTGGGTCAGTCAGCCTTAACCCCTACCAACTTCGTGAAAACAGACTTTGTTGATCTCATCGCCAAACAGGAGCATATCGAGACTGCAGCTCGAGCACTCAAGGCGATTTCTCACCCCCTTCGCCTCAAGATCCTCTGCGTGGTCGGAAGCGAGGAAGTCTGCGTGCAGGATATTGTCGAAGCTGTGGGCACCTCGCAAAGCAACATCTCCCAGCATCTCGCCATTCTGCGTGACAAGGGCGTGCTGCTCACCCGCAAGGACGCCAACCGGGTTTACTACCGCGTAGGCGACACCCGTACGCTCCAGCTGATTGTCATGATGCGCGAAGTCTTCTGCAAAGACGACGCCTGACCCCCTTTTCCGACCCGGAGTTCGTTTAGTGGAATTCATCCAGCAAAACTGGTACTGGGCAGCGCTTGCCGCCGTAAGCGGCTCCCTGCTCGTCGTCAACGCCCTCAAGGGCGGCCGTGGCATCTCGCCGGCCCAGGCGACCATGCTTATCAACCGCGAGGATGCCCTGGTGGTGGACGTGCGCGAAACCGCCGAGTATGCCGCCGGCCACCTGCTTAATGCACGGCACATCCCCCTGGGCGATCTCGAGAAGCGCCTTGGCGAACTCGAGAAGTTCAAGGACAAGCCGGTCATCCTCAACTGCCAGAGCGGCAGCCGCTCCGCCTCCGGATGCGGTGTCCTGCGCAAGGCCGGCTTTGCGCGCGTGCACAACCTGGAAGGCGGCATTGCTGCCTGGGAACAGGCTGGCATGCCTATCAGCCGAAAGAAGAAGTGATCATGCAGCCCAAAGTCCTCATGTACACCACCGCCGTATGCCCCTACTGCGTCCGGGCTGAAGGCCTGCTGCGCCGCAAGGGTGTCACGGAAATCGACAAGGTGCGCATCGACGTCGACCCGGTTCGCCGGGACGAGATGATGGAACGCACAGGCCGGCGAACCGTCCCGCAAATCTACATCGGCGACTTTCATGTGGGAGGCTGTGACGACCTGTTTGCCCTCGACCACGAAGGCAGACTCGACATACTGCTGAACGGCGAAAGCGCCTGAAATTCCGCCAACTCCTTTTATCCACGGAAAAACCATCATGTCCGAAACCGCAGAACAGCCCGTCTTCTCCATCGAAAAGCTTTACGTCAAGGATCTGTCCCTGGAAGTGCCGAACGCACCCCAGATCTACCTTGAGCGCGAAGCGCCCCAGATCAGCGTTCAACTGCGCACCGAAGGCAATGCCGTCGACGAAGGCGTGTTCGAAGTCAAGCTGACCGTCACCGTGACGGCCAAGGTCGGCGAAGAGAAGACCGTGTTCCTGGTTGAAGTGGCCCAGGCCGGTATTTTCCAGATCCGCAATGTGCCCCAGGAAGACCTGGAGCCCATCATGATGATCGGTTGCGCCAACATCCTCTTCCCCTATGCACGCGAAGCGGTCTCCGACGCCGTGGCCCGTGCCGGCTTCCAGCCGGTGATCCTGGCCCCGGTCAACTTCGAAGCCCTGTTCCAGCAGAACCGTCAGCAGGCTGCACAAGAGCCGGCTGCAGACACGCCGATCCAGTAATGACCCTGCGCCGCCTTTCCCTCGCGGCGCTGCTCGGCCTGCCGCTCGCCTTCACGGCGGCAGGCGCAGCTGCCTCGGACTACCGTTCCCTCGCCGAGCCGGCCATCCTCTACGACGCCCCCTCCAAGCAGGGCAAACCCCTTTTCGTGATCCAGCGCTACACCCCCGTGGAAACGGTGGTGAACATCGACCGCTGGGTCAAGGTCCGCGAACCGGCCGGCAGTCTGCTCTGGCTGGAGCGCCGCCAACTGTCCGACAAACGCACGGTCATCATCACTGCCGCACGCGCCGACATCCGCCAGAAACCCGACGCCTCCGCGCCCCTCGCCTTTGAGGCGAGCAAGGACGTGGTACTCGAACTGTCGGACAAGCCCGCCGATGGCTGGGTCAAGGTCAAGCACCGGGACGGCACCAGCGGCTTCATTCGCGTCAATCAGGTCTGGGGGCTTTAAGCACCATGCGCATCGCCGTTTTCGGTGCCGGAGCCTGGGGCACCGCTCTGGCCACGGCCTTCAGCCGCGGCCACGACGTCGTCCTGTGGAGCCGGGAGCCTTCCGAGATTGCCGCCCTTCGTCAGGATGGCGAGAATCACCGTTACCTGCCGGGGATTCCCCTGCCTGCCGACCTGCAATTCAGCGACGATCTGCAACAGGCAGCCCAGGCCGACCTGCACCTCGTCGTCACACCCCTGGCAGGCCTGCGCAGCACCGCCCGCGCCCTCCGCACGGCTGCACCGGCAACGCCTCTGCTATGGGCCTGCAAGGGCCTGGAGGCAGGTACGGCCAAACTGCCCCATCAGATTGTTGAAGAAGAACTCGGCACCAACGCACCCTGCGGCGTGCTCACCGGACCCAGCTTTGCCGCAGAGGTGGCACAAGGCCTGCCTGCCGCAGTCACCATCGCGGCCCGCGACATCGACTTCGCCCGCCACTGGGTTCAGGCGCTGCACAACAACCGGCTGCGCCTTTACGCCAACGACGACCTGATCGGCGCCGAGGTGGGCGGTGCGGTCAAGAACGTCATGGCCATTGCCGCCGGTGTCGCCGACGGCATGGGCTTCGGGCTCAACGCCCGGGCCGCTCTGATCACCCGCGGTCTGGCCGAAATCACACGCCTGGGCATGGCCCTGGGCGGTCGGCGCGACACCTTCATGGGTCTGGCCGGGCTGGGAGACCTGGTTCTTACCTGCACCGGAGACCTCTCCCGCAACCGGCGTGTCGGCCTGCTGCTGGCCGAGGGCAAGACCCTGCCTGACATCCTTCAGGCGCTCGGACACGTGGCCGAAGGCGTCAGCACGACCCGTGAAGTGGCAGCCCTTTCCGCGCAACTGGGTGTGGACATGCCCATCACCCGCGCTGTCGACGGTGTGCTGGCCGGCAGCCTGTCGGCCCGCGACGCAGTCGAACAGTTGCTCGCACGCGACCCCAAGCAGGAATGATCAAACGGGCCACGGAGCTGGCAGCGCTCACCCCCCGCCAGCAAAGCCGTTCTGCCGCCACGCCTCATAGACCACGACAGCCGCCGCGTTCGACAGATTGAGGCTGCGGTTGTCGGGGCGCATCGGAATGCGCAGACGCTGGTCCCCGCTGAACTCTGCATGCAGCTCGGGCGGCAGGCCACGGGACTCCGAACCAAAGACAAACACATCGCCCGGAACGAAAGCCACCTCGGCATAACTGCGCCCCCCGTGGGAAGTCAGGGCAAAGATCCGCTGTCCAGTAAAACCGGCCCGGCAACTTGCCCAGTCGTCGTGCACGGTAACCACCGCCATGTCCCGGTAGTCCAGGCCGGCGCGGACAAGCTGCTTCTCTTCCAGCGTGAAGCCAAGAGGTTTGACAAGGTGCAGCCGCGCGCCGGAATTGGCACACATGCGCATGATGTTGCCGGTATTCGGGGGAATTTCCGGCTGATGGAGGACGACATGGAACATGGGCGCGGATTGTGCACGCCACGCCCCCCGGGATCAACCCGGCCGTGGCGTGCGCGCCAACACCCGGTTCTCCACACTCGCAGCGCCCGCCCCTTTCAGGCTGCGGGCCAACTCGGCAAGGGTTGCGCCGGTGGTCATCACATCATCCACCACCACCACCCGCAGCCCGTCTACCCGTGCCGTCACCCGAAAGGCGCCGCGCACATTGGCAGCCCGGGCCTTCCAGGGGAGCCCGGCCTGCGGGGCGGTATCCACGTCGCGGACCACGCCGTCCAGGGACACCGGCAAACCCCAGCGCCGTGCCAATGGACGCGCCAGCTCCGCAGCCTGGTTGAAACCCCGGCTACGCAGCCGCGAAACATGCAGCGGCATCGGAATGACCAGCTCCGCCTCGGGCGCCGTCTGCGCTGCCAGCAGCTCCACGAACAGCCGGCTCACCGACAGGCGATGCCCGTATTTCAGAGCCTGGACAAGGCGGTCCAGCGGAAAGCCGTAATCCAGCACCGCCAGGGTCCGGTCGAAGGAAGGGGGATGACTAAGGCAGGCGCCACATATGCCGCCGGTGGGATGGGGAATGCCGCAGACCGGACAACGCGCCTGCTCACGTCCCGGCAAAGTCAGCAGACAGTCCGGACACAACACCGCGCTACCACTTCGGGCACCACAGGCGAAGCACTGCTGGGGAAAGAGAGCCTGCACCACGGCGCCCGTCCAAGGCCGCCATCCAAGCGCTTGATTTGACAAGTCCGGACCCCTTCAGGGAAACTTGAAAGCTTCGTAATTCAAAATTACAGCCTATAAAAAGGGTGCAAGACAATGACCGCCACCGTCGCCCACGCAGAGAACACGCCCACCGCCACCAACACCCCTGCTCGCAAACGCTGGAGTGTGGCAGAGATCGAGGCCCTGTTTGCCCTGCCCTTCAACGATCTGTTGTTCCGTGCCCAGCAAGTGCACCGGGCGCATTTTGACCCCAATGCCGTTCAGCGCTCCACCTTGCTGTCCATCAAGACCGGGGGCTGCTCCGAAGACTGTGGCTACTGCTCCCAGTCGTCACGCTATGACACTGGCCTTGAAAAGGAGGCCCTCCTGCCCCTCAACGAAGTGCTCGAAAACGCCCGCGCCGCCAAGGCCAAGGGTGCATCGCGCTTCTGCATGGGCGCGGCCTGGCGCGGCCCGAAAGAGAAGGATCTCGCCCCGGTCCTCGACATGGTGCGTGAAGTGAAGGCTCTCGGCCTCGAAACCTGCGTCACCCTTGGCATGCTGAAGGACGGTCAGGCCGAGCAGCTCAAGGACGCCGGCCTCGATTACTACAATCACAACATCGATACCTCGCCCGAATTCTACGGTCAGATCATCACCACCCACACCCTGAAAGACCGCCTCGACACCCTCGAAAAGGTGCGTGACGCCGGCATCAACGTGTGCTGCGGCGGAATCGTGGGGCTCGGCGAGACCAAAAAGAGCCGCGCCGCCCTGCTGGCCGAACTGGCCAACATGAACCCGCCGCCGGATTCCGTGCCCATCAACAACCTGGTCCAAGTTGAAGGCACGCCCCTCGACAAGGCCGAACCCATCGTCCCCTTCGACTTCGTGCGCATGATCGCCGCCGCCCGGATCACCATGCCCGAGAGCTACGTGCGTCTGTCCGCCGGCCGCCAGGAACTCGGTGAGGGCATCCAGGCTCTGTGCTTCATGGCCGGCGCCAACTCGATTTTTTACGGCGAGCGCCTGCTGACCACCAACAATCCGGATGCCGATTCCGACGACGCGCTGTTTGCCCGTCTCGGACTCAAGTCTGTTTGAGGCCCGCCGTACCCCGATGACCATGCCGGACTTCCAGCTCGACCCACGCCTCGTGCGGCGTCGGGCCGAGCGGGCCGCGGCCGGCTATGCCTCGGTCGACACCCTGGCCCGGGAAATCTCCCGGCGCATGGGCGAGCGCCTCGACTACATCCGTATCGAGCCCAAGCGCATCCTCGACCTGGGCTGCGGCCCCGGCGCAGACCTGGCAGCCTTTGCCGAACGCTATCCGGGCATCCCCCGGATCGCCGTCGACAGTGCCCCGGCCATGCTCACCCAGGCACGTGGCGAAAAAGGGCTGTTCAAACGCCTGATGCGCTTCGGCAAACCCGCCGATCCCGAGTTCATCTGTGCAGACGCCACCGCCCTACCCCTGGCTCGCGCGTCGGTGTCGCTGGCCTGGTCCAACCTGATGCTCCAGTGGCTGCACGATCCACTACCCGCCCTCAAGGAGATCCATCGGGTCCTGGAGGTCGGCGGCATGCTCATGTTCTCCACCCTCGGTCCGGACACCCTCAAGGAGCTCCGCGCCGCCCTGCCCGCGTCGAACGCAGAACACCTGCACCGTTTCATCGACATGCACGACCTGGGCGATGCCCTGGTCGGCGCCGGCTTCTCCGATCCGGTGATGGACATGGAGATGCTTACCGTCACCTACACCCGCCTCGAAGACCTGTTCCACGACCTGCGTACCAGCGGCTCCAGCAACGCCGCCCTGAGCCGCCCCCGTGGCCTCGTCGGCAAGGACCACTGGGCAGCCCTCCGGGCCAACTACGAACAGCTGCGCCGGGATGGCCGCCTGCCGGCCACCGTCGAGGTGGTCTATGGCCACGCCTGGAAGGCCGCCCCCAAGGTCATGGATGACGGCCGCGCCATCGTCCGCTTCGAACGCAAGCCGGGCTAGGTCATGCACCCGATCTGGCTCTTCGACCTGGACAACACGCTGCACAACGCCAGCCCGCACATCTTTCCGCACATCAACCGCAGCATGACGGCCTACCTCATGCGCCACCTGGATCTCGACGAGCGGGACGCCAACCGGCTGCGCATGGAGTACTGGAAGCGCTACGGCGCCACCCTCACCGGCCTGATGCGCCACCATGGCACCCGGCCGCAGCACTTCCTCCACAACACCCACCAGTTTCCCGACCTGGCGCGGATGGTGGTGTTCGACAGTGCCGTGCGCCACCTGCTGCGCCGCCTTCCGGGCAAGAAGATTGTCTTCTCGAACGGCCCGCTGCATTACGCCGAGGCCGTACTGGACGTGATGGGAATCCGCAAACTGTTTGCCGACGTCTATTCGGTCGAACAGATGCGCTTCCACCCCAAGCCCAAAGTCGCCGGCTTTCAGCACCTCATCAAGGACCACCGGCTCAACCCCCGGCGCTGCATCCTCGTCGAGGACAGCGCCGAAAACCTGTGCACCGCCAAGCGCCTGGGCATGAGGACCGTATGGATCAGCCGCAGCCTGCGCCAACCCGACTTCGTGGACTGCCAGCTGCCCTCGGTGCTGGGTCTGGCTCGACACGCAATCAGGAACATCACTTCGAGGTAAAATGGTGGATTACGCTATCCAGACAGCGAGTCCGCCATGCCCAACTCCAAGACTGAAAACCTGAACATTGCGGCCTTCGACCGCATGCCCTCACCGGACGAGATCACCGCCCGCCTGCCCCTCAGCGACACCGCCGCCAAGGTCGTGACCGAGGGCCGCCAGACCCTGCAGGCCATTCTCGATCACAAGGACCCGCGGGTTTTCATCGTGGTGGGCCCCTGCTCCATTCACGATCCGGTCGCCGGCATCGACTACGCCCGCCGCCTCAAGAAGCTGGCCGACGAAGTCTCCGACACCCTCGTCCTGGTGATGCGTGTGTATTTCGAGAAGCCCCGCACCTCCACCGGCTGGAAGGGCTACATCAACGATCCGTACATGGACGACTCCTTCCGCATCGACGAAGGCATGGAGAAGGCGCGCCGTTTCCTGCTCGAGGTGAATGAGGTCGGTCTGCCCACGGGCACCGAAGCCCTCGACCCCATCGCCCCCCAGTACTACGGTGACCTGATTGCCTGGACCGCCATCGGCGCCCGCACCTCCGAATCCCAGACCCACCGCGAGATGGCCTCCGGTCTGTCCACTCCGGTCGGCTTCAAGAACGGCACCGATGGCTCTCTCGACGCGGCAGTCAACGGGATCCTGTCTGCGTCCCACCCCCACAGTTTCCTGGGCATCAACGGCCAGGGTCAGTCCTCCGTGATCCGTACCCGCGGCAACGCCCACGGCCACGTGGTGCTGCGTGGTGGCGGCGGACGCCCCAACTACGACACCGTTTCCGTATCTCTCGCCGAGAAGGCCCTCAACAAAGCCAAGCTGCCGGCCAACATCGTCATCGACTGCTCCCACGCCAACTCCTGGAAGAACCCGGAGTACCAACCCCTGGTCATGCGCGACGTCGCCCACCAGATCCGCGAGGGCAACCGCTCCATCGTCGGCCTGATGATCGAAAGCAACATCGAAGCCGGCAACCAGTCCATCCCGACCGACCTCTCCCAACTGCGCTACGGCTGCTCCGTGACGGATGCCTGCGTTGACTGGAGCACCACCGAAGAGATGATCCGCAATACCCGCGACATCCTGCGGGAGATCCTGCCGAAGCGGAGCGCGGCCTGATGAATCTGGTAGTCCAGGGCCAGAAGGTCGAAACCCGCGCCCTGAAGGATCTCGCCACACTGACAGGCTCTGAGGGCGTAGGCCGCCTCGGCAACAACGCCTTCCGGCTCATCGGCGCCCAGCCCCACCCGGACCTCGAGTCATACTGCGAAACCCACCAGCTGGACTTCGCCTTCGTTCCGGAAGACCGCCACCTGAAGGATTTCCGCCTCTTCGTCACTGACATGGATTCGACGCTGATCAGCATCGAGTGCATCGACGAAATCGCCGACATGCAGGGGCTCAAGACCGAAGTGGCAGCGATCACCGAAGCCGCCATGCGGGGTGAGCTGGACTTTCGAGAATCCCTTAGCCGGCGCGTGGCGCTGCTGGAAGGCCTGCCTGAGGAGGCCCTGGCCAGGGTTTTCCAGGAGCGGTTACGCCTCAATCCAGGCGCAGAAACGTTGATGGCCGGTCTCAAGCAGGCCGGTATCGTGACCGTGCTGGTTTCTGGCGGCTTCACCTACTTCACGGAACGCCTGCAAAAGCAGCTCGGCTTCGACTACGCAGTCGCCAACCAGCTGGAGATCCGCAGCGGCAAGCTCACCGGCAAGGTCAAGGGCGAAGTCATCGACGGTGAGGCCAAGCGCCACACCCTGCAGCTCGTGCGCAAGCACCACGGCTTCACACCCGAAAGCGTAATTGCCGCAGGCGACGGTGCCAACGACCTGCCCATGTTGTCCGAAGCCGGCATCGGCATCGCCTATCACGCCAAACCGGTCGTGAGAAAGCAAGCCACCCATGCCATCAGCCACGCCGGGCTGGACGGCATTCTCAGGCTGTTTGCCTGAACAAATCTGGTGCGACTGGCGCGAGTACTCGGCATGGAAAAACCGAAGGGCCCTTTCTTGGAGACATGCCGACCGGTTCAGCTTGTCTCCCACGCGTTCTCCCCAAGCTTGATACTCGCGACCAGTGCGTTTTCATGCTAACGGTGACAGCCCCGAGTCACCGTGGCGCAATGCACATGCTGCATGACAGCATGAATAGATTTGTCGAAATTCTTTACACCCACTTCGGGCAGAGGTATATTCATTCGATGCCTATCAAGAAGACGATAATCGGCTTTTTTGTAGCGATCGCGTGCTCCGGTGCGGTCCTCGCGTCCGAGCCCCAATATCGGGGCAGCGACGAAGCCCCACCGCCCTCCGTTTTCGAGCGTTACACCGACTCGATGCGTTCCCTTGTCGACCGTAGCCTCAATTTCCTGGGCGTCCCTTATCGCATGGGTGGCACCAGCCCACTTACCGGATTTGACTGCAGTGGTTTCGTAGGCAAGGTTTTCGCCGACGCACTCGGTTTCGGCATGCCGCGAACCGCCGCAGAAATGGCCCAGATGGGTGAGCAAGTTACGCTGAATGAGCTCAAGCCCGGCGATCTGGTGTTTTTCAACACCATGCGGCGCACCTTCTCACACGTGGGCATCTATCTCGGCAACAATCAGTTTGTTCACGCCCCGTCCACCGGCGGTGTCGTTCGTGTTGAAGACATGCGCATCAGCTATTGGGCTGCCCGCTACGATGGCGCCCGTCGCGTCCTTCCCGGCACCCAGTCGCGCCAGTCCCAGGCCAACTGATTTCAGCTTCCGGGTCAGCTCCCAAGGGCACCATGCTGCACCCGGACAACACCAACAAACGTTCCAAGAGGCGGCATGATTCCGTGGCTGGGTGACCGCCCGGCTTTCCCGCCCCTTTCCCGCGCACTACGCGAGCCCAACGGGCTTCTGGCTGCGGGCGGCGCCCTCACACCCGAATGGCTGCTAGCCGCTTATCGGCGTGGCATTTTTCCGTGGTTTAACGACGGCGAGCCGATTCTGTGGTGGAGCCCGAGCCCTCGCATGGTGGTATTCCCCGACGAGGTGCGGATCACCCGCTCCCTGCGCAAGACCCTCCGCAAAGGAGATTACGAGGTCCGTCTCGACCACGACTTCGCCGCCGTCATCCGCGCCTGCGCCGCACCGCGGGAGCCCGGCGGGCGCACCTGGATCACGCCGGATATCCAGTCTGCCTACATCCGCATGCATCAGCTCGGCTACGCTCACAGCGTTGAAACCTACATCGACGGCGAGCTGGCTGGAGGCTTGTACGGCATGGCCCTTGGTCAGGCCTTTTTTGGCGAATCCATGTTCAGTCGACGCACGGATGCCTCCAAGATCGCCTTTGCCCACCTCACGCGCTTTCTTGAGCAACGCAATTTCCGCGTGCTAGATTGTCAAATGACCACACAGCATCTGGCCTCACTGGGCGGTCAGGAGATTGCCCGGGAGACATTTGCAGCGCTGCTGGACACCTTTGCCGGTGTGGACCTGCCACCGGCACGCTGGCCCGAGGATGGCGCAACTCACCCCTGGACGTAGTGCCCGATGCTCAAGGACTATCCCTACTCCCTGCTGCAGTTCTACGCCACCGCGCCTTACGCGTGCTCCTACCTGCCCGACCGCCAGGCCCGCTCACAGGTGGCCACGCCCAGCCACCTCATCGACACGCCGCTCTACAGCGAACTGGTGCACAGCGGCTTCCGGCGCAGCGGCATCTTCACCTACCGCCCATACTGTGACGCCTGCCGGGCCTGCATTCCGGTGCGCATTCCCGTGGCCTCCTTTCGCCCAAATCGGAGCCAACGCCGCGCCTGGAACGCCTGTGGCCATCTGCAACCCAGGGAAATGCCCCTCGAGTTCATCGAGGAGCACTACCTCCTTTACCAACGCTACCAGGCAAGTCGGCATGCCGGAGGTGGCATGGATCAGGACAATCGGGAGCAGTACGCCCACTTCCTGCTTCAGAGCCACGTGGACAGCCGTCTCATTGAATTTCGCGAGAACGGCATCCTGCGCATGGTCAGCGTCATCGATTGCCTCACCGACGGTCTGTCAAGCGTCTACACCTTTTACGAGCCCGAGGTTTCCGGACCCGGGCTGGGCACTTTTGGCGTGTTGTGGCAAATCGAAGTCTGTCGGGAACTCAAGCTCCCCTATCTCTACCTCGGCTACTGGATACGGGAGAGTCGCAAAATGGCTTACAAGGCCCGCTTCAGGCCGCTCCAGGGGCGGATCGGCGGGCAGTGGCAAACTCTTACCGACACCGACATCGCTCAGCTCGAATGACCCGCCCAACCTGCTTCTGCCTCTCACGACTTGCCCTTGTCGCTCTGGCTGCGACCACCTTTCCTGCCCAGGCTGCAGCACTGGTTGATGCGCTCACTGAGGCGCCCGGGCGCCATTGGCTGGTGCTATCCGGCATGTCTCATCACTTTCAGCCTGAGCGCCGCGACTGGCGCGAAGACAACCCCGGCGCAGGCATCGAGAAGGAATTCACCGGCACGCCCTGGGTGGGGACGGCCGGCTACTTCCGCAACAGCTACGACCGCAACACCTTTTACGCTGGCGCGCGCTGGATGCCCCTGTCGCTCGGGCCCGTCCGCCTGGGTGCTTTCGGCCTGGTGGCTAGCGGCTATCCGTCACCCGTCCTGGTCCTGCCTGCCGCATCGATCCAGGTGGGACGGGTCGGTGCCAACCTGGTCGCCATCCCCAATCTCCCCGGCTACAGTGGCTATCTTGGCCTGCAGGTCCGCTTCGCCGTCGATTGAGCGCTGAAACATAGCTTTTCCGCACTGCGGTAGAATGGCGGATGCTCTACGAAATCGCCCGCCCCGTCTTGTTCTCCCTTGATGCGGAGACCGCCCACGAAACCGCCCTGGCCGGCCTGAATGTCGCCGGGCGCCTGCTGCCAGCCGGTAAGCCGCTTCCTGCCCGCCCGGTCGAAGTCATGGGGCTCAGCTTCCCCAATCGCATCGGCATGGCCGCCGGACTCGACAAGAACGGCGAGATCATCGACGGGCTGGCCCGCATGGGTTTCGGCTTCATCGAAATCGGCACCATCACCCCCCGCGCCCAACCCGGCAATCCCAAGCCACGCATGTTCCGGCTACCGGAGGTCAAAGGCATCATCAATCGCATGGGCTTCAACAACCATGGCATCGACGCACTCATCGGCAACGTCGAAGCCATGAAGTTCAAGGGCATCCTTGGCATCAACATCGGCAAGAACGCCGACACCCCCATCGAGCGGGCGGCCGACGACTACCTGATCTGTCTCGACAAGGCCTACCCGCTGGCCAGCTACATCACGGTCAATATCTCGTCGCCCAACACCAAGAACCTGCGCCAATTGCAGGGCGAGTCCGAGCTCGACTCGCTCCTCGGCCAGCTCAAGGCGCGCCAGGCCCAACTGGCCGACAGGCACGGCCGCTACGTGCCGATCACACTCAAGATCGCCCCCGACCTGGACGATGCCCAGATCACCAACATCGCCGATGCCCTGCGCCGCCACCGCATCGACGCCGTGATCGCCACCAACACCACCCTGGCCCGGGACAAGGTTCAGGGCATCCCCTTTGGCGATCAGCAGGGCGGCCTGTCCGGCGCCCCCCTGTTCGAAGCCTCCACCGCCGTCGTGGCAGCCCTGGCCAAGTCACTCCAGAACGAGCTGCCCATCATCGCTGCCGGCGGTGTCTTCGACGGCCGCCAGGCCCGCGCCAAACTTGATGCCGGCGCGAAGCTGGTGCAGATCTATAGCGGTCTGATCTACCGCGGCCCTGCCCTTGTTCGCGAGGCGGTTGCAGAAACCCGCGACTACACCTGATGTTCAGCACCGGAATACCCCCACTCGTAGCAGGCTTGAGCACCAGCCAGCCGTCACGGGATAATCCGGCCCCTGCCCTTCCCCTGTGCAGCTGATATGACCAGCTATCTTTTCGTGATTCTCGGCGCGGTTCTGGTGAACAACGTCGTCCTGGTCCGCATCCTCGGCCTGTGCCCCTTCATGGGCGTCTCCAAGAAACTCGACACGGCCGTTGGCATGGGTGCGGCAACCACCTTCGTGCTGACCCTGGGCTGTGGCACCAGCTATCTTGTGGACCACTACGTCCTCATCCCCGCAGGGGTGGACTATCTGCGCACCCTGGCCTTCATCGTGATCATCGCCGCCATCGTGCAGGTCACGGAACTGGTCATCCAGAAGACCAGCCCGGTCCTGCACCAGGTGCTCGGTATCTACCTGCCCCTGATCACCACCAACTGCGCCGTGCTGGGTGTCCCCCTGCTCAACGTGGCCCTGCACCACGATCTTCTCAAATCCCTGCTTTTCGGCTTCGGCAGTTCCGTCGGCTTCTCCCTCGTCCTGGTCCTTTTTGCCGGCATCCGCGAGCGCCTGGACGGCGCCGATGTCCCCGCGCCCTTC
>Ga0073899_10003535_pt1 | contig 13830 bp, 10 predicted proteins | sample KloWWTmetaKNB5Ph_FD_88975 | JGI IMG/M metagenome (GOLD analysis project Ga0073899, IMG submission 88975) | Active sludge microbial communities from Klosterneuburg, Austria, studying microevolution and ecology of nitrifiers - Klosterneuburg... | ecosystem: Engineered > WWTP > Aerobic digester >... | reverse complement strand
GGGGTGGGGGGGAATAAATCAGTTGTTTCCTTACGGAGGCCGCAGGTATTTGCTATATTTGCGAGCTAATTACGCGGCAACGCGCCTACCGGCGCTGATCCGCCCTCTCTTCCCCATGCCGAGTCTGCCGTTCTTCCTCCCCCTCGCTCATCGCACGCTCATCTGGCAGCTAGGCCGGCGCGAAGTGCTGGGGCGCTATCGCGGCTCCCTGCTCGGCGTCGGCTGGTCCTTCGTGACTCCAGTGATGATGCTGGCGGTTTATACCTTCGTCTTCGTAGAAGTCTTCAAGGCCCGCTGGCCTGGCTTCGGACACGAAAGCGGCGGCGGGCTGACCTTCGCGCTTTTCATCTTCGCCGGCCTGATCGTCTTCAACCTGTTTGCCGAAATCGCCGGGCGCGCTCCGCGCCTGATTGTGGATCAGCCCAATCTGGTCAAAAAGGTTGCCTTTCCCCTCGAGATCCTGCCGTGGGTCGCGGTACTGTCTGGGCTGTTTCACCTGGCGTTGAGCGTGCTAGTGCTACTCGCCGCGATCATCTTCCTACACCCGAGTGGCTTGCAGCCAAGTGCAATTGCCTTACCGCTAGTGCTACTTCCCTTCCTCCCCTTCCTGCTGGGACTTGGCTGGCTGCTCTCCGCACTCGGCGTGTTCATCCGCGACATCGGGCAGATCATGAACTTTGTGGTCAGCCTCGCCATGTTCCTATCGCCGGTCTTCTATCCGCTCGAATCGCTGTCCAAGCCAATGCAGAGTTGGATGTACTTTAACCCGCTAACGACGATCATCGACAACGTGCGGCGCGTTCTGCTGCAAGGCCTGTGGCCGAACTGGAACACTCTCGCGCTGTTCGCCGTGGCAGCCTGCGCCTTCGCTGTGCTAGCCGCCGTCCTGTTCCAAGCCACGCGCAAGGGGTTCGCCGATGTCCTCTAACGCCATTGCCATCCGCGCCAGCGGTCTCAGCAAGAATTACCAGCTGTATGACAACCCCTTCGAGCGCCTCAAGCAGTTACTGACCGGCGATCAACACCGCTACGGGCGCACCTTCCACGCTCTACAGGACGTCGGCTTCACGCTCCACAAGGGCGACGTCCTGGGTCTAATCGGACGCAACGGCGCCGGCAAGTCCACGCTGCTGCAACTGATCTGCGGCACTCTCACCCCGACCGTGGGGCAACTTGAGGTAAATGGCCGCATCGCTGCGCTACTGGAACTGGGCGCAGGGTTCAACCCGGACTTCAGCGGCCGCGAAAACGTCTTCCTCAACGCCTCCATCCTCGGACTCAGCCGCGCCGAGACCGAAGCCCGCTTCGACGACATCGTATCCTTCTCAGGCATCGGTAACTTCATAGACCAGCCAGTCAAAACCTATTCGAGCGGGATGTATGTACGCCTGGCCTTTTCGATCGCCACAAGCATCGAGCCCGAAATTCTGGTCATTGACGAGGCCCTGTCGGTCGGCGACGGCGAATTCGCTCGAAAATCCTTCGACCGTATTATGCAGTTGCGAGACAAGGGCGCCACGATCCTATTCTGCTCCCACTCGATGTACCATATTGAGGCAATCTGCACTAGAGCCCTGTGGCTGGAGCGCGGCAAGATCCGCATGGAGGGCGAGCCGGGCAAGGTCACCCAGGCTTTCAACACGGCGCTGCTGGTAAACAGCCCCGGTCACTTCAGCAGTGACCCACCCCCCGTCAGCAGTCAAACCACTAATCAGCCCCAGCAGCCCGAAGCAGACGCAAGGCCATTGCCGGCCGCAACCGGACAGGCACGCTTCGTCAGGATCACTGCGGAAACTGACGAGCAAACTGGCCAGAAGGTCTGCCTACGCACCCGGGAATCTGACCTGCGCGTACGTATCGAGTTCATATCAGATCCTACGATGCCGCCCCCATCAATCGCCTTCGGCATTGAAAACAGCAACGGTCTCACTATTACTAGCGCCGGCAGTCTTTATGATGGCGTCCCCCTACAGCGCAGTCCAGACGGCAGCGGTGCAGCAGAACTCATATTGCCGCACTTTCCGTTGATGCGCGGCGAGTACAGCATGAGCTTCTTTCTCGGCTGCGAACGCATGATGCACATCTACGACCATGCCCCTCACAGCATCCGGATCGAGGTCATGCAGACCGGTATTGAACAAGGGGTCGTCTTTATCCCACACCAGTGGCAGTGCATGGATCGCGTCGATGAAAATTCAGCCTCCCGGCACTGAAGTCACGCCACGGATCCGGCTCGCTGCAGCGGCAGACATGCCGCAGGTGCTCATACTCTTTGAAGAAGCATTCAGGCACACCATCAGCCCAGCCATGCTTCACTGGAAATATGCCGAAGGGCGCGGGCAATCCTGGGGCGCATGGGACCCAGATGGCAGACTGTTGGTGCACTGCGGCGTTTTCTTCCGCCGAGCCCTAGCGGCCGGAAGGCCCGTCCGTGCCGCCCAGCTCGGCGATCTGATGGCAAGCGCCCGCAAGCCCAGCGGCCTAGCCCGCCAGCAATCCCCCTTCGCCGGAGTGATCCGCGAGCTACTCGCTGCCCAACCGTGCCCAGAGAATCCCGACGCTATCTGCTTCGGCTTTCCCAGCGACCGGGCCATGCGCCTGGGCGAGCGGATCGGCGTATTCACGCCGATCGACCGTGTATTCAATCTATCCTTCACCCCAGCAGCGCCTGAGTGGCACGCCGACACTTGCGCGCCCCTCAAGCTTGACGCCCAGAATAGCAAAATCCTCGACCGCCTATGGTCTGTTATGGCGGCCGACCTTTCGAAGCAACTCGTCGGAGTGCGCGACACAGCCTACCTACGCTGGCGCTATCTGGAGCACCCGGAGCACCACTACCAATTGCTTCTCGTGCGCAGCCACTGGCTGAAGCGGCCACTCGGCGCACTGGTCATACGTGGCGAAGGTGAGGAACGCGAGCTAATGGACATCATCGCACCACTGAACAACATCCCCCGCCTTCTCAAGGCCAGCCGTGAATGGCTCGGGCGTACCGGCGGGCAGCGCCTTAACCTATGGCTGAGCAGCACCTACGCCACGCGCTTCGCCGTACTGGCCGACTCATGCGAGGTGCTGGAATTCCGCATCATGGCGAACCCACTCGGCCCTGCGGCGATTCTCGAACGCTTCCACGAAGCCTGGTGGCTAACCAGCGGCGACACAGATTACCGCTAGATGCACATCTGCTATCTCCTTATGTCGTCGGAACTGTGCGGCGGCGTACGCGTCGTCTTTGATCAGGCCCGTTTCCTAAAGCAGCGCGGGCACCAAGTCAGCATCCGCGTGCTGCGCGGCACCCACGACTGGTATCCCTATCCTCTCGACATCAGCTACGTCACCGACCTGGCCGAGCCCTTTCCCGGACCGCCTCCAGATGTGCTCATCGCCACCTTCTGGCTCAGCGTAGAACCGGCCCTCCGTCTTGGCATACCCCGCACCCTGCATTTATGCCAGGGCTACGAAGGAGACATTCGCGAATACAGCGAGATCCGCCCACAGATCGAAGCGGTCTACCGCCACCCCATCCCAAAGCTGACGATCGGCCCCTGGCTGGTCGAGCGCCTGCAGCAGGTGTTCGGCACCACAGCCTTCCCAGTGCACGATATCGGCCAGATCGTCGACGTGGACATGTACACCCCGTCGAGCCAACCTTGGCGGCGTTGGTGGCGCCGGCTGTTGCAATCCCCTTGGCGAGTGCTGGTGGTCGGCCAGTACGGCATCAACGTCAAAGCGATCTCCGATGCTTTGAATGCCGTCCGTCTGCTCCGGGAGCGCGGCATGAGCATTGAGCTGCTGCGCGTATCCACTGCACAGCCGAGTGAGGAGGAGCTCACGATTACCCCGATTGACGCCTACCACGTAGCCATTCCACCGGTTGTCATGCACGCCCTGATCTGCTCAGCGGATGCCGCAGTCGCCCCCTCACTAGAAGGGGAAGGTTTCGGGCTGCCGCTAGCCGAAGCACTCGCCTGTGGTATCCCCTGTGTCGCCACGCAGATCTCATCCTTTACGCGCCTCGCGCCCAAGGCAGACTATGCCGTTTTCGCTGAGCCCGGCAACCCCACCTGCCTCGCCGACGGGCTCCAGTCCATCTTCGATGACGGCGCTCTGCGCCGTCACCTGCGTCGCCGCGGCCCGGCAATCATCCGTCAGAGCTACAGTGGCCCGGTCATCGCCCTGCGCCTGGAAAATGTCCTGCTTCAGCCCAACAGTCCCGCCCCCGCCCCGTGAACATAACAGATGCCTCTCCGCGACACCCTGCCCAGCTGGCGGCATTACTTCCTTGATCTTCCGCGCTGGGCGTCCGGCCTGGGCGGCCCTGCACTGCAGGAACGGATGCACCGCTTCCACCAAAGCGACCTACAGCCGACCCGCCTCGGGCTGCAGTTCCTTTGGGGCGCCAACGCCAACGGACGGCGCCTGGATGAAGCGTGCTGGCAAGCCCTGCAGGTCAAGATCGAACGGGAGGCAGATGCCTACCGCGCCCTCCTACCCTTGCCTTTCCGCTTTGAACTGGAAGGCCTGCAGCACCTGCAGGAGGCCCGCCGGCGCAGCGGGCCGATCTTTCTGCTGACCGGCCACTTCGGCAGTTTCTACACCATTGCGGTCGCACTTCAGCAAGCCGGTATCCCGGTCTTTCCGGTAGCCCGCACGGTTGATGACAGCCCGGCCAACCCAACACCGCGCCGCCTGTTCGAACGCTTCAACTACGCCAGCACCGAGAAGCGCATCGGCGGCCATTACCTCTACACCGATTTTGCCGGCTGGATGGACAAGCGCCTTGTCGCCATATGCCGCCAGGGCGGCGTTATCCTGATTCTGCCCGACCTACCCCGCCGCCTTTTTGCCAGCGGCCGCCGCGCCGTCACCCTGTTCGACCAGCCAGCCACCCTGCCTGCCCGCCTGTTCGAACTGGGTCATAAGTACAAGGCATGCTTCCTGCCCGTGTGGAGTCAGGTGGAGACGGAAAGGCACCGGCTACGCATCGAGGCCCCGCTATCGACCGCCTCGATAGACTCCACCCTGCAGGGCTATGCCGACAGCCTGACCCACATCGTCCAGCAGACACCCTGGCAGTGGATGGCCCTCCCAATTATCGAGCAGTACCTGGAAACACCCGACACCCAATGAAAATCTCCGCCCTGCTGGTCAACTACCACACCACCCCGCTACTGACCGGTGCCGTGACCTCCCTGCGGGAGCAGCAGGGCATCAACGGGCTGGAAATCATCGTCGTGGACAATAGCGAATCCGACAACGAATATGCCCGCCTACGCGCAGCCCTCCCATCTATCGTCCAGACCGTGCAAAACCAGCGCAATACTGGCTTTGCTGCTGCGTGCAACACCGCCTTGGCGCACGCCTCGGGCGAGGCCGTGCTGCTCCTCAACCCAGACGCCCGCCTGCGCCCCGGAGCCCTGGCCCACCTGGTCACAACCCTGTTCGCATCCCTCCGCACCGCGGCAGTCGGCCCGCTCACTTTCTGGGACGATGAAGAGCGCTTCGCCCTGCCACCCAGCACCTTCCCATCCCGCAGCGACTACCTGCGCCGTGCCGTCTCACGTCTACACCCGCATCTCGGCGCACGCTACGCCCAGGCCTTCCGTCACAAGGCCCTGCAGCTCTGGACGGCTCGGGCGCCAGTGCAGGTCGAGGCCTTGTCCGGAGGTCACGTTCTACTCAAGCGCACCGCCATCGACAAGGCAGGCGGGCTGTTTGACGAACGCTTCTTCATGTACTGGGAAGACTCCGACCTGATGCAGCGCCTGCACCACGCTGGCTACCGCCTGTTCGTCGCCCCCAGGGCACACGCGATTCATCACTACGACCACCACCCCGGCAAGGACGCACTGATGTCCCAAGGCTGGCCCATCTACCGAGCGAAGCACCTAAAAGGTAGATTATCCACCCGCCTAGCAGAGTTCATCGAACGCCACGCGGCACCAGGCCTGCCGACACCACCGGAACTCCAGCCCATTGCAGGCGAAGCGATCCACATCCCCGTGCCAACGGCACTCCAGTCCGCATGGCTTCTGGAAGTCAGTCCTGCACCAGACTTGGTCCCAGCTATGGGATGCATTGGTCAAGGCCTCCATGCCGAGATTCCAGCGAAATGCTGGCAGCGCTTCACTGGCGGACGCTATTTCATCCGCCTCGGCTCCGCCACCTTGCACAACGCCCCGCAAACCTGCTGGAGCTGGCTCAACTAGACACACCCGGTCGCACCCATGGAACACACACTCATCCCTTACCGTACAGGTCCCTTGCCAACAGACAGCGACGTCCTCGTCCTGGCACCCCATCCGGACGACGAGATTTTCGGCTGCGGCGGCGCCTTGGCGCTGCACGCTGACGCGGGCGCCCAGCTCCACGTGGTGCTGGTCACCGGCGGTGACGCGGCCGGCGAGGCCGCCGCTCGCCTCGAGGAGAGCCATGCTGCCGCACGCGCCTTGGGTATCCCGGAGCCGGACTGCTGGGGTATCCCCGACCGGCACGTGAGCAACGCCCCCGACTTGGTCAAACGCATCCGCGAGGCCATCACGGCCACCGGCGCAACCCTCATCTACGCCCCATCCCTGTGGGAGAACCACCCCGACCACCGGGCGCTCGCCGAAGCCACTCTACAGGTCGTGCGCGAACTCGGTCACATCGGCTGGATGGCCTATGAGGTCAGCGCACCGCTACGCCCCAACCTACTGATCGACATCAGCCCAGTCCTCGACCGCAAGCATGCAGCCATGGCCTGTTTCCCGTCCCAACTCGCCGTGCAGGCCTACGACCGCCACCTCAAAGCCCTAAACATCTTCCGCACCTACACCTTGCCGGCAGCAGTAACAGCCGCCGAGGCCTACGAGTACTACCCGCCGAACACCCTCTCCGACGGTGGTCCGACGCTCCTGGAGCAGGAAATCAACAGGCTAACTGGCACACAGCCACCACGGCCCAAAGCCTCCGATGAGAACACACTGCAAGCGGAAGTGGACACACTGCGCCGCCAGCGCGCTGCGCTACTGAATTCCACCTCCTGGCGCATCACGGCGCCGCTGCGGACAATGGGATATCTGCTCAAGCGACTCGGCCGGAAACGCTGACCCCCTCCCGGCCGGGCTGCGCATTCCGGCAAAAACTTCATATAGGACAATTCGTGATATATTCTCCTATATGAAGTTTTCCGTACACATTCCCCTTGATGTCCAGCCCGCGCAACGGGAGCGCCTGACCGCCCTACAGCAGGCAGTGGCGGAAGTGTGCAACGCGCTGGCCCCCATCGTGCGGGACACTCGCTGCTGGAACCGGGTCGGCTTGCATCATCTGGCCTACCGCAGCCTGCGCGAACGCTTCCCCCAGGTTGGCTCACAAATGATCTGCAACGCAATCTACTCCGTGTCGCGCACCTGCCGCCTGCTCTTCCAGCATCCCCAAAGTCCCTTCAATGTCGCCCGCCACCCAGAGAAGCCACTACCGCTGCTTCAGTTCCAGTCCAGTCTGCCGGTGTACTTTGACCGCCACACCCTGAGCGTTAAAGTCGGCCAGCTGTCCATGTACACCCTCGACGGGCGCATGAAGTTCCAGCTCAACCTGACCGACGCCGACGTGCAGCGCTTCAAGGAAGACAAGCTGCGGGAGATTGTGCTGACCCAAACCCAAGACGGCTACCGCCTGTCCTTCACCTTCGCGGCCCCCCAGAGCACCGAGACCAGCCTCGACGAAAGCGGCGACCTACCCGAATACGTACTGGTCTCCGAAGACCCCCTCCCTCCCACACGACTGCGGCAGCCTTCCAGTCAGCATCCATCTAAGCCCTCTTTCAGGTAACAGCCATGAAACCCGGCGAAAAAATCTCCGCGCTGCGCGAAGCGTTGCAGCAGCAGAAGCCCGCCTTTCGAAAGGTGATCTTCTTCAGCTTCTTCATCAACCTGCTGGCCATGGCACCCACGGTGTACATGCTGCAGGTCTACGATCGAGTGGTGAACAGCCGCAGCCTGACAACGTTGGGCATGCTGACCCTGCTGATTATCGTGCTCTATATTGTCATGGAGGCGCTGGAGTGGGTGCGCAACGGCATCCTCCACGAGATCGCACTGAAGTTCGACGCACACGTCAACGATCGGGTCTTCAACACCATCTTTGAAGGCAACCTACGCCGTATCCCTGGAGCTACGGCCCAAGTGCTACAGGATCTACGCACCGTACGCGACTTCATCTCCAGTCATGCGCTGACCGCAATCATCGACGTGCCCCTGTCGATGCTTTACGTCTTCGCAATCTTCTACATCAACCCGGAAATGGGCTGGATGTCCATCTTCGGCGCGCTGATCCAGGTCGGCTTGGCCTGGCTCACCGAGCGGGACACCCAAGCCCCCCTCGCCGCCGCCACCAGCTCCGCCATAGCAGCGCAGAACTACGCAGCCAACAGCCTGCGCAACGCACAAGTTATCGAGGCGATGGGCATGCAGGGTGGCATCCACAGGCGCTGGCTCAAACGCCAGAACGAAACCCTGCGTCAGCAGGCCCTAGCCTCCGACAAGGCGGGTGCCTACTCGGCCCTGTCCAAGTTCGTGCAGCAGTCCCAGTCCTCCCTGCTGCTCGGCGCCGGCTGCTGGTTCATCATTGCCGGCCTGTTTCCCCATGGTAGCGGCCTGGTCATCGTCGCGTCGACCCTCGGCGGCAAGTTGCTGTCGCCAATCGTGCAGGTCATAGGTGCGTGGAAGCAGGTCGTTGCGGCACGGGAAGCCTACTCACGCATCAACACCCTGCTCAACAACGTCACCCTGCGCGAGCCGGGCATGCCACTACCCGCCCCAAAGGGCCACCTGTTCGTCGAGGGCGTGGTAGCCGGAGCCCCCGGAGCCCCGGCGGCCATCCTGCGCGGAGTGACTTTCGGCGTCACCCCGGGCACTGTAGTGGGTCTGATCGGCCCGTCCGCCTCCGGCAAATCCACGCTGGCTCGATTGCTAGTCGGCGTGTGGCCCACCACCAGCGGCAAGGTACGCCTGGACGGTGTGGACATTTACCCGTGGAACAAGGCCGAGCTCGGCCCACACCTCGGCTATCTGCCGCAGGAAGTGGAGCTGTTCGACGGCGCGCTAACCGAGAACATCGCACGCTTCGGCGAGGTGGACATGAGCAAGGTAGAGGCTGCCGCCCGCACAGTCGGCATCCACGACATGATCATGTCGCTGCCCGACGGCTACCAGACCAACATCGGCGACGATGGCTGCCGGCTGTCCGGCGGCCAGCGCCAACGCATCGGCTTGGCCCGCGCAATCTACGACAACCCGCGCTTCATCGTCCTAGACGAACCCAACTCCAGCCTCGATGAGGCCGGCGAACGCTCCCTGGTCCAGATGCTACTGACCCTCAAGGCCCAGGGCTCGACGATCATCGTCATCACCCACCGCACCAGCGTGCTAGTGGCCGTTGACAATCTGCTATTGCTGACCGAGGGCCAAGTGAAGGCATACGGCCCGCGCGACGAAGTCCTTGCCGCCCTGCAGCGCCCCCCCCAACAAACCGTGCCAGCCCTCCAGCCGGCCACCGCCTGACCCTCATCCCCAGCCCTTCGACTCCTGATGAAGACTCCTGCCTCCCTCCAGCACAGCGAGCTACGCTCCGTCCTGTGGGCCTTCCGCCAAGAGTTCGCGGTGTGCCTGCTGTTCTCTGTGCTGATCAACATCCTGATGTTGACCCCGACGATGTATATGCTGCAGCTGTTCGACCGAGTCATGCTCAGCCAAAACCTCGTCACGCTGACTATTCTGACCATAGTCATGCTTTTCTGCTTCGCCGCGGTGGCCTTTGCCGAGTGGTCCCGCTCACGGGTGCTGGTCCGCCTCAGCGTCAAACTCGACCAACAGCTCAACTCCCGCGTCTTCGCCGCCAGTTTCGAGACAGCGCTGCGCCAGCAGGGCAAAAACCCAACCCAGGGTTTCAGCGACCTGGCAAACATCCGCCAGTTCCTAACCGGCAACGGGCTATTCGCGCTGATGGACGCTCCATGGACGCCGATCTACCTAGCCGTGCTGTTCATGCTACATCCGTGGCTCGGCGTACTAGGCATCATTCTCTCGCTGATCCTTGGTGGCATGGCCTGGGTGTCCCACCATCTGTCTCATGCCGCCATCGAATCCGCCCAAGAAGCTGGCGGCCAAGTCGGTGGCTACATCCACAGTAAGCTGCGCAACGCCGAGGTCATCGAAGCGATGGGTATGCTTGACAACCTGCGGGCCCGTTGGAAGACCCGCCAGCAGCATTACCTGGAACTGAACCGGCAGGCCAGCGACATCTCCGAGCGAGTCAAGGCTCTGACTAAGTTCGTGCGCTACACCCAGCAGTCCGTGGCCCTGGCCGCCGGCGCAGTGCTAGTGATTCGCGGTGAGTTGAGCCCCGGCGCGATGATCGCTGCCAGCGTGCTGCTCGGCCGCACCACCCAGCCTGTGGACATGATAGTAATGACGTGGAAGTCCTTCCTGTCCGCTCGCAAGGCCTTCTTGCGGCTCGAAGAGACCCTCACCCAGAACCCGCCGCGGGACTCAACCCTGGTCCACCCCGAGCCCGTGGGGCAGTTGAGCTTAAAGAACGTAATTGCCACCGCACCGTCCCGCCCACAGGCCATCCTCAAGGAACTGAACATCGACTTCCCGGCCGGAGAGGTGATCGGGGTAGTCGGCCCCTCCGGCTCCGGCAAATCCACCCTGGCTCGTACCCTGGTCGGCATCTGGCCCTACATCAACGGCCGTGTACTGCTCGACGGTGTTCCGCTGGAGCGCTGGGAGCGGGACGAACTTGGCCCGCACCTAGGCTACCTGCCCCAGGACATAGAATTGTTCGAGGGTACGATCGCAGAGAACATCGCCCGCTTCGGCGAAGTGGAGCCAGACAAGGTCATCCGCGCCAGCCAGCGGGCCGGCGTGCACGACATGATCCTACGCCTCCCCCAAGGCTACGACACTGGGATGGGCCTGGCCGGCGGCCTGCTATCCGGCGGCCAGCGCCAACGCATCGCTCTGGCCCGCGCCATGTACGGAGACCCAAAGCTGCTGGTCCTTGACGAACCTAACTCCAACCTCGACGACGTTGGCGAGAACGCCCTGCTGAAAGCGGTCCAGGACCTCCGGCAGCAAGGCAGCACCGTCTTTGTGATCACCCACCGTCCGAGCGTGCTCAGCGTTACCGACCGCCTGCTGGTCCTCAACGACGGTCACATCGCCCTATACGGCCCACGCGCCGACGTCATCGCCACGCTGCAAGCCCAATCAACCGCCCAGCAGAACCCCGGCGCCGCAGCCCAGCCCGCCTGAACACCGTAAAAGCCCAATTTTCCAGAGGCACTCATGGTCAATCAAACCACTCCCAGTTCCGGCGAACTGCCCATCGCCGCCAAGCAGCCCCAGAACACCGAAGCCCCGCTGCCCACCGACACCCGCCGCCCGGCTCGCATCGGCCTTTGGGTGCTCGGCGTCGGTTTCGGCGGCGTCCTGCTGTGGTCCTCGCTGGCGCCCCTTGATGAGGGCGTACCCACCTCCGGCAGCGTCACTCTCGACACCAAGCGCAAGACCATACAGCACCTCAGCGGCGGCATCGTCAAAGAGATCTTCGTCAAGGAAGGCGAGTTCGTGAAAGCCGGCATGCCGCTGGTCCGCATCGACGACGCCACCACCCAAGCCAACTTCGAGTCGGTCCGCCAAAACTACCTGACCATCCGCGCGATGGAAGGCCGGCTGGTAGCAGAACAAACCGGGCAAGGGAAGATTACCTTCCACCCAGACCTGCAGAAGGAAAGCAGCACCCCCTTAGTCCGCCAGACCATGGATACCCAGCAGAGCCTGTTTCAGTCCCGCCGAAGCGCGCTGGCGGCCGATCTGCAAGCCTATGAGGAAAACATCCGCGGCCTGGAAGCCTCTATCCAGGGTTACCAAGGCGTGCTAATTAGCCGCAAGGCCCAGCACGACAACCTGCAGGAAGAACTGGCCGGCATCCGTGATCTCGTCAAGGAAGGCTATGCTCCGCGCAACAAACTGCTTGAGCTAGAACGCATGCAGGCTGACGCCACCGCCGCCATGGCCGACCTGCAAGGCAACATCCTGCGTGCCCGCCAGGGCATCGCCGAGGCCCGCGCCCGCGCCCGCGCCCACCAAGAGGAATACCGCAAAGAAGTAAACAGCCAGCTGGTCGACGTGCGCAGGGAAGTCCAGGCCGACGCCGACAAGCTGAAGGCCTCCAGTGGCGAACTGGCCCGTACCACCATCCGCTCCCCGGTCGAAGGGCAGGTCGTCGGCCTCGCCACCCAAACCATCGGCGGCGTCATCGGACCGGGCCAGAAGCTGATGGACGTGGTGCCGCGCCACGAGACCCTGCTGCTCGAGGCCCACGTGCCGCCGCACCTGATCGATCGCCTCAAGCCTGGCCAGGAAACCGACGTGCGCTTCTCGACCTTTGCCCACTCGCCTGCGCTGGTTGTCGAAGGCAAGGTGGATTCGATCTCCACCGACCTGATCACCGAACCCGCCAGCGGCAACGCCCCTGCTAGCGCCTACTATTTGGCCCGCATCTCACTGACCGACAAGGGGTTGAAAGAGCTCGGCAATCGCCAGATGCAGGCCGGCATGCCAGCCGAGGTCGTTATCAAGACCGGCGAGCGCACCGTCTTGAACTACCTGCTACACCCGCTCCTCAAGCGCCTCGCAGCATCGATGAAAGAGGAATAGACCATGTCCGCGATCCGCAAGCTCACCCGTTTCACGCCGGCCTCAGGGCTGTCTCGCCTGGCCGCTCTACTCAGCCTTGTCCTGCCCGCAGCCCCGGCCGGAGCCCTCGACCTGATGCAGGCCTACGAGCGCGCCCTCAGCCAGGATGCTGCATTCCAGGCCGCCCGCGCCGACACGGAGGCACGCCGGGAAGCCGTGCCCCAGGCCCGCGCCCAGCTGCTGCCCACCATCTCGAGCAACCTATCCCGCAACAAGGCAAACACGGACCAGAGCTCCATCAACATTCTCGGCAATCCGGTCAAGCAGAGCTACGACTACTTCAGCAGCAACTACGGCATCAGCTTGCGTCAGCCGCTGTTCCGCAAGTACAACTTCGCGCTGTACCGGCAAGCCAAGTCTGACGTGGAAAGCGCCGAAGCCAACCTCGACAAGAGCCAGCAAGATCTCGTCGTGCGCGTGGCCGGTGCCTACTTCGAGGCCCTGATGGCCAAGGCCCAGTACGCGCTGATCCTGGCCCAGAAGGACGCCTACGGCTTCCAGCTGGAAGCCGCCAAGCAGAGCTTCGTCAAGGGCCAGGGCACCATCATCGACGTGGACGACGCCCAGGCCCGCTACGACATGACCATCGCCCAGGAACTGGAAGCCCGCCAGAACCTCAGCTACACTCGCCGCGCCCTGCAGGTCATCGTCAACGAGCCGGTAGAGACCCTCGCCGACTTGGTGCCTGCGCGGCTGGACCTGACCCCCCCCTTCCCGAACGAGGTCGAGGAGTGGATCAGCCGGGCGGAAGAGACCAACCCCGAGCTGCGCGCCATGCGCGCCAACATCGAATCCGCCAACCACGAACTCGCCAAGGCCCGCGCCGGCCACTACCCGACCGCCGACCTGGTGGTCCAGCGGAGCATGAGCGAGAGCGAGAACAACGTGTCGATCAACAGCCGCTACCTGACCTCCCAGGCCGGCGTGCAGGTGAATATCCCGCTGTTCGCCGGCGGCTACGTGTCCTCGCAGATGCGCCAGGCCCGCGCCAACATCGAGAAGTTCGAGCAGCAGTACGAAGGGCGCCGCCGGGAGATCAGCCTGCAGGTACGCAAGGAATACCAGAACATCGCCGAAGGCATCG
>Ga0073899_10003534_pt1 | contig 13834 bp, 10 predicted proteins | sample KloWWTmetaKNB5Ph_FD_88975 | JGI IMG/M metagenome (GOLD analysis project Ga0073899, IMG submission 88975) | Active sludge microbial communities from Klosterneuburg, Austria, studying microevolution and ecology of nitrifiers - Klosterneuburg... | ecosystem: Engineered > WWTP > Aerobic digester >... | reverse complement strand
GTGGGTGAGATCGTGGTCGAGCATCACGCGCGTGTGCACGGCGTCAGCAAATTCGGCGGTGGGCGCTTCTTCCGCGGGCTGATGGATCTGCTGACCGTCGTCTTCTTGATGAAGTACGAGCGCCGGCCGGCTCACTTCTTCGGGGCGATCGGCACGCTGACGCTGCTCGCGGGCATCGGCGTGTGCGTCTATCTGGCGGTGCTGAAGGCCATGGGCGAGGCCATCGGGCACCGCCCGCTCCTGAGCCTGGGCGTGCTCTTGGTGGTGGTCGGCGTGCAGATCTTGGCCACTGGGCTCATCGCCGAGCTGATGGTCCACACCCGGCCCGACAAGCCGTTCGTGATCAAGAGCCGCTCGGGGTTCTCGCGCGAGGAGCCGGGCGAGTGATCCCCGACAGCTACTTCGATCGGTTCGAGACCCCGAAATACCGCGCGCGAAACCCGGTGCAGCGGGCGCTGATCCGCCGCTTCGTCACCCAGGTGCACGCCCTCTTCCTCGAGGCGGGCCCGGTCGAGTCGGTGCTCGAGGTGGGCGTGGGCGAGGGCTTCCTCTCGGGCTACCTCTCGGAGAAGCTCCCCGAGAAGCGCTTCACCGGCGTCGACGTGAAGCAAGAAGATCTGGACCGCCTCCGCGCCAAGTTCCCGCGCATCGCCACCCACGCGGTTAGCATCTACGACGCCGGCCGGGTCCCGGGCAGCTACGATCTGGTGATCTGCGCCGAGGTGCTCGAGCACGTCGGCGACCCCGACCGCGCCCTCTCGGCCCTGGTCGCGCTTCGGCCCAAGCACCTGCTCATCACGGTCCCCCACGAGCCTTGGTTTCTGCTGTCCAACCTGCTGCGCGGCAAGAACCTCACCCGCTTCGGCAACGACCCAGAGCACGTGCAGCTCTTCACCGCGGGCCGCTTCGAGCGCCTGCTCCGGCGGCACCTGACCATCGAGCGGTCGACCCAGAGCTACCCGTGGCTCCTGGCGCTGGGCTGCCCCAAGGGTTGAGCGGCCGTCGGCTTGTGTAATACCGCGGTATGCCATACAGTCGTGGCATGGCTGTGGACCGCCTGAGCGTCACGGTGCCCGATCGACTGGGTCGCGAGTTGCGCGCGCTCGCCAAGGCGCGCGGCGCGAACGTATCCGCCGTGGTCACCGAGGCGATCGAGCGGGAAGTTCGCGTGGCCGCGCTGGAACGTGCGTTGCACGAGGCCGACGAGCGCTTCGGGCCGGTCGACGACGGGCTCATCCAGCGCGCCGAGGCACAGCTCGCCGCGCCGGTCAGGCCCTCGAAGCACAAGCGGCGGCGAGCGACACGATGAGTCGACTGATCCTCGATGCCGGCGCGTTCGTCGCGTTCGAGCGAGGAGACAGCTTCGTCCGAGCGCACTTCGCCGCGGCCCGCAAGCTGAACGTGGACTTGGTCACCACATCGCCCGTCGTCGGCCAGGTCTGGCGAGACGGCCGGCGTCAGGCACTGCTCGCTCGGCTGGTCTCCGCCGTCGACGTTCGCCCGCCGGATGTAATGGCAGCGCGACGAGCAGGAGAGCTCTTGTCGAAGACCAAGAGCAACGACGTGATCGACGCGCTGGTCGCAGAGCTCGCTCGGGACGGCGACACCGTCCTGACCAGCGATCCCAGGGACATTGGCCTGCTTCTTTCGGTCGCCGGGACCCGCGCCGCTGTCGTCACCGTGTGAGCGGGTCGCGCCGCGGGCCGCTCACCACGGGAACCACTCCCCTGGCACGCTCTGCCACGCTGTGGGCCGGCGCGCGTCGCCTTCCGGAACCACCAGCGAGCCGACGAAGTCGGCGTGCTCGTACACGCTGCCGATGTTCTTGGCGATGGCGTCGAGATCGGCGTCGGTGACCACTCCGTTGCTGGTGGCCTTGTAGAACTGCACCGTTACCCGCACCGGAAAGCGCGCGTCACGCTCCAGCTTGAGCCCTGCGCCCTCGGTGAACGGGCCGCGCTTCGCGCCGTGACCGATCACGGCGCGCTCGACGTCGCTGGTGCCGGCGCCGTGACCCAGCGTGCCGATGCTGCCCAGGCCGATGCCGCCACCGCCTTCTCCGGTGCCCGACAGCCCCAACCCGCCGAAGCCGTAGCCGGACCCGCTGCCCCACATGCTGCCGCCGAGCACGCCCTGATGCCGGTGCACCAGTGGCACCTGGATCAGGAACATCACGTCGGCACCGCGCGCCAGCGCGCTCCGTTCGTCGTCGTTCTTCGGCCCCCCCTGGGCCCGGATCCGCGCCTCCACCTCGCTGCGGCGTTCGGCGCGGAACGGCGCCCGCTGGCCGGCCGCGTTGAAGTAGAGCTCTTGCCCACGGCCCGCGACGGCCATCTCTTCGGGCTTGTTCTCGACCACCGAGATGCTGGTGCCCTGGCGACTGACCAGCAGGGTGAGCACCGCCGGAGACCCCGGCGCCGACTGGTAGTTGAACACCACCGGGTTGAACTCGGCCGCGCCCTGCGCGGGGATCGGGAGGAACACGGCCTGGGCCGAGAGCAAGAAGTGCGTGTCGCGCGCGGCCAAGAAGCTCCCGGTGCCCAGCAAGCTGCCCGGGCGCGAGAGGTGGGCGCGCAGGTTGCGCAGCACGTCCGCGAGGGGGACCGAGTCGACCTTCCCGCTCGGCTTGTGGTTGCCGGTTCGCACGAACAGCCTGCTCCGCCGCACGTCGGCGGTGCGGTCGGTGAAGTTCGGGAAGCGCACCACCGGCATGAGGGCGGTTCGCTCCACGCGGCCGTCGCCGTCGCGGTAGCGCACCTGCAGCGTGACGTCGGAGATGTTCGGTCCGAGTGCCGAGCCCCACGCGCGCCCCGTGTCTTCCCACGCGACGTTCACCAGATCGAGGCCGCGCCGCCCAGCGCGCTCGCGCACTGCCGGGTCGTGCACCATGCGGACGACCCGTTGCACGACCTGGGCGTGCGCGGGCGGCGGCAGGGCCGGCGGCGACGGTGACGCAAGGGGCGGGGCCGGCGCGGGCGCGGCAACCGCGACCGGTGCCGCGACGGGCGGCAGCGGAGTCGGAACGATGCGAGCGGGCGGCTCCGAGTGGGCCGCGCAGGCGATCGCACCCATGGCCAGGAACGCGAAAGATCGCGACATGCGGGGTCTGACACCCGCTGGGGACCGGAGGTTCCGGTCACGCTGCACGAAGTGGGTCGCGGCGAGCCGCCGGATCCATACACGTCGTCCAGCGCGAGCAACGAGTGAGCGGCCGGAGCTGGCCCTCGGGCAGAAGCAACCGGGGGTCGGCGAGGCACATCCGAGCCGCCAGCTCGACGCCGGCGCGATCGGCCACGGCGCGCTGCACCGAGCGGCGCGCAAGCTGAGCCGCCAGGGCGATGATGCGCGTGTCGGACCACCCTTGATGCAGCGCCAACCCCACGACCCACCTGCGGCGCTCGTGGGGAGTCGACCACGGGGACGCCGAGAGCGCTGCTCGCCGGATCTCCTCGAGCCCGTGCCGCGGCACGGAAGCGGGAGGCGCGGGGGGCAGCAGCTCGGTCCCCTCCACCCGCACGGTCGGGTCACTGGAGACGTAGCGGTGCAACCAGTCGGGCAGCGAACGCTCCGGACGACCCAATGCCCGCGCGAGCCTGCCTGGGGTGACCCACGGGTCCAGCTTGGCGCCAACGAGCCCGCGGTGCGTCGACCACGGCCAACACAGGGGGTCAGCGACGAGACCGGCGCGACAAGGGTTCAGGTGGAGGTAGCGCACGCTACGCTCGAGGTGCAAGCCCGACGCCATGGGTTGCGGCTCGGCGACGCTTTCGAAGACCCGGCGGCGCCCGGCGCGCACCGTGGCCACCGCGAGGACCTTCGCGAGGCGAACACGCGCGCCATGAGGGTCGTCGGTTTCGGTGATCTGGTGGAGGTGCTCGGGCATCACGCAGGCGCACAGCGCGCCGGGATATGCGATGCGCAGGCGCCACATCAGCCACCAGGCGGCGCGCGGGTCGGCGAAGGGTTTCTGTCCGGGCAGGGCACGAGCGACGAGATGAATGATCATGTCTTCGCTTCGGGACCGAGCTCCGCCGGGTTTCTGGAAATCGCTGAGTGAGCGCAGGCGCGCCCGACCACGGTGCGCAGCAAGCAACCGCTGCGACGCACGCTTTGGCGCCACGCGCGCCATTGCGGACATCGCAACCCGTTGCGACGCACGCTTTGGCGCCACGCGCGCCATTGCGGACATCGCAGGCGCGCGGGCGCCTGCCGCGGCGACTTCCCGCCGCCGCGCAGGCCGCTGCCGCCGTTACTTTCCGCCGCCGCCTGGCAGGCCGCCGCCGCCGCCGCCGGGGAGGCCCGGGATCAGGCCGCCGCAGGTCTGACCGCACTTGCCGAAGAAGCACTGCAGTGACTGCAGCGCGCTCATCGCGGCCTTGAGGTCGCCGTTGAAGCACCCGAGCATGCACTGCAGGTTGGGCGTACCGCCACCCGACGTGCACTTCTGCATCGCGCAGATCACGCCGTCGCGACACGGCTTGTCGAGCACGCACTGCTGCACCGACGGGCAGTTCTGCGAGATGCAGCTGACACACGCCAGCGGGCCCGTTCCGCCACTGCCGCCGCCGCCGCTGGGGCCACCGCCCGAGCCACCGCTGCCGCCCGAGCCGCCGCCGCCACACGGACACTTGTTCGCGCCGCGGCACTGCCCGACCTGCTGCGCCTTCGCCGCGGCCGCGCCCATCGGGCCACCATTCTGATCGATCACCGCTTTGCAGGGACCCATGTAGCACTGCATGCCCTTGCAGCCGGTCTTGTCGGCGCAGCCCAGGATCTGCATGCAACCGCCGTCGCTGTCGCACTCGCTCAGCTGGTCGTAGCAGTTGTCGCAGGTGCAGACCTCGCACGGGCTGCCACCCGGATCCGCGCACAGGCCGCCACCGCCGGCGCCGGCAACGCCACCGAACCCGGCTGCGCCCGCCATGCCACCGCCGCCCGACACCGCGCCGGTACCGCCGCTGCTGCCACCGTTGCCGCCGGTGGTGCCCGTGCCGCTGCTGCCACCGCTGCCGCCGCTGGTCGATCCCGGATCGAGCCCGAAGTCGATGGTGCTGCGACCGCCGCACGCGACGAACACCAGCGTGAGAGAAGCGAAGAGGCCCACACGAGATCGCGACCTTGAGCGCATGGTCTGCTCCCTGGATCTTCGGGGTGAGTGCAGACACCCGCGGTGTGCCTGCCGTCCGAAAGGCGCCATGGTTTACCACATCCCGCAGGGTGGGTCGTGCTAAACGCGGGCTGGATGGCGGCTCAGACCGATTCCCGAAGGGATCCGCCGGCGGCCGAGGGCGGGGGGCGTTGACGGCCGAGCCGGACCAGGCCGCAGAAGTCCGGACCGCCGCCGACCGGGTGAAACGCGCGCTCCGCCCGGTGCTGGCGCTGCTCGCCGTGGCGTTCGTGGTGTGGGCGTTTCGCGATCTGGTGACGCGCTGGGACAGCCACGCCGTGAACATCACCTGGTCGCTGGTGGCCCTGTCGCTGGTGCCGTTGGTGCTCGGTGGGATGATCCTCGCCGCCGCGTGGAAGTACCTGGTCGAGCGCATGGCTGGGACGAAGGTCGGTCTGGCCCCGAGCATGGCGCTCCACGCCGAGAGCCAGCTCGCGCGCTACATCCCGGGGAAGGTCGGGATCCCGGTGGTGCGCATGACCGGCGCCCGGGGCATCGGTGTGCCGGCGAAGGTGGCCGGGTCGTCGGTGCTGATCGAGCTGATGTCGTTCGTGTCCGTCGGTGGCGTCGTCGGGTTTGCGCTGCTCGCGGCCCTGGGTCGGAGCGCGGTGAGCGCAACGCTGGGACGATGGGCCCCGGTCGTGGTGACCGTGCTCGGCGTCGTGGTGCTGTTGCTGGTGGTCGTGGATCGCAGCCGCTGCCCCGAGCGCCTGCGCCGTGCGTTCGGCATCGAAGGTCGGGGCCCGCTCGTGCCGCGCCGACTGCCGGCGCTGCACGCGGTGTACTGGCTCACCTGGGCAGGCCACGGGTATCTGGTCACCGCCGCGGCGGGGGCCGGGGCATCCGGCGCCGGGGCCGTGTCCGGGGTCTTCATCTTGGCGCCGATCGTGGGCTTCCTCGCGCTGGCTGCCCCCGCTGGCGCCGGCGTCCGCGAGGCGGTGCTGTCGGTCGGGCTGGTCCCCGTGGTGGGGGCTGCTCCGGCGCTCAGCGTGCTGCTGATTTCTCGCGGGGCCACCCTGGTCGCCGACGTGGTGGTCTGGCTGCTGCTGCGTCCGTGGCGCGCAAGGCCCTGAGCCCGGCACGGATCTTTCAATCATTGCCGCCAGAAGGGTTTTCGCCGCCCGGCGGCACAAAAAGGTGAGCCAATGACGACAACGCTGTCACACCGCCTGCTGCTTTGCGCTTGGGTCACGTTCGGGGTCGCTGCTTGCGGCGGTTCGACCAGCAGCGACGGCACCGGTGGCGCCGGTGGGTCGGGGAATGCCGGCGGCTCTGGGGGCAGCGGCACGACCTGCGAGTACGGCGGCAAGACCTACCAGCCAGGCGACTCGTTTCCGGCCGATGACGGCTGCAACACCTGCTCGTGCTCGCCGAGCGGCGGCGTGGGCTGCACGCTGATGTCTTGCTCGAGCGGCTGCGACTACCAGGGCAAGCACTACGAGCCGGGTGATAGCTTCCCGGCGAGTGACGGGTGCAACACCTGCACCTGCGAGGCCGGCGGCGGCGTGTCGTGCACCGAGATGGGCTGCGGGCCCGCCTGCGTGTACGGCGGAAAGCCCTACGAGATCGGCCAGACCTTCCCCTCGATGGACGGCTGCAACACGTGCACGTGCAGTCAGCCCAAGGTCGTGTCGTGCACCACCAAGGCGTGCACCTGCGACCCGGCCAAAGAGTGGTGGAAGAAGTACATCTCGACCGACCCGGGCAAGTGCGCGCTGATCGACTACGAGTGCCCCGAGAACACCAAGACCTTCCAGAACGCTTGCGGCTGTGGGTGCGAGCAAGACGCGAGCTGCCCGCCCACCATCGACTGCATGCCACCCGCGAACTGCGGAGACCTCAAGAAGAAATGCCCGTTCTCGGGGGTGGCTTACTGAGAGCGCGAAGATCCCCTACCTTCGGGACATGTTGCGCCGTCTGTTCCTGCTGGGCTTGGGGCTCTTGCTGGTCGCGCCGAGCTCGGAAGCCAAGACCCTCAAGTTGCGCGCGCCGTCGAAGGCGCTCAGCCTCGAGTGCAGCGGCACGCAAGCGAGCTGGAGCTTTCACGATGGCGTCTGGTACCAGCGCGGCCGCGAGCTGGTGAAAGACACCACCAAGTTCGGGCCGAGCGGCACGGTGAAGACCGACTTCGTGTTCAACCCGCCGTTCGACAGCTTCGACCCCAGCGAGCTGGACGGCGCGGACATCTTCTTGCTGAACCCGGTGAAGATCCAGGTCGACCGCGAGAAGTTCATGCCGTTCCGCACCTATGCGCTCGGGGGCGTGGGCTTCGTCTCGTTCCAGAACGAGGGCCTCACCTTCATGGCCGACAAGAGCGACTGCGCCGGCGAGAACATCGCGAACGTCACCACGCCGGGCAGCGCAACGCCGGTGATGAACGGGCCGTTCGGGCCAGTGGGCGCCACGTTCGCCACGGGCTGGAACTGCTCGTTCAAGAACCTCGAGACCGGCGTCACCCAGCTGGCCACCAACTCGAAGGGACCAAACTCGCTGCTCTTCGATCTGGCCACGATCTCGCCCGGCTCGGCCCGTGCCGTGTCGTTCGGTGACGAAGAGCACTTCGCGGGCCCGTATGCAGAGAGCGGCTGCGGGTCGTCGTTCGTGACGCAAGCCGCGAACGAGAAGCTGTTCTTGAACACCTTGGCCTGGGTCGCCGAGACGGCACACGACCCGATCCCCGACGCAGACGAGGGCACCGGCGACAAGGACCTGGACAAGATCCCGGACTATCTGGATGGCGACAACGACAACGACAACGTGCTGGATCTGTTCGAGGCCGGCGACAAAGACCCGACCACGCCGGCGGTGGACACCGACAAGGACGGCACGCCGGACTACAACGACGACGACGCCGACGGCGATGGCGTCAAAGACAACCTGGAGAGCCCGGGCGACAAGCTGAAGCCGCCGGTGGACACCGACACCGACGGCAAACCCGACTTCCAGGACACCGACAGCGACGACGACACGGTACTGGACGGCAAGGACAACTGCCGCACGCTCAAGAACACCGACCAGACGGACACCGACAAGGACGGAATGGGAGACGCCTGCGACGGCACGCCCGGCAATCCCGACGCGGGCACCGGCGGCGCAGCCGGCAACGCAGGCAGCGGCGGCTCCGGTTTCTCGGACAGCGGCCCGATCGACGGCAGCTCGCTGGGGGGCAGCGGCGGATCGGGCGGCGGCTCGGCTGGCGGATCGACCACCGACGCGGAGGACGACGGGGGCTGCGGATGCCGCAGCTCACGACGAGACGCTTCGAGCGCGGCGTGGCTGGCGCTGGGCGCGCTCGGCGTGCTCGCCCGGCGCCGCCGTCAGTCCTGAAGCTTGCAGAAGTTCGGCGGCGCGCAGGTGCTGTTCGCGCAGTTGCCGCTGTAGCAACCGCCGTTCTCGCCGCACCCCACGCCCAGGGACACCAAGGCCTCGCAGGTCTCGGTGGTCCCGCCGTCGGTGGCCTTCTTGAGGCAGCGGAACTTCGTCTTGCACGGGGGCGCCGTCACGGCGTCGTCGGCGCACTCGGCGCCCTTGCCCGGAAGCTCGGTGCAGACGCCCTCGACGGTGGTCGGAGCGGTCTGCCGGCAGTAAAAGTTGGGCGTGCACGGATCGGGCAGCCCGACCTTGCACGGCTGCCCCGGCGCGATGTCGGGCACGCAGGTCCCCTCGAGCGTCCCGTTCTGCACCTCGGCGTCGGACTTGATCTGACACGAAAGGCCCGCGCCGCAGAGCGGGCCCGACTTGAGGCTGCACACGTTGCCCTGGATGCCGAAGAACACCTTGTCGATCGGTTCGCAGTGCCCGGTCTTGTCCTTCGTGGCCCCGAGACAGTGCAGCCCGATCTCGCAATTCGGGTGCGTCGTCCCGCCGCACTCGCCACCGGTGGCAACCGGAACGACGCAGCCAAGCTGCGGATCGCAGGTGAGCCCTTCTAGGCACGCGCCCTGTGCACAGGGCTGACCTGCGGGCGGGCGCGGCGCACACTTCCCCGGGCAGGTGCCGGTGACCTGGCAATACAGCCCACGCTTGCACTCGGCTGGATGGGTGCACGCGCCGTCGAGATCGACCTTACCTTCGAGCGCCGCTTCGCACTCGTTGGGGAAGGTGAAGAAGGTGTCGCAGGCCGCAGCGCTCACCGCGTCGAAGCACGCCTGAACCTTGTCCCCGTGATAGACGAAGCCAGTGGGCGGAAGCTGTGCCAGCTCGGCGAACGTGCTGTCGCCAAGCTCGAGGGTCAGAAGCTCGAGACAGTCCTCGTCACCGAACACCAGCGGCCCGAGCGGCCCCAGGCAGCGCTCGAAGCGCTGGCACATCGCCTGGGCGAAGCCCTTCGGCAGGTCCGCGAGGCCCACGTTCTGGGCCTCCTCCCCTTTCTGCAGCTCGTCGAAGTCGAGCAGGAATGCGCACGACGCCGTCGTCGTTCCAACGACGAGACCGAGAAGGGCGGTGTGCCAGCGCATCGAGGGGGTCCCCACACAGGGATTTACACGCCCCCTCCCCCGGCGACAAACCCACAAGATCGGCCGCTCGTGCGTCCAACCCCTGGCCCTCTCTGGTTCGGCCACGTAGGATTTCGCTCGTGAAGCGACCGCTCGCCCTCCGCACGCTGCTCGCGCTCGTCGCGTTCGCCATGGCGTCGCCCTCGACCGCCGACGCGCAGTTCAACCCGGATGGGCGCAAGAAGGGCAAGAAGCCGGGGACTTTCCAGCCTGGCGGCAGGCCGGGGACCAAGCCCGGCGGCAAACCCGGCGGCAAGCCAGGGGGCAAGCCCGGAGCCGACCCCGGCACCAAACCAGGCACCGACCCCGGCACCAAGCCGGGCACCGACCCCGGCGCCGACCCGGGTGGAAAGCCCGAGGGCAAAGGGCCCGGCAAAGAGGCGTTGATCCAGCGCTACACCGGGATCGTGCTCGCCCAGCCGGGGGCCACCTTCCCGCTGCAGCGCCTGGCCGAGCTGTACCGCGAGCGGGACGGCAACATCGAGAAGCTGATCGCCGACTTCGAAAAGCGCGCGGAACAGGCCGACGGCTGGAACGCGCTGGTGGGGTTGGCGGGGCTCTACAAGCAAGACGGTCAGCACGCCCGCGCGATCGGCACGTACGAGAAGGCCATCGCCAAGAAACCCGGCGAAGCCACCGCCATCATGGCGCTCGCCAACTTGCTGTCCGACCGCGGGGACAAGGCCGCGGCGCTCACGCGCTACGAATCCGCGCTGCCACTGCTCAAGAACGACGCCGACAAGGAGCAGGTGCTGCGCACGCTGATGCAGCTGGCGCTCGACCTCAAGCGTTACGACGAAGCCAAGAAGCAGCACAAGGCGCTGGTGGCCCGAGCGAAGGGCTCGTTCTACGTGCGCGGCGAGCTGGGTCGCGAGTTGATGCTGCGCGGCGACTACGCACGGGCCACCACCGAGTACGAAGACGTGGTGAAGGCGGCGGCCGGGGACAACCGCGTGCTGGGCCCGGCCCAGCGCGATCTGGGTCGCGCGCTGGCCAAGCAGGGCAAGCGCAAAGAAGCGATGGAGATGCTGAAGCGGGCCCTGAAGACCGCCGGGGCGCAGGCGGGCATCCGCCGCGAGATCTACGAGATCACGGTCGAGATCTACCGCGCGGAAGATCGCTTGCGCGATCTGATCACCGAGCTGGAAGGCCAGAACGCCTCGGACCCCGAGCAGCTGCGCATGCTGGGCGGCCTCTACGAAGAGACGGGCCAAGTCGACAAGGCGCTGAAGACCTACAAACAGGCGCTGGGAAAGAAGACGGACGACGTCGGCACTCGGCTGAAGGTCGTGCAGCTCTTGCAGATCCAGGGTGAGCTCGACGAGGCCATCAAGCAGTTCGAAGAGCTGATCCGCGCCGCCCCGCGCAACCCCGACTACGTCTTCCAGCTCGCCGAGGCGTTGATCCAGCGCGGCGACCGCGCCAAGGCCCTCGAGCAACTGAAGAAGCTGGAAGCGCGCTCGGGCAACGATGAAGAGACGCTGGCAGCGCTGGTCGACTTCTACGAGCGCGTGGAAGAAAAACAGCGCGCCATGGACGTGCTGCAGCGCTTGGCCAAGACCGGCCGCGGCGACCCGCGGCACCTGGTCGAGCTGGGCGACCGGCAGTGGCAAGAAGGCGACAAGGCGAAGGCCCAGCAGACCTGGGCCCGCATCAAGATCATCGTACCCGACAAGGCGCGGGCCAACGAGGTGCTGGGCGAGGTCTACCTCGAGCACGACATGCCGCAGCAGGCGATCGAAGCGCTGCGCGAGTCGATGAAGCTGCAACCCAAGGCGATGAAGTACAAGAAGGCCTACGCCTTGGCCCTCGAGCGCACCGGCGCCAGCGCCGGCAGCATCGATCAGAGGAACCGGCAGTACGACGAGGCGCGCAAGATCTGGGAGGCCATCTCCAAAGAGGCCGGCGATACCAACGAGGCCCTGGCACGCGAGGCGCGGCAACACATCGTCACGCTCTGGGGGCTGTCGGGGCAGCTCGAGCAGCGCGCGGTGCCGCTCGACCGGCGCTTGAAGCAGAAGCCTCCGGATCTGGAGGCAGGCAGGCTCTTGGCCGAGGTTCAGGTCCGCCTGCGCCGCCACGCCGACGCCGAGCGCACCCTCGAGCTCGTGGTCAAGGCGGCGCCCGGCGACATCGGGAGCCTGACTCAGCTCGAGCGCGTGCTGGTCCTGCGACGCAAGCTGAAAGAGGCCATCGTGGTGCTGAAGAAGCTCACCGAGGCCGATCCGAAGCGCGCCCGCGAGTACTACCAGCGGATGGCGGGCTACTCGGCCGAGCTCTACAAGGACGACGACGCGATTCAGTATGCCGCCAAGGCGGTGGAGCTTTCGCCCGACGACGCCGAGGGCCACAAGAAGCTGGGCGAGATGTATCGCCGCCGGCAGGACACGTCGCGTGCGATCAACGCGTTCCGGCAGGCCATTGCCAAGAACGACCGGCTGTTCACCGTGTACTTCCAGCTGGCCAAGCTGCTCATGGGTCAGGGTGAGCTGGACGAAGCCGACCGCCTCTTGCGGCGGGTGGTGCGCGCGTCGCCCGACGAAGACCTGGTGGCTCAGGCCGCGCGCCTGAGCATGCAGGTGAACCTGGGCAAGGGCACGCTCGAGTCGCTGGAGAAAGAGCTGTTACCGGTGGCGCTGGGCAACCCGCAGAAACCGCTCTACCGGCGGCTGCTGGTCGAGCTGTACGGCGCCATGGCCTTCCCCCTGGCCCACCATGCGCGCAGCACCGACCCCGCCACCGCCGACAAGGCCCGGGCCGAGCTGAAGAAGATCGGGGAGCGTGCGGTGAAGCCGTTACTCGACGCGCTCTCGGACGAGAAGGATCAGCAGCAGCGCACCGCCATCGAGCTCTTGGGGTACATCGAGAACAAGAGCGCGGGCTCTGCCCTGTTCGCGTTTGCCACCGGCAGCGCCGACGCCGAGCTGCGCGCGCGAGCTATGCTGGCAGTCAGCTCGCTGCGCGATCCAGCCCTTCTGCCCAAGCTGAGCGAGGTGCTGGCCCCGGGCGGTCAGGTCCGCGGCGACGAGTCCGACCCGATCGTGGTCGCGGCCGCCTGGTCCGTCGCGCGCATGCAGTCGCCTCAGGCGCGTGGGCTCTTGGGCAAGATGGCGAAGAGCGACGCCCCCAGCCTGCGAGCGCTGGGTGCCATCGGCATCGGGCTGCTCCGCGACAAGCGCGCCGGCGCCGAGATCGGCGAGCTGGCGCGGTCGGTGGACGCCGGGCCCCTGCCGCGCGCAGCCGCCGCGTTCGCCCTGGGCGAGATCGGGGACAAGTCGCAGTCCGACGCCCTGGCCCAGCTGGCCGAGTCGAGCGACACCGGCGCGCGCGCCGCGGCGGTGGTCGCCCTCGCCCGACTGAACGCGCCCGCCGCTCCTCGGGTGATCGCCGAGGCTGCGGTCAGCGGCGACGCTTCGCTGACCGCGGCCGCCACGGCCGCCGCGCTGGTGCTCGCCACCGGGGAATACCGGGCGCCCCGCGATGCGCTGGTGGTGCCCGAGGGGCGGCTGGACGTGAAGAGCGTGCTCGAACGCCTGGTCCCCAAGGGGTACACCGCCGAAGAGCACGCGAAGGCTTTGATCAAGCTCGCTCCGTCGCTGACGCAGGCCAGCCTGTCTGCGGTTCAGAGCTCGCCCGAGCGCGCGCGCGCCGTGGGGGACGCGCTCTTGGCGCGCGGCGGCGCGCCCGGGTTCGGCGCCTTCACGCGGGACCTGGATCAGGTCAGTCTGCCGGTGCGGGCCGTGGCCGAGAAATCCGCCGCGGGCATCGCCCACGGTACGGTCCCCGCGTTCGTGGCTCTGGCCGGCCACCCGTCGCCCGACGTTCGGGCGCGCGCCATCCAGTTCCTGGCCACGCAACCCTACGCGCCGGCCCAGGCCGCCATCCTCGATCGCCTCGACGACACGGACGCCACGGTGCAGCGCGCCGCGCTGGCGGCCGTCGAGAAGACGCGCCCGAGCGGCGCCGTGCCGGCGGTCACGGCCCTGGTGGCGCGCGCCAAAGAGTGGCCCGCTCGGGTGCGTGCCGCCGAGACGCTGGCGGTCCTCGCCGCGGGCACCAAGGACAAGAAGGCGGTGGAAGCACTGTCCCACGCGGCGCTCTCGGACAAGACCGCGCTGGTGCGCGAGGCGGCCATCGTGGCGCTCGGCAAGGTCGACCCCGACGCCGCCCG
>Ga0073899_10003533_pt1 | contig 13837 bp, 17 predicted proteins | sample KloWWTmetaKNB5Ph_FD_88975 | JGI IMG/M metagenome (GOLD analysis project Ga0073899, IMG submission 88975) | Active sludge microbial communities from Klosterneuburg, Austria, studying microevolution and ecology of nitrifiers - Klosterneuburg... | ecosystem: Engineered > WWTP > Aerobic digester >... | reverse complement strand
TCAAGGAAATCTGCGAGCAGGCCCACGCGCAGAGCAAGCTCACCATCGCCGAATTCGTCGAGGACGCGGCCAGCATGTCGATCCTCTTCACCCTCGGGGTCAATTTCGTGCAGGGCAACTTCCTGCAGGAGCCCGAGAAGGTGATGAGCTACGACTTCGGCTAGACAGGCTGCTCACCGATCGTCACCCGCTGCTGGAGCGCCTGCAGTCGCGACCGAGGCCTATCGCGCGCAGAGCGCGCTCCTACAGGGCAGGCCTTGTAGGAGCGCGCTCTGCGCGCGATAGGCCTCGGTCGCGGCTGAAGCCGCTCCTATAGGGCAGGTCCTGGCACCACGCCGGAACGAAGAAAGGGCCCGGCAAGCCGGGCCCTTCCATTTGCAGCGCAACCGAGCCGCTCAGCCCGCGCGCAACGCCGCGATCCGCACGTCCAGCGGCGGATGGCTGGCGAACAGCGCGCCCACGCCGCCGGAAATCCCGAACGCCGCGATCTCCTTCGGCAGCGCGGTCTGCTCGTGGTTGCCCTTGAGCCGCTCCAGCGCCGCAATCATGGCGTCGCGCCCCTCGAGCTTCGCTCCGCCGGCATCGGCGCGGAACTCGCGCCGGCGCGAGAACCAGGCCACGATCATCGAGGCGAAGATCCCGAACACGACCTGAAGAACCATCACGATCACGAAGTAGAAGATCCCCGGCCCGCCGTCGCGGTTGCCGCGGATCATGCCGTCGATGATGTTGCCGACGATGCGCGAGAGGAAGATCACGAAGGTGTTGAGCACGCCCTGGATCAGGGTGAGCGTGACCATGTCGCCGTTGGCGACGTGGCTGATCTCGTGGCCCAGCACCGCCTCGACCTCGCGCCGCTCCATGCCGCGCAGCAAGCCGGTGCTGACCGCCACCAGGGCCTTGTTGCGGTTCATGCCGGTGGCGAAGGCATTGAGGTCCGGTGCGTCGTAGATCGCGACCTCGGGCATGCCGATGCCGGCGGCCTGGGCCTGCTTCTGCACCGTCGCCAGCAGCCAGGCCTCGGCCTCGTTGCGCGGCTTGTCGATCACGTGCGCGCCGGTGGCGCGCTTGGCCATCCACTTCGACAGCGCCAGCGAGATGAAGGCGCCGCCCATGCCGAACACCGCGGCCATCACCAGCAGGCCGGCATTGCCCGTGCCCAGGCGCAGGCCGAACACGTTCTCGGCGACCCACAGCACGGCTCCGAGCAGGATTATCACCGCGAAGTTGGTGGCGATGAAGAGCAATACACGCATCATGGATTCTGGCTCCTTGGAAACGCGGGGGCGTCGCCGGCTTGCCGCCGGGACCGCTTCGCGCATTAGATAGGGGGCAGCGCGACAAGTTCAAGCGCGGCGCCACGCAACCGCAAGGAGCCCCGGCCTTCCATGCCCCACCCCAGCGCCTACCGCGGCCGTTTCGCGCCCTCCCCCACCGGCGAGCTCCACTTCGGCTCGCTGGTGGCGGCGCTCGGCAGCTGGCTGCGCGCGCGCGCGCAAGGCGGGGCCTGGCTGGTGCGGATCGAGGACCTCGATCCGCCGCGCGAAGTGCCGGGCTCGGGTGAAGGAATCGTGCAGGCGCTGGCCGCATTCGGCCTGCACAGCGACGAGGCCATCGTGCACCAGGGCGACCGCTCGCCGTCCTACGCCGAGGCCCTGCAGCGCCTGGTCGACATCGGCGCGGCGTTCCCGTGCCACTGCAGCCGCGCCGAGCTCGGCGCCAGCGGCATCCACCATGCCTGCGTGGCGGGCCCGGGCCCGGCGACGCGCGAACCGGCCATGCGCGAACCGGCTTGGCGCGTGCGCGCCCCGGCGCAGGTCATCGCCTTCGACGACGCGATCCAGGGCCGCTACGCGCAGGATCTCGCCGCCGCCGTCGGCGATTACGTGGTGCGGCGCGCCGATGGCTGGTGGGCCTACCAACTTGCCGTGGTGGTTGACGATGCCTGGCAAGGCATCACCGAAGTCGTGCGCGGCGCCGACCTCATCGACTCGACGCCGCGCCAGATCCACCTGCAGCGGTTGCTGGGCTTGCCCACGCCAGCCTACGCACACCTGCCGCTGGCGCTGGATGCCTCCGGCGCCAAGCTCAGCAAGCGCTCGGCCAGCCTGCCGGTCGACCCCGGCGACCCGCTGCCGGCCCTGCGCGCGGCGCTGGCCTTCCTGGGCCAGCCACTTCCCGCGGTCCCGGCCGCGGCCGGCCCGGCCGGCCTCCTGGCTGCGGCAGCGCGGGATTTCGACCTTGCGCGCATACCGCGCGAGAGCCGTACGCCGGCGTATGCCGACGCGCAAGGCGCGCCAACGGCAGCAACGCACCGCTAGAATCAGCGGATGCGGATTCCGCGGGCCAACGACGCCCGTGGAGCGCAGTCACTAGGGAGGGAAACCATGGAATCACGCGTCGCACTGGTCACCGGCGGCACGGGCGGCATCGGCTCGGCCATCGTCAAGCGCCTTGCCCGCATGGGGCATCGCGTCGCCACCAACTACCGCGATGAGGCGAAGGCGCGCAAATGGCAGGAGCAGGCCCGCGCGGAGGGCCTGGAGATCCTGATCGTTCCGGGCGACGTCGCCAATCCCGAATCCGCCGCGGCGATGGTCGATGCCGTGCGCAGCGCGCTGGGCCCGGTCGACATCCTGGTCAACAACGCCGGCATCACCCGCGACACAACCTTCCACCGCATGAGCGCGCTGCAGTGGCAGGAGGTGATCAACACCAACCTCAACTCCTGCTTCAACGTCACCCGCCCGGTGATCGATGGCATGCGCGAGCGCAAGTGGGGCCGCATCATCCAGATCAGCTCGATCAACGGCCAGAAGGGCCAGTACGGGCAGGCCAACTACGCGGCGTCCAAGGCCGGCATGCACGGCTTCACGATCTCGCTGGCGCAGGAGAACGCGCGCTTCGGCATCACGGTCAACACCGTGTCGCCCGGCTACATCGCCACCGACATGGTCATGGCGGTGCCCGAGGAAGTGCGGGCCAAGATCGTCGTCAACATCCCCACCGGCCGCCTCGGCACGCCGGAGGAGATCGCCTACGCCGTTTCGTTCTTCATGCCCGACGAAGCTGCGTGGATCACCGGCGCCAACCTGTCGGTCAACGGCGGTCACTACATGGGTTGGTAGCCCTTGCCGCGCCCACGCGATGCGCGCCCGCGCATCGCGCGCGGCAGGGGCGCTGCGCAGGCTCGCCATTTCTCCCACGCAAGTCCGGCACGCACCAGCACCGCATCCGTTCGGAGCGAGTCCGGCGACGGCGGCATCGGGGTGACGGCGAGTTGGCTCTTTCTGTCTGAGCCGGCACCCCGATGGCGGCGGCGCCGGACCCCCCACGCCAATTCAAGGCGCGTGCGGTGGCGGCGGCATCCGACCTCCGCGCCGGAAACAACCCGCCACGACACCAAACTTCCGCAGCGCAACATCGTCCGCACCGCAGCAACTTTTGCGCCGCACAAGCTTCTGCTAGGGTGCCGCCATGGCCAAAATCCGCGTCATCAAGAAGTATCCGAACCGGCGCCTGTACGACACCGAGATCTCGAGCTACATCACGATCGAGGACGTGCGGCAGCTGGTGGTCGACAACGAAGTGTTCGAGGTGCGCGACGCCAAGTCCAACGCGGACATCACCCGCTCCGTGCTGCTGCAGATCATCTCCGAGCACGAGGATCGCGGCACCCCGATGTTCTCCGCCACGGTCCTGTCGCAGATCATCCGTTTCTACGGCGATTCGCTCCAGGGCTTCGTGGGCAGCTACCTCGAGCGCTCGCTGCAGACCTTCCTCGAGCAGAGCCAGCAATTCCGCAGCCAGCTCAACAACGTCATCGGGCAGACGCCCTGGACGATGTTGAACGAGATGACCGAGCGCAACCTCGACATGTGGAAGTCGATGCAGAACCGCTTCCTCTCGGCCGCGTCCAGCGCGGTGCGCGCCAACAACGCCCCGCCGGAAGCCAAGCCCGCGGGCAAGACCGAGCGCCAGCGCTGAGCCCGTCGCGGGCAGCGATTTGACTCGCCGCCCCGGCCTGCCTACCATCCGGTTCTTGCTGCACCGCACCAATCGACGGTGACGGCCTACATTGCACTGCAGGAACCCCCAGCGATGACTACTCGCACTGCCGTCGTGACCGGCGGCCTAGGCGGACTCGGCACCGAGATCTGCAAGCACCTGGCGCGCGCCGGCCGCAAGGTCGTGGCGGCCGACCTCGCCGGGCGCGCCGATCGCGTCGACGAATTCCGGCGCGAGACCGCGGAGTTCAATGGCGCGATCCGCTTCGAGGACCTCGACGTCACTGACGAGGCCTCCTGCGCCGAACTCGTGCGCCGCGCCGCCGGCGACTCGGGCGGCGTCGACATCCTGGTCAACGCCGCCGGCATCACCCGCGACGGCACCCTGCGCAAGATGAGTTCACAGCAGTGGCGCGACGTCCTCACCGTCAACCTCGACGGCGTGTTCCACATGACCCGCCAGGTGGTCGACGGCATGTGCGAGCGCGGCTTCGGCCGCATCGTCAACATCAGCTCGGTCAATGGCCAGACCGGCCAGTTCGGCCAGACCAACTACAGCGCCGCCAAGGCCGGGATGCACGGCTTCACCATGGCGCTGGCGCGCGAGGTCGCGCGCAAGGGCGTCACCGTCAACAGCGTGTCGCCCGGCTACTGCCGCACCAGCCTGGTGATGAAGATTCCGGAGCAGATCCGCAATGACATCGTGTCCTCGATCCCGGTCGGCCGCCTGGGCGAGCCGAGCGAGATCGCGCGCACGGTGCAGTTCCTCTCCGCCGACGACGCCGGCTTCATCACCGGGGCCAACATCCCGGTGAATGGCGGCTACTTCATGGACTTCTGAGTTCGACCGCGCAACCGGCCCGCGACCGCCCTCTGGCGCCGCGGGTCGCCGAGGGCGCAAGCTCGACCCTGGCCACAGGGAGTTGACGATGCAGCAGAGGCAGACCAAGTACGAACGCCTGCTCGCACGGGCGCGTGAACTGCCCGCGATGTCCACCGCGATCGCGCACCCCTGCGACGAATACTCGCTGGCCGCGGCGCTGGACGCGGCCCGCATCGGCCTGATCCGGCCGATCCTGGTCGGGCCGGTGGCGAGGATCCGCGCCGCGGCAGCCAAGGCGGGCCTCTCGCTGGACGGCATCGAGATCGTGGACACGGCCCACAGCCATGCCGCCGCCGAGGAGGCGGTCCGCCAGGTCCGACTGGGCAAGGCCGAGTGCCTGATGAAGGGCAGCCTGCACACCGACGAATTGATGGGCGCCGTGCTCGACCGCGAGACCGGCCTGCGCACTTCGCGCCGCATCAGCCACTGCTTCATCATGGACGTGCCGGGGCACGACGACGTCATCATCATCTCCGACGCGGCGATCAACATCGCCCCGGACCTCGCGGCGAAGGTCGACATCGTGCAAAACGCCATCGACCTCGCCCATGCCCTGGGCGCGGGCGAAGTCCGCGTCGCCATCCTCTCGGCGATGGAGACCGTCAATCCCAAGGTGCCGTCGACGATCGAGGCTGCCGCGCTGTGCAAGATGGCCGATCGCGGCCAGATCACCGGGGCCATCCTCGACGGCCCGCTCGCGCTCGACAACGCCATCGACCCCGAGGCCGCGCGCATGAAGCAGATCGTGTCGCCGGTGGCCGGTCGCGCCAACGTGCTGATCGTGCCCGACCTCGAGGCCGGCAACATGCTGGCCAAGAGCCTGACCTTCCTCGCCAATGCCGATGCCGCCGGCATCGTGCTGGGCGCGCGCGTGCCGATCATGCTCACCAGCCGCGCCGACTCGGTGGAAACCCGCCTCGCCTCCTGCGCCGTGGCCTCGCTGGTCGCGAAGGCCCGGCGCGACGCGCTGTCGCGCAAGGTGGTCTGAGCGCCCGCAATCAGCCCGGCGTCCCGCGCGGGCAGGAGATCCATGGCCGACGCCATCGCAGTACTCAATGCCGGTTCCTCGAGCATCAAGTTCTCGGTGTACCTGCACGATGCCGGACGCCTCGAAGTCGCCCTGCGCGGCCAGGTCGAGGGCCTGCACACGGCGCCCCGCTTCGTGGCCAGGGACCGGTCCGGCCAGGTCGACGCCGAGAAGTCCTGGGGCGAGGGCGTGTCCCTGGGCCATGACGGCGCGATGGCCCACCTGGTCGGCTACCTGCGCCAGCGCCTGGGCGGCAGCCGGCTCCTCGGCATCGGCCATCGGGTCGTGCACGGCGGCATGCATTTCTCGCAGCCCGTGCGCGTGGATGCGCAAGTCCTCGAAATGCTCCGGCAGTTCGTGCCGCTGGCGCCATTGCACCAGCCGCACAACCTCGCGCCGATCGGGCAGATGCTCGAAAGCGCGCCGGAGCTGCCCCAGGTGGCCTGCTTCGACACCGCGTTCCACCGCGACAATCCCGAATTGGCGCAGATGTTCGCGCTGCCGGCGGAACTGCACGCGCAAGGCGTGCGCCGCTATGGCTTCCACGGGCTTTCCTACGAATACATCGCCTCGGTCCTGCCGGGCATCGATGCCCGCGCCGCCAGCGGCCGCACGGTCGTGCTGCACCTGGGCAATGGCGCCAGCATGTGCGCGCTCGAAGGCGCCCGCAGCGTGGCCAGCACCATGGGCTTCACCGCGGTCGACGGCCTGCCAATGGGCACGCGCTGCGGCGCCCTCGATCCGGGCGTGATCCTGTACCTCATGGACCAGCGCGGCATGGATGCACGCGCGATCGAGCAGCTCATCTACTCGAAATCCGGGCTGCTCGGCGTTTCCGGCATCTCGAGCGACATGCGCACCCTGCTCGCCAGCGACGACCCCCGCGCACGGCTGGCGGTGGACCTGTATGCGTACCGCATCCGGCGCGAACTGGGCTCGCTCGCCGCGGCGTTGGGCGGCCTCGACGCGCTGGTCTTCACCGCCGGCATCGGCGAGCACGCCGCGCCCATCCGCGAGCGCGTGTGCCGCGACGCGGCCTGGCTGGGCCTCGTGTTCGATGCCGCCGCCAACGCCGCGCACGGCCCGCGCATCAGCAGCGCGGCCAGCAGGGTTTCGGCATGGGTGGTTCCCACCAACGAGGAACTGATGATCGCGCGCCATACGCTGGCCCTGCTGGCGGCCTGACCATCGGCGCGAGCGGCTGCGTCGATGCGCCCACGGCCGCGCACGGCGCCCGGCCCGGCGCGATGACGATCAAGCTCGCCCGATGGTAGTCACGCGCGCGAACGCTGCCGCAGGTGGCAAGTCAGAGCGAGCGCCCGTCGTATTCCTGCACGGGGATCGTCGAAAGCTCGATGTCATCGAGGCAGCGGATGTTGATCGCGGCCATCGCGTTGCCCTTCGGATCGGTGCCTTCGCCATAGGGATGGATACCGCACACCGGGCAGAAGCGATGCTTGATGACGTGGCGGTTGAAGGTGTATGTGCTCGCCGCGCCCTCGGGCGTGAGCAACTGCAGCTGCGCGCGCGGCACGAACCAGAGCAGTGAACCCTTGCGCTGGCAGATCGAGCAATTGCATGCCATCGCACCCTTGATCTCGCCTTCGACCTCGAAGGCGACCCGGCCGCAGTGGCAGCTACCCTTGTGCTTCATGTGCCCCTCCTGGATCTGTGCGGCCTGGCCGGCAGCGGCTGTCGCAGGGAACTAGGCATTGGCCCCCGGCCCGCCAGCGGTCCCCTTCCGCAAGAGCGCGCCAATTCGGATGCCCAGCCATGCCATCGGCAGGTACGCGACCAGCAGGTCCAGCGCGATGAACCAGGCCGGCGCGGGAATCATGAAACTGGCCGCCACGCCCCCGCACAGGAAGACCGCGCCGATCACGTAGGCCAGTTGCGGCCTGAAGCTGCCCGCGAACAGGTAGGTCACCAGCGCGCCCGCAAGCGTGCCCAGGGCGTGCGCCAGGAACGGCATGATGAAATGCCGCGGCTCGAACAGGTGCATCGAGGCCGCCAGGCTTTCGGCGTTGGTCACGTCCACGCCCGCGGGAGGCGGGATCAGCGACGGACTGATGGTGATGAGCACCATGTTGACGCTGCCGCCGAGAACCAGGCCGGCAAGGACGGCGAGCGTGTTTCGCAGCAGCTTGGGCATGTGCACTTCCCCTCGAATGCCTGTTGCCGACGCTCAATCGCGGCCACGCCGTCGGGGCGGGGTTCCACAGGCGAGGACGTCGGCCCGAATACGATGCCAGCCGGCGCCCGGCCCGCGCAACAACCCGGCTGGAAGGGCCGCGGAAACCGCCCGTTCGCCGGCCCCCTCCTCGCAGCGACGCGCAGCGGGCCCCTGGACCCGGGCTCCGGCCCGCGAGAGGCGCAAGGCCCTACTGGCGCACGAACACCATGACCCAGTTCGTTTCCCAGGTCGTGCCGCCGTCGATCGAAAACGCCTGCTCCCATCGCGGGTTTCCACCGGGGTTCACGGTCCAGATGAAGCGGACGTCCAGCGGCCGGCCATCGAGACTGTCCTTGGCATGGAAGACGCCGACGGGTCCATCGAATCTTCCAACGACCGGCACGTCGAGATGGTGCGGGGCACGACCATCGAGCCACCAGATCGCCCACTCCTGCGATGCGTCGTTGTACGACCGGAATGCCGCGGCCCGGACCTCTCCGTCAGGAAAACGCAGGACGTTGTCCTCGACATTGCCAAAGCCACCAAGGATCTTCCGGGTCGAACTCAGGCCGGGAAACTCGGTCCAGTCGGTGCACCCGGACAGGCGCGAATCGAGGCGGCGATGCTGGACGTGCCAGTCGCCGATGAGGAAGTCGAAGTCGGACGGCGCGCGCCTGGGGTTCGAGATGGACATGCAGTTCAGGATCCGGTGCCGCGAGCAGTCTTGCGCGCTCATGATCCCATGCGTGAACTCAGGATGACAGGCGCGCGGCAGCCCGCTGGACGGCGGCATCGCGGGCACTGCGCACCTCCTCATACCGCGCTTGCGCAGTGGCCAGGACCTGGACGGGCGCCAGTTCGGGCCTCCCGGCATTGAACGGCGGGTCGGGTGCGTATTCGATCCGCAGCTGCACCGACTGGGCGAATGCCGCGCCCGCGATCTCGGCGAGCACGGTCAGGGCAAAGTCGATTCCGGCGGTGACGCCACCGCCCGTGAACACGTTGCCGTCGCGAACCACCCGTGCGGAGTCCGGCTTTGCCCCGAACGCCGGCAAGGCCTCGCGCCAGGCCCAGTGGGTCGTGGCGCGCTTGCCCTTCAGCAATCCCGCCGCGCCCAGCACCAGCGCGCCGGTGCAGACCGAGGTCACGTAGCGCGCGGTCCCGGCAAGGCGCCGGACCTGCGCGAGCAGTTCCTGGTCTTCCATCGCTGCAATCGTGCCGAAGCCGCCGGGTACGCAGAGCAGCGCGCAGCGCTCGACATCCGCGAGCCGCTGCACCCTGGCGAACACCAGTCCCCCGTCGGCCTCGAGATCGCCGCCGGTGCTCGAGGCCAGGATGCATCGGGCGCCGGGAAGTCGCGAGAAAACCTCGTGGGGCCCGGTGAAGTCGAGCTGGGTGACGTGCGGGTAGACCGCAAAGACGACCGGAAACTCCTCAGCCACGGTGACCTCCCTTGCCTACGATGGTATGGACGCGAGGCGAACAATGCCTGCGGCACCCGCGGCGTCACGCCATGTGCTCGATCGCCGCGGGGAGGCCGAGACCGACGGCGATCGGTGTCGGCTCTAAGGCCACGGTTGCACGGGGTTGCCCGCATGGGCAGGCAGCGATCCGGCTAGCCATGGGCTCACTCCAGCGATCGATCGATCAGCGCAAGCATCCGCCGGGCCTCGACCTTCGGTTCCTCGAACTCGCGGATCACGTGCTGGAGCCAGTAGAGCCGCGAGGCGAACACGCCAGTGATCTCGAGTTCCACCGGCACCTGGCTCGAAGCCCCGGCCTCGGACAGCGGCAATGTGCCCAGATGATGCGCGTACCGCCGGAACGGTCGGATGTCCATCCGGCTCCTGAGGGTCGGCTCCAGGTCCTTCATCACGAGTTCGCGCGAGGCCTGCTCGTCCTCCGTCACGTCGGCGAGCACGCCGCCCCATTCCGCCAGCGCCCTGCGCAATGCCGGGTCGCGGATGAGCCCAAGCCGCCCGCTCACGAGGATCCCGCCCAGGATGCCCTGGCTGAACTGCGTGGTCGTGGCAACCAGGGCCCACACCAGCGTGTCGTCCGGGATGGTCGCGAACCGTTCCCCATTGCGCTCCGCTTGCGCCAGCGCCTCGACGATCGCCTGCACCGCTGACTCGACGCGCCGGTGCTTCGCGACCTGCGCGTCGATCCCGGCAAGGACCTCCTCGAACTCGGACCGCAGGCCCTGGAGCAGCGCCTGCTCCTCTGCCCGCTCTGCCCGCTCGGCGCCCCACGCGGTGACCTGGAAGCCGATGACGACGCCGAGCACGACGATGCCGACTTCGATCATGACCGCCACCCAGCTTTGCTCGCGCAGCGCCTGCGACAAGCGGCCCAGGAACGTGCCCGCCCTCCGTCGCGCTGGAGACGGGCCCTCACCTGGCTGATGGACGACGGTCTCGTTCATGTCGGGTATCGAAGCGAGTGGACGAGCGAGTGCTCAGGCGCGGCCGGTGCCCGGATAGCGGCGCTTCACTTCCGCGACCGATCCGGCAATGAGTGCCTCGAGCACCTTGGCATCGAGGTCCGCCAGGCGCTTGATGTACAGGCAGGACTTGCCCATCTTGTGTTTCCCGAGCTTGGCCAGGCGCGCGACTTGCGCGGGGTCCTCCGCGACCAGGTAGACGACCAGTTCCCTGCCGCGGATCGCGAGGCCCACGAGACACATCTCGCCCGAGTGGCCGCTCTCGTACTTGTAGGTGTAGCTGCCATAACCCACGATGCTCGGGCCCCACATCCTGGGCGCCTGTTTCGTGACCCGCTTGCACATGGCCATGATGGCCTTGCAATCCGCCAGCTGCCCGGGACTGGCCCTGGATGCCAGGTATGCATCGATGCTGGCCCCCGTGGGCCTGGTCTTGGTCGCTGCCATCGGTGGCTCCTGTGAAGCGGACAGCACGATCCTCGCCGGTCAACCTGGCACCGCGATCGAATGCCTAATCGCCGGGCCCGCCCTGGGCAAATGAACCGACGGCGATGTCGCCGACCGACACGTAGGTGCTCATGACCACACCGGTGGCCGAGGCCTTCGTGCTGACCAGGCGCAACGCCTGCGGCTTGACGGTCGCCTCGAACAGCCGCTTGCCGCGCCCGAGGATGACGGGAAAGGTCCAGACGATGTACTCGTCGATCAGCATTGCAGCCTGCAGCGACTGGATCAGGTTGCCGCTGCCGACGATCTGCAGGTCGTTGCCTGGCTGCGCCTTGAGTGCTGCCACCGCCTCGACCACATCCCCCTCGAGCAGGACCGAGTTCTCCCATTGCAGTGTCTTGCGCGTGCGCGACGCCACGTACTTCCTCGCGCCATTCATCGACTGCGCGTTGGGATTGTCTGCCGGCAGTTGCGGCCAGAACCCCTCGAAGACCTCATAGGTCCGGCGGCCAAGCAGGATCTCGCGGTCCTTGCCTTCGAAGCCCCGTTCGGTGAGATCCAGGGCCTCATCCCAATAGGGAAACGCCCAGCCGCCAAAGGCAAAAGCGGCCGCGGGATCTTCCTCTGCCCCCCCGGGGGCCTGCATCACGCCGTCAAGCGAAACGGATGTGGAGGCAACCAGCTTTCTCATCGTGGTCACTGCCGTTCAATGACCACGTGGGTGGCCAGTGGCGAGCCTTCGTGCCGGGTGCATGCATAGCCCAGGGCGGGAAGGTTGATTCCTTCAAGGAGTCTTTCACCAGCGCCGAGCAGGACCGGCGAAATGGCGATATGCATCTCATCGATCAGGCGCTGGCGCAGGTACTGTTGAATGACGTTCACGCCGCCACCCAGGCGAACATCCTTGCCGGCGGCCGCCGCGCGAGCTTGCGCCAAGGCAGCGCCAATGCCCTCGGTGACGAAGTGGAAGGTCGTTCCCCCTTCCATGACCAGCGGTGCGCGGGCATGGTGGGTCAGCACGAACACCGGGACGTGATAGACCGGGTTCTCGCCCCACCAACCCCGCCAGCTCTCGTCTGGCCAGGGTCCGCGAACCGGCCCGAACATGTTCCTGCCGAGGATCCAGGCCCCGATGTTCCGGAAGCCTCGGGCGGCATGGTCCTCGTCGATGCCCGCTGCTGCCCCGCCATCGCGACCGAACACGTTCCTCTGGAAGGTTCGCGTGGACATGGCCCAGCCATGCAGCGCGCTGCCACCCACCCCGAGCGGGTTGGCGAGGTCCTGGTTCGGGCCAGCGCCGAAGCCGTCCAGTGAGATGGTGAAACTTTCTACCCGGAGCCTGGACATGGTGCTACTCCGGGTGCGAGTGACCAGGAACCGTGGGCTTCAGCGCCAACGTCCGTGCAACGCCGCCGCCGCGCGAGGCGCGACAGGAAGGCAAGGACCCCATGCTCGGCGGACGGCTTGAATGCATCGTCAGGGCTCATCGTCCGGCTCGCCTTCAAACGATCGCGCGCCTGGCGGTACAAGCACCCCTGCGAGTTTGCTGGAGGTCCAGAGGTGAACGGCACTACCCAGGTCAAGCGGCTGATCCAGGCTACCACCCTTGATGTTGACCGTGCCGGGATGACCACTGCTCTGGTGCCACAGGCGCGAGCCGCAACCAGGACAGAATGCGCAGTCCAGCGTGTGCTTCGACGCAGTCGGGCGCGACCACCACGTCGGGGTTCCCTTCAGTACCCGTAGAGCGCTCCTTGCCACGGTGAAGGAGATGCCGAACGCGGACGACGACTGCTTCCGGCACTCCGCGCAGTGGCATACGTAGAGCACTAGAGGCGCTTTCGGCACCGCAAAGCGCACGGCGCCGCATTGGCAGCCGCCCGATTGCTCCCCGGGACCTGGCGACAAGGATTCAGCCATGAGCCCTCACGTTCGAGCTAGCCGGCCCGCGGCGATTGCCGCAGCGGGTCCCGTTGGGCGAGGGTCCAGGCCTCATTCGCGCAAGTCCTTGCGGATGACGAGTTTCAACCCCGACCAGACATCGTTGACCGCACAGACCTTGATGTCCACCAGGCCGAGCGGGAGCGCGATCTCGCGGATCCGGTCTTCGGTGATGTCGGTCTGGACCTTCGACGCCTTCTTGGGCCAGGACACCCAGATCGCGGCACTTGGGCGAATGCCCTTTCGCAGGCGCTTCAGGGCGCTGGCCAGTGCCGCGCTGGAGTCCGCGAAGACATGGACCACGTCTACTTTCGCGGATAGTCGAGCCCTGAACTCGACCTTCGCCGGAATCGGAGCCAGCCACTCCGAGTACTGCTCCGGGGGATTCTCCAGGAGCACGCTTGAACCTTCGGAGATGCCGAGCTTCCTGGCCAGGGGCGTGCCGGAGTAGCCAATTGCCATTTTCATGAGGCCCAACGCTCGTGTTAGCCGGCTCGCGGAGGCAAGTGCCGTGGGCCCGAGCCGAGATGATGCACCATGTCCCACAGCTCGGGCCTATGGCGCTTGCCGCACCGGATCCGGTTGAACGATTGGTTGGGCGACATGGCGCGCCGCAGCCTGCCTACCGAGATTGCGACGAGGGCTTGTGATCGAAGCTCAGGACCCTGGCGAGACGCCAGACACCGTTCTCCTGCTTCCACAGATGCACGAACCTCGCTACTTCGGAGCCCGGTTCTCCCTTCTTCGCGAAGACATGGCGACCAATCTGGATAGCACCGTAGCCCTGCATGGGGTAGACCTCGAGGCTTCCAGGTACCAGGGTTCGAGTGACCCCGTTTTCGCGGGGACACGACTTGAGAGTTCGCGCGGCCTCACCGAACGATGCGCCTGTACGATCGTGATAGAACTCCGCGTC